>Ga0302320_10008758_pt1 | contig 21911 bp, 17 predicted proteins | sample Bog_T0_3_FD_202130 | JGI IMG/M metagenome (GOLD analysis project Ga0302320, IMG submission 202130) | Peat permafrost microbial communities from Stordalen Mire near Abisko, Sweden - Bog_T0_3 | ecosystem: Environmental > Terrestrial > Soil > Wetlands > Peat | place: Sweden: Abisko, Stordalen Mire...
CATGAGCCATCGCCCGCATTCTTCGCCGATGGCTTCACTCTCCGATCTCAAGGCGCAGAAATTGATCTCCAATGTGATCGAGAACGCGCAACTTGCTGCGCTGGAGATCACCGACGGCGCCGACACAACAAAAATGCCGGCGCTTCTGGAAAGCATCCGGATATCGGTGGCGCGGGCGGCGGAAGTGCTCGAATATCTCTCTTTCGACATCGACGATCCGGCAAGTATAGCCAAGCCAGATTGATCGTGCTCGATCGGGAGGCCCGGTAGACGTCCGCGATCCATTCGCGACGGCTTACGTCGCCAAGATCTCGACGCTCGGCGGCGTCACGACGCAGCAGGCGCTCTGTCAAATCACTTTGTCGAGGTCTAGGCGGCGGCCGCCTGTTGAATCAGCAAGCGCTTGGCGACAATGGCTGCGGTGGGGCCATCGCTGGCGGCAGCGTCGGCGCCCACTCTCGCCACGAGTTCCGGATGTTCATTGAACGCGCGCCCGCCGACGATCACGGCGATAGCCGGATTGAGCGACGCGCGACGCAGCGCCTCGATCGTGCGCGCCACCGTGTCCACCATGGAGACCGCACTCATCGCGACTCCGGCGACTCCGAACCATTCGCCCGCGACCGTGCGAATGTTTTGATCGACGCTCAGGCCCTTCTCCATCAATACGTCCCACGCGGCTTCGCGCAGGAACGTTCCGATGAGATCGAGGCCAAAAAGGTGGTGATCGCTCGGCGTCGCGATCAGGACGGCGCGGCGGCGAATGTCTACGACCGAGATGTCGGCTGCGGAGCTGAAAATTTTCAGCAATTCCTGCAAGCGCGACACGCCGAGCGTGACATCGACAAAATCGCATCTGTCCTGGTGCCAGAGTTCACCCAGATGGCGCGCCGTCGGCGCCATAAGACCCTCATAGAGCGTATCCAGAGAGTGTCCACGCTCGCGCATGCGCTCGAAAAACACGGTAGCGTCATCCGGGTCCGACGCCATCACGAGTTGACCGAATTGGCGGATTTCCTCGGGACTTACCGATTCCAGCATTTCAGTCCGGTGGACGTCGTGGTGAATCGCGACGAGCCTTGGGACGATTTGATCTCTGATGACTTGCGCGAGTTGTGTGCGCCTACCGGGAGCTCCGAAGACGGCGGAAGTTCGCCTTCTTGACGTCGATCCATCGGATTCTGCCCTTAAACCCGTAGTTGGGCGCAGATCGGGACAAAAGCTGGATAGGCCCTTAATTTCCATCGCCGCCCCCCTTGGGCTTTTCGGCTTTGGCGAACCCGGTGGGTTCGCAGCGCTGTTCACAGCGCCGTTACCGATATAAAAGACGATAAACGGATGCGAGTAAAGAGCCATTGACACACCTCAAGTCTGTAAGCGATTCTTGTCGTCTCCGATTTCCAGGAAGGGAACCTTATGAAACAGGAAGCCCTTTCTCCACGACGCCCAGGGTGTCGCCTCCTTATTTGGATCGCTCTCTTCTCCATAATTGCAATTGTTATCAGTACCCTGGAGATTGGTCGGCACGCGGACGGCCTTAGGATCGAAAGGATGACGATCGGGGAAATTCCAACGACCATATTCAAACCTGCGACTTTTGGCCGCACGCCGGTCATCATTGTCGCGCATGGGTTCGCCGGCTCGCAGCAGCTCATGCTACCAATGGCCTTAACCCTCGCGCGAAACGGCTATGTAGTGATCACATTCGATTTCGCGGGACACGGCCGCAACCCGACGCCCCTTAGCGGGGGCATTGTCGATCTTGCGGAAAGCACACAGGTGCTGCTCGGCGAAATCGACAAGGTCGTCCGCTTCGCACGAACATTGCCCGACTATGACGGACGTCTGGCCCTCGTCGGACATTCGATGGCGTCCGAACTGGTCGTTCAATATGCGATGGAAAATCCCGGCATCGACGCGGTCGCGGCCCTTTCGTTGTTCGGCCGAGCCGTCACTCCATGGAACCCTCGCAATCTTATTGTCATAGACGGCGCGTGGGAGCCGAGTGTCCTCAAGGACGCGGCCTTGCGCATTGTTTCGCAAGCTGCGGGGAAGGAGGCGCGCGAACGCGTGACCTACGGAGATTTTGCGACTGGCGCCGCTCGCCGTTACGCCTACGCGGCAGGCGCCGAACATATCGGCGTCATTTATAGCAGCGACGGATTGAGCGAGACGCTTGACTGGATGAACGCGGCGTTCGCTGGCAAAAGCCACGGTTTCATCGATCGTCGTGGCAAATGGCTTGCGCTCCTGTTGATAGGATCGATCGGGCTCGCGCGCGTCGCTTGCGAATTCCTGCCCAGATTGGCGCCTTTTCCCACCGATGGGGGACGCTCGCTCAAACAATTGATGGCGACCTGTTTGGTGGCGACGATCGCGACGCCGCTTTTTCTCTGGAAGGCGCCTACGGATTTTATGCCCATCCTGCTCGGCGACTATCTCGCCGCCCACTTCGCGGTTTTTGGCGGCATACTTTGGCTCGGCTTGTGGTTGACGCGGACGAAAACCTGGCGTGCGCCATTCGGCGCCGGCTGGCTCGGCCCGGCAGTCGCGGCGGCTCTTGTCGCGGCCTATATTATCATAGCGATCGGTTGGCCCCTGGACGCTTTCGTCACCTCCTTCGCGCCGAGCGGAATGCGGTGGGCTTTGATCCCGATTGAATTCGCAGCGATCGCCCTCGCATTCACGGCCGAGGAACGATTCGCACGCGGTTCTGGGCCGCCCCGCTTCGCCTATACGATCTGCAAAATCTCATTTGTTGTTTCGCTTGCGCTTGCCATCCTGCTCAATCCGGGGCGGCTGTTCTTCCTGGCGATCATCGTTCCCGTCGTAACAGTGCTGTTCGTCCTGTTCGGCCTCGTCAACCGGTGGGCTTTCTCGCGAACACAGCACGCTATGGTCGGCGCGCTCGGAACGGCGTTCGCGCTCGCCTGGGCTATTTCGGTGACATTCCCGCTGGTGGATTGAGCCGCGTCACTCGCCGGTGTGACCCAGCGGCACGGTGAGACGGGGCAACGCCGAGAGCACCTTCGCCACGATGCCTTTGGCGTCCAGGCCAGCGTTCGCATAGAGGCGTTCGGACTTGTCCTGATCGAGGAAGGCGTCGGGCAAGGTTATCGTGCGAACGCGCAGATCGCCGTCAAGCAGGCCGGTCTCCGCAAGATGGGCGAGAACCGACGCGCCAAAACCGCCGCTCGATCCTTCCTCGACCGTGATCAGAACTTGATGGCTCGTAGCCAGGCGTTCGATCAACGCCTTGTCGATCGGCTTGGCGAAGCGCGCATCGGCCACCGTGGTCGAAAGGCCTCTGGCCGCCAGTTCATCCGCGGCCTTGAGGCATTCGGCAAGCCGCGTGCCCAGCGAGAGCAGCGCGATGCCGGACCCCTCACGAAGCACCCGCCCGACGCCGATTTCCAGTTTTTCACCGCGTTCCGGCATCTCGACGCCGACACCGTCGCCACGGGGATAGCGGAAGGCAATGGGACCCGCATCGTAAGCTGCCGCAGTCGCGACCATGTGCACGAGTTCCGCCTCATCGGCGGCGGCCATAACCACCATGTTGGGCAGGCACGAGAGATAGGCGACGTCGAATGCGCCGGCGTGGGTCGCGCCATCGGCGCCCACAACTCCAGCGCGATCGATGGCAAAGCGCACCGGCAAGTTCTGGATGGCGACGTCGTGGACGATCTGATCGTAGGCGCGTTGGAGAAATGTCGAGTAGATCGCGACAAACGGCTTGTAGCCTTCGCTCGCCATCCCCGCTGCGAAGGTCACCGCGTGCTGCTCGGCGATGCCGACATCAAATGTGCGATTTGGAAATTCCTTCTCGAAGATATCGACGCCCGTGCCCGAGGGCATCGCAGCGGTCACCGCGACAATCCGCTCGTCCTCGCGCGCCTCGCGCACGAGCGTCTCGCCAAATACCTTGGTGTAGGCGGGGGCGTTCGCCTTCGGCTTGTATTGGATGCCGCTGACGACGTCGAAAGCCCCGACGCCGTGCAGCTTGTCCTTCGCTGCTTCGGCGGGGCCGTAGCCGTAACCTTTCTTGGTGACGACGTGAACGAGAATCGGCCCCTGCTCGGAGTCGCGCACGTTCTCGAGCACGGGCAGCAAATGGCTCAAATTGTGGCCGTCAATGGGTCCGACATAATAAAAGCCGAGCTGTTCGAACATTGTGCCGCCGGTGAAGAACCCACGGGTCAATTCCTCGGCCCGGCGCGCGCTCTCGAATACAAAGCGCGGCATCTTGCGGGCGAGATGTTTCCCGCCTTCGCGAAGCGAGCGGTAGGTGAACCCTGAGAGCAGTCGCGACAGATAGGCCGACAACGCGCCGACAGGTGGGGCGATTGACATGTCATTGTCGTTGAGGATGACGATCAGGCGAGAATCCATTGCGCCCGCGTTATTCATCGCCTCATAGGCCATGCCCGCCGACATCGAACCATCGCCGATCACGGCGATGACATTATTCGCGCGCCCATCAAGGTCGCGCGCGACAGCCATTCCGAGTCCTGCGGAAATCGAGGTCGACGAATGCCCTGCGCCGAACGGATCGTATTCGCTCTCGACGCGCTTGGTGAAGCCGGAGAGTCCGCCGCCCTGGCGCAAGGTGCGAATGCGATTGCGCCGCCCAGTGAGGATCTTGTGCGGATAGGCCTGGTGGCCGACGTCCCAGATCAACCGATCCCTCGGCGTGTCGAAGACATAGTGCAGCGCCACGGTCAATTCGACGACGCCCAGACCGGCGCCAAGATGCCCGCCCGTGGTGGAGACGGCGTTGATCATCTCCCGCCGCACTTCGTCGGCAACTTCGGGCAAGCGCTCCCTAGGCAAGCGCCGCAGTTCTTCGGGCAGATCGATCGTATCGAGAAGCGGCGTTGGACTGTCACGCATGGTTCGACTCGACGTTGGGCGCACTTGGCGCCTGGGGAATTTTGGTGGCGCACGGTGAGTTCATGGCTCGGGTGACGCGCGCGTCGGGCATGGTTTGGATTGGTTCGGGGGATTCCCACCGCGAAACCAGATCGACGAGGTGGGCAATAAGTGACATGGCGAGGCACACCGCGATCCAGACCAGCGAACCGCCAGAGATCGCTGCGCGCAGAGCAAGCAGGATGAATCCGCCCGCGAGCAAATTCGCGACCAACGGGCCGGGCTTAGGGCCGCGCCCGGTCCGGGTGCGCCAAGCGACCAGCAGGAGGCCCTCGAGCATGACGAGTCCCAGGATGGCGTCGATCCAGCTTTTGTTGAGAATGAAGTGGTTCATGGCCCCACCCATTCAACCGCCGCCTGCCGAGCTTTCCCGAAGGGTTTGTTCAATTGCACGACGCGCCAGTTGAGCCAAGCCGCGAAGGTCACGAGCGCGGGAATCGAAAGCCAGAACGGCAACATTGCGATGAACGCCCAATCCGGACGCTGCAGAATAACAACTGCCTGTTCTATGAACATGAGTGTCACGGCGATACGAGATTGAAGAGGTGGGCGAGATCCTTGAAAAAGATCCGGACATGCGCCATCGGATCACGACGCTGCAATTCTTTGTTCATGTAAGATTCCCACGTCAGACGCTGAACGTCTGGATCGCGGCAGATGCTGACGAAGCGCTCGCGCCGCTTGTCGCTGGAATACCAGAAATATTGCAGCAGCCCGAGGATCCAGAACACGCGTCCATGCAGCTTCATGAAACGGCTTCGCGCATTCGCCAGTGCGCGCGTATTGCCGGTCGCGAGGCATTCCTCCGCAGCTTCCGCCGCAAGACGGCCGCCAAGCATGGCATAGTAGATGCCTTCGCCAGAAGCCGGGGCCACTACGCCCGCAGCGTCCCCGGCGAGAACAACATCGCGGCCGTTGTCCCAGCGTTTGAGCGGTTTGAGCGGAATGGGCGCGCCTTCCTTGCGGAGAGTCTTGCTTGCCGTCAAGCCGGTGAGGTTACGCAAATCGCCGACTGAGCCTTTAAGTGAAAAGCCCTTGTGGGCGCTGCCGGTTCCGACACTCATCGTGTCGCCATGCGGGAAAATCCAGGCGTAGAAGTCGGGGGACAGCGAACCGCGATAGTAGATTTCGCAGCGGTCCGGATTGGACCCCGTCTGGGTCGCGGGCGGCGTCTCTATGATCTCGTGATAGGCGAAGACGAACTTTGTCTTGTCGGCCCCCGGCACTTCTTGCCGGCCGACCGCGGAGATCGCGCCATCAGCGCCGATCACCAGACGCGTCCGCAGCGAATCCGATGACGTCGCATCATCTTTCGGCTTGAAATGCACGCAGACGACGCCGTCGCTTTCCCGCGAAATGCGCTCGTATTGGCCTGTCACCCGTGTCGCGCCCGACGCGGCCGCACGGTCGCGCAACCATTCGTCATATTCGGCGCGATCGACCATGCCGACAAAGCCGCCTTTGATCGGCATGTCGACTGCTTTGCCCGAGGGTGAGATCATGGTCGCGAGCGAAACCTTGGCCTTGAGCAAATGGTCCGGGATCGCGAAATCGCGGATGAGGCGGGGCGGTATGGCGCCGCCGCAAGGCTTGATGCGCCCGCCCCTGTCGAGCAGCGCGACCTTTCGGCCGTGCTGGGCGAGATCATTAGCCGCGGTGGCGCCCGCAGGGCCGCCCCCAACGACGACAACGTCAAAAATCACGTCAGCGCTCATGACCTGCGCACCTTCTAGTTTTGCGTCACAACCGACGCCTGATTTTTGCGCGCGAGGCGCTGCTGCCCCAAGGGCGACTCCTGAGGCGCGCCTTGCGGAATGCGATTGGCAAGTATCGCCGATACGACGAATGCGAGCGCCTCCACGATGAATACCAACGCATAGGCTCTGACCGGAGAGACTTCGAACGTGCGGGCGATGTCGATGAGCACGGTCGCGAAAAGGCCGCCAAGGCCGAAGGCTACGGCCTGCGCGGCGCCCCACAACCCCATGCGCGTGCCTTCGCGCGAGCCCGCGCCGCTTCCCGCCAGGCCCATCATCGAGCCGATCGCGGCGACTGCGAACATGCCATTGGAGAGGCCGAGCGCGAAGACGGAGGCGCGAAGCGCGAGCGGATCCCAACCGAGCAGTCCGCTCGCCGCGATGGCGGCAAGGGAGACAGCAGAAGCGAGGCAACCCGCGATCGTCCACATGCGCAAGGAACCGAGTGTGCGTCCGCCGATCGCCGACGCCGCGACGGCGACGCAGATCATCCCGATGAGCACGCCCATATGCTGAACTCCCGCGAGCTTGGTCGTCACGCCGGGAGTCATGCGGAAGACCAGGCCGGCGAAGGGCTCGACGAGCAGTTCCTGGGCGCTGTAGGCGAGCATCGAAACAAAAATGAATACGGTGAACTGGCGTGCGGACGGCTCAGACCAGACTTGCAGGAAGGCGTCACGAAACGACGGCTTTGCGTGAGTCGAAGTCTGCCGCGACTGCGCGTTTGCGCCCGCTTCGAGGCCCCAAACCGCGACGCAGGCGAGCAGGAAGGCCATGCCCGACACCGTAGCGGTCACTGCAATGAGACGGGCGTTGGAGAAGGGGTCGAGAAAATGGCCAGCAAGCGGGGCCGTGATCGCGAAGCCGAAGATCATCATCACCCAGACCGTCGTCGCGGCGGCGGCGCGGCGGTTGGGCGCGACTCGGGAGGCGAGCATCGCCAGCACCGAAGTCCCAGCCGCGCCGGCGCCGACGCCGACGAACAGGAATGCGACCGCGGCCAAGACAAGGCCGAGAATGGAAGATGTCGCGGCAAGCGCCGTGCCGAGGGCGGCGCCGACGCCTCCGAGGGCAAGGACCGCCATGCCGCCAATGATCCATGGTGTTCGCCGCCCGCCAACATCGGATCCATAGCCCCAGGCGGGGCGCAATATCTGCACACCATAGTGCGAGGCGACGAGCAGGCCGGGAACCATCGCCGGCAGCGCGAGTTCGACAACCATCACACGGTTGATCGTTGAGGTCATCAGCACGACGATCGCCCCAAGAGCCGTCTGCACGAGCCCTAGTCGGACGATGTTCGGCCAGCCGAGCGGCGCGGGGTTCATAGCGCCACCAATGCGCCGGAGCGCAGCGCGAAGGCGCTGACCAACATGCCGAGGACATAGAGTGTAGTGCCGGTTGCGTTATAGAAGGCGGCTTGCTCGCGCGGGCGCGCCAGCAATTTGCCCATCAAAACGAACTGGCCGAGCAGCAGCGCGACAACGAGACATGCGTGAATCGGACTCGACCAGCGGAAAAGCAATCCGATGACGACAAGTTGCGGAATAGCCATCACGATGCACGCAAGCCGCGCCGCGCGGTCAACTCCGAGTTGCACAGGCAGCGAGCGTACACCCATGCGTTTGTCGCCCTCGACCGATTTGAAATCATTGAGCGTCATGATGCCATGAGCCCCGATGCTATAGAGCAAGGCGAGCAAGATGATCCGTCCGTCGGGCAGGCTCGCCGTCATGACGGCGGCGCCGGTGAACCAGGGCAAGCCTTCGTAGCAGATCGCCACCGCCGAATTGCCCCACCAGCCATTTTGCTTAAGCCGCATCGGCGGCGCGCTATAGGCCCAGGCGAGCGCGAGGCCCAAGGCCGCCGCGACCAGGACCCAAATGCCAAGCGTAGCGGCAAGGGCCAGCGACAGCGCGGTCCATATACAAGCGATGTAGAAGCCCCATCGGCCGGGGATTCGTCCGGAGGGTATCGGACGATTGGGTTCGTTGATCGCGTCGACATCGCGATCATACCAATCGTTGACGGCCTGGCTCGTCGCGCAAACCAGCGGTCCCGCGAGCGCAACGCCGGCTGAAATCATCCCCCACCGCGTTGAGACGGCGGCGCCGCTCGAAACCACGCCGCATGCAAAGGCCCACATGGGAGCGAACCACGTAATGGGCTTGAGCAACTCTAGGACGGCTCTCGCTTCAGGATTTTTCATGGCCCAAAACCTAGGCCCGGGTCAAATATGTGTCAAGTTAGAATGACGTTTTTGTGCGTCAGCACAACTGACAGTCAACTCATAATGACAATCGAGAGGCGCCCATCAAGGCGTGGCGGCGCTTTCAATTCGGAGATTCCAGATCGTCGAGTTCGCCCAAGCCATAGCGTCGAAGCTTCGCGTAAAAGCCCTGCCGGCTCAGGCCTAGCATTTCGGCAGCGGAGGCGCGGTTATCTCGGGTCAACTCAAGCGCCGCCTCGATGCAGAGCCTTTCAATCAGATCCGTCGTCTCGCGAACGAGGTTTTTCAAAGGAACGCGTCCGACCAGGTCGGTGAATTGTTCGACGGTGCGCGGCAACTCGCGTCCGCCCAAACGCTCCCGCCCCGCGCGCAGGGCGACACTGCGAATGGTGAACCCCAGGCAAGGCTCGGGGCTCCCCGTCGAGGACACTGCCGAGACCTCGACATCCTCATTGGAGCCAAATTCACCGCGCGCCACGGTCGAGAAGTGCCGCACGACACCGTGGGCGCGCAGATTGGAATAGAGGACATCCATATCAACGCCGGGGCGGCCGATCCAGCGCTCTAACGATTCTCCGCGAACCTGCGCTTCGGTGGTGGCTTGCACGAGATCGACAAAGGCCGCGTTGGCGCTGAGAATGCGGCGGTCCGCGTCGGTGACGACAAAAGCTTCCGGCATGGCGCCGACGATACCCAAAAGTCGGGCGTCTTCGGGGGAGACGCCCGATACGGTCTCGCCGAAGCGCGCCAGCAGGACCAGTATCTGCGCTGCGCCTTCTTGACGAAACATCGAACCCGAAAGCAGCACGGCCGTATGATCGCGCGCGAGCTCGGCGTGGACATTATCGACGCGTGGCGCCACGCGAGCGGCGGCGACGAATGATTGCGCGGCCTGACGGCTGCGGGATTCGAACAGCTCGGCGAAGGCCTGGCCTCCAACTTTCTTGGGATCCATTCCGAGCAAACTCGCCGCGGCCGGATTGGCTTCGAGCACACGCTGGCTGGCCGAATCCACGATCAGCACCGGTTCGGAAGAGAGCTGGAACAACAGGCGATAGCGTTTTTCCGCATTGCGGATGCGCGCGTATTCGCGCTCCATCGCCTGTTGCGCCTCGGCGAGGCGCAATTGTAGATCCGCCATGGCGCGCAAGTCGCGCCCCACTGCGAGTATGTGCCGCTCGCCGCCAAAGCGGATCGCGCAGTAGCGCACCGGCACGTCGGGGCCCTCTGGCGCGGAATGGTTCACCTGCCGCCAACGAGTCGGCGTCAAGGGCGTAGCGTCGCGCAGAAGATCCTCGATCTTCGACCGGCATTCCGCGGTCACCGTGTCGACCCATTTTTGTCCAACCCAGCCGCGGTAGACAGCCTTGCCAAGCGCCAGATCGGAAAAAGCCACGTCAAGAATGGTTCCGCCTCCGTCAATCACCAGCGAAACGTCCGCCGATGACGCGATCATCGCGCCGGCTGACGCAGCGTCTATGGCCGCGAGGGATTCCCGGGGAGCTGAAAAGCGGGCAGGCGGCGGTGAACTGAACGCTTCGATCACAGAAGGATCTCTTTCATTGTGACCAGAATCGCGAGAGCGATTTGTTTGATGTGGCAATTAGATGGCGTCGCTATAGCAAAATCCGTGCAAGATAAACAGCTGTCTCGAAGTCCGGCGCCACATTATCCGCGCCCAATTTTTGGCCGATTTCCGGGTTGGAGGCAAAAATCGAGCCGCCGACCAATACCCGCACGCCGGGATTTTGAGAGGCCAAACGCGCCTCCCCGATCATCAAACGCAAACCATCGAAGAATCGTTCGCAATTGACGGAAAAGCCGACAGCGTCGAACCATTGATTGGCCAAACGCCGCGCACAAGCTTCGGCGCTTGCCCGCTCGACGCGCCAGCCTTCCGAGGCGAACAGACTCGCGATCATTTGGACGCCTAACAAATGGTTTTCTCCTCGCGCGGCCGACAGCAGAATCGCCGGCGCCCTAGGTTTCCGATCGACACTTTGCTCCTCTTCCGGATCGAGATTGCGAAGGAGACCCTGGAGACGCTGCAGTCCGACTGTGACCTGCATGAAATCGCACGCGTCGCTATCCCAAAGTTCGCCGAGACGCCGCGCGGCAGGCGCGATTGCCGTGATCATGATCTCTCTCGGCGCGACGCCGGCTCGAGCCAAGGCTTTGACAAATGCCCATGCGTCATCGCTATCGCCGCGCAACACGAGATTTGCGAGCAAATCCGGAACGAGCCGGTGTTCAGACATAAGCTTTTCCGGCGCGAGCTCCATCTGCGCGCGCGGCAAAATATCGGTTTCGACGATACGCGCCAAGGACGAACACCCACGTGCGGCGGCGGCTTCAGACGCGTCGGACGATTTCTTAAGAGGCGAAGCTCGGGAGTGCGCGGGGGCGCCCGAGTTCTCAAAGTGGCAATCGACCTCTTGCATGATCGGCCTCTACCGCCGCGAACTCAGCGGCATTGAGCTTGGCGCCGACGAGGAAGCTCACGCTACCGGCCTGTCGCCCCGTTTTCGTATCGCGCGCTGAGCGGCCCACGCCACCCGTGTCAATCGCACTATCGTGTATTTTAAAATTTACGTCAATCTGGATTGACAGTTTGTTTGTCGCGGACCTATTGTCCATGGCAGGAGAGGGGCCGCCCAAGATGGAGCGATCCCCAAAAGGGGACCCCCCGAGGGAAGGGCGAATGCTCTACGATCGTTCAGAAAAGGCGCGATCCAAGCCCCTCTACACCGCCGAACAGCGGAAGAGGCGCGATGCTTCTCGCTGGACCCTCGTTCAGGGCGTCCTGGCGCCGTTTCAGTTCGTGGTCTTTCTGACCAGTCTCGTCCTCGTCGTGCGTTTTCTCATTACCAATGACGGCGAAGATCTGGCGAACGCTTCGGTCGTGGTGAAGACGCTGACGCTTTATACCATCATGATTACGGGGGCTGTGTGGGAGAAAGTGGTCTTCGGCCGTTACCTCTTCGCCGAGGCTTTTTTCTGGGAAGACGTCTTCAGCATGCTGGTGCTTGCGTTGCATACCGCGTATCTCGCCGCCCTTGGCTTTAACCTGCTTGCCCCCCGCTCCCTGATGTTTTTGGCCTTGGCCGCTTACGCCGCCTATGTCGTCAACGCCGCCCAGTTTCTGCTCAAGCTTCGGGCAGCCAGGCTGCAGGCCGAGCACGGAGCCGTCGTTTCCGCCGGTATGGAGGCGTCGCGATGAACGCTCAGGCGCCGATGGTCCCAGAACGAATTGTCGCGACCGAGGGATGCGAATCGACGCCAATATTGCGCGAACGCGGTCAGCGCCAGGTCTTTTGTGGCCTGACGGGAATCGTTTGGCTCCATCGCAAGATTCAGGATGCGTTCTTCCTTGTCGTCGGCTCACGCACCTGCGCGCATCTGATTCAATCGGCCGCCGGAGTCATGATCTTCGCCGAGCCGCGTTTCGCGACTGCGATCCTCGACCAACGCGATCTCGCGGGAATAGCCGACATCAACGACGAACTCGATCGCGTCGTTGGCCGGCTGCTTGAGCGCAGGCCGGAAATAAAACTGCTCTTCCTTGTGGGCTCCTGCCCATCCGAGGTGATCAAAATCGACCTTAAACGCGCCGCAGCGCGGCAATCCGCCAAGCATGCGCCGCGCGTTCGCATTCTCAGTTATTCCGGCAGCGGAATCGAGACCACCTTTACGCAAGGCGAGGACGCATGTCTCGCAGCGTTGGTCCCTTCCATGCCGGTCGAGCGCCCCGAGACCCCAAAGTCTCTGCTGGTGGTCGGCGCGCTCGCCGATGTCGTCGAGGATCAGTTTGCCCGACTGTTCGCCGAGATGGGCTTGGGCCCGGTGCATTTTTTACCAATGCGCCGAGCCGCCGACATCCCCCCTGTCGGTCCCGGCGCTTCGTTCTTGCTCGCGCAGCCTTTCCTCGGCGACACCTCTCGCGCGCTCGAAGAGCGCGGAGCTCGACGTATAGCGGCGCCTTTCCCCTTGGGGGAGGAAGGCACGACTGCATGGCTCCGCGCCGCGGCCGAAGCCTTCGGCGTTCCCAACGCGCGTTTCGAAGCGGCCACCGCACAAGGGCGCGCTCGCGCTGCCAAGGCCCTGGAGCGGCACAAGGAACGGCTGTCAGGCAAGAGGATCTTCTTTTTTCCGGATTCTCAACTCGAAATCCCACTTGCGCGATTCCTCGCGCGTGAGCTGGGCATGAAACTGATTGAAGTCGGCACCCCCTATTTGCACCGGCAACATCTTGAACAGGAGCTCGCCTGGCTGCCCGTCGGCGTCCAGCTGAGCGAGGGACAGGATGTGGAGCGGCAACTCGATCGCTGCCATGCCGCGAGGCCGGATCTGACCGTATGTGGCCTCGGCCTCGCCAATCCGCTGGAAGCTGCGGGCCTGACCACCAAATGGTCGATCGAACTGCTGTTCACGCCAATCCAGGGTTATGACCAAGCCGGCGATCTCGCCGAACTTTTCGCGCGGCCGCTAGTGCGTCGCGCGCGGCTGGAGGTCTGAGCCATGCAGCTGACGCTCTGGACCTATGAAGGACCTCCCCACATTGGCGCGATGCGTGTCGCGACCGGCATGCGCGGTCTTCATTATGTGGTGCACGCGCCGCAGGGCGACACCTATGCCGATCTCCTCTTCACGATGATCGAGCGGCGCGACGCCAGGCCGCCCGTCACTTACACGACTTTTCAAGCCCGCGACCTCGGCGGCGACACCGCCAATCTCTTCAAGAACACGGTGCGCGAAGCTTACGAGCGGTTCCGGCCGCAAGCGATGATTGTCGGCTCGTCTTGCACGGCTGAACTCATTCAGGACGATCCCGGAGGATTGGCGCGCGCGCTTGATTTGCCCATACCTGTTATTCCGCTCGAGCTTCCGGCCTATCAAAAGAAGGAGAACTGGGGCGCGGCGGAGACATTCTATCGTCTGGTCCGCTCATTGAGCGGCCCTCGTCGCGAGCGCCCGGCGACCGAACGTCGCAGTTGCAATCTGCTCGGCCCCACGGCTTTAGGTTTCCGGCATCGCGATGATGTCAAGGAAATTTCGGGTTTGCTCGATAGCCTCGGTGTCGATGTGCGCGTAGTGGCGCCATCGGGCGCTACTCCTTCCGACATCGCCCGACTGGGCGAGGCCGACTTCAACGTTGTTCTTTATCCCGAGACCGCGCTCGCTGCGGCGCAATGGCTCGAAAAGAACCACGCTCAGCCCTTCACGCGAACAGTCCCGATCGGCGTTGGCGCGACGAGAGATTTCATCGCCGAGGTCGCGCGTCTCGCCAACATTGACCCGACCAAAGTGCTCGCCGAGCAGACTGCGCGGCTACCTTGGTACTCACGCTCGGTCGACTCGACGTATCTGACGGGCAAGCGCGTGTTCATATTCGGCGACGCGACGCATGTTTTGGCCGCCGCGCGCATCGCGGAAAGTGAGCTTGGATTCAAAGTCGTCGGGCTGGGCACATATTCGCGCGAATTCGCGCGAGAGATTCGTGAGGCCGCAAAGCTCTATGAGGTCGATGCGCTGATCACAGACGACTATCTGGAGGTCGAAGCCAGGGTGGCCGAGCTACATCCGGAACTCGTGCTCGGCACCCAGATGGAGCGCCATATCTCGAAAAGACTGGGCTTGCCCTGCGCCGTTATTTCGGCGCCGGTCCATGTTCAGGATTTTCCCGCCCGTTACTCCCCACAGATGGGTTTCGAGGGCGCGAACGTGATTTTCGACTCTTGGGTTCATCCTTTGATGATGGGTCTCGAAGAGCATTTGCTCACGATGTTCCGCGAAGACTCCGAATTCAAGGCCGACGGGGCCCCCTCGCATCTCGGCGTCGCCACCGCGACGATTCCAGTGGAATCCGAGCCTATCCTGCTTGCGCAAGAACGCCCAACGCATGCCCAAGACGAGATCAACACACCGTCGAGCGTGTCCACCGACATCTTTGCCTGGACCCACGATGCCGAAAAGGAACTGAAAAAGATTCCATTTTTCGTCCGCGGAAAAGCGCGGCGCAACACGGAACGCTTCGCTGTCGAGCGCGGCGTGGCAACTATCACCATCGAGACGCTTTACGATGCCAAAGCCCATTTCTCGCGCTGAGCCCACGCCTCTCAATGTAGTGATTGTCACGATGGATCCGCATGTCGCGAGCGCCACGGATCGTGCGCGTGCGATACTCGCGCGTCAAATACCCGGTCTTTCCCTCCATATTCACGCCGCTGCGGAATTCGCGGGCGATCCTGTCCGCCTCGAGCGCTGTCTTGCCGACATCGCGGAGGGGCACATTATTATCAACATGATGTTGTTTCTGGAGGATCACTTCCAGCCGTTGTTGCCCGCGCTTGCTGCGCGGCGAGACGCTTGCGACGCCATGGTCTGCGCGATGTCGGCGGGCGAAGTGACAAAACTGACCCGCATGGGCCGCTTCGACATGAGCGCGCCTTCCAGCGGTCCCATGGCGCTGCTCAAGAAATTGCGCGGGAACAAGGGTGCGGCGGGTTCGGCCGGCGCCAATCAGATGGCGATATTGCGCCGAATCCCGAAGCTGTTGCGCTTTATTCCGGGCACGGCGCAAGACGTTCGCGCGTATTTCCTGACGCTCCAATATTGGCTGGCGGGTTCGGAAGAGAACATGGCCAACATGGTCAGGTATCTTGTCAATCGCTATGCAGACGGGCCGCGCAAGCATCTACGCGGGTCCGTCAAAGCGCCGCCGCCCACAGAATATCCAGAAGTCGGCGTTTATCACCCGCGACTTGCCAATCGCGTCGCCGAGACGATCGACGCGTTGCCGCCAACTTCGGGCGCGGTCAAGGCGACAGTCGGTCTTCTTGTCATGCGCTCCTATGTGCTCGCTGGTAACGCCGGCCATTACGATGGTGTCATCTCAGCCCTCGAAGCGCGCGGACTGCGCGTAATTCCAGCCTTTGCGACGGGTCTCGACGCCCGCCCCGCGATAGAGAAGTTCTTCCTCGAGGATGGGCATCCGACCATCGACGCGATGGTTTCTCTGATGGGCTTTTCGCTCGTTGGGGGTCCCGCCTATAACGACGCCAAGGCGGCGGAAGAAATCCTGGTCAAACTGGATGTGCCCTATATCGCAGCCCACCCCGTCGAATTTCAAACGCTGGAACAATGGCGGGAATCGGATCGCGGGCTATTGCCTGTGGAATCGACCATTATGGTCGCCATTCCCGAACTCGACGGCTCGACGGGACCAGCTGTTTTCGGCGGCCGCGCAAAAGGCTGTTCATCCTGCACAGGCTGCGAACAGATTTGCTTGTTTCCGGAAACGGAGAGCGCTCGCGACATGCATTCTTGCGTCGAACGCGCGAATATGCTCGCCGCGCGGGTCGAAAAGCTCGCCGTTTTGCGCCGGTCCGAGAGGGCTGAGCGCAAGATAGCGATCGTGTTGTTCAACTTTCCACCGAACGCGGGGAATACCGGCACAGCCGCATTTCTTTCGGTGTTCGAGTCGCTTCACCGAGTGCTCGGCGCCATGAAAGGCGCGGGTTACACTGTGGAGGCGCCAGCCAGCGTGGACGAATTGCGATCCGCGATCATCGCGGGCAACGCCGCCCGGCACTCCGCGCTGGCGAATGTTCATGCGTGCATCCCGACCGAAGATCATGTCCGCCGAGAACGCTGGCTTCCTCAGATCGAAGCGCAATGGGGACCAGCGCCGGGGCGCCAACAGAGCGACGGCGCTTCCATACAGGTGCTTGGCGCGCGTTTCGGCAATATCTTCGTCGGCATCCAACCCGCCTTCGGATACGAAGGCGATCCCATGCGATTGCTGTTCGAAAAGGGATTCTCGCCGACGCATGCGTTTTCCGCCTTCTATCGTTGGCTGAAAGAGGATTTCGGCGCGCATGCGGTGTTGCACTTCGGCACGCATGGCGCGCTGGAGTTCATGCCAGGCAAGCAATCGGGTCTCTCAGGGGCCTGCTGGCCGGATCGTTTGATTGGAGAGTTGCCCAACCTGTATCTCTATGCGTCCAATAATCCATCGGAAGGCGCGATCGCCAAGCGTCGTGCCGGCGCGACGCTGATCAGCTATCTCACGCCCCCGATCGCCAATGCGGGTCTCTATCGCGGCCTAATCGATCTCAAGGTCTCGCTGGATCGCTGGCGGAAGTCGGCGCCAGACGATTTCGCCGAGCGAGAGGAATTGGCGACGATCATTCAGGCTCAGGCCGCCGAATTGGATTTGGCGACATTGGAGCCGACTTGGGGCAACGAAGCGGAGTCGCTGATAACAAAGCTGGTTCAGTCGGTTTTGGAGCTCGAATACACGCTGATTCCGCACGGCCTTCACATTGTGGGCGAGCCGCTTTCGACCGAAGAGCGAGTCGAGATGCTCCTCGCGATGGCCGAGGCCGCCCACGGAAGTTCCGTGCCGCGCAAAGTGGTCGAATCGGTTGTCGCGGGCGCCGATCTCGATTCCCTCGCGTCGGACGAGACGACGCGCGCAACGCTTCAGTCGCTTGCACTCTCCGCGGATTATCTCTCTCGCGATTACGAACTTGCTGGAATATTGCGGGCGCTTGACGGACGTTTTGTCAGGCCGGCGCCCGGCGGCGATGTCATGCGCATGCCCGAAGTGCTTCCGACCGGTCGTAATCTGCACGGATTCGACCCGTTCCGGATTCCCAGCGCCTACGCGGTGCAGGATGGCGCCCGACAGGCCGAACGGTTGTTGGAGCGCTATATGAGCGACTCCCACCCCTTTCCCGAGACGATCGCGATGGTTCTCTGGGGCACCGACAATTTGAAGACGGAAGGCGCGCCGATAGCACAAGCGCTCTCTCTGATTGGCGCGGCGCCCCGTTTCGACAGTTATGGTCGCCTGGCGGGCGCGAGGCTGCTTTCTCTAGACGAACTCACCCATCCGCGCATCGACGTCGTGATCTCTCTGTCCGGCATATTCCGCGATCTCATGCCCTTGCAAATCAAGCTTCTCGCTGAAGCGGCCTACCTCGCGGCCTCGGCGGATGAGCCTATCGAGCGTAATTTCGTCCGCAAGCATGCGCTCGCTTTCCTTGAGGCGAACGGCGGCGATATCGAGACCGCCGCCCTCCGCGTTTTCGGCAACGCCGATGGTGCCTATGGATCCAACGTCGGCAACCTCGTCGAAAGCGGACGGTGGGAGGACGAAGACGAGTTGGCGGAAACATACACGCGCCGCAAAGGCTTCGCTTATGGCCGGGTTGGCGCGCCGATTCAGCAACCTCAGTTGCTCAAGAGCGTGCTGGCCGGCGTCGATCTCGCCTATCAGAATCTCGATTCTGTCGAACTCGGGGTCACGACAGTCGACAATTATTTCGACACTCTGGGCGGAATCAGTCGCGCCGTGAAACGCGCGAAGGGCTCCGTGGCGCCAGTTTATATAGGCGACCAAACCAAGGGGCCAGGCGTTGTCCGCTCGCTCAACGAACAAGTGGCGCTCGAAACCCGCACGCGGATGCTAAATCCCAAATGGTATGAGGGCATGCTGAAGCATGGCTATGAAGGCGTTAGGCAGATCGAGACCCACGTGACCAACACGATGGGTTGGTCCGCGACGACGGGACAAGTCGAGCCCTGGGTTTATGAGCGCCTCACGCAAACTTATGTGCTCGACGCGGAAATGCGCGAACGCATGGCGTCGCTCAACCCACACGCCTCGGCCAAGATCGCCAATCGTCTGCTCGAAGCTCACGATCGCGGCTATTGGACGCCAGACCCTGAACTGCTGTCGGCCCTGCAGAACGCGGGCGACGAATTGGAAGATCGTCTCGAAGGCGTCGGAACGGAGATCGCAGCATGAATATTCCCGTCCGGAATCAACCACCCGCGGGGTCGATGCAAGTCGAACTGGATCCCAATATCAATATGGGGACGGCCAAGGTTTTTGCGATCTACGGCAAAGGCGGCATCGGCAAGAGCACGACGTCGTCAAATCTTTCGGTCGCCTTCTCCAAGCTGGGCAAGCGCGTTTTGCAGATCGGCTGCGATCCGAAGCATGACTCGACCTTCACGTTGACGAAGCGGTTGGCGCCGACGGTCATCGATGCGCTGGAATCGGTAAATTTCCATACCGAGGAGCTGCGCGTAGAGGACTTTGTCGTTGAAGGCTACAACGGCGTCATGTGCGTGGAGGCCGGCGGCCCACCGGCGGGAACGGGCTGCGGCGGTTTTGTTGTTGGCCAGACTGTCAAGCTGCTCAAAGAGCATCGCCTGCTCGACGACACCGATGTGGTCATTTTCGACGTCCTTGGCGATGTCGTTTGCGGTGGCTTCGCCGCCCCGCTGCAACACGCGGGACGGGCGCTGATCGTCACCGCGAATGATTTCGACTCGATCTTCGCGATGAACCGCATCGTGGCCGCAATTCACGCCAAGGCGAAGAATTACGATGTGCGTCTGGGCGGCGTTATCGCCAACCGCAGCGCCGAAACCACAGAAGTCGATCGCTACAACGCTGCGGTCGGCTTAAAGCGGGTCGCGCATTTCCGCGACCTCGATGTGGTGCGTCGCAGCCGCTTGAAGAAATCAACTCTGTTCGAGATGGAGCCGTCGCCTGAACTGGAGGCGGTGCAGAACGAATATCTGCGCCTTGCCGATCAGCTTTGGAGCGGTTTCGAGCCGCTCGATGCGGCGCCTATGAAGGACCGCGATCTCTTTGAATTTTTGGGCTTCGACTGATGAACGCGACTTACCACAACCGGCGCAACGAGTTGGAAACCTATTTCGATCGCACAGCGGTCGAAGCTTGGAAGCGACTGACCTCGGACGCGCCCGTTGGGCGAATTCGCGCCACGGTCCGTGCGGGCCGCGACGAAATGCGCAACACGCTCTCGTCCTGGTTGCCGCCCGATTTGCATGGCGTCCGCATCCTCGACGCAGGGTGCGGCTCGGGCGCTCTCGCCATCGAACTGGCTAAACGCGGCGCGGACGTCGTGGCGATCGACATTTCCCCAACGCTGGTTGAGCTTGCGCGTGAGCGCGCGCCGAGCGATCTTGGCTCCGGACGCGTCACGTTCGCGGTTGGCGACATGCTCGATCCTGCGCTCGGCGTTTTCGATCACGTCGTCGCGATGGATAGCCTTATTCACTATGAAGGGCGCGATATCGCCCGTGTACTCGGCTCTTTAGGCGAGCGCACGCGCGTCTCAATTGTTTTCACCATCGCGCCTCGGACAACTGCGCTGACGATCATGCATGCCGTCGGCCAGTTCTTCCCGCGGGGCGACCGCGCTCCCGCGATCGCGCCGATTTCCCGGACGCAATTACAGCAAGAGCTTCAACTGCATTCCGGTCTCGCCGCCTGGACGCTCGCCCGCGACCATCGCGTCTCTAAGGGCTTTTACATTTCGCAGGCTTTGGAGGCGCGCCGACTATGAACCGCGTTAGCGCCTCCTTCGTCAAAGGCCTCATGCGCATTGGGCCGAACGTGTTGCCGTTTGCCGACGCGGCGACCGTCGAGTTGCCGATGGGTCGTTTATTGAGGCTGTCGCTGTTCCAGGTCACCGTCGGCATGGCGGCGGTCCTGCTGATTGGCACTTTGAATCGTGTGATGATCGTCGAGCTTGCGGTGCCCTCGTGGATCGTCGCCAGCATGCTTGCGCTGCCGCTGCTGTTTGCGCCCTTGCGCACACTGATCGGCTTTCGCTCCGACCATCACCGTTCTGTGCTGGGCTGGCGCCGGGTGCCGTTCATCTGGTTCGGAACGATGGCGCAATTTGGCGGCTTAGCCATCATGCCTTTCGCGCTCCTGATCCTCTCGGGCGATACTACCGGGCCGATCTGGATCGGACAGGCCGGGGCCGCGCTGGCTTTCTTGCTTGTCGGAGCGGGTCTGCACACAGTCCAGACAGTTGGCCTCGCACTCGCCACCGATCTCGCTCCCGAACGAGCCCGCCCTCGCGTCGTAGCGCTGCTCTGCGCGATGCTTCTAGCAGGAATGGCGGTCAGTGCGGTTGTCTTCGGCTTTCTGCTGGCTCATTTCAGTGAGGTGCGCCTGATTCAGGTCGTGCAGGGCGCCGCGCTTGTCACCATGATCTTGAATTGTTGCGCACTCTGGAAGCAGGAGCCGCGAAGCTTTAAGCCGGTTGGCGCACCTACCGACTCCAAAATCGGGTTCCGTGACGCCTGGGCAGTCTTTGCTGCCGCGGGGCGGACACGGCGACGTCTGATCGCCACAGCGCTCGGAACGGCCGGCTTCAGCATGCAGGATATTCTGCTCGAACCCTACGGAGGAAAGATACTCCATCTTCCGGTCGGCGCGACGACGGCATTGACGGCGATGCTGGCAGTCGGCGGCGGCGCGGGATTGATGTTCGCGGCGCGCAGGCTGTCGCGTGGTGCGGACGCTCATCGCATCGCCGGGTTAGGCGCGGTCGTCGGCATACTTGCTTTCGTTGCCGTCATCTTCGCCGCACCTGCGCAATCGAAGTTTTTGTTCGGTCTCGGCGTCGGCCTCATAGGCGCAGGCGGCGGTTTATTCGCGCATGGCACGCTCACGGCTTCGATGGCTAACGCCAAACCGGGGGACCGTGGGCTTGCGCTGGGCGCATGGGGCGCCGCGCAGGCGACCGCCGCCGGGTTGGCTATCGCCTTCAGCGGAATTGTCAACGATGCCGGCTCGAACTTGGCCGTCAACGGCGCTCTCGGCGAAGCTCTCGCCGATCCCGTCACCGGTTTCACCATGGTCTATTCGACCGAGATATTGCTGCTATTCGCGACATTGGTCGCGATCGGACCGTTGGTCCGCACAACGAAAACGACGAATGACGCGGGTTCGCCGCGTCTCGGTAACCCGGCTCAAATGGGCCTCAACCCCGGAGTATTGCTATGATCCGCGGCGCAATTGGAAACATGGATGTTGCACAGATCGTTATCTACGCGTTCTGGCTCTTTTTTGCCGGCTTGATCTGGTACCTCCGCGGCGAGGATCGCCGCGAGGGTTATCCGCTCGAAGAATCCAACGGGAGAATTCGCGGGCA
>Ga0302320_10008759_pt1 | contig 21911 bp, 13 predicted proteins | sample Bog_T0_3_FD_202130 | JGI IMG/M metagenome (GOLD analysis project Ga0302320, IMG submission 202130) | Peat permafrost microbial communities from Stordalen Mire near Abisko, Sweden - Bog_T0_3 | ecosystem: Environmental > Terrestrial > Soil > Wetlands > Peat | place: Sweden: Abisko, Stordalen Mire...
ATCGCACTTGGCTGTGGCACTGTCTCAGGCGGCGATTGGCATGGAAACGGGTTTGCTATTCGAGGAATTCGCGGACGAAGGGGTCCTGAGAGTGGACGAGGTCGTGGATGGTGCCGTCGAAGATGAGGCGGCCTTCATCGAGCATGAGGAAGGTGGTGTTGGTGTTGGTCTGGCCTTCGGGGAGGGGAAGCATGGCTGCTTTCTCCTGGTCGTAGTAATGGGTGCAAAGGGTGAAGGCATCCTGAAGGCGGTGAGTGACGAGAAGGGCCGGGGTCTGGTGGACGTCGCGTTCCTTGATGATGAGCTCGATGATCGTGGTGGAGGTAATGGGATCGAGTCCGCCGGTGGGTGAGTCGTAGAGCAGGAGTTCAGGCTGGCGGATGGCGGCGCGGGCGATGGCGACGCGGCGCTTCATGCCTCCGGAGAGGCTGGAGGGATAGAAGTCAATGGTCCGCTCAAGGCCGACGAAGGAAAGGATCTGGCGAACGCGGACGTCGATTTCGTCGTCGGGCACTTCTTCCTGGATGAGCTGGTAGGCGACGTTGTCGCGGACGGTGAGGGAATCGAAGAGCGCGCCTTCCTGAAAGACCATGCCAATGCGGGTGCGAAGTGGGAAGAGCTGTTCCTCAGGCATGCTGGAGATTTCTTCGCCGAAGAGCTGGATGCTGCCCTTGTCAGGGCGAAGAAGTCCGTTGGCAAGCTTGAGGAGAACGCTTTTGCCCACACCGGCGGGGCCGAGCAGGACGCGGGTTTCGCCTGGTGCGACGGAGAAGGAGATGTTTTTGAGGACGGGAGGACCATCGAAGGCTATGGAGACGTAGTTAAAGGCCAGGACCGGGGATGTGTGTGGAGCAGCAACCGGGCCGGCTGGTGGGGAGTCGTCTTGTGAGGGTACCTGGGTCTCACTCATGTGACAAAGATGGCCAGCAGGATCTGGGTGACAAAGAAGTCAGCAACGATGATGAAGACGGACGACCAGACGACGGCCTGGATGGTGGCTCGGCCGACGCCCTGGGTTCCGCCGGTGGTGCGCAGGCCGTAGAAGCAGCCGATGGACGCGATGATGTAGCCGGAGAAGAGGGGCTTGACGAGCCCCTGGAGTATGTCGGGCCAGCGGAGCGACTCCCATGCCATGGAGAAGTACTGGGTGCCGTCCTGATGGTTCATGAAGATGGTGACGAAGGCTCCGCCCATGATGCCGAATGCGTCCGCCACGATGGTAAGGAAGAACAGCATGGAGATGCAGGCGAAGATCCGGGGCGTAACGAGCTTGCGAATGGGGTCGACGCCGAGGGCGCGCATGGCGTCAATTTGTTCCGTGACGACCATGGAGCCGAGTTCGCTGGCCATGGAGGAGGCATTTCGGCCGGAGACCATGACGCCGGTAAGGACAGGTCCGAGTTCGCGGATCATGGTGATGGCGACGAAGCGGCCAGTGACGGCTGTGGCGCCGAACGCGGACAAGGTGGCTGCGGATTGGAGAGCGAGCACGCCGCCGGTGAAGAAGCCCGAGAGCAGGACGATGGAGATGGAGCCGAAACCGATGACGTCGGACTGGATGAGGAAGTCAGTCCAATAGATAGGGGGGCGGTAGAGGTTCTGGAAGGCGCGCCAGGCAAACAGGGAATATTCCTGTATGGTGAGCACGAGTTGTTTGGCGGTGCGGTCGATCGAAATGGTCGCCATGGGATGTGCTGTAACTGGGAGAAGCCGGTCGGTGCCTTATCGACAGGATAGCGCATGAGGCGCGTGCGCATTGGATGCGAGGGCGAGCGGGAAGGTTCTGGAATTGGGAATGGCTGGTCGGCGCCGAGAAACGGATCCTATGGCAGGCCGGTGTAACTGTATGAAGCGAAAGGCAGAGAAACTTTTTCATATCGGAACAAGGGGCATATCGAAGAAAATAAGCATCTAAGTGGGGTGAACCACTTGTTTGCACAGGGCCTTCCTTCTCTGTGCGTTTCCTTGCCTGGTTCTTATTTGCGTTTCGAATGGTGAGGACGGCCCCATGAATCTCTTCCGCTTGCGTTTAATTTTTGTCCTGATTTTGGGAGTGACGCTGATATCAGCGGCGTTCACGTATTTCGACGTGCTGGCGCACAAGCACACGTTACGGGTGGAACTGGAGCGGCGGACGCGCTGGATGGGCACCAGCATGGAGCCGGACGTGGTGAGCGCGCTGGAAGCAGGGGACACGGATGCGCTTCCCGGGCTGACGCAGGATTTGAAAGCTGCGACCGGGGCCCTGGGACTAGCTATCTACGATGCCAACGGAAAACTTCTTGCATGTTCCGGACCGCAGCCGGTGCTGCAGGCGCTTCCGTTTGGAGCGGTGCAGAAGTCGCAATCAAAAGGCGCGGAAGTGAGCGCATTCGGACATGCGGGCGACACGCAGTGGATGGAAGAGGTGCTTCCCCTGCACCAGGGCGACAAACTGGAGGGCTCGCTGGCGGTGGTGGTGGACGCCGGCTACATTCGCAGCGAGGGATACGCAGTTTGGCAGCGCAGCTTCTGGCGTGTGCTGGCGCTGGTGGTGCTGATCGTGGTGGTGACGCTCGTGATGGTGAGCTGGCTCCTGCTGCGGCCGATGGCGCAGGTGGCGGATCGGCTGAGGCGGATGCGGCTGCGGGCTGGATTTGTGGCACGCGGGAAGACGTCGGCATTGCCTGACCTGAAGGGCTCGAGCTTCGGGTTGTTCCAGCCGCTGGTTCAAGAAGTGGAGACGATGGCGGAGAGCCTGATGGAGGCACGCATGTCCGCGATGGCGGAAGCGCGGCTCAGGGACGCGGGAGAACATCAGTGGACGGCGGAACGGCTGGCGGTCCACATGCGGGACCGGTCAGGCTCAAGCAAAATTTTTGTGGTGTCGAACCGTGAGCCTTACATTCACGTACGGCAAGGGCGAGAGACAATTTGCAAAGTTCCACCGAGCGGACTAGTGACAGCGATTGAGCCGGTGCTGCAGGCCTGCGATGGAGTGTGGGTGGCGTGCGGGAGCGGAGATGCGGACCTGGCAACGGTAGATGAATTTGACCGGCTACGCGTCCCGCCGGACGATCCGCGCTATACGCTGCGGCGGGTGTGGCTTTCAGCAGAGGAAGAGGCGCAGTACTATGACGGGTTTGCAAACGAAGGACTTTGGCCACTTTGCCATATTGCGCATACGCGGCCCATTTTTCGCGCGGCGGACTGGGGGTGCTACCAGCGCGTGAATGCGCGATTTGCGAAGGCGCTGATGGAAGAGATGGAAGGGTGCGAAGATCCGGTGGTGTTTGTGCAGGACTACCACTTTGCGCTGTTGCCGCGGATGGTGAAAGAAGCGCGGCCGGATGCGCGAGTAGCAATTTTCTGGCATATCCCGTGGCCGAATCCTGAGGCGTTTGGGATTTGCCCGTGGCAGGCGGAGTTGCTGGACGGGATGCTGGGCGCAGACCTGCTTGGGTTTCATATTCCGCTGCATTGCAACAATTTTCTTTCGACTGTGGACCGGGTGCTGGAATCGCGCACGGATCGGGAACATATGACGGTGCTGCGCAACGGACACCTGAGCAGCGTGCGGCCTTATCCGGTGAGCGTGGCGTTCGAGGGGCCGGTGGTGTTTCTGGATGAGGATCCGGAAGCGCTGGCAGAGCAGGAACAGGAAGTGGCGTTTGCGCGCAGAGAACTGCTGAGCGAGTTTGGCGTGAGCGCGGAGAGCCTGGTGCTGGGCGTGGACCGGATGGATTACACGAAGGGCATCCTGGAGCGGCTGCTGGCAATCGAGTTGCTGTTTGAGACGCATCCGTGGCATCGCGAGCGGATGACGATGGTGCAGATTGCAGCGCCGAGCCGGACGCGCATTGAGAGCTATGCGGATTTGGGCCGCAAGGTGGAAGAGATGGTGCGGCGCATCAACGACCGGTTCCAAACAGCACGCTGGCGTCCGATTGTGCTGATCGACCGGCAGTGCGACCACGAGGAAGTGAGCCGCTGGTATCGCGCAGCGGATGTGTGCTTGGTGACCTCGTTGCACGATGGGATGAACCTGGTGGCGAAGGAGTACGTGGCTGCGCGGCACGACCTTGGCGGCGCGCTGGTGCTGAGCAAGTTTGCAGGAGCTTCGGTGGAGTTGCCCGACGCGCTGGTCGTGAATCCGTATGACATTTCCGGAGTGGCGGAGGCAGTGCATCAAGGGCTAGAGATGGAAGCTGAGGAACGCCGCGGCAGGATGCGACGGATGCGGCGGCAGGTGATGGAGCACAACATCTACCGGTGGGCGGCGAGCGTGCTGGGCGATTTGAGAGAACTGCGCATTGATGGCGGAGAAAGCCCGGGGATGCGGCGGCCCGGCCTGATGTCGGTTCCGGCGGCAGATGTGGCGGATGAGAGACTGGCGTAGTGAGCACACAAGAGTTGGAAAGGCAACAGGAGAATCTGGGGCAGGAAGCGAAGCTGAAGGAGTATTTTCGCGCACTGGTGAAGGCTCCGGCTTCGTTTTTGCTTTTGGATTACGACGGAACGCTGGCTCCGTTCCGGGTGGACCGATTCCAGGCGCGTCCATGGGCGGGTGTGCGGGAACTGTTGACACAAATTCAACAACTAGGGCGCACGCAGATGCGGGTGATTACCGGACGTCCGGCTCACGAGATTGCACCACTGCTGGGACTGGAGCGACCGCTTGAAGTGTGGGGATTGCATGGGGCGGAACGGCTTTACGCGGATGGAAGGCGTGAGTTGGAAGAGCCTCCGGCAGCGACGCAGGCGAAGCTCGAGGAATTGCGCGAATTTTTGCGGCGCGACAGCTTGGGCGGACTCTTTGAAGACAAGGCGAATGGAGTGGTTATGCACTGGCGGGGAGAGAGTCCGCAGAAGGCAAAGCTAATTGAACAGCGGACGCGGGCGCTGTTTGAGCCGATTGCGCAGATGGAAGGCTTGATGCTGCTGAATTTTGAGGCTGGCCTGGAACTGCGCGCGGGACGGGACAAGGGCGGCGCGGTGAAGGCGATTCTTGAGGAAGAAGAATGCATTCCCAGGTCTCAGAATCGAGACCTGGGGCACCCGCAGAATTTTCGGAATGCGAATTGCCCAGTGGCGTTTCTTGGGGATGATTTAACGGATGAGTCGGCGTTTGCGGCGGTGAATGCGATCGAAGGTGCGCATGTAAGCGCGCTGGTGCGAGACAGGATGCGCACTACGATGGCGGATGTGTGGTTGAGGCCACCGGTGGATGTGTTGGGGTTTCTGAGGAAGTGGGTTGACGCGATTGATGCTGGGTTGGATCGATAAGACGAAGAGTGCAGAAGGCTTTAAAAGATAAAGAAATTATAGATAGGTGGAACTATCCCACCTTAGGCACAAAAACAAAGACGTGCCGAAGGTGGGCACCCGATTTTTCTTGAGTCCTGCAAGCTTTACGCGATCCCTTGCAATTAATCGCGGCCTTTTTTGCGGATTTCTATGTTGAGGCGCTTGATCTTCTGGTTGAGCGTGGACAGGGGGATGCGGAACTGTTCGGCTGCGTCGGTCTGGTTCCAGTTGCAGCGCTCCAACTTCTCGATGATGATGCGCTTCTCGATGACTTCAAGAATGTCAAAGAGAGAGGCGTTGGGATTGTGCTCGAGGAGAGCGTCCTGGAAGCTCCGGCCGGTGATGTGACCGGGGAGCAGGTCGGAGCCGATGATGGGGCCGCTGGAAAGCACGACGCCGCGTTCGATGGAATTTTCGAGCTCGCGAACGTTGCCGGGCCACTCGTAATCGATGAGGGCGCGGAGCGCGTCTGCGGAGAGGCGGCGCGGGGCAAAACTGTTCTCGTTGGAATAGAAGTCGAGGAAGTGGTTGGCGAGCAGGGGAATGTCTTCGCGGCGTGAGCGCAGGGGAGGCAGATCGACGGTGATCACGTTGAGGCGGTAGAAGAGGTCCTCGCGAAAGCGGCCCTCGCGCACTTCCTTGCGGAGGTCGACGTTGGTGGCGGCGAGGATGCGGACGTCGACCTGGATTTCCTGAATGCCGCCGAGGTGCATGAAACGGCGGTCCTGCAGCACGCGCAGGATCTTGGCCTGGGTGTCCATGCCCATGGTGGCAATTTCGTCGAGGAAGAGCGTGCCCCCATGGGCGACTTCAAAGAGGCCCTTCTTGGAGGCGACGGCGGAGGTGAATGCGCCCTTGACGTGGCCGAACAGCGTGGATTCCAGCAGCTCCGAAGGCATGGCACCGGTGTTGATGGGGACGAAGGGCTTGTCGCGGCGCGGCGAGTTGGCGTGAATGGCCTTGGCGATGAGCTCCTTGCCGGTGCCGCTTTCGCCCTGAATCAGAACCGTAGAGCGTGAGGGCGCAACCTGGGCGACAAGGTCGAAGACCTTGAGCATGGAATCGCTCTTGCCGACGATGTTCTCAAAGTTGTAGCGCTGCTTGAGGGTGCGCTTGAGCTGAAGATTTTCTTCTTCGGCGCGATGACGCGCGACAGCGGAACGAATATCGGCGAGGAGCTTCTCGTTATCCCAGGGCTTTTGAACAAAGTTTTCAGCGCCGGCGCGGACGGCCTCAACGACATTGTCGACGGTGCCGTAGGCAGTGATCATGATGACGGGCAGTTCGGGCTGGCGCTCCTTGATCTGAGGCAACAGCTCAAGGCCGCTCTGGCCGGGCAGGGCAAGGTCGAGCAGCACGAGATCGTAGTTGTTGGACTCGATCATGCGGAGGCCTTCCAGCCCATCGACCGCCATTGTGGTGGAATAGCCCTCGAGCGAAAGCAGGACTTCAAGCGACTCGCGGATGGAGGCTTCGTCGTCAATGACGAGGATACTCGCGGGAACGCCCGAAACGGCGGTGTTGCCATTCGCAGGGGATGCTTGTACGGGCGCGTTCACTGGTGATTCGACCTCAGGCATGTACAGAATTCCTTAGTAAGGGAAACTCGAGATGAAAGGTTGTGCCGGCGCCGACGGCGCTCTCGACATGAATTTTTCCTGCGTGTTCCTGAATGATTCCGTAGGAGACGGATAGGCCAAGGCCGGTACCGCGCCGGTCGCCCGGCTTGGGTGTGGTCTTGGTGGTGAAGAAGGGATCGTAGATGCGCTTGAGATGCTCGGGCGCGATGCCGGAGCCGGAATCGGAGATGAGGGCCTCGACGTGGCCGTTGGCGAGGGTGGTGACACGAAGGCTGCCGCCCTCGGGCATGGCTTCCTTCGCGTTGAGCAACAGGTTAAGAAAGACCTGCTGCAGCTTTCCGGGATTGCCGTTGATGCGGGGCAACTCATTGGCAAGGTCGAGCTCGACTTCGACCTGGGCAGTTTTGAACTGGTGCTCAAGCAGCGAGAGGGTGTCGCGAATGACCTGGTTCAGATCCGTGGCGCGGAACTCGGTGGTGGAGGTGCGAGAGAAGTTGAGCAGGCCGTTGGCGATTTCCGCGGCGCGGAAGCTCTGCTGGGTGATTTTATCGAGCACGGGTCCGAGACGTTCATCGCCGCGCAACTGCTTGGAGAGCATCTGCGCGTAAGAAGAGATGACGGCGAGCGGTGTGTTGATTTCGTGCGCTACACCCGCAGCGAGCAGGCCGATGGAGCTGAGCTTGTCTGCCTGGGCGAGCTGGGTTTCAAGAGAGACGCGCTCGGTGATGTCGTCAACGAGTATGATGCGGCCGACGGAGACGAAGTCGCGGGAGAGCAGCGGGGCGATGGCGATGTTAGCGGTACGCAACTCACCGGCGCGCGTGGTGAGGCGGAACTTGTAGAGATGATGAACGCCCTGCTCGTTGCGGAACTCGTCGAGGGCTTCGACGAACTCAGAGGGGAAGACGTCCTGCACGCGCTGGCCGAGGGCTTCAGCGCGGCTGAGGGCGTACATGGCTTCCATCTGCGCGTTCCAGCTTTCAACGCGATCGTCGAGGTCGAGGGCGAGAATGCCGACATTGATGGACTCAACGATGTTTTCGTTGAATTCCTTGAGGCGCTCGAATTCACCGATTTTGGTTTCGAGTCGGGCGTAGAGTGAGGCGTTCTGGAGGGCGATGCCGATGTAGCTGGCGAGGGATTCAAGCAGTTCGACGTCTTCGCTGGAGAGGAAATCGCCGCCCATGGTTCGACCGAGGCCGATGACGGCGATGGTCCGGCTGGCGGCTTGGCTGCCTTCAATCTGACCTGCGGCGACACGACAAGGAAGGTAATAGTTGAGGTCGAGTTGCGCGGCGGTGCGCTGCTGATCGTGGGGCAGGTGGATGGCCTGCTGCGCATTCTCGAGGAAGATGTGGGAGTGATCGTTCGTCTGGTCGAAATTGAGGAAGCCGAGGTCGAGACTCTGCTGCGCTGCGCTGATATCAGCGGGTAGTCCGTGAGAGGCGGCGAGGTGCAGTGTCGAGTCCTCAGGGCTGTGGGCAAGGAAGATGGCTACGCGCGCGACCAGCAGGGTGCGGGGCAACTGCTCGACGATGGAACTGAGCAGGGCCTGGAGATCGGTTTCCGAACTGAGGCCGCGACCGAATTCGATGAGGGCCTTGCGGTAGTCATAGTGATGGCGGTCAAACACACGATCAACCCATCCCTGGATGCGACGCTTGAGGGGGTCAAAGATGGCGGCGCTGACGAGGATAGCGAGTCCGAAACCCCACTCGCGAACGGCCTGGGGCATGCCGGAGTGCACCATGACGGCGATGAGGGCAATAGCGCCGAAATAGGCTCCGAGGATAAGCGCGGAGGCCAGGGTGTAGGCCACACTGCGCTTGAAGATGAGGTCCGTATCCATGAGCCGGTAACGGACGATGGCCCAACTGAAGGTGAGAGGGAGCAGGACCAGCGAGAGCCCGGCAAGATTGGTGAGCAGCCGCGGCGGATTGAGGTCAAAGAGGAAGGGGACGGCGTAAAAGAGGGTGAAGGGCAGGACCGCGCCGAACGTGCCGCGATAAAGCCATTTGAGCTGCTGGCGGAGGACAGGCGCGTCGGCCTGGGCGTAGCTGCGCAGGAACAGGAGAGCGGCAAGGACGTAGAATGCTGCGTCGTAGGCAGTCGCGGTCTGGTCGAGGCGATGCTTGAGCAGGCCGGTGGCCTGGCGAGTGCCGATGCTCCAGAGCCAAAGCCCGAAGAGGGCGGTGCCAGGGGTGTAGAGGATGGGCAGCAGCCAGCGGCGGCGGAACTTCTTGAATCGCTCTTCAGGGAAGCTGAGAGCGAAGTGCAGGAACAGGGCGGGCTGAAGAGCTTCAGCGACGACGTTGACCCAGAAAACGGTCCAATCGAGCGCGTCGAAGGTGCTGGTGTACTTCAGGGCGTAGAGCGCGAAGGAGACAAGGCAGAAGAGATAAAAGTGGGTGGCGCGCGGAGCGCCCCAGCGGCGAAAGAGGACGTAGAAGCCAATGATGAGATAGATAAGCCCGATGACTCGGAGGCCCTGGGCGAGGCTGCGATCCAGCGGGAGCGGGATGACTTTGACCGGCGTGTCGAGGGGAATGCCGTCGCGCGTGATCGAATAGTAGACCTGACCATAGGGCCCGGTGCGGTATAGGGCGCGGTCGAGATCGGCCAATACGGAAACGTTGCCTGCGTCGCAGGAGGCGCAACTGGCGACGCCAGTCAGGAGGTCGTGTGGCTGAATGCCGGCGACCTGCCCGGACATTCCAGGGAGGACGCGCTCAGCGGTGAGGCCGCCATTGACTTCGCGCCACCAGACTCCGTCATCCGGCTGGGGATGGTTCTGTTCCTCAAGGAAGTTGAGAACAGCCAAAATAAAGAGACCCGCTGTGACCAAAGCCAGCAGCGTCGCCTGCACACGATTGAAGAGGCCTGTCTCCATGAGGGGAGCTTTCTACATCACTCAGTTACTAGCACGTCGGTTGCCACGCAGGGATAGCGTATCTTCTGTCGCGTGGGGAAATGGCAATCGATAGAGAATACGCGTGATATTGACGCGCGGTTCCCGGGATCGTCACCGGGGATTTCGGGGAAATTTTTGTGAAAATGCAGAAAACAATATTGCGCTTACAAGTTCAGGGATCATTCTACGGTAATCGGTAGACACATGAAGTTAGACGGGTTAGTGGAAACTTGTTGTTGGGGAAGTGCAACAATTCGCCCTTTTTGTTGATTCTGTGAATAGTTGGGCCCTAGAATCTATCTTCGCTTTCCAATTTACATGATCCAGGGCGCGTGGACAGCATTGGCTCAGAAGTTTTCCTAATTGAGAATTCGCAGGGATGTTAGAGCTGTCCGTAGGTGGCCTTCGGGCCATGCTTGCGCTGGTAATGGTGTTCGGAAACGTAAACCGGAATTCCGGAGTCGGACGCTTCCAGCAGGGTGCTGCGGTAGGCGAGGCGTGCTATGTACTCAAGGACATCGGCGTGTTCGACGGCCTCGGCGGGTGTTTTACCCCAGACAAATGGGGCATGGCCGGCGACGAGGACTCCGGGAACGGCGAGAGGATCGAGATTGTCCCTTCGGAAGCGGCGGACGATGACTGCGCCGGTGCTGCGAACGTAGGCTTCGGCGACTTCTTCGGCAGTCAGTGGCTCGGTGACCGGGACGGGGCCGTGGAAGTAATCGGCGTGGGTGGTGCCGAGGCAAGGAATCGCGCGGCATGCCTGGGCCCAGGAGGTAGCGAACTCCGAGTGCGTGTGGACGATGCCACCGATGGTAGGGAATTCGCGATAGAGCAGGGTGTGGGTGTCGAGATCGCTTGAGGGGCGCAGATGGCCTTCGACGATTTTGCCGTTGAGGTCGGTGATGACCATGTCAGAGGGCTTAAGCGAGTTGTAATCGACACCGCTTGGCTTGATGACACAGAGGGGCTGCGGGCCTGTGCGGTCGACACCGCTTGCATTGCCGAATGTGTGTGGGGCGAGACCGCGGCGGGCGATTTCCTGATTGGCGTGGAGGACTTGTTCGCGAAGCGCTTCGAGGAGCATTGTGATCTTCCCTGTCTTTGCGGGCGGATGTAGTAAGCGTTTTCCGATTCCAGTTTATCAGTGCCGTTTGGTGCCGCCCGCTGCGGATACCCGGCGCCAGGTGATGTGCCGGAATTACTGGGCTCGTAACGACAAAACAACAGCATGGCGATGGTGGGGCACCCGGGACAGGACGATCTTCCTGATATGAGCCTCAGCTCTGCGGCGGAAACGATGGCGGTGGCTGCATGGGGGGCTGCCAGAGGGCTTGCGGGGCGGGTATCACCTTCCAGTCGGCAAAGGCGAGTATGTAAATGAGGATGAGGTTACCGAGCGGCACCATTATCAAAAGCGACAGGAATGGCGAGAAGCCCGCCTTCTTGCAGATGAACCAAAAGGGAAGGATGTAGATGAGGAGAAAAAACAAGATGATGAACGGGATGATCCAAATGAAGCTCAAGATCAAGTGTTGAATTTGTGCGGGATCGGGACTGTCTTGCAAAATCAGCGCCAGGTTGAGCATTAGGAAGGCTCCAGAGTGGGATGTGATCTGGCTGCAACGGTACTGCCAAACCCCGGAAATCGCAACGGAAAATTTGGACGAAGGTGCAGAAAACTCCGGCGGGCTTGTGAGCCTTCGCCGGAGTTCTGTTTGCGCCCGATTCGCAGTGCCTATCGCTGAACGCGACGGAGTACCACGCTCACCGGGGGATTGGGGCGGGTGGGTGGGTTCCAGGACGGATCGGATCCATCGGGAGCCGGACCAATGGCGGGCTTTGGTTCGTCGGAAGGTGGAATCGGGAAGGATTTGCGCGGTGGGTTGTTCATTGACCGCGCCAGTTCGATGCGGTCCCCGCTCAGCTTGCCCTTGTAAACCATGTTCGCGACTTTGAAGCTGATCTGATCGCCCTCCACCGTGGCTTCGGTAAGCGGAATCGCTGGGTCTGCGCCACCGGCCCATCCGCCGGCAACACCTTCCGCGGTTCCTCTGAGCTTGCCGCCGTCTTGCACCAGCGTGAAGATCTGCGTTGCCGCGCCATCTTCCGGACGCCAAAGGCCGGTGATGCCTGTGCCCTCGGGTGCTTTGCGGTTCCAGGATGCCACTTGCGGCCTGAGCTTTCCGGCTTTTGAGGCGATGGTGACGCTGGCCGGTGTGAGGCCGGGCGACGTGGCCTCGACGGTGATGCTACCGCCCTCTTTGGAGGATTGAATGATCGCCATGCACATGCCGCTGAAGGCCTTCCGCGAGGAGCCTTTGTCGGGTGCGTGGTCGGTGGGATCGCCGTTGCCTACGCCGATGAGCTTGCCTGCTCCGGTGACCTTGAAGGTGACGTTGTTGTCGGTGATGGGCAGGAGGCGGCCTTGCGCGTCGCGTACTTCGACGGCGACCATGGCGACGTCTTCACCGTCGGCCGCAATCTCCGCGCGGTCGACAGACGCGGCCAGCGCAGCTGCGGAGCCGGTGGTTTCGCGGCGGATGGTTTGCGCAAGCTTGCCGTCCTTGAAGCCGCGCGCTTCAATCACGCCGGGCGCGTAGGGAACATTCCAGGCCAGGTGCTGGTCTTTCTTCATCTCCTTCACGCCGAGGCTCTGGCCGTTCACGAGCAATTCGACCTTGTCCATGTTGGAGTGGACCCATACGGCAATCAGCTTGCCTTCCATGCCCGGCCAGTTCCAGTGCGGAAACAAGTGCAGGACAGGTTGCGCGGTCCACCAGGAGCGGTAGTAGAAGAAGGTGTCCTTGGGGAATCCGCACATGTCGATGACGCCGTATTGCGAGCTGATGTTCGGCCAGCCGTTGGGCGAGGGTTCGCCGCGATAGTCGAAGCCTGTCCACACAAAGCCGCCCGCGAGCCAGGGGCGCGCGTCGCAGAAGCGCCACCATCCTTCGGCCGAGGCGCGGCCGGTGGTGGTGTAGGGATCGTAAGAGCTGACGAAGCCCTTCTCCGCGTCAGTGATATAAATGCCGCGCGTGCAGACGGCGCTTACCGTTTCCGTGCCGATGACGGGACGGTAGGGATGCGCCTTGTGATACTCTTCCGCGCCGGGATCCATGTAGTTGTAGCCGACCACGTCGCAGACTTCGAGGCCGCCTGTGCCAATGGCGCCGGTGGGCGCAATCGACACGGGACGCGAGCCGTCGTGCAGAGTGGCCAGTGCCTTCATGGCCGTGAGAATCTTCTTGCCCTTGTCGATGTTGGCGGTGCCTTCTTCGTTGCCCATGGACCACATGAAGACGCTTGGATGATTGCGGTCGCGGCGGACGAGATTTTCAAACTGATTGAGGCCTTCGGGGTTTGACGACATCATGCGCGTCTCGTCGAAGACCACCATGCCGAGCTCGTCGCAGGCATTGAGAAGCTCGGTCGTTGGCGGATTGTGAGAGGTGCGCAGGCCGTTGCAGCCCATCTCCTGTAGCTTGCGCACGCGGAAGTACTGCACCGCATCGGGGAGGGCCGCGCCTACGCCGGCGTGATCCTGGTGGTTGCAGGTGCCTCTCACTTTGACGGGCTTGCCATTCAGGAGCAGCCCCTGCGACGCATCCATCTTGATGGAGCGGATGCCGAAGCGTGTTTCCGTGCGATCGACGACCTCGCCGCCTACGCGGACTTCGGTCTGCAGCGTGTAGAGGTTTCGCTCCTCAAGCGACCAGAGGCGCGGAGTGCTGACCGGAATTTGCTGCTCGCAGGCAGCTCCGCTGACGGCGCCCAACTGGGCCGAAGCGGTGACGGCTTTGCCGACCGCTTTGCCCTCGGGATCAAGCACGGTGGACACCACGCGCGCGCTTTTCGCTTCGGGGCTGTTGTTTTCAAGCTCTGTCCGGATGGTGAGTGAAGCGGCGCCAGGCTTGAGCTCGGACTTGACGAAGGTTCCCCATTTTTTCACGTGCACGGCGTTAGTCTTGACCAGCCAGAGGTGGCGATAGAGGCCTGCGCCCTCGTAAAACCAGCCGTCGCTCGAGGTGGCGTCCACGCGTACGAGCAGGACGTTGGGACCGCCGGGATTGGCAAAGTCTGAGACGTCGAAACTGAAGGGATCGTATCCGCCGCTGTGTCGGCCGATGTAAAAGCCGTTGAAGACGACGAGCGTTTCGCGATAAGCGCCGTCGAACTCAAGCGTGATGCGCTTGCCATCGTCACTTGGGTCTAGCTCAAAGACGCGGCGGTACCAGCCGACACTGGTCTCGGGATAATCGCGCCCGAGCGGGTAAAAGCCCTTGCTGCCCAAGGCTGGATCGTTTTTGAACTCGAGCTCAATGGCCCAGTCGTGCGGCAGATCGACAGGCTTCCAGTCGCTATCGTCAAAACCCATGCTACCAGCGGGAAGAAAATTTCCTGTCTTTTGGAAGTTGCCAGAACGCCCGCTGCCAAAGCCGAAGTCCTTGGCTGGATCGTTGGAGTTGCCGAGGTGGAAGCGCCAGCCGAAGTCAAGCAGAAGCCGTTCGCGCGCGCCGGCGGCCGGCTCCGCGGCGGATGTGACGGCGCTGCTGGTCGAGAGCGGGCCGGCGGTTTCGCCCGCGGCCTCGATGGCGGCAGAGAGCGGAGTCATTCCATGGGCAGCGGCGGCAGCCGGAGCCAGCAGGCCGGTCTTTAATAAGTTGCGTCGTGAAAAGGCTTTCATTTTCTCTCCCATTGCGGGGTCGCCAGACTTCCGAGGTATCGAGTTTGGCTGACTTTTCCCCTTGAAGCGCTTTGGATTGCGGATTTTTTTGCGAATCAAAAGACGGGTCAGTATACATGCCGCGACCCCGCGTTGGGCGAGCCGCTATGGGAGGGTGAAGGGGTGTAAGCGCCGCACTCTGCTGTTACACTCTGAGCCACTTGTCAGTTGAGACATGCAGCGGAAAGGCCGAGTGGATCGATGGTTCGTAGCGCGCCCGCATTGAAGCTCTATTTCCGCGCGTGCCTGTTTGTGGTGTACTTTCTGGCTGCGGCGGCATCATTCAGCGGCTTTTACAGCAAATGGCATTTTGCTGAGGCTGACGTGGACGGCGAAGACTACCGATTCTCTTTCGATCGGATGTTGGACGGAACGGCGTATCGTCCGTATGTCTACCGGCAGATGCTGCCGACGCTTGCCAACGGGATTGACCGGGCGACGCCGTTGTCGTTCAAGGCGTGGCTCTATAACGTGCAGGCTCCGAACTCTGGGGAGGCTCCTGGTTCAGCTCGAGGGGGCGCGCGTATCGATCCGCTCTTCGACTCCGCGACGGCAGAAAATCCGACGTATTTCTTTCGATATTTGATCGTCTACATTGCTACATTCCTTTTCGCGCTGCTGGCGCTCTACGCCCTGCGTCAGGTGTGCATCGACCTGGAGATTCAAGATCCGGCGGCGACGGTGGTGCCTGCGGTCTTCCTTCTCTTGCTGCCTTATCTGCAAAGCGTGGGAGGATTTTTCTACGACTATTCCGAACTGGCATTCTTCGCCATCGCGGTTTGGGTCGCGCTGCGACGCGGCTGGGGCTGGCTGATTCCGGTTGCTGCGCTGGCGACCTGGAACAAGGAGTCGTTTCTGTTTTTTGTTCCGACGCTCTATCCGCTGTTGCGAAGCCGCATGGCGCGCCCAAGGGCCCTGCTGGCTATTGGCGCGGCGGGCCTTGCGTGCCTGGCTGTAACCCTGCCCTTGCGCATTCGGTTTGCGGCGAACCCCGGCGGGGCTGTGGAACTGCACTGGCGCGAACAGTTGGGTTCTCTTTTGCATCCTGTGAGTTTGCTCTTCCATCTGGAAAAGACTTACGGGTTGCTGTTGCCGAGGGCATGCGCGCTTCTTGTGCTTGCGCTGTGCGGTTGGACCGCGGCACGCGTCTGGAGGCGGCTGCCGGGCGTTGTGAAAGGCCATGCAATGGTCGCCGGTGCAATCAATTTTCCGCTGTACCTGCTTTTCTGCTGGCCGGGGGAGTTGCGCAACTTCAGTTTGCTTTCTGTCGCGGTGGTCGTGGTGCTGGCAGAGGGAATCAGCGAGTGGCCTGGCGCGCAACACGCGGGTTGAAGACTACAAAGCTCTCGCGATTGTTAACGTAGAGAGACTGAAACAGCGAGGTTGGCAGCATGCCATCGCCCACGTGCTCGCTGGGCTGCGCGGTTGACGCGGTTGCCGGGACATTGCGGAGATGCTCGCCACCAACTTCCAGCGCGCGAATGGTGCCTTTCATAGCTTCGGCGTGGCCGCTGGATGTGACGAGGACCGCCGTGGTCTGGCGCTCCGGTTCAATGACCTGCGACGCGGCGCGCAGCAATACCACCGAACTGGCGCCTGAGTCGAGCATCAGGGTCAGGCTCTTCTGGTTTTGAGTTTCCAGGGTCACCAGCATCCGGTTCTCTCTTGCGTCCACGGGCACGCGCTGGCCTGCGACTGCGCCGTTTATCTCGGCGCTCTCCTCGAACGTGATGATGTGCTTGCGATAGTCGAGTAGATAGTTGAAGTGCGCCAGAAAATTCTGGCCGGCGATTCCGCGAATCTTTCCATCGATCCGGCGCAGGGCCGAGAGGTCCTCGACGAGCACAAGCAGATGATCCACGCGCGAGGAGCCGACGGCGAGACCGGTGATGGAACCGCGCGTCACCATTTGCACGCCAGAGAGCGTTGTTTGAGGAATGCGGTCGATGGCTTGGAAGCCAAGGCTTTGGGCGAGGGAAGAGTCGATGATGGTAGTGTCCGCGCCGGTATCGAGAATGAAGTCAAAGTCTTCTTTCTGGGCTGATTGAAGTGAGGCTACAATGAGGTGGTCGTTGACCGTGCGGAAGTGCAAGTCCATCTGCGCGGCGCGCCCCTTCGACGTCCCCGTGACGACCAAAAAAGCAAGCAGGATTCTGATCGCAAACTGTGTGTTTGGTGTGTCTTGCATTGGTTCCTCCTTGTTGCTGGAGGAACCTTAGGCCGGGCTAGCTTCCGCGGTACTCACGGCCTTCTGATGATTCGCGCACCACGAGCTGAGGTTTTCCTGAGGGCCACCGATGACCGTCCGATACCGCTTTGACGACGTCGAGATCGACCTGCAGGGGTTTCGCCTCACGCGGGCGGGCAAGCCGATTGCGGTGGAACCGAAGGCGCTCCATCTGCTGGTTTTTCTGGTGGAGCATCCGGGGCGCCTGGTCTCGCGGCGCGAGCTGATTGACTCGGTCTGGAACGGAGCCTTCGTTACGGACCACGTGCTCAATCGCGCGATTGGGCAGCTGCGCAAACAACTCGAAGACGACGCTAAGGATCCTCGCTACATTGAGACCGTGCCCACTCTGGGCTACCGATTCATTGCGAAAGTGGAAGCAGAAGGTGCGGAGATGGCCGCAGACCCAGGCGGCGTTGCTGCTACTCGGGCCGAGGCTGATTCTGGCGAGTTTCACCCGGCGCTCATACACATAGGCTTGACTGCACATCGCTTGCTGGAAGAGGGCATTCCTCCCGCGGGGCCGCGCGTTCAGCGCCGCCGGAACCTGGCTGTCATTGGTCTTACTCTCGGGCTCGTCGTGTGTGTAGCCGGTGCGCTGCTTGCAGTCCGTGTCCTTAGGTCTCGCGGTGCGGAATCGATTCGGTCGCTTGCCGTGCTTCCGCTTGAGAATCTGTCGGGCGATTCGGGTCAGCAATATCTGGCAGACGGGGTGACGGACGAGCTGATCACCAACCTCGGCCAGATCAGCTCCTTGCGTGTGATTTCCGGGACGACGGCGATGCAGTACAAGGATGCGCACAAGCCGCTGCCACAGATCGCACGCGAGCTCAATGTCGACGCCGTGGTGCAGGGCTCAGTGGAGCGCTCAGGAGACCGCATTCGCATTGAGGAACAACTGGTTGAAGCGCCGGAAGACGAGCTGCTGTGGGCGCATAGCTACGAAGGCGATTTTCGCGACGTCCTCAGCTTGCAGAGCCAGGCGGCCGGCGCCGTAGTTGACCAGATCCGCATCAAGCTCACCTCGCAGGAGCAATCCCAGTTCGCAGCCAGGCAGCAGGTGGACCCGCGCGCCTACGAGGCGCTGCTCAAGGGCGATTACTTCTTCGAGGAGAACACGGCGGAAGCTGCGCGAAAGTCGCTGGAATATTACAAACAGGCGGCCAGCATTGAGCCCAACCTGGCGCGTGCTTACGTTGGCATCGCGCGCAGCTACAATTTTCTTGGGGAGAGTTCGGTTACACCAGGCGAAGCTATGGCCGCGTCCGATGCCGCAATCGCCAAAGCGCTCCAGCTCGATCCCAATCTCGCCGAGGCGTACGCCGAGCGTGGCTGGACGCTGCTGTTTTACCACTGGGATTTCCCCGGCACAGAGCGTGACTTTCGACACGCGATTGAGCTCGCCCCCGGCTTGGCCGACGCGCACGAGGGCTATGGGATTTACCTGGCGGTGATGGGACGCTTCAACGAGAGCGTTGCGCAACTGAAAATCGCTCGCGATCTCAACCCGCTCTCCACGATGACCTTGAGCGACTTCTGCGTTGCACTGACCAACGCGCGCCATTATGACGAAGCGAAGGCGCAGTGCTCCGCGGCGCTCGAGCTGGATCCCAATTACCGGTTTGCACTTTGGAACGCGTCAACGCTCTATTTGCTGGTAAAGGATTATCCGAGAGCCAATGCACTTCTTGCCAAGCTTCGGGATTCCGACAAACTTGAACTGGATGCAGAAGACGAAATCTACGGGGCACCGGGGAAATCAGGCGCATTCGATCGATGGTTGAAAGCGCAGAAGACTCCGCCTCCCCTGTTTTACCTTGCCGAGGACTATGCCCTACTGGGGAGAAAGGACGAAGCATTCGCCACTCTTGAAAAAGCCTACGAACATCGTTCGACTCCCCACTCGATGACCTGGACTGCTGTCGATCCGTCTTTTGATTCTCTGCGCGCCGATCCGCGGTTTGACGCGTTTCTGCGCAACAGTGGCCTGCCGCCACAGCCGGCAGCGCTTGTTGTACTAGCAACGCATTCCGCACATTGATTGGATGGCTTTCCACGGATTCAGCCGCGCTTTAGGTGGATCTAGATGCAGTGGCCGGGTACCTTCGCGAGAACCCCAGCGTGGCGCGGGAGAGCCGCGATCGAGGTCTTCCCTATGGACAGGCCAAAGGAGACGTGGTAGCTTCTTTGGTGTATCCAAAGGAGCGAGGATGGACGTCCAGAAATCTGAAGTGTTGCAAGGCACGCTCGACCTGATGATTTTGAAAACGCTGCATGCGCTGGGGCCTCTGCACGGCTTCGGGATTGCGCGGCGCATCGAGCAGATTAGCCACGACGTGCTGCAGTTGAACGAAGGGACGGTGTACACGTCGCTTCTTCGGCTGCAGCAGCAGGGATTCATCCGCTCGAAGTGGGGCTTATCGGAAAACAATCGCAAAGCGCGGTTCTACTCCGTCACGCCGAGCGGGCTGAAGCGACTGGCTTTAGAAACCGAGAACTGGGAGCGGATCTCGGGCGTCATCGGCCGTGTTCTGCGGCTTGAACGAGAAGCGTGATTGAACCCGGTACAGGGGCCGACAATGGAGGGACGCATTCAATGAACCGCCTGCAGGAATTTCTTTCCCGGCTGCGAGGGCTGTTGAAGCAGAGCAGGGACAGCGCCGAACTCGACGAAGAGATCGCGGCGCATCTCGATCTGCTTCGAGAGCGATTTATCCGGCAAGGTATGTCGCACAAGGAAGCGGCGGCGGCGGCTCGGAGGCAGTTCGGCAACGTGACGCTGCTGCATCAGCAACATCGCGAAGAGCGAACCTACACGGTCATCTCCGATGTTTGGCGCGACGTGACCTATGGCGCGCGCGTCCTGCTCAAGAGCCCAGGGTTTACCTTTGTGGCCGCGCTCACGCTTGCGTTGGCGATTGGGGCGAACACGACGATCTTTTCCCTGGCGAAGCAATTGCTGTTCGAGCGGCTGGCGGTACCGGATGCGGAAAACCTGCGCCTGCTGGCCTGGACCGGCACGGAAAAACATGTGGCCGTTCATCATGTGTGGGGGGATTGGGATCCAGAGCCTGGAGGACGCGCGGCGAGTAGCGCATTTTCGTATCCGGCATATGTGCACCTGCGGGCGCAAAACAATGTGCTCACGGATTTGTTCGCGTTCAAGCGCATGAACATGATTGCGACCATCGGCGATGAACCGCAGCAGGTTCGCTCAGAGATGGTTTCGGGGAATTATTTTTCGGCGCTGGGGTTGCGACCGCAGCTTGGGCGCGACCTTCAGCCTTCCGACGATGCCACACCGGGCCAGGGCGCAGTGGCGGTGATCAGCGACGAGCTTTGGACCCGCTTGTATTCGAGGTCACCGGCTGTGCTGGGCGAGCAGGTAAAACTCGACGACATTCCGTTCACGATTGTCGGCGTCAGCGCGCGTGGATTTACGGGCGCGAAAGATGTGCTGAAGCCGGTGGACTTTTTTGTGCCGCTTGCGATGCAGCCGCTGGTGCTACCGCATCCGGGCGCGTCGTTGTTTACCGACTCGCGCACTTGGTGGGTGAATGTGATGGGGCGGGCGTCGCCGGGCGTGAGCGATACGGCGGCACAGGCTGCGCTCGATGCGCGCCTTGGCGCCTTTGTTCAGGGAGCCATGCCGGTGCGGGCCGGGGAAGATTTGCCGCGGCTCGAGTTGCGCGACGGGAGCCGGGGGCTTTTTGAGGAGCAGAAAGAATTCGCGCGGCCGATGGCGGTGCTGATGACGCTGGTGGGTTTTGTTTTGCTGCTGGCGTGTGCGAACGTTGCCAACCTGATGCTGGCGCGCGGAGCCAAGCGCTACCGAGAGATGAGTGTTCGGCTGGCCCTGGGCGCGGGACGCGCGCGCATTCTGAGGCAGATGCTGGTGGAGAGCCTGCTGCTTGCTGCGCTGGGAGGCGCAGGCGGATTGCTGGCGAGCTACCTGGGCCGACAGTTGCTTCCCAGGATGATTGGGAATGCGTGGGAGCGCAATGATTTCGAAATTCAATTTGACTGGCGCGTATTCGCCTTTACCGCAGCGATCACCACGCTGACGGGCATTCTCTTTGGGCTGATGCCGGCACTGGCCGCGGGGCGCGCTGAAGTGACGTACGGCTTGAGAGAGTCAGCGCGCACGGCTACTCGCCGGCGCAAGGGCTTGAGCGGTAAAACGCTGGTGGGTTTTCAGGTTGCGCTTTCGACGCTGCTGGTGATTGGGGCGGGATTGTTTTTGCGCACGCTGACGAGTTTGAGCCAGGTTCCACTCGGGTTTCGGCCGGATCATTTGCTGCTGGCGGAGATTGATCCGCCTTCAGGCCGCTATCCGGCGGGCAAGGATGTTGCCTTGCATCAGCGGTTGGAGCAGGCGATTGCCGCGCAGCCCGGCGTCACTTCTGTGACGCTGGCGGAAGATGCATTGGTTGCGGATGACCGGTCGATGACGGACTTTCTGCCTGCGGGCGAGCTGTACGATGCAAGCAAGAACCAGGAAGAGGTGTACAACCTGGTGGGAAACCGCTTTTTTGAGACGATGGGGATCGCGATGGTGGAAGGGCGCGAGTTCGGTCCCCAGGACACGGCCGATTCTGCGAAGGTGGCCGTGATTAACGAGAGTCTGGCGCGAAGCCGGTTCCCCGGCGTGGATGCGGTGGGCAAGCGCTTTGTGACGGACGCACATGACTCGGATGGCGGGGCGGGACCGCTTGCGAAGAATTCGATTGAGATTATCGGAGTTTGCAAGGACACGCGCTACGCCAACCTGCGCGAGGAGCCGCCGCCGGTTTTCTTCCTGCCGTATGTACAGCAGCCGCACGTTGGCGGACTGATTTATGAAATTCGCACCGGAGTGCAGCCGGAGTCAGTTCTGCCGGCGATTCGTGCGGTGGTGCACAAGGAAGATCCTGACCTGGCGCTTACGAATGTGAGAACACAGCAGCAGCAGATTGATGCGGCGCTGGAGCAGGAGCGGATTTTTGTGACGCTCACGTCGGGATTTGGATTGCTAGCGCTGACGTTGGCGGCGGTGGGCGTCTATGGTGTGATGGCCTATTCGGTGGCACAGCGAACAAACGAGATTGGGATTCGGCTGGCCCTGGGAGCGCAGCCTCGCCAGATGCGCGAAATGATTTTGGGCGAGAGCGTGAGGCTGGCTGGAGCGGGGATTGTGGTGGG
>Ga0302320_10008760_pt1 | contig 21910 bp, 17 predicted proteins | sample Bog_T0_3_FD_202130 | JGI IMG/M metagenome (GOLD analysis project Ga0302320, IMG submission 202130) | Peat permafrost microbial communities from Stordalen Mire near Abisko, Sweden - Bog_T0_3 | ecosystem: Environmental > Terrestrial > Soil > Wetlands > Peat | place: Sweden: Abisko, Stordalen Mire...
TAATAATGAAAATTTATGAAAAATAAAAAATTTCTAAATAATTTAATAAATTTAATATTTAAATTTTTAAGGCTTGGATAATAAATATTTTTTTTTTTCATTTTTACATTTTTGAAATTCTTGAGAGTTCCGCAATAAATCTTCTTTTTTTAAAAATAGCTTTAAAAATGGTTTAAAATTAATTTTTTTTTTTTTTTCATAATAACACGAAAATTGCTTAAATTATGATTTCCACATCAAATTCGTTCCTCTGTTTGTTTTTTCCACTATTTTCCTCAACAACTCCTCATCAACCTCCTCGAAATATACCTCATTCAAGCCCATCTCTATCAATTCCGCCTTCTTAGCTTCTTCCTTCTTATTCAAAAACCCACTCAAATGCACCTTCTCCTTATCACCAACCTTATTATTTTTCTCAATTTCCCTTATTTCCCTAATAAACTCAATCCCTTCTTTGATTTTATCCCCTAATTCCAAAATCACGATATCATAGCATTTTCCTTGTTCTAGAGTCTGCAGGAAAATCTCCATTCCCCGCTTGAAATTATCAGAGAAATCAATGATGAGTCCTGGATTATATGAGAGTTTCTGATAATTGTTCAAATGGTTGATATTATCATCAATCACCAACATAAAGAACTTCTGAGATTTCTTCAATTTCTGATAATTGATTCGTTTGTCGGATCTCAGTTTTTTCATTTCCCACCTTCTTTTCTGAGTTTCCACCCTAGAGAAAAGGAAATTTAACCCGATGTCCATCGAGTCATCAAGGTCGAAATCATAAGGAAGAATCGACTTTTTCAAGACAGTTTCTTCAGATTCCAGGTTCTCATCGATCATGACATCTAATGCCTCGAGATTCTCGATCATGGTTTTTTTGGGTGTTCGTTTCCTCGGACTTAAAGGTATTCTTCTTTTTGGAAGCTGGGCTGTGGAAATCTCAAGTTTTGGGTTACTTTTGCCTGATACTAAAGTCTTTCCCTTTTTGAACTATATTTATCATATAAAATATCAATATTATGTATTTATATATAGAATATTTAATTCTTTTAGAAAGTGACTATATTAGATAAAAATTTTATTAGATGGATTAGATACTTGAGGTTTTCTTGAAATATCATCGTCCTTTTTTATAGTCGCAGACTTGCTTTCTAATAGAAATCCTTCATTTTCAGCCTCAGATTCAATGAAATTAAGATTTCCGAGCTCGATTTTCAAATCCAGAGGAATCTTTCTTTGGATCTTAGCTGATTGAACGCCTTCAGAATTCAAGTCTTTATTAATTTTACTGGATATTTGCTTTTTTAGCATCAAGAGAATGCTTTTAGTCAGAATTTTCTTGATTTTCGACTTATTTAATTGAACTAGCTTCTCGAGTTCAGATCTGAATTCGCTTGTAATCATCGGATTTTTTTGGTCTTTGAGCGGGAAGTCGTAATTAGAAAAGTGGCTCTTATGGCTTATCTGATTGCTTTTGAGACGTTCTGGAGATTCTAAATGACCCTCAAAATCGAGACTTTTCGCTTTATGTTGTTGGTTATTGGTTGTATTATCATCTGAATTATGAAGATCTTTAATGATTTTATCATTTGGATTATCATTTCTTTCATTTTTTTCAATGTTTTTTTGTTTTTTTTCAATGGGTTTATCATAAATTTCCAATTCTTCCTCTAGATATATATAATATTGAATATTTTTAATATTGATTAAGGGTTTTACCTGAAATCTTCTGGCTCACAGAGAAATTAAAATTTAAATTCTCCTCAAAATTGAAATTATTCGTCTTTTCTTTCAACTCTTTATTAGTATGGCTTTTCGGATTCGGAGAATCATTTGAAGAGTTTTTCCTATTATTAGCAGGCGATTCCTCCTTATTCCTAACTGAGATCTTCCTCTTAAAGCTCTCATTTAATTCAATATTCTTTTGCAACGATGTCAATAAAACCGCGTTGTTTTTCGGTCTATTGACTACAATAGGCCTATTTTTCCATATAATCAGGTTCTTCTTATTCACATTCTTACAAAAACTCAAGTTAATATTAGGTATATTCACCTTATTATAATCTCTTCTTTGGATAGCGATATTGTTAATAGTGAGACTCTTCGCAGGGGAAGAGATCATAGTAGATAAATCCACTGTTTTGAAACTGGTTTCCAGCCAAAAACTCTGATTCATCTCACCATCGCCTTTTTCTTTAAACACGATATTCGCTTCAAGGCATTTCAAGAGCTCTTGTAGATAAATTAAAGAGTTTTTATTAGTCTGGAGTCTATTCTTTGAAGATGTTAAGAAAACCATAGGGTCCTTTAATTCTTCAGCGTGTAATAATAGCTTCAAATAATCTGTGAAACCAGGATTATGAGGATAATCGAATTCGAAGCTTAATCTGAAATGGTTATCATTACCTATGCTCATATATTCTTTCAATTTCCCAGAGATCTTGAATTTCGAATGTTTCGGGAACTCGAATTCATTAACCATCAAGTTCAAAAGCAACAAAACCGTATATTTAAACAGGAAAAATTGCCCAGAAACGAAATCCGGGAATGAAGCCTCAAAGAAAAGCGTTAATTCATGATTATTGTTCATAGCTTTGATTGAGATCAATTCAAGAATATAGGCTAAAAGACTTGAAATATTGAAATCCTTATGAATTTGGGTTCTTGGGGGTAGGATTGAATAATGAATGAAAATAAAGGACAAGTTGAAATTGAATTCGTAAATAAGAAAACCAAGGTTTTTCAAATCGCTTTCCTTTATAATAGAAAGTCCTTGCATATTGTTCCATTTTATATAGTCCTGCTCAAGTTTTTGAAGCATTTCCATGGCTTGGACGTGATTTTCAAAGAGAAATTCCTTCATTTTATCAAAGAAATTAAAAACTTCGCCTTGAGAATCCATTGACAGGAAATAATAAGCCTTTCTATCGAACATTAAAGGAAAAAGCCTCGTTTTCAAAGGCAAAAACTGCCTTTTCTCGTTTTTTTCCTTAGATTTCGTTGTTTTATTAACATTTTCATTGATATTCGCGTTAAAACTAGCATTATTCGTGATTTTCATAGTCGATTTCTCAGGGCTTTTCTCTTCTTCAGGGGGAATTGGCTTTAAAATATTGAGTTTTTCAATGAATTCAGTGAGTTTTTCCTCTTTAATTATTTGATTTTCTTCGATTTCCTTTAAAATATTTGAATTGAGCTCTATTTTCATATTAAAATCGTTATCAGAACTAGTTCTTGAGTTTATAATTGTTTTTTCAAGCTTTTCTAAGTCTTTTTCTCTAATTAAATTGTTAAAATTCGCTTTTTTCCTATCATTTTCAAAAAAAAACTTCTTCGCGGTCTCATTAGAAGCCAAAATCCTCATTTTGTGGTCAATTAAAATGAAAAAGCTGGAAATTCTATTGAAAATATAGGAAAAAGCGAGGTTTTTATGTTTTTCCTCTTTCAAAATGAGCCAAAAACCGCGAAGCTTCAAATCTATGAGCAAAATCAAGCCGAAATCAAGCAAAATATTAGGAAAATCCGGCTTTTCAAGGAAAAAACTCAATAAGAAATGATCAAATATCAGGAATAATAGGTTAATTGACCAAGAAGTGAAGGTATTATAAGCCATACCCAAGAATCCCATTGGAAAAAGCCTTTTCTTCAATAAAACCTCAAAATTTCCAGTCAAAATCTCAGCCAAAAGCCAGATTTCAAGAAGAATTCTCATCAAAATTGGGTTCTTTACTCTAATTTTGACGATTTTCCACAGTAGAAGTGACAGGAGAAGCTTGAAAAGTGGAATATAAGGTTTTTCTATTGAGAACTCAAAATAAAAAAAAAGAAAAGGTGCGGAAATCATGAAGAAATCCCTGCTTTTCTTAGAGAAATCAAAGGAATCCCGAATATAAGCCTTTTCTTCTTTAGTTTTGTTGAAGAAAAAGCCAAATTCGAGGCTTTTAGCAGATTTTATGTCAAAAAAGTCCATTTTTCGATAATTTTTACTTTGAAATTTATTGGATTGTTAATTTTCTATTATATTTAAATTTCTCTATTAAATGGTTTCGTGGTTCAAGAAATATGACTTCTTGACCTTAAAAAACCCTAATTTCCTTAATGAAATGACCAGAATTCTCTCAGAAATCCCTCATATTTCGCCTATTGAGTCTATAGAAATGCCCATAGAAGATCAAAGGAATTATTTGGATCAACAAATCGCCTTATCTACAGTGGATTTCGAGAATATGCTTCAAAAAACATTGATAAAAGTCCTGAATATCCTGATAAGTTTCTTCAAATCTGAATATTTCGTGGTAGAAAACCCTGAATTCAAGGCTTTTTGCAGTCAAAGCTTCGAATTCCTGAATATAGAACGCAGGTATTTCATAGGACTTTGGACAAAACAAAACGCGGTTCATGCGAATTTCATCATGAACAGGATATTAGCCAGTTTTATTAGAATTCTCTTCTTTTTGCAGGAATTCCATCGGTTCATATTGAATAATAACGAAAATCTGGTTTTTATTGAAGCTGAACCTATTGAAATAAAGCTGAATTATGATAATGTTTATGCGATTATTGATTGTTTAACGCTAGTCCTCACTTCTCTATTACAGAAACTCTCACATCTTAAGAATTTCCTCCAAAATGAACTGAATTTCCTCTTAAGGATCTATTTCTTTCTCTCATATTTCAAGACCTTCACAATACCCAAGAATCTCCTTTATTCCAAGCAGAAATTCCCGGAAAAAGACCTCGAAAACCTCATATATCTGATTCTCGACACCACGAAAACTACTATAATTATCAATAAAGGACTTTTAGGTTCTTCTCAGGTCTTCGAATTAGAGCCAGAATATGAAGAAGATAAAAGCCTTAATAACACTAGTCATTATGACAATAAGGACTTATTGCTTAATGGGAATATTATTGAGACTCCTACTGAGAAAGGTCCTTTACTTCTAAACGAAAACAATGAAAATCCAAGGAAAATGATCAAACAGGCATCAATGAAAACGTATAAAATACCTAAATTAGTGAAGGGTCAAAGCGTTTTTTTCGATGAACTCAATGAAGAAGACGAAATCAAAGAAGAAACCAATGAAAATAACATCCTCACAGTGAAAAAGCCTGGAAAAATCAGGAAAAGCCTACTCGGGGATACCAGAAACAGCCTAATTGCAGAGCTACTCGCGACTTCCTCTTTAAATACTGAGGAAAACCTTAAAAAAGCTTCGAAATTCGCTGATTTAAAAACAAACCCAGAAATATCGATTACGAGTCAAGAGGAAAAGCCTGAATTCTTAGAGAAATTAACCCAAGCGAGAAGTGGAATAGTGAGGAATATGGATTCAGGGGGAAGCAATAGCTCTTTTTGGAAATATTTGAATAATATGAATCCGAGTATTAGTATATTAAGTCCTATAAATGATAAAGATTCGATAATGAATTCTGAGATCTTTAAGAAATCAGTGAATTTACCTATAAATACAGTGCTTTCCACTATCCATCCTTCCATCATATATTATAAAGCAGGAAATAATCATATTCATAAAGAAAAAAATGAGGAAAATCAAGTGTTTTCTATGAATAATCAGGCCAATTCGATGGGCGAAATGGGGTTTATGAATAATAATGTGAACTCGAATCTAATAAAATCAATGAGTTCAAAGAAATTCCTTAATCCTTATGAACAAAACTTCGAAGATTATTATGATGATATCCCAAAGAACCAGAAATTCGAAGCGATAAATGAAAACCTTAATGATAATCTAGTGAAATTCCTTATGGATTATGGGAAGAAAGAACCTGAAAAACAGGAGAAAGATGATAAAGATGCGAAAAATGCGAAGATTGCGAAAAAGGAAAACAAGGAAAAAAAAATGAATTTATTCGTGAAGGAACTCGAAGGCGATAGCATGCTGAGTTTAGTGACTAAAGGTGATGAAGATACTCCTAAAAATACCGGAAGGCGGACTTTAAGTGGGAAAAAGGAAAAAGAGCTGAAAAAACAACTGACTTCAGAAAAGGAAGAGGAAGGCACTGATAAAAAACATAAGCGGAAATCCCAAAAATCCGGTACTAAGAAGCTCGGAATCACAGAAAAAGATTTAATCAAAATAGACAAGAACACCGAAATCAAAGAAAAACTGATATATTCTTCTTTTCAGGAGAAATTAGAAGACAATGTCCCTAGAGATGAAGATATATTAGTCACTACTTTAAGTTCTGAGGCCGATGAAATCAAGAAGAAGAATTCCGTGGCTGTGAATTCCTTTGTTAATAGCATTTTAATAAAAGGCACTAGTGATATCAGCAAAACTTCAAGCTTTAAAGATAAAGAAATAAAGAAAGAAATCCCACAACCTCATTATAAACTCAGTTCAGGAGTATTGATTCCTTTTTTCATCAAAAGGGAAAATGAAGAGGAATTGAAGGAAAAAGATTCATTGAAAGTGAATAGAATCGCAGAGGAGGCCTTGAATGATTCGGAATGTTGTGAGGAATATAATGAATTTTATGTGGCGAGGAAAAAAGGGAAGAAAAATAACGAAAATTTGAGTGGTTTTAGCAATTTGAAAAGCTCGGGATTGAGTGGATATAGGTAAATATTAGGTCTTTTTTATAAAATTAAAAGAAACTTGAGATTTTATTGTTAATAATGTTTTTTGTTCTGCGAAAAACGCGAAAATTAAAGCTAAAACTTTATTTTCTAAAGATAAATGACCCATTTTCCGCCTTCTTTAAACCTTCTTTAATTTTTCTCTATGAACTTCTGGTTCCATTCCTTCATTTGATCAAACAATTTCAACTTGAAATCTTCCTTATGATTCATGTTCACTTGTGCTGGACAAATTCGAGGATCCATTCCTTTGAAATCCTTAGTCATGGTAGATTCGAAATGTCTAGGACTGGTTTGGCAATTGCTTTTCTAAAGATAAATGATATATAGAAGATAATTAATTTTATTATCAGATAATTAATTATAGTAATTTAATTTATATAATAATTTAGAAGTATTATAATGATAAAAGAAAATCGAAATAAGACCTCAAGACTGGACCCAGAATAAGTGGCTTTGAAATTTGTTATAGTATTGATAAATTTCGTGTTAGGATTGGAATAGTTCTGGAAAGACGCTTTCGCAGTGGATTCCCCCAAAAAAGGGACACATTTGAAGAATGGACTTTTATATAAATTTTATTTAAAAAGAGATTAAGAATTTATTAATACTCTCCATTCTTTGGAGTTATAGGCAGGACCTTGTCGTTTTTTCTAGTGGAAATAGAACTGAAAGTGTCATTATATGTGGTATTAGCGACAAATGGCAGATCTTTTATGACAGTTTGTTGGAAAGGCCGTTTCATGGTTAATCTATCATAATTTTGCCAATCAGCGTATTCGCTCTGATTAAAAACATAAGAAGAAATTTGAGTTTATAAGAAAATATATAACGACTTTATAATGAGTTAAAGCCAAAAATGGAGATTCCTTTATTTTTGAAGGATCTCCTTTTTGTCTTATCATGATATTTTGAGCAAAAGGACGATATTCAGTCTAAAATATTGTCTAATTTATATGTTTTTTTAATAAAAGACCTGGTTTATAGTAACGCTATCCATTGGAGGGTTCTTTACAATGGATTCTTCAAACCCCTTGATTTTCTCAGTTTTCGGAATGAAATGATCAGGGGATTTGGCTGCGAAATCCAAGGCATAAGTGGAATTCTTATTCTTTAGATTGAATTTACAAGTCAAATTGTTTTCTATAGCATATTTGCATTTGCATCGACCACATGCACATCTATAACAGGCACACATCCCTTGAATTAATAGTTATAAATGCCAATAAAACTAGTAAAAAACCGAACAAATGCCCGAAATAATCCGGATTCTCCTCGAAAAGACCTTCCAAAGTCAAGTTCTTTTGCTTCAAGCTTTCACTATTCAAAACTGACATCAATTGCTCTTCCCTAAAAGAAGTCCAATCAAAACCTTCGCAACTGCTATTTTCCCAACATTGTTTCTGATTTCCATTTTGACTATAAACAGTATTAATTTTTTGACTATCATTTCCATTTCGTATCGTTTGAGGACTCCAAATCTTTTCAACCTTTTCAACCTTTTCAAGCACAGAATTTCCCATTAATCCTTCATTGGTTCTGGTCTTGCTTTTTATAAGAAAATGATTAGATTTGCTTTTTTTGCTGTTTTGCATATAAAGAGTCTCTGATTCTTCTGTTAAGGTCTGAACTCGATTATGGATTGTTTTGGCTAATTTCGTAAGGTTTTTTCGTTCGGTGTTGATTCTTTGAGGCAGAGTTAATGTATTTGGAAATTTTGAAGAATAAAATTTGCTTTTAGGAGTGTAGGTCTTATCCGAAGCAGTGATTTTCTGTATTAGGATCGAGTTTTCCTTGGGCTTGAGGTATGGAGCATAGGAAGAAGCCATTGATCAAGGGAAATGGAAAAAAGAAGTTTTATTTTATTTTATTTATTTTGATAAAAATGATTAATTATTTGGAAATGGAGATAAATCCAGTATTTTTGTTTGAAATCAATGAATTTTTAAGCGATTCTGATTAGGTTTTAATTTGTGAAGAGAGTTTGTTTGATTTCTTTATATAATTATATAATGATTTTATTGAAAACAAATTAATTTCTTTCAATTTTTAAGTGATTTTCTATTAAAAAAATAGAGAAAAAACATCAAAATGACTTTAGAAACTTAAAATATTATAGAAAAAACATTTTCACACTTCTAATTTCAACAAAAAAGGTTGTGATTTTCTCGGCGATTGGAACAATTTCCCACTAGCCATCATAACTGATGATTTCTTGGGGGATGCCATCTGTTTTGGAGAACTTGAGGATTCTTTCCTGCTATCTATATATATATAAAATTCCTTAAAAATTATCTATTTTTTATAAAATATATATACGTTTCGAAGGACTTTTGATTTCCGGACTAATAGAACCACTGAGTTTATTCCTTTTTTTATTCTTTTCATGGATTCTTTCCTTTTCTGTATTTTGCACTAAACTCTTAATGAAAATCTTTCTATTTTCCTTCATTTTCTCCATATGCGCTTTTTCCATTTCTTTGAATTCCTGCTAAAATACGCATAAAATCAGATCTAATTTAAAGGAAAATTACCAATTTCTCGATTTTCTCATTTTCCTTTTCATTTTCTTCGAACTTCTTTATGAAATCGCGATATTTGAACGGGTTTAGCATTTGGCTTTTCTTCGGTTTCATCGAAAACCTCAAGATTTCCTTTAAATCTCTGCATTTTCTCCTAGAAAATCTCTCAGGTTTTAAGCTTTTTGGGTATTTTGCCCCAGCTAAAGCCATATCATTATGGAAAACTGCATAACTGGCATTTATTCTTTCATTAGTGAAATTATAGAGGTTTCTAGTATTGGGAGATTTCTCATTAGGCAGGGGATTTTCTAATGAATCAATGCCATCCATAGATTCGAGGTTTTTATTAAGTTCATCGATTTTATCAAAGAATTTGCCATTAAGGTTTTTAAGCCTAGAATGGAATTCTTCAAGAATGAGGGTTTTTTTGACCAGAGAGTTCTTGGAGGAATCAGAAGAGGAGTTTTTGAGGGGCTTTAGGAGGTTTTTGAGGGGAGGCAGGGCGATTTTATCATTCATTTTATAGCATTTCTATATAAATTGGAATAAAAGCTTAATAATTCAAGCCTTTTCGAACAATTATTTGGAAATAATTTGGGTAAAATCATTGATTCTTTCATAATAAATTTTAGTTAAGTCTTGTTTTTTTCATGAAATAATGCTTTTTTCATTAGAAACATGTTATATTTTAAATAAATTTTATTAAACTCCTTCACCTCCCTAAAACAACTCCTTTTATATTAATTATTTTATCTTGTGTATTAGATGTAAATCAATAATTATTATTAATTAATTCAATGTCATATAAAATCCTCCCAGTTTCCCACAGAATTTGTCTCTTTTTATCCTTCATATTCCTCCTGCTATTTCTCCCTCTTTCGACCTCCCGTTCTGGCATAGACCTTGATAATATATGCACGAATTTCACCTGTTTATTGAGCCAAGGCTATTCATCAGCTATAGTCCGAGCTCTTAAAAGTTCTGGAGAATCGGATGAAAATGCCTATACAAATATCCTCAATGCGAAACAGGCCGGCTTTTTATCAGTGGATGTCTATATTTACCCTTGTAGGGGTAAGGATGCATCAGCTCAAGTGGATCTAATAGATCCTAATAATCTATTTTCTTCTTCATTCGATTTCTTCTATACGAAACCATTCAATGACTTTAGGAAATTCAAAAGAGTGAGGGAATTGTTAAACCTTAATGACACCTTCATCTTGAATGAAATGTTCAAAATGGTTTGGATCTATATAGATTCTAATCCATCAATGGGATGTGGATGGAGTAGTTATTCGATTAGTTCGAATTGCGAATTCTTGAAGAAATTAGTCAAAGCATTAGAAAGCAAAGGAAAAAAAGTCGGAATCTATTCAAGTAGAGATAAATGGACTCAAATTTTTGGAAATGAAGATTATTGCAAAGAATTCGCGAATTATCCTGTATGGTATTCGCATCTTGACCAAGACCCGAGCTTTAATGATTGGAATTTAATTAGATTTGGAGGATGGACCAAACCAGCTATTAAACAATATGATAAGAATATTAGGATATGCGAATGCCAGATAAATTCGAATTTTTTTTAAAAAGAGAAGGGATGGGAAGAAAGGATGCATAATATTTTTTTTAGAAAATATTAAGAAGACCTTTTCTTTTCAAAAGGAAAAATTAAATTGCTGAAATAAATAAAATTTGAATTTGTGGATATTTATTTTAAAAGAAGAAAAAATTTTGTTATCAGAAGGGAGGGTTTTTTTGTTTTTGGGGTAAATGAAAGAAAAATTCCAATATTTTATAAAAATTTAGCAATTTTTAGGTTTTAAAAGAAAAAAAAAATTTTGGAAAATTAAAAAAAATATTAAAAAAACAAATTTTATTATTAAAATTTAAAAATAATTGTTTGATACTAAACAAAAAATTTCAAGTACTGAACAAATATTTCTTCATAATAATAATTAAGATAATGTTATAATTTTTTAAGAATTGCGCAAATTTTATTAACAAAGAAAAATGATCTTTTTAAGAGTAAATATTTCGTATGATAGAGCTTCTGGATATGGGTATAGATATACTTGTTCTAATCAAAATATTTAACTCAACCCATAATTCAGAATTTTTCATGACATTTTTTCTCATGGTCCAAACAACCATGTTAGCTATTTAATTAATTTCTTTAAATTAATTTTGTCATTATTTCATAAGTCATGTCATGATATCTTATGATTCGCGAAATTAACGATTTTTTAGCGTATGAGACCCTATTACGAGAAAACAATGTTACGAACTATCCTATTTTTAAATGGTTATAAAGTCATAATTTTTTTAAAAAATTCATATATAATTTGTTATTCAACCGCCCGATCGAACCTTCTATGAGTATTCTCGAAGACCTTCTAACAAAAGACCCTAGCTTCCAACTAAATTCCCAATATAAGAACATTTCAAAGCTCACAAATGGCAGTTTTTCAGATATTTTCACCGCAGAAACAATTGGAAAACAAACTGCTGTCATTATCAAGGCTCCACATAAGACTCCTAATTCCTATGCTGAGATTTCCAAAGAAGCCATAATATTATTGAAGCTGAAAGAGTTGAAAACGGTGCCAAGGGTTTTATATTTGCAGGCTGACTCTAATTGTGAGGTTTTGGTATTGGAAAAATTGGGAGTTTCATTAGAGACAATGAAACAAGAACACAACAATTTCTCATTAAAAACGACGATTTTGTTGGGATGTCAACTTTTGACGATAATAGAAGACATTCATAACAATGGCATTTTGCATCGAGATGTGAAGCCAAGCAACATCCTTATTGGTGAAGGCCTGAATAAAAACCAGATTTATCTTATCGATTTCGACATTGCGACCACCTTCTCATCAAATGGTCAGAAAGTGCCAGAAACAGCCAATGAATTCGTCGGGACCAAAGCTTTCGCCAGTAGAAACGCTCATAAATGCGGCCAATTCTCAAGGAAAGATGACCTGGAATCATTAGGTTTCACATTGATATATTTATATCAGGGGAAATTGCCATGGACTAGCATGAAATGTGACTTGTTGGCCATGGGGAATGTGAAGGATCAGTTCATGAAAGGCAGCTTTTTAGCTGAATTCCCAAAGGAATTTCAGCTTTTCTTTGATTATTTAGATAAAATGAAGCTGGATGATATCCCTGATTACCAATATCTAAGGAATTTGTTCAATTCAATGGCTGATAGGTTCGGGTTTAATTTAGAAAATTGGCAATTTGAATGGATGGAAGAAGAAACTGGCAATAATTTGACCTGGATTGAGAACCCGGAGGAGAAAAAAGAAGAACTTGATAGAGAAGATGAAATTGGGTCTGATGATTCAACAACCGAAAATTCTGTTCAAAATAAAGTCTTCTGCCTAAATAAGACATTCAATCAGAAATTCTTCGGAGAAATTAAGATGAAGAGAAGCTTTGGATTTATGCAAGGATTCAAAGAAGCTTTCATGAAAGGCCAGGCCCAAAGTCAACAATAAATTGTATGTTTATTTGTGGTTGTTTGAATTTTTTTTTCTATATTTCAGTGAGTTTTTTACATGAATAATGCTTTAGATTATAAGTTATAGTTCGGGTTTCCAGAGAAACGCCCAACCTCCCTCTATCCTTAACTTATTATAAATTTTTTTTTTTCTTTACTAAGACTATGTTTTAATTGAAAAATTGGGATAGAGATCTATGAAAAAAAAAAATTCTCTTTTTTTTTTATTAAAAAATAGAAACTCTTGTTTTTTATCAAGAATTCTTAGAAAAAACAAAATTTAATATTAATTTCCTTTCAAAAAATCGCCGATTTGATAAAAAATGGATGAGAAATCTACTGATATCATCAAACCACAAGACATTGAGGTAAGTCATCTCGAAAACCCTTACGAAAAACCAACTGAGAACTTCACCAAAGAAACCAAGGTTCTCCCCAATGACAGTCCAATCCGAAACAAAGAAAAAGACCATGACATTAATGAGAATAATGAGCATTTTGATAATAATGACAATTATAATACCAGAATAAGACTCAATCCGAATATAAAGCCTTTCATGCCAATTCCTAAAAGAATAGTGATTTTGAGTTTGGTATTATTCATGATAGGGTCCGCATTTTTGATTTCGGGATTAGTGGATTATTTCCAAGGGGATAGAGAAAGAGGCATTGCGTTCATTGTGTTCGGAAGTCTGATGTTTATTCCAGGAATGTATTATACTTATCAAATTTATTTGGCATGTATGGCAGGATCACCAGAGGAAAGACAGGAAATTCTGGAAGACATACCACAAATTGATTATTAAAAAGGAAGCTGAGCAGTTTTTTAAATAAAAATGAAAAAAAAAGGACGTTTTATAATTTAAGTAAAAGAAAAATTAGGGAATTTTTGTTTATCAAAAAGAGAAAATGTTGGCTTTTTCAAAATAAATTTGTTTAAAATTAAAGAGAAATTTTTTTTGAAAAATTGAAAAACTTATGAATATTTTTTTTTTTGGGGAAAAAAATATAAAAAAAATTATTTTGTTGAAAAGCTGTTATTTTTTGTTGAAAAGGATAATTTTAAGTTTTTCTTATAATATCACGAAAGTGGGTATTTCCCCCATTCCGGAGTACTGTTTATACAGTTGATAAGCCAGATTCATGATGAATTGAATATCGATATTATTGATATTCTGTTGCAATTTTTCCATGATTCCCGAAAACTCCTCCTTTATGAGTTCTTCTTTCATGCTTTCAATGATTGCCACGCAACAATAATTCAAATATAGCATTTTATTCTGATGACTCAACAATGAATCCCATACTCTAAGTATATTATGCATTTCGAATTCTTGAGATAACATAAGCATGACCCATCTTAAACTATAGAAATAAGGGTTCACCTTCTCATTTTCGAAATGTTCCCATAATTCCTTATCTATTTTCTTTAATAGATCATTCAGATCCATGATTCTACCCTTTAAGCCAGATGGCGCCTGGTCTAAATTCCGAATGAAACCATCTTTTATCTCACCCATTATCAATGTGAAACAAAAAAAAGTGTCAATTTCAGCATTTGCTCGTAAAGTCTCATTCTTATCATTCGCGAAACAATAATATATAGTTCCAGCTATTTCATTCATTCCTTGCACATATTTGATCCCAGGGTTCAATTTAGCATAAAGGAAGAGAACTCTAGTCAAAAGATCATTATGAAGTTCATTTTTTTCATTCACTACCTGAAGAAGCTTCTCTTTATTGGCTTTTTCAGGAGACACGAATCTCAACTTCGGGTTTAAACACAGATTCAACTTCAAAAGCAAAGGATAACCCGTAATGAAATCGTTTTTGCTAACGAAAAAATGCATTTCTGATCGAGTTCGTTTCGTGTCCTTTTCGATTTCATCCCATAAAGACAAATCATTATAAATGGAAGTTAATTTCTTCTTCTCTTCTATCGAGGGATCAGGCTTATCGAAAGCCTTTTCCTCGATTTTCTCAAATGATTCAAGATCTTTCTCTAATAAATAACGCTCCCAATCGCAATCCCTTAGGAAATCATCACCTAAAGAGATTATTTCCTGATTTCGCTTATCTATCAGATCTAGAACAAAAGATTCGTAAATTTCCTTATTGGAACGCAATAAATCCACCCATTTCGACTTATCAGCTGGCAAATAGCTGAATAACATGCGCCAAATCAAAGGCCTTAAACTGCGGATTTCATCAGGAATACCATAAAACGCAATGGATTTGATCATTTTTATGTTCAGGGGGTCGAATTTCGTCAGGGCTTTCAGGAAATACTCACAACGTTCTTTAACCTTTGAAGAATGGAAGATATGTTCAGCGATTTCCTCTTGAAGAGATTTGAGAGCGGGACATTTTTTAGGGTCGGAAGGACTGGCTATCATTTGGCTTGAAATTATATAAATAAGAAGGTAATTTGAAAAGAGAGTTTTTTTGATTTTATTATAGCCAATTTCAAGCGATTTAAAGGAAAAGGTTCGATTTTAATATGAAAATATTAAATTTACTATATAAAAGAACTAACTAAACAAAAAAAAAAACATGGATGAAATTTCTTTGCTTCAACAGAAACTCCACGAAATCCAAACCTGTTTTTTCCTCAATAAGATCACTGAACGAGTTGCTGTTGATATCATAAACAAAGTCCAAAATTCCTTTAATTTATGCCTGATTCTCAATAAAGATGCCACGGAATATCTCACTTATGAGTATTTATCCTCTATTATAGAGGAAGAAATCCTCATTAAATCCCGCATGAAAAAAACACACATTTCTCAGCTTTTCAAAGTCAATCTAGAGAAAATCGAGCCGATCCTAGCTAAAATCGCTCAGAATAATAATAAAATCATGAGAGTAGGAGAGTTCTATTTAACAGAAGTCTATTTCAATACTATTTCTGAGGAAATCAATGAAGATCTATTGAAATATTCCTCTTTATTTCTAAGTGATCTTTCATTGAAATATGAGATTCCTATAGTTTTCTTAAAAACTCTGATATCAGAACGAATAGAACTAAAGCAAATACAAGGACATTTATCCAATGATAAGCTGATTTCGCTTGATTTCCAAAGAAACCTCCAAGCTAAAATCAAAGGACTACTACTTGGGAGTTATTTACCTATAACTTTCCTTAAAATAAGAGAAAGACTTCTTATGGAAAAACAGGATTTTACCATAGAAAATGAGGAATTAGGCTTGAAAATCTCCGAATTGATAGAAAAAGGAGACTTAGATGGGAAAATAAGCGATTTTATCTATTTTCATAACGATTTTCTCAGGAAAAGGCAAGAAAGTCTCATTAAAATCTTCAATAATAACAAGTTTATCAATTATCAGACGCTCAGAGACTTCTATATCGAAAATCCTATTAAGTTCCTAAGAGAAAACCCTGACTTTAAAATTGATGATATAGGGTTTTTCGAGGATTTCGCAATTTCTATAGAGTTTCTCTTAGGTTTTAAAGAACAGATTCTATTGGAACTCGAAAGTGAAGGCTTTGTTTTCTTAGAAAGATTATTGAATTTCCAATTGAATGAGAAGGATTGTGAGGAATTGATGGGAAATCGATATTTCGACTTTGATGAGGATTTGATTGAAGTGGAACAAGGTTTTCTATTTAAAAAGCACGAAATCAAAGGTATTTTCAATGTTTTCAAAGAGAAATTGAGACAATTTACGAAGAAAAATAAGAAAAATCTTAAGAAAATCGTGACTCTTGAGATGATTGAGAAAGAAGTCGAGAGATTTCCAAGCATTTTCTATGATTCCAATGCGAAAAAAGCTTGTATTGAGTTGATTTATAGGAAAATCGAGGATTTTTCTAATGAAAAGCACGAAAACGAGAGTAAAGAATTAGGGTTTTCCTATGAAAAGATAGTTCATAAGATAAAAAATGCCTTGGATTCCTTTAAATTCACGTTCAATTGTTATAAAAACATGAAAAACGCCCAATTTCAATTACAAAACACTAATAACAAGGAAAGTCTTACTGATAGCCTATTCAATCAGGCAATAAACCTCATAGAAATCACGATTTTCTATAATTTCAAGCGATTTTCTATAGAAATACCTGCGAATTTCCTCTTTATTGATGAAATATCTCAAATCAACGTCTTTTCTGAAGATTGCCAGATCTTCAAAAATAAGGAATTCGCGGATCAGGCTATAGGCTTTTTGCCTGAAAATGTAGGAGATTTAATCACAGAAATGGAAAATATGGTGCTTAATGAGGAATTCGATGAGGTTTTTGAGTTTTTAGAGAGAAATGAAGAGGAGATATATGGAAATGAGGTGGCTGGGGAGGAAAAGGAAGGCAATGGGGATTATCATTCCCCACAAAAACAAAAGAAGAAGAAATTACAACATAAGAGATCAAGAAGCACGATTTGTTGAGATTTTTTTAATTATTTCCTTAAGGAATTCGCTTTTGTTTAATAATTATAATTAAAATTCACTTTAAATATTTGAAATTGTGTTATAAATGCATTTAACGATTTTCATAAATTAAATTTTATTGCTTTGTCTTAAAATGATTTTATGATTTAGAAATAAAATTTTATTTTTTAAATAGGGAAATTCAATTTGTAAAACAAAGAAAAAAATAAAATATTTCTCAAATGAAGTTTAAAACATTTTTCTCTACTTTCATATTCATTTTCCTTATCCTCAATCAGGATATCATCATTTCTGCTTATCAGAAGTCTCAAGAAGTCTCAGCTATCCGAACCCTGGCTTCCAGAACTTCTAAAGTCAAAAAAGGCCTATTAAAATCGAAATTAGGCCATCAGAAAGACAAAACTAATTCTTCATCTGAACGAAAGAATGAACTAAGCACGGCTGTGGCTTATCGGCACAAGACCCGATTCCTTGAGACATTATGCATAATAGCGATAGTTTTAATAGTCTCGGTTATCATTTTAAGCGCTACAAAGAGAGTGGTTGACAAATTAATAGAGAAAGAATTGAAAAAGCTCAGCTCAGAGGTGAACAAGCAGAAAGTCGCAGTGTTTATGGAAAGAAAGGCTGAAAATGCCTTGTTCATTGAATATTGTTTGGAGTATCAAAAGATGTCCAAACTCTTCAAATCATATGCTATCATGGCAGAACTCACCAATAAGAGCCTCCAGGAATCCCTCGCTGAAGCCAAAGCCACTGATCCAGATATTTCCAGCACCAAAGATAAAGCAATAAGTGCGAAATTACAAGCTCTGAGTTCAGTCAAATTCACAGACCTTCTCCATAAAATTGAGGATGAATTAGATAAATCAGTTCTTCAAAATTGTTTCAACTCCCATAAGTTGAGGGCTGAATGGAAGAATGAAGATCTATTAGGCGATTATTATACTGGGTTCACTGAATCAGAGTTTAAAGAAATCGATTCGGGTATGAAGGCTAATGAGGACACATGGAAGGAAATCGCTGGAGAAACTGCTGGAGAAACAATTAAAGAACTAGCTGAAGGAGCTGCTGAATCAATTGAAACTGTGATAACTTTGAATAATCCCAGTGAAGCGAATAAAAGGGAGGAAGCCTTTGTGATCCTCAAAGGAGCCGAGGACTTGAAATGGCTTGAATATTTCAAGGGTTCAATTGAGGTGGTGTCTTCAGGTGTGAAGCTTAAAGACAATATAAATGAAATCATCAAATATGCTAAGGAATCTGATACTGATAGCATGTTCAAGAAGATCATGAAATATGTATTGATGGGTTTATCAGTCATAGATAATCTCATCAAAGGAATTTCAAGCATTATAACTTTAGCAGGCGGACCAACATTCAGTTTTCCATTTCTAGAAGTCATTGATGGCACTAAAAATTTCGTTGAAAGCTTGTTAGAGTATAATAATGCGAAGAAAGAATATAATGAAGATACAACTAATCCCAAGAAACCGAATCTTGAACTCATCAAAGAATTCAAAAAATGGGATATGTTTGATGCTGGGTTTGAGTTATTAAATCAGATTTCAGATGTAGTCACCACTTTGGCAGCTCCAGTAGTTGGTGTTTCCAAAATTGTGGGGTTAAGCATCAAGGCGTTTGTTTCCACAACTTCATTGATTTTCGCAATAACGAAGCTTCGAAAAATCAGAGCCTTAAAATCGAAGATTGTTGATTATTTGCAGAAACAAACTGACGAGTTCACAAAAGAATCAGAAAAAATGAGAAAGCAATTAAAATCAGATAGATGTGCCCAATATTCTGTGATATTGAAGAATTTGCTAGAAGCTGAGGTTCATGATTTGACAAACGCAGTTATCCATAAAAAGAGCAATCTTAAAGCCATTACATCTGATCTGACAGTCCCAGAGAAACAAAGGTTAGAAACAGAGATTTTAGCTACAAACAAGAACATAGTGAGGACGATTTGTGAGAAGGATGTTGATTTCTGTCCGGATTTCCTTGAGAGTCTCACAGTTGACAAGACTTTTATCAATACTGACGAATCATTGAAGACCTTATTGCTTAAAGTAGGAAATTTGAATGCCATGGGTCCAGCCAATTCCTTGATTAGTGTGTATAAGGGTATTCCAGGTGAAAAAGGGTTCTCTCAAGCTGATAAGAGCTATGTTCAAGACTTGATAGTTAATTTGATAGAAAATGATTATGATCCAGTATTTTCATCTCCACGATATGATGTTTATCTATGCAGAGCCTGTGGGAATCAGAAGCTTTATCTTTCCAGCATTGAGAACTTCTTAACGAACAAAGAAATCAAAGTACATTTACTTGATACAGATAATCTCATAGCAGCTGATCAGAAAAAATTTAATTACATCCAAGAAACCATTCAATTCGCTAATGTTCTTGATAATAAGGATGAATTATCTGAATATTTAGTTGGAATTTATTCAAATAGTGCAGAATTAGACAAATTCAATGAGTTCAGCTTTGCAGACCCCACTTTCGAAACCACAAAATGGTTTTTCTGGACAACTAAGGCACTTAAACCAACAATGGCCAATTTTAGAATTCCAATTGTTCTAAATAAAAAACCTAATCTGTTCGAGACGTTTGATACATTCCTGGTGTTCTCCATAGGTGAAAAAGCAATTGGGCAAGCCATTCGAAAATTGAATAAAAACATTAATGTGAACATTGTCTCCATAAAGATTTATAGAACACGACAATCAGAGAATCCTTCTCATTTCTTCATTTTGGCCTTGACTACTGCTAGGGTTGCTAAGTCCGTTATTTTTCAAATTTGCGGATCATTACCACCTGAAACTTGCAAAACAAACAAAATGGATTATAAAATTGATAAATCCAAGTTAGCATATGCAAATAAATATACTATCGTGGTTAATGATTCGGAAGGAGTCGATGAGACTTTGCTCATCCAAAATAAATGGTTCGTAGAAAGTAGTTCTATGACTTTCCGTATTTCAGAGAAGGAATCAGTGAAGGTCACTTTGATGTCCAAAAGAATTCTGCAGTTCCAAGGTTTCGTAAAACCCACAGATCCCAACAATTTGAGCATTTTGACTCAATTGGATGAAAATAAAGACGATACTATGGGAAAAATGCTGGGTCAATTGAGCTCAACTATTTGCAAGGATTGTCCTGAAATGGCTCCATTTATAAGTAAATACTTTTAAAATTAAAATCATTGTTAATTGTTCTCTTTAATAGGCAAAAATCTGAAGGACGATATATGTGTCATAAAAAGTGCTGGATGGCAGATAATCCTTGATAACGCCACCAATAAAGTGATAGACAATCAAAAATGTGTGGATCCTGGATACTGCAAGAAGTTCCAAAGCTTTTGGTCCAAGGGGATTAACGCCATAACTAAGGAAACAACAGAATATAAATGTCTTCCAACTGCTGCATGTGCATAAGTAGTTTGGATCTCACAAAAGAGATTTAAAAAAAAAAATTTCAGAAAAATTAATAAACTTAAAAAAATTAGGAATAATTAAAAAATGATGAGTTTTTTTTTTATTTGTGACACTAAGTCTATTATTCTTGGTCATATGTTTTGTTTCTTTAATTACTTATTTTTTTCTTTATGTATTTTTCTTTTTATAATAAAACTAAAAAATAATTTAATAATAATTAAAAAATGATAGATTTTTATAAAATTATTTTTTCTTCCTATAATTTAACCAAAATCCTTTTTATTTTTTGAAAAATTCCACTCCGACTTTTGAATTTCCCCTGAAGAAAAAGTCATTTTTTTCAAACAAATAACATTATTACTTCCAATTTTTTCATCTGTGATTTCTAATTCAAAATTTAACTCTTTTTTTACTTTTTGTCCATTAAAATCTATCATTGATTATTTTTAACACTAATAAAAAATAAAAAATATATTAAGACCTGCTGATTTTTTCGACATTTCAATGAAAGACTCCCATTTCGATTGATTTAAAGGGGACTCATTATCTAAAATAAAATAATAAATTTAATTCTGATATAAAAATAATTAATCACCAGCTTTCATTTCTCGCTTTAATGAACGATCCATTAAATCAAACATTCTTGAATTTATCGGGTCACCATTCAATAAGAATGAATAGTTTTCTGTAGATTCTTTACCCATTTTTTTGGTTTTAGTCATAGTAATTTTGTTCATTGTCATGAAATTGATATTTTCTTTGGCTTCACCTCTGATTCCAGGTTTTGGAAGGTTGTCAAATATAAATCTTTGTTTTTCATCAAATAAAATAATTTTCAATTTGTCAACATCTTGCAATTTTGTTATTATTCGATGAATGTCCATATATTCATTTAAATCATTCAGAGCCTCTTCATAAACCTTATGCTTTAAAACCTTTGGACAAAGAAACTTTAAAATTGAGAATCTGAAATTTTGACTCGGGCTGAAACTTGAATCATTAAAAATTTGCCTATTTAATTAAAACAATATTAAATATTCATTAAAATTTAAACTTAATACTTATTCAAAACTTTTTCTTTTTCCTCGAGATTTTCAAAAGATTGGTTGATCAATTCATATTTCAAAACCAATGAATTGTAAGATTTGCAAATGACCCCTCCTATAAGTAATAGAAGATTGATGATTCCACCTAAATTTCCTAAAATCTGATAAATTTTGGAATTCTTCCGATAGTAAAATTGTTGCGAGGTGCCAAATTGAAGTGCATATTCTAATAATATAGAGTCTGTTGAGCTTCTCATCATGCTTTCAGAAGTTATTTTTTCAGCATTAAAATCCACTGAATCTAATACATAATCTTCTTGGAAAAGCCCGCGATCAGTTTCCAAAAAAACAGGCATCAGATATCCTAAAAAATATTTATA
>Ga0302320_10008761_pt1 | contig 21907 bp, 21 predicted proteins | sample Bog_T0_3_FD_202130 | JGI IMG/M metagenome (GOLD analysis project Ga0302320, IMG submission 202130) | Peat permafrost microbial communities from Stordalen Mire near Abisko, Sweden - Bog_T0_3 | ecosystem: Environmental > Terrestrial > Soil > Wetlands > Peat | place: Sweden: Abisko, Stordalen Mire...
TGGTGCAGGATTGCGTGGCCAACGCCTGCAGCACGATACACGATCAGCGCGGTTGGGCGTCGGTAACGGTGCCGGCCGGCCAGGCACGCGACGTTACAATTGAGATTCACACCGGAGAATCTCGGGATTCTCCGCCTTTCCAGTTGCTCGGCACGCCAAAGATCGTCCTGACGCCGTCTGAAACGCGCGCCTATAGAGCCGCTACGCCGTAGCGCTTCACTATGGCGCCGCGCGCATAGTCATCATGTCGCCGGGAATCATCATATTCAGGTTGAGGTGATCTTATTGGACGCGCAAAACCACCGGGCAAATCCGAGGGTCGCGAGGATGACGGGGACGACGATGCTCAACATGATCGCGACACGCCGCCGCAGCCGCCGAGAAGCGCTGCGAGGAACAATGCGGCGCCAATGCTCTGCTCATTGCCCGCGGTTCAGCTCACAGTGGCGGGTAATCTGCCGGGCCGGCCGACGCTGTTAGCGGCGCAGGCGGTTTCCGTGTCAGCCAATGATCCAAGGAAACCGTGCCGGCGCCGGCAATTGCCAGCCAAAGGAATAGCGCGAGATATTCCGTTTCATCGAAGCCCAACAGCGTTTCAAGCGAGTCCACGTCCGGCCACTTCGCCGAGGCAATCGCCACGATCATGGTCACGCCGAGCGCGCCCGCCGAGATTCGGGTCAGGAGCCCAAGCAGTAAAAATAATCCCCCGAAGAACTCAACACCGGAGACAAACGGGCCAAGGACATGCGCTGCGGGTATGTGCCAGCCGGCAAAGTTGTCGATCACCGCGGGCAGGTTCTGCAGCTTTCCCCAACCGCTGAGCAGAAACACGTAGCCGACGACGATTCTTGCAAAAAGAGGCGCAATCCATTGAATGTGCGCCGCCACGCGGGCCGGCCACCGTATGAATGCGTTGATTATTGCTTCCATACCGATCCTCTGTGTCGTGGGAGACTCAAGGAGTATAAGCAGTTGATCGAGATGGTGCATTGCGCTGCCCGCTGTTGCGTGGCGGACCCACCTGCTGTGTAGGACAACTCGTGTAGGACAAGTCTTGTAGGACAGCGTGCTTGTAGGACAATGCGCGTAAGCCAAGGTCGACGAGCGCTCGATCAAAATCTCTTCGTGTCTGCGGAAAGCAACGTATTGACACTCCTTTGCGTTTAACAGAATCTCGTGCCAATGCATCGACATGCCCTAGGCCATGCGCGCCTCATGCGTGAATCGACGGATCGTGTGCAGGCTGCACTGCGCAGCAGCGACGTCAAAGAACAGTTGGTGGCGCGCAGAATTCTCGAGAACCCTGCTGTTTGGGAACAGTGGGAAAGGGAACACTCAAGCCTCATGCGCCGGGTCGCGGAGTACAGCGGCGCGCACGCGCAGGTGCAATCGCTCAAGCGAACCTCGCTGAGTCTTTTGCACGGCAAGGCGCTCTTCCAATATCTACGCGAGAGCGAAGTACGCGGATCGCGCCGATTGGAGGTCGTGGCGTACTTTCGCCCGGGACGCAGTTACGAGCACGCGGTCATTGCCGAGCACTCGCTCTATCTGCGCAAGGCCTGCAGCCTGCTGTGCGCCAATCATGTCGGCAGCGATCTGGTGCGAGATCCCGCGTTCCTCAATCCGATGGAGCGCTACGAGGAATTGTATACCGAATATTTCGACCTCTACTGCTCGACTCTAATCGGGCGCGCCGAGGGCGCCGCGAATTCGCAGCGCTCACTATTGCCTCTGCTCAAGCACCAGCTCGAGGAATGGCGTGCCGTGATCCTCGACCCAAAGCGCGCTCAGTCACTCATGCGCCGGGACATGGAGCTGCGCCGCCCGACCGGGGATACGCAGCGCATGCGCTCGCTCGGGCCGCCTTCCAAGCGCCGCCGCTAGTCGCCCGCAGCGCGGACAGCCGGCCGGCGAGCCGGGATGGCGGTTTCTTGCTATCGTTGCATCCGTCCTTGCATTCGATTCGAATAAGATCACAAGGTAATTAATGAATTCGTCCGTGCTCCAACGCATTGCCAGCGGCGATACCGCCGCTGTGCGCGAGTGCATCGAGCAATACGGTGCGCTTGTTTGGAGCCTGGCGCGGCGCCTGTCGCGCACACCGGCCGATGCCGAAGATGCGACACAGGACATTTATCTGGATATTTGGCGCAGCGCCGGCCGATTCGACGAGTCCCAGGGCTCCGACAAAGTCTTCATCGCGATGATTGCCCGCCGTCGATTGATCGACCGGCTGCGCAAGGCGAGTGCCGAACCCCCCATGGATGCCGAGGAAGTCTTGGAATCGGTGGCTTGGGCGGATCCGGGCAACGGCCCCGAAATCTCGATCGAGGCTGAGCAGGCCATGCGGGCTTTGGCGGAGCTGCGACCCGAGCAACGGCAGGTGTTGGAGCTGGGATTGCTGCAGGGCTTGAGCCAGTCCGAAATCGCCGTGCGTCTGGGAATGCCGTTGGGAACGGTGAAATCCTTCATGCGCCGCGGCCTGATCAAGGTGCGTGAATTCATGAATGTCGATGCCCACGGCATCTCGGCGGAGGTCTGATGTCAGAAACGGGGCCGCAAAATCAGCCCGATGATGCCTTCATGGACTTGCTGGTCAAGCGAGTCACCGAGGGCTTGTCGTCGGCTGAGCAGCGCGAGCTCGAGGTTCTGGACAGCGGGTCGGCGAGCCGTCATTTGCGCGAACTCGAGCGAGCGGCCGCGGCGGTCGTATTGGCCGGAATCGGGCGCGCCGAGGCGCCCCCGGCGGCGCTGAGTGCGCGTCTGGAATCGCAGGGGCTGGATTTTCTGAGTCGAGCCGGTAAAAAAGTGGCCGCGCCGCGCACCTTCGGCTGGCAGGGCGCCGCCGGGTGGTTGGCCGCCGCAGCCTGCTTGATTCTGGCGGTATTCGGCTGGCTGCGCGCGCCGGAGCCCCAGCCCGTCGCGAATCAGCCGGTGCCGCCAACGCCTGCTGCGCCGACCGTCGTTCCCTCCGCGCCGCCCACTGTGGCAGAGCAACGTGCGGCGTTGCTGGCCCGATCGGAATCGGTGAAGCTGGACATGAGTGCGACGAAGGATCCTGCCGCGGCCGGCGTCAGCGGCGACGTGGTCTGGGATCCGGTGACGCAACAGGGCTTCCTGCGTTTCGTGGGATTGCCGCAGAACGACCCCAAGGTGCATCAGTATCAGTTGTGGATTTTCGACGCCAGCCGCGATCAACGCTACCCCGTCGACGGCGGCGTGTTCGACATCCCCGGCAACTCCTCCGAGGTGCTGATTCCGATTCATGCGAGGCTGCCGGTGCGAACCGCGAAGGCATTCGCGGTCACGCTCGAAAAATCCGGCGGCGTGGTGGTATCCGGGCGCGAGCACATCCTGGTTCTGGCCCAGGCGGGTTAGTCAGGTCGCGAGCTTGCGGTCCTTCGTCGCGGGCGGCGTCCACTGGTAAATCCACGTCTCCGTCAGCGGCCTGCCCTCGAGCCGCAGATATAGGCGCAAATCGATGGGTTCCGCGTCGTCATCGGCGGGCCTGACATCGAACAACGCGCGGTAGCCGTTGAATTCCTCGACAAAATGCGCGGTCACATGTTCGGTCTGGCCGCGCGATACCGTGATCACCGCCTCGACGGGCGCGTCCTTGGCGAGCGCGCCCAATTCGCCGCCGGCGAAATCGACCACGAAATGCCATGAATAATACTGGCGCTTGACCCCTACGATTCCGCCGATGCCGGTGCGCGTCGCGATGCACTCTGCGAGCGGCGACTCGAACGGCATGTGAGTGCCCCAGTACAGACGGTAGCTGAACAGCAGTTCCTGGCCTGGCTTGATCTTATCGAGCGGGTTCCAGAATGCGACGATATTGTCGAAGGTCTCGTCCACGGTGGGAATCTCCACCAATTGCACGGCGCCCTTGCCCCAGCCGCCGGGACTCGGCTTCGGTTCGACCCATACGCTCGGGCGGCGATCGTAATAAACGCCGTCGTCCTGGTAGTGATCGAAATTCCGGTCCCGCTGCAGCAAGCCGAAGCCGCGCGGGTTCTCGTCAAAATAGGAGTTCAGGTGCAGCTGAGGCGGGTTGGTCAGCGGCCGCCAGATCCACTCGCCCGTGCCGGTCCACATCGACAGGCCATCCGAGTCGTGGATCTCCGGGCGCCAGTCATCCGCGCCGCGCCGATCGTTTTTCCCATAGAAGAACATGCTGGTGAGCGGAGCAATTCCCAAACGCTCGATGGGTTTGCGCGGATACAGCGCGGCATCGATGTCCATGGTCTGCGTGCCGCCCGGGGTGACCTGAATGCGCAACGCGCCGGCGATGCTGGGCGAGTCCATCAGCGCGTACAGGGTCAGGGTTCCCGAATCCTTCGCCGGACGCTCGAACCAGAACGAGGTAAATCGAGGAAATTCCTCGGGCCGCGGGAATGCGGTGTCCACCGCCAGGCCGCGCGCCGACAGGCCGTACTGGCGGGTATCGCCGCCGACCGCGCGGAAATAGCTGGCGCCGAGGAACGCAGCCACATCGGCCTTCCAGTTGGTGACGAACTGCACGCGGAAACCCGCGAATCCGGCATGGCCCTTCATCACTGCAGGGTCCACGCCGCTTTTCTCCCACTCGAACATTGCAGGGTCGTACAGGATCTCGCGCGCGTGGCCGTCGAGGACTTCATACAGATGCACCGGATCGGTGAAAGTGCGTCCGACTTGAAAGAATTGCAGGCGAAATGCCAGGCCGGCATCCGCCCACAGCGCATGGTTGCTGCGAAAGCGGATCGACTGATATTGGTCGTAGCCGAGCTTGGCCATGACCGGCGGCAGCGCTTCCCGCGACTGCTGATAGAGATTGCTCGACAGCCAATGAGCCTGTCCTTTCAGCCACGCAAAGTCGAACGGCTGTGCTTGATTGGCTGCGGTCGAGGCGGCGCCGGCGGCAGTCGCCGCATGAGAAGTTTCTGCGCGGGCCAGTTGCCCCGCGGCCAGTGCGAGAGCCGTTTTAAGTATTGCGCGTCGGTCGAGCATTCGCAGTATTCCTTTAGATCAAAACCAGGGGCCGCGCAGCATCGGGCAGCAGCGCAAGCTGGTCGAGCAGGCGGGGATCTGCAGCGACCTCTATTCGCTCAATGGGCGACAGCCATTGCAGCGCCTCGTCCAAGCACCCGGCGTCCGAGAGTTTTTGCGCCGCGGTCAGCGCGTGCGGATCGGGGCGGCCGCGCGGATCCGAGGGCCGTTCGAGGTTTCCGTTCGAGTGGGCCATTCTGGCATCGCCGTTGCGCGCCAAGTAGCTCAGCGCATCCGCCGGCAGCGGCGCCGCCCGGGTGATCAGCTCTCGACGGCGCATGATCAGGGTCGGCTGATCGACCTCTTCCGGGGTGCGCAGCAGGGCAACGCGCGAGAGTACGCGGCCAACCCAGACGCTGCCGCTGAGCCGCGATAACGGCACCGACAGAAGCAAGCCAAGCAGTGCCGGCGAAACCCAGGCGAGCAGCGGGGGCGAGAGAAACCAGATGATCACCGCGGTCACGCAGCTGAAGAACGTATGGCGCTTATGAAAGTGCCAGGCGTCGCCCCAGCTGGTGCCGCCGGAATCGCGGCGCTGCGGCTTCCAGCCCGAGTCGCGTCCCATGAACACCTCAAACACGTGCCGGCTCTGAATCAGCATCAGCACCGGCGCGTACAGCGCCGAAAGCACGACCTCCAGCCCGAAGCTTGCGGCAATGCCGATGATGCCGCCGGCGCCGCGGCGTATGCGCCGCGAGAGCAGGGCACGGATCAAACCCACCATCTTCGGTATCAACAACACCACCATGCTGAACCAGAACAGCGCCATCATGAGTTCCACGTCGAAGCGCGGCCAGGTGGGAAACAGCTGGAAGTCATGGCTGAAGTATTCCGGCCGGATCAGGTGGGACTGCACGGCAAGCGCGAATCCAATGCCCAGCATGACCAGCCACAGCGGTGAGGATAGGTAACTCATGATGCCGACGCCCAGGTGCAGCCGGCTGGTAAAGCTCAGGCCCGAGGCGCCGATGACCTTCAAGTGCTGTAGGTTGCCCTGCGCCCAGCGCCGGTCGCGAATGGCGATGTCGATCAGCGAAGGCGGAGATTCTTCATAGGAGCCGCCATAATCGGTCGCCATGCGCACTTTCCAGCCGCTGCGGCGCATGAGCGCGGCCTCCACAAAGTCATGCGATAGAACGAAACCGCCGAAGGGCTCGCGCCCCTCGAGCTTGGGCAAGCCGCAGCTTTGCGCAAATGCAGCCAGACGAATGATGGCGTTGTGGCCCCAGTAGTTGCCGGAATCGCCGGACCATGCGGCGACCCCCCGCGTGATGACCGGCCCGTACACGCAGCCGGCAAACTGCTGCAGGCGTCCAAAAAGGGTGCTTGCGCCGATGAGTTGCGGAGCGGTCTGCAGGATGCCGAGAGCAGGATCGGCCTGCATGGCCCGCACCAGCTCCACGAGGGTGGATGCATCGATCAGGCTGTCGGCGTCGAGCACGATCATGTGATCGTAGCGAGCGCCCCAATGCACCACGAAGTCCTCAATGTTGCCCGACTTGCGAGCCACGTTGCGCCAGCGCCGCCGGTACCAGACCGGCATCACCGGTGCGAGTGCCTTGCGCAATGAATCGGCGCACAGCGTCTCGCGGATCCACGCATCGGCATCGGTCGAATCCGACAGCACCACGATCTCGAAGCCGCGGTTCGCCTCGATTTGCGCCAGGGCTTCGCCCATGGCCTGCAATGCAGCGGCCGTGCGCTGAGGATCCTCGTTATATATCGGCATCACCAGGGCGGTGACCGTGGCGGGGGCGGCGGCGCCCGCCCGCCATGCCGGATCGCGCCGCTTGGATGCCCCGGCGACGACGGAACCCGCCGCAAAGGCGATCCAACCCAAGGACACCGCAAAGAAGAAAATCATCATGCCCTGGAGCAAGGTCATGTCGGCGAAGCGCACGACCTGCAGCATTTGATAGACCCCGTAGCCCGAAACACCGAAGGTGACGGCAACCAGGATGAAGCGCGCGAAGCGCACGGGGGAACTCGCGCGCCGCAACCAGCGCCGCGGCGCCTGGTATCCCAAGTCCTGCGGCGGCATGCTCAGGGGCGCCGGCGGCGGCATGCCGCCCCACGCCTCCATGGGCGAAGGCGAAGCTGTGATCAGCTCGGCGTCCATCGATACAGCCAGGTTTCCGTGACCGGCCGATCGCCGCGCATGATGCGCAAGCGAAATTCGATCAGTTCCGCATCGTTCGGATCGACCTCGAAGCTGGCGCGCAGCCCGTGCATGGCAAGATTGGACATCAGCGCCGCGTTCGAGATCTTGCCTGCGGAGGCTGTCAAATCCAGGTGCAGTCCATCGATTTTCTCGCCGGCGCCGACAAAATCCAGCAAGAATACCCGGCGCTTGCCGTCCAGGCTGGCGCCGGAGCGGGTGGCGACGGTCATCCCCATCGATTTCGGCAGCGCAGGCTGCGCGTTCCAGGTGATCCGATACGCGTAGTGAATCGAATGGCCCGGCGTCAACGGCTGTGCGGGCCGCCAGAACGCGACGATGTTGTCATTGGTCTCGCGTCCGGAGGGAATTTCGACCAGCTCGACCGCGCCGGCGCCCCAATCGCTCTTGGGTTCGACCCAGGTGCTAGGCCGCCGCTCGTAAAGATTCTCGAAGTCCTGGAAATCGCTGGGGCTTCGCGACCGCTGCACCAGACCGAATCCTTCCGGCGGCTGGGTCGTGAATGTCGATACCTGCAGCTTGCTGGGATTGGCGAGTTGGCGAAATACGTGCTCGCCGGATTTCGCGGTGATTTGCAGGCCGTCCGAGTCATGGACTTCGGGCCTGTAGTCATCGAGCCGCCCGCGATTGGTTTCGTCGAACAGGAACATGGACGTCAGCGGAGCTATGCCCACCACGCGCATCTCGGTGCGCGGGAAAAGAGTCAGATCCACGTCCATTTGCGTCTCGAGACCGGGCTGCACGGTGAACTGATACGCGCCGGTGGTTGATTCGCTTTCGAGCAATGCATAAATCACGAGGGCGGAGGCGCGCGGACCGGGCCGCTCGATCCAGAAATGGGTGAACACCGGAAATTCCTCGCCGCTTGGCTCGGCCGTGTTGATGGCGAGGCCGCGCGCCGACAGACCGTACAGAAGATGTTGCGCGACGGCGCGAAAGTAGCTCGCGCCCTGGAACACGAGAAACTCATCCCAGACCTTTTTCGAGTTGATCTGGCTGCGAACGCGAAAGCCCGAAAGCGGAATCGGCGCCTTGCCGAGCTGCGGGCTTGGACCCGTCTGCCGTGCGGCGGACCCGATCTCGAACATTGCGGGCGTTGCGACCACGTCCTGTGCGACACCGCCTTCGACGGTTGAAACCGCCACGGCGGTTTGTAAATTGTACCCGGCGCGCAGCAGCTCCAGGCGGAAGGGCACCTGCTCGTTGCGCCAGATGGCTGCGTCCGGGTTGAAGCGGATGCTGCGATATTGTTCGGGGCTGAGCTTGTCCAGGTCGGACGGGAGCTTGCTATGTTGCGGCGAGTAAGCGGCCGCGGCCCGGCGCTTGGCATCGGCCTGGAGAGTCTCGTAGCTGAACGGATAGCCTGCCGGCGCGTCGGCAGGCGCCTTGTCGGGAGCCTGGGGAGGCGCGCCGCGTGCGTCCAAGGCCATCAACGCGATTGCGACCACCCACACTGAATCGGTACGAGAAACCGTCAAAGCTGCCACCCCAACATAAGCTGAGGGCTCACCATGATGAAACCGGCGTTCTCTGTCAACGGGCAAACCGGAGTGCCTGACTGATATAGTTTCGAGCATGGCTGAAGGCCCCCTTGGTACGCGGGACGCGCAATGCGCCATGGCCGTGCTGATGGTGCGGCCGGCCGGCTTCGGCTTCAATCGGCAAACTTCCGCGACCAACGCTTTTCAGCAGCTCCCGCAGCCCGGCGCCGAAACCGATTTGCAGGAACTCGCTCTGCGCGAGTTCGATGGATTGGCCTCAGCCCTGGACCGGGCGGGGGTCGAGGTCATCGTGGCGGCCGATACCGCGTCACCGGCCAAGCCGGATGCGGTCTATCCCAATAATTGGGTGAGCTTCCACCCTGACGGGACCGTGGTCTTGTACCCCATGCTCGCCCCCAACCGGCGTTTGGAGCGGCGCGAGGAGTTGATCGCGCAGGTTGCCCGGGAAGGTGCTTTCCGGATCTCGCGCACCGTCGATCTGAGCCACCGGGAGAATGAGGAAAAGTTTCTCGAAGGCACGGGCAGCATGGTGCTCGACCGCGAGCGGCGCGTGGCCTATGCCTGCCTGTCGTCGCGTACCCATTTGGACGTGCTCGGAGAGTTCGCGCAGCAGCTGGATTACGAGCTGGTGACGTTCGAGGCGTTCGACGCCGCGGGCAGCACCGTGTATCACACCAACGTGGTGATGGCGGTGGGTGCTCGCTTCGCAGTCATCTGCGGCGAGGCAATTGCCAAGGCAGACCACCGTGCAGCGGTGCTTGCGAAACTGCACGCCACCGGGCGCGAGCTGATCGACATCACCCTGGCGCAGATGCACGAATTCGGCGGCAATCTCCTGGAGCTCGCGCCGCGTATGGGAAGCGTCATCGCGCTGTCGACAACGGCTTGGCGCGGTTTCAGCGCCGCGCAGCGGCGTATTCTCGAGGCGCACGGCGCCATCGTCGCCGCTGCGATACCGACCATCGAAAGAATCGGCGGCGGCGGAGTGCGCTGCATGCTGGCGGAGATACATCTGCCGAAGCGCACTTGAGACACGCGCGCCGCATCTGATGTCATAATTCGGCGATGCTGGAACTCAGTGTCAAAGTTCTCATCGCGTATCTGATCGGCGCGCTGCTCGGTAGCTTGATCCTAGGGAGGCTGCGCGGAGTGGACATCCGCGCAATGGGCAGCGGCAACGCCGGAGCGACCAATGCGTTGCGCACTCAGGGCAAGGCATTTGCCTTGGCGGTGTTGCTGATCGATGCCGGCAAGGGTGTGCTCGCGGTGCGCTGGCTGCCGCTGGCGATGCTGCCGGGCATCGGCCAGGATCCCGATCTGTCGCGAGAGTGGCTGACTCTCGCCTGCGCCTTCACGGTGATTCTTGGGCACGTATATCCGGTATGGTTCGGCTTTCGCGGCGGCAAGGGCGCCGCCACCATGATCGGCGTGGCCGGGGCGCTCGATCCTCACTTGCTGGTGCCCGTGCTGCTGTGTTGGTTCGCCGTGCTGCTGCTGACGGGCTACGTCGGGCTCGCCACCATGATCGCCGGCGTCGCGCTGGTGGTTGCCGCGCGCATGTTGGAGCCTGCAGACACCCCTCTGCTCGGCTTCTGCATTTTGGTTGCCGCATTCGTGATCTACACCCATCGGAGCAACATTGCCCGCATGTGGGCCGGCCAGGAGAATCGAGCGCGCCTATGGCTGTTTCGATCCCGAGCCGCCTAGCAGCAGCGGCGCTGCTCGAGCGGTTGGCGGACGGTGGGCTGCACTGCACCGAGGAGCTTGCCGCGCAGCTACGCTCGAGCCGTGCGGCGGTGGCAAAAGCCATCACCCGCTTGCGCAGCCAGGGAGTCGAGGTGCATTCATCGCGTGGTCGCTACCGGCTGCCGCACCCGGTCGAGCTGCTGGATGCGGGGCGCATCCGCGCGGTTCTGACTCCCGACAACAATCGCCGCTTGCGAGCATTGCAGCTGCGATTCGAAGTCGGTTCCACCAACACCTGCTTGCTCGAGGCGCCGGCTCCCCCCGTAGCCCTAGCGGACGCCTGTCTCAGCGAGTTGCAGAGCGCGGGCCGTGGACGCCGCGGGAGGCCCTGGATTGCGCCATTCGGCGCCAGCTTGGCCCTGTCGCTGGGCTGGGTCTTCAAGGAGGCGGCACAGGCTCTTCCGGCATTGAGTTTGGCGGTGGGTGTCGCGGTATCGCGCGCGCTGGAGCGCGCCGGAGCCCGGGGCATGGCGCTCAAATGGCCGAATGACATCTGGTTCCAGGAGCGGAAAATCGGCGGAGTCCTCTGCGAGATGCGCGGCGAATCGGACGGCGCTGCCTATGTGGTGATCGGCGTGGGGCTGAATGTGTCATTGTCGGAGGAGGCCCGGCGCAAGATCGAGTCGATAGCAGGTGGCGTGGCGTCGGTCGCCGACGCCTGCCCGGCCCCGCCCTCGCGTAATTGGCTTGCCGGGGCCATTTTGGACGAGCTCTTGAGTATGCTGGCACAATTCGAGCGCGAGGGGTTCGCACCGTTTCATCCGGCTTGGATGGCGCTGGATGCCTTGGGTGGCCGGGCGGCGCAAGTGACGGTGGGGGAAAGCGCCGTGTCAGGGATTGCTTGCGGAGTCGATTCGGAGGGCGCGTTGCTGATGAACTGCGACGGCAAGGTGAAAAAATTCGTGTCCGGCGAAGCGAGGCTGCGCTTGATCGAGGAACATAGTTGACGTATTTGAAGGCCCTTGTTGTGTGTCTGGCGCTGGCAAATGCGGGCTATTTTCTATGGTCTCGCGGTGCCGGCAAGCCGCTCGAGGCGCCGAAGGCTGCGGTCGCGCCCAGCTTGAAGCTAGCCTCCGAATCCGCGGACCCGCATCTGCGCAGCTCGAGCGCCGAAGCGAGCGCCGCCGAGAATTCCGGCGCCGAGCCGGCCCGCGATTCAGGCGCGGCGGATTTGCTCACCAATGTGAAGCGCTGCATCAGCGTCGGGCCGTTCCGGGACGTTGCGGAAGCCGCGCATGCGGCCGCCACCTTACGCGGCGGCGGCTACGATCCTCGGCAGCGGATGGCGGACGGTGAGGTTTGGGCGGGTGTCTGGGTGTACTTGCCGCTGTCCACCGCCCGCGGCGCCGATGATCAAATGCTGTCGAAGCTCAAGGCCGGAGGCATCACGGATGCGCTGGAAATGCCCGGGCCAAACGACGCCTCGGTGATCTCGCTGGGGCTCTACAGCGATCAAAAGCGAGCCCTCGCGCGAGTCGCGCAGGCACAGGCGCTGGGGTTCAATCCCGGCATCGCGGATCGCAAGCGAACCGGAAGCGTCTATTGGATCGATATCGACCTGAAGCCGACCGACAGCTTGCTGAACCCTGCGGATCTGCAGGGCGAAGCCGGGCGAATCGTGCGCTTGGAAGTGAAGGGGTGCCCGGGCGCTCCGGGGGCCCAATAATGAAGATCCGCGGCGCGTGGCTGCAATTCGCCCGCTACTTGAGCGCCGTGGTCGCGTACGCCTTCCTGGCGGCGTTCATTGGGTTGGTGGGAACGCAAATTTACAGTTGGTTTCGCAGCGGGGATTGGACGCACATCGGCGTGAACGATGGCCTAAGAGCCGTGTTGGCGCGCTGCTGCGCGAGGGGTGGCGATACCGGCTATTTCTCCCCGCTGATGCACTGGCTGGATGCGCCCGTGGACTGGCTTGGATTGCACAAGGTGCTCGACATACTGCCTGCCTCGCTGGCGCTGTTTGCGGTCAGCGTCGTCGGCAATTGCATCGCCATCTACTGCCGGGACAGAATCGACGAGCACCGGCGCAGCGCATGACGAACCGGCTTTCCCCTAGTGTGCGGCCCTGGCCTGGCAGGCCGACTTCGCATACACGTGCACCGAGGCATTAGGGCCAAGTCCGGGCCGCTCCTTGGCCCCGCATTTCCGATCATCCCCGGCGCTGGTGGCGGTCCAGCGCACGTGGCCGGTGCCGTCGGCGCCCGCCATGATGGACACCGGAATCGAGGCAAATCCGTTGATTCGTTGGCCTACGAGTACCTTGGTGTGCGCCAGCGTGTTCAAGTCGCGCACGGTCACGATGACGTCGTTGGTATTATCGTTAACAATGGTAATCGGCAGCATTTCATCGGCGTGGGCGGCGCCGAACGCCGACAACAGCACAAGGCCGAGAATGCAAGCGACTGAAGTTGGGGTGTGCATAGGTACCTCCGAGGGTATGGACAGCCTACGCCTGCCTTCGGTTCGCAGGGCATCCGGCGCAACGCAGGATTTAATGTGACGACCTTCCTGCTGGCGTTCGGCGCGCTGTTCTCCATCGTCAACCCATTGTCGGGAGCCTTCATATTCTTCGGAGCCACGCATTCGCTGGCGCCGCGGACCCGCGCCCAAGTGTCGCGCTGGGTGGCCATCTATGCCTTTTCGATCGTTACCCTGTCGCTCTATATAGGGGCCTACGTGCTGAGCTTCTTCGGGGTCTCCATTCCGGTGTTGCGGGTGGCAGGCGGCATCGTGGTGTCAATGTCGGGCTGGCGGATGCTGACGGAGCCGGATGCCACCGAACAGCGGCGCAGCGAGACCCCCAGCCCGCGCTCCGTCGATGTGCCGCCAAGCCGTCTGGCGTTCTACCCGCTCACCATGCCGTTGACCACCGGGCCGGGGACGATTTCCGTGGCAATCTCTCTCGGCGCGAACCGTCCGCGGGGATTCCATGCCTCGTCCATCCAGTTCTTCGTCGAGACCCTTGCCGCGGTGGGTTTGCTGGTGCTGCTGGTGTACCTGTCTTACAGGAACGCCGCTCGGCTCGCGAACTTGATGGGCGTCACCGGGACGACCATCGTGGTGCGGCTGTCGGCGTTCCTGTTGTTCTGCATCGGCATCCAGGTGTTCTGGAACGGCGCGGCGGAACTGTTGAGTTCGCTGCCCCTGGGCGGCGCAGCTCCGAGTTGAGCGGGCGCGGGCGCGCGAACTCGCCGCTGCTAGCGGCCAGCCTCGATGAGGGGCACGTGGGGGGCGGCAGTGCGCGGCGCGAGCCCGGTAAGGCGAGGGTCGTCCATCACTTCGACGCGGCGTTCGTAGGGGCGGAATCCGGACCGCCGGTAGAAGCCGAGAGCATCGGGATGGTCCAGAGTGCAGGTATGAACCCAGAAGCGTTCGATGGGCCGCGCCCAGGCGCGTTCGAGCGCGCGGTTCATCAGCCACCGGCCGGCGCCGCGTCCTAGCAACGCCTGAGTGATGCCGAAGAAGGCGAGTTCGCATTGACCGGGCTCGCGAAAATCGAGCTCCAGCAGTCCCTCGTCCCGCCCTTCCCAGGCGAGCGCATAGATCTCGACCGCCGGATTGCTCAAGATGGCGGCAAGATCGGCCTCAGGCATCACGAGCCGCGAAGTCCACAGCCAGTCGATGCCAATGCGGCGAAACAACTCCCGATACCAGTCGGGATTCGCTTGCGAAACAGGACGCAGCCGCCAGGGAGAAACCGTTCGCTCAACCTTGAGTTCAGGCCGCGCCCGCATTTCGAGGCAGGTCACGACGGAGGCGAGCTTGCCCTCGGGAACATCGCTATACCCTGGGTTAAGCATCATGCGCGTTACCTTCGCATACGCCGCGCCACTCTGCCAACAGCCCGCGGCTTAAGCCTCCCGCCAAAGATAGGCAACACTGCCCGCCGGCGCCTTGTACCAGCCCGGATCGCGGTAGTCGCCGTGGGCAAGATTCGCGCGAATCTTCACTACCGTGAACATGCCACCCATTTCAATGTCGCCGTAGGGACCGGCGCCCCCCATCATCGGCAGGGTGTTGTCGGGGAGCGCCATGTGCATGTCCTCCGGGGCATTGCCCGCGGCGCCTTGAGCCATGTAATTCGGCACCAAGGACGCGATTTGCTTGGCGACATCGCTTTGATCGACGCCGATCATGTTGGGGACGTCGTGCCCCATGGCATTCATGGTGTGATGGCTCTTGTGGCAATGAAATGCCCAGTCGCCCGGTGCCGAGGCGGTGAACTCGATTGCGCGCATCTGACCGACGCCTAAGTCCGTGGTCACCTCGGGCCAGCGCGCCGCGGGCGGAATCCATCCTCCGTCGGTGCCGGCTACCACGAATTCATGGCCGTGCAGATGGATCGGGTGGTTGGTCATGGTCAGGTTGCCCGCGCGAATGCGCACCCGCTCGCCGAGCCGGGCCACCATCGGGTCGATGCCCGGATAGGCGCGGCTGTTGAAGGTCCATAGATTGAAATCCAGCATGGTGCTGACCTTGGGTGTGTAGCGTCCCGGACTGATGTCGTAGGCGTTCAGCAAGAACACATAGTCCCGGTCCACGCGCAGCGATTGCGGATCCCGTGGGTGGGTGATCCACATACCCATCATGCCCATGGCCATTTGCGTGGTTTCATCGGCGTGCGGGTGATACATGAAGGTACCGGCGCGCTGCGCCTCGAACTCGTATACATAGGTCTGCCCCGGCTTGATCGCCGGCTGGGTGAGGCCCGATACGCCATCCATACCATTGGGCAGGCGCTGACCATGCCAGTGGATGCTGGTGTGCTCGGACAGTCGATTGGTGACGAAGATGCGCACGCGATCGCCCTCGACGACCTCGATGGTCGGACCCGGCGACTGACCGTTGTACCCCCACAGATGCGCCGTCATGCCGGGCGCAATCTCGCGAATCACGGGCTCCGCCACCAGGTGAAACTCCTTGATCCCGTTGTGCATCCGCCATGGCAGTGACCAGCCGTTCAAAGTGCTGACGGGGTGGTAGGGCCGCCCGTTCGGCGGCTGCAGCGGCGGCTGCGTGCCGGCGGCGCCGGTGGAGACGATCTCCGGCAAGGTGGCCAGCGCATATTTGTTGACGCTGCCCGCGGCCATCGCCGCGCCGGCGCCTCTGAAAAATTGTCTGCGAGTCAACATGGAGATTTCCTTGCGCCCTTAGTGTGAGCTGTTGCCGAGAAGCGCCGTGTCGAATTCCGATTTGGCGATCCAGAAATCACGCACGCTTTGAATGTAGTCGTCGACGCCGGCGATGCGCGCCCGGGCATCCGCCAATAAGTCGAAGACGCTGATGCGCGCGGCGTTGTAGTTGAGCAGGTCCTGCTCGGCAACCAGGCTGGCGACGGGGAGAACCTCATCGCGCTGATGGCTCGCGATGTCGTAGGCCGCTCTATAGCGCGCATAGGCGGTGCGGGCTTCGGATCGCGCATCGATCACGGCCTGCGCGAAGCGATCGACTGCTTGAGCGTGAACGGCCTGGGCTTTCCGCAGCCGCGGCGTGCCGGCGTCGAAAATCGGAATTTCCAGCGTGACCTCGTAGCCATTTTCGTATGGATCCGATCGCGGACCGTCCAGTATCCGTTCTGGACCCGCCTCGAGTACGTTGACAAAGCGCGTCGCCTTGGTAAGTCCAAGGCTGCGTGCCTGTGCGTCCAGCTGCGCGCGCAGCATTTGCAGGTCGATTCGGCCTTGCAACACCGTCTCGAGATCCGGCGGGTCATCGGCTCGCTGCGGCAGATCGGGTAGGCGCTCCGCCAGTTTGAACGCGCTTTGATCCCCCGGCAGCCCCATCAATTGCCACAGCTTCTCGCGCGCGATGGTCTCCGCCAGTTGCGCGCGTTCGAGGCTCTGCCAGGCGGCGGCGTAGAAGCTTTGCTCGCGCGCCTGATCGAGACGGTTCCAATTGCCGGCGGCGAGCATTCTGTGCGCGAGTTCCGCGCTGGCCTGCGCCGCGTCCCGCACCTGCTGCTTATAACGCAGGGTTTCGCGCGCGCCAAGCGCCGTGAAATAGGCGCGTCTGGTCCGATCGGCGAGCTGCAGTACGTCGATGAGCACGGCGCTCTGCGTTTGCGCAAAGCGCCGCTTCTCGATGTCGTGTACCGATGGCGCGGTCGCCAATGCCAGGATGTTGAAGGCCACCGATTCTTCGATGGTGTACAAACCGCCGGCGCTTGCGTGGCGAAAGGTGAATCGGGGATTCGGCAGGCGGCCTGATTGCACCAGGTCCGCTTCTGAAATCCCCAACGCCTCGAAGGACGCCTGCAGGTCCCGATTGTTGAGCAATGCAATCTGCACGGCATCGTCCGCGGTGAGCGAGTGTTGCAGAAGCTCGGCGACGCGCTGCTCGACTCTTGCCCTTTCCTCGGGCGATCGCGCCCATGCCACTTGTTTGCCGAGACGCTGCTGCGTGGAATCGGCAATCGCATCGAAGCCTCCATCGCGGGAAAATGTCGCACAACCGCCGAGCGCGAGCACGGACAGAATGGAAGCGGCCAGCGGCCTTATTGGAATCACCATGACGGTCCTCACTGCCTGAACTGAGAAATCCGCAGCGTCGCTGCGCGTTGAATCAGGCGGGGAAGCGGGGAGGGCGATCGAGGCGGTCTGGTGCGAGCTTGGGTGCGGGAAATGACAGGAAATCGGCGAACTCGCCGGCGGGGTAGCGCACTGCCTGCCAGCGAGAGGGCGCCGCGGCAATGGCAGCGACCCCGCAGCAGTCACCGCCGCACTGGTGATGGGCGAGCGAGGATGGGTGCTGGCAATGATGCTCGGCGCTCGACGCTAAACCGCAGTTCGACAGGGCCGACGCATGGCCGGCGAGGGGCAGAATGAGCGACAGGAATAAGAACCCGGCCCGGATTGTGCGGTTTATGCTCATGGCTGTATTAAAACCATAGCAGCCCCAAAGGAATAACACACCTACGCAGTTTTCAGCGTGCTGCACCGCGGAATCGACTACTCTTCACTATTGCCGGAACAGCGCAGGGGGTTGGATTCCATGAAAGCTTTGCAGATTATAGGCGCCGTGCTCATCGCGGCAGGACTGTACGTGCTGATCAAGTCCCCCACTTTCTCGCGGGAAGAGAGTGTGCTCAAGATCGGCGACATGGAAGCCAAGGTACAGCGCCAGCATGATATCCCGCCGTGGGCCGGTGGCGCCGCCATCGCGGCCGGTATTGTGCTGATCGTCGTGGGTGGCAGAAAACCCTAAAGATCGAATGACCGATCCGAACTCCCAGGAGGGTCAGGACTCCTACTCGCCTCGAGCCGTGCTCATCGGGCTGCTGGTCTGCGCGTTGCTGGTTCTCGGCGGCTTGTTTCTGGTGTATGCGCTGCGGGACACCTCGCAGCTTCAGGATTGCGTGATGCAGGGCCGCTCCAATTGCGCGTCCATCACTTCGAGCTCCCCCAGCGGCTGAATCACGCCGTCTCGTGTCCGGCGCTTGCGCCCTATTTCTTAGGAGGCGGCGCCACGGTGTCGTTGATCCGCTGCATGAAATCGTCGGGCGGCGCCTCGCCGGGAGGCATCGCCGGGGGATTTGGCACTACGCCTGAGTTCTCGGCGGGAATAAGCGGCTCCTTGCCTGGCTCCGCAGGATGGTTTGCCATGGCCTCGGTTTGGCCCAAATCGGACACGCCCCATCCGCCGCCCAGATTGTTGATCAGGTTCACGCTGGCCGTCAGCTGTCGCAACTGAATCTGCAATTCCGTCTCGCGCGCGCTCAGGAAGGCATTTTGCGCGGTGATGACCTGTACGTAGCTGTCGACGCCGTTGCGGTACAGGACCACCGTCAGTTCCACGGCGTGCCGCGCCGCCTCCGTGGCCTTGTGTGCCTGCGCGAACTCCGTCGCCAGGATTCGCAGCGACGCGAGATTATCCTCGACGGACTGGAATGCGCTGAGCACGGTTTGGCGATAGGTGGCCACCTGGCTGTCGTTGAGGGCATGCGCCTGCATGAGCGCGGCGCGCAGGGCGCCGCCATCGAACAGAACCTGAGCCAAACTTGGTCCCACCGACCAGAAGCGATTAGGCAGGCTGAACAGATTGCTGAGCGCTGTCGACTCGTACCCGCCGGAGGCGCTCAAGGTCAAGGTGGGGAAAAACGCCGCCCGCGCCACACCGATTTGCGCATTGGACTGGGCTACCTGACGCTCGGCCGCGGCGATGTCGGGACGGCGCTCGAGCAGATCGGAGGGCATGCCCACCGGTATGGGTGGAAGCGTCTGATCCAAGCGCCGATACGGGATCGAGAACTCGGACGGCGACACTCCGATCAAGACCGCGATTGCATGCTCGTACTGAGCGCGCGCGACTCCCACGTCGGTTTCCTGCGCCATGGCGGACTCGAGAGTGGATTCGGCGCTGGCAATATCCGCATCCGAGTCGACGCCGTTCTTGACCAGTGTGCGCACCAGCCGCAGGCTCTCCTGATAGTCACCGACCGTCGTCTCCAGAATGCGCCTCTGTTCATCCGCCACCCGCAGCTGAAAGTAGTCCTGTGCCAAGGTGCTCTGGGTGCTGAGCAAGGCGTTGGCCAGCTGGGCCGCGCTTGCCTGCGCGGCGAATCGGTTCTCCGCCACGGTGTTGCGGATGCTGCCCCAAACATCGACCTGATACGAGGCTTCGAGCGGAACGGTAAACACATTGTGGGTCGAAGCCGAACCGCTCGGAACCGTTGTGGTCCCGGTCGTCGATCCGGTGGAGGTCGTGGTGGTCGTGCTGGTCGATCCGGTGGTCGGCGTGGACGTGGTGGGCGCGCTCGCGGTCGTGGCGCCGCCGACTCCAGCGAGCGCGGCACTGGACTTTTCCCGCGTGACCGACGGGTCAAGATTCAGGGTGGGAAACAGTTGCGCCTGCGCTTCCAAGACCAGAGCGTAGGCGGCCCGATAGCTTGCCTCTGCCGCGATGATGGTCTGATTCGATATGGCGACCCGCGCTTCGAGTTCGTTCAGCTCCTCATCGCCGTAGGATTCCCACCAATTGCTGCGCTGCGCCGCGTCGCGCGGCGCGGCGATCTTCCAACCCTGCGCGGCCGCATCGGCGCCCGGCACCGCTTCCTTGTAGGCCGCGGCCGGCGCGGTTTTCGGCGGGTCGTAATGCGGGGCAAAATTGCAGCCCGCCAAGGCCGACAAGGCCGCCAAACCGGCGCCGCGCGCGCGAACGGCGTTTACCAGTCTCATGATCTGGCCGGCTCGCCGGCTGGCTCGCTGTCGCCGGCGGGCGCGCCGTCTCCCGGGGGGCGCGCGAATCCGAATTTCGATACCCAGGTATTCAACCCGTCCATGTAAAGATAGATCACCGGTGTCGTGAAAAGCGTCAGCACCTGGCTCACGATGAGTCCGCCCACGATTGCAATGCCGAGCGGGCGGCGCAATTCGGCCCCCATGCCTGTGCCGATGGCCAGGGGAACGCCGCCGAGCAATGCCGCCATGGTGGTCATCATGATGGGCCGGAACCGAAGCAGGCTCGCCTGGAATACGGCTTCCTTGGGACTTTTGTGATCGCGCCTTTCCACCTCGATGGCGAAGTCGATCATCATGATGGCGTTTTTCTTGACGATTCCGATGAGCAGGATGATCCCGATCAAGGCGATGACGCTAAGATCGGTGTGCGTGAGCAGCAGCGCAAGCAGCGCACCGACACCCGCCGACGGCAGTGTGGACAGAATGGTGATGGGGTGAATATAGCTCTCGTAGAGGACGCCGAGCACCACGTAAACGGCGGCGATCGCGGCCGCGATGAGCAGCGGCTCGCTCGCGAGCGAGGCGTTGAATGCCTGGGCGGTGCCGCTGAACGATCCCGTGATGGTCGAGGGCATGCCGGCCTTTTTCTCGGCATCGGTAATCAATTTCACCGCATCTCCCAAGGCCACGCCGGGAGCGAGATTGAACGAAAAGGTCACCGACGGAAACACGCTCGAGTGATTCACCGCGAGCGGCGCGGTGGACGACTCGTAATGCGTGAATGCCGACAGCGGGACCATGCCGCCGCCGGTGGCGGCGACATAGATGTTCTGCAATGCGCCCGGGTCCAGCCAGAAGCTGGGGTCGACGACCATGACCACGTAGTACTGGTTCAATGGCGTGTAAGTCTTGGCAATTTCCCGTTCTCCGAACGCGTCGTAAAGAACGTTGTCGATGTCCTGCGGCGAGATCCCCAAGCGGGAGGCGGTTGCCCGGTCGATGACCAGATTGGCTGCCAGCCCCTTGTTTTGCGCATCGCTGTTCATGTCCGGCAATTGGTGGATGCCCTTGAACACCTGCAGCAGCACCTGTCCCCAACGATTCAGCGTCTGCAAATTGTCGCTCTGGATGGTGTATTGGTACTGTGCCGCGGACTGCCGGCCGCCAATCCTCACGTCCTGCACGGCCTGCAGGAACAGTGTCGCGCCGGGCACCACGGCCATTTTCGGGCGCAGTCGGTTGATGATCTGGTCGGCCGTGCTTTTGCGTTCCGAGAGTGGCTTGAGAGCGATGAACACGCGCCCGGTATTGGTGGTGGTGCCGCCGCCGCCGCCGGAAAACATCAACACGGTGTCGACGGCCGGGTCCTCCTTGACGATTGCGGCAAAGCGTTGGATCTTTAGCTGCATCGCCTGGAATGAGATTGCTTGATCCGCGACGATGCTGCCGTTCAAGCGCCCGGTATCCTGCTGGGGAAAAAATCCCTTGGGGATCACTATGAACAGAAATACATTGAGAACCACGGTGGCGATGAAAATGATCAGCACCAGCATCGAGTGCTCCAGCACCCAGCTCAGGCTGTGCTCATAGCCCTTCAGTATCCGTTCGAAGGCGCGCTCGCTGGCCATGTACAACTTTCCATGCGCGGCCTTCTTGCGCAGCAGCACCGAACACATCATCGGTGTGGCCGTCAACGACACGGCCAGCGACACCAGGATCGCAACCGACAACACCACGGCAAACTCACGGAACAGGCGCCCGATGATGCCTCCCATCAACAGGATCGGAATGAACACGGCCACCAGCGAAATGCTCATGGAGAGCACGGTGGAACCGATCTCCGCGGCGCCCTTCATGGACGCTTCCTCGGCGCTAAGACCCATCTCCTGGTAGCGCGTGATGTTCTCGAGCACCACGATTGCATCGTCGACCACGAATCCGGTGGAGATCGCCAGCGCCATCAACGAGAGATTGTCGACGCTGTAGCCCAGCAAATACATGGCCGCCAGGGTGCCGATGATGGAGGTGGGCACCGCGATCAGTGGAATCAAGGTGGCGCGATACTCCCGCAGGAACAGGAACACCACGAGCACCACCAGAACAACCGAGATGAGCAAGGTGCGCTCGATATCCGCCACCGAGGCGCGAATCGTTTGCGTTTGGTCAAGCCCGATGGACATGATGATGGCGGGATCGATGCTGGCATGCAGCTGCGGCAATGCTGCCTTGATCGCATCCACGGTGGTGATGATATTCGCGCCGGGCTGACGGAA
>Ga0302320_10008766_pt1 | contig 21898 bp, 21 predicted proteins | sample Bog_T0_3_FD_202130 | JGI IMG/M metagenome (GOLD analysis project Ga0302320, IMG submission 202130) | Peat permafrost microbial communities from Stordalen Mire near Abisko, Sweden - Bog_T0_3 | ecosystem: Environmental > Terrestrial > Soil > Wetlands > Peat | place: Sweden: Abisko, Stordalen Mire...
AATCCTCGCCTTCGTCGCCAAGCACAATCAGCAACCCATGCCCTTTCGCTGGCGCAAACGCGAAGTCAAAGGTAGTCAGTTGCGTAATACTGTTTCTAACTTCTGCAACTAGACACTAGCTCAGGCTTCCGGCTGGGCAAAACAGGCACTTCCAAATTGTTGTGTCAACCCCCAGTACGGGATAATGAGACGCTTCAGATTTTTCTCTTTGAGTAACTCGATTCCATCAAGGGTGTCCCATGCCGCCCTCGCGGTAAACGCCTCGCAGGTGCGCTCATCAGTTCCAGGGAGGAGTCTTCCCTTGGTCACAGATGCCTCGACTGATCTCGTCCAGCTTGTTGCGGTTGAAAGGATTGGGGGATTATCGGGAAATTGCGCCAGAGAGTTACGCGCCGCATCATGGGCCTGCGCTTTGTTTGCAAATCCATACCCATCTGCCACTCCTGCCAACTGCACTCGCCGACCATTCACCTGAGAGGTCAAAAGTAGCGCCCCTGCTCCCTCTCCGATGACCATTCCCTCCGAATACAATCCCGTGGAACGCATGGCTTCCAGCACCTGCGGATCGAATTCTTCAGCCCCAAGCACGAGCACATGATCGGCTGATCCCAAGCGCAGCCAGCACTCTGCGGTACGCAGCGCGGTGGCCCAGCACGATTTGTCACCCACTTGTGTATAGACGGGACCTCCCAGTCCCAGGGTGGCAACCAAGTGGCTCACCGGAGTGTTAAAGACAGTTTCTGGAAATAGAATCGGGCTGGCGTAGCGGCGTCCATCCTCGGTGATCTGCTTGTAGAAACGCACGGTATAGACCATGCATCCGAGGAAAAATGAGGCGATCACGCCGACTCGTGAACAATCAATGCCCGGCGCAGCCTCCAGCGCCTGATGGACGGCCTCCATCATGTAAGAGGAAATGGCGCTGGCGCGACGAAGACGCGGCTCCTTGGTCCACTTCTGGAGCTCCGGTGCATTGGCCCCCAATAAGGCAACGGGGTGGGGGTGAGGCGAGGAGAGAGAGGGAGCAATTCGGCCTGAGGAAAGCACTTCGATTTTCATGGGTGGGTAAGAATCAGGGTGGCATTCGATCCTCCAAACCCCAGGTTCACACTCATGACGGAGCGCAAGGAGTGTTGTTCTCCGGGCTCGACGAGCATTGCTGCAACTTCGGGTAGGGGATCTAAAAGATTGAGCTGGGGAGGGAGTGAGCCCGTTTTTAAAGCCAGCAAACTGAAGACTGCTTCGATTGCGCCAGCCGCTCCGAGTGTGTGGCCGATCGCGGCCTTGGTCGAACTCAGCCGTGCGCTCACGGGAAAAAGGCGGGCAAAGGCCTTGGCTTCTGATCCGTCGTTAATGGGGGTGCCTGTCCCGTGGGCATTGATATAGCCGATGTCGGAAGCGGGCAATCCCGCCTGATCGAGGGCCTGTTGCATGGCTCGTTCGAGAACAACTCCCTCCTGATGAGGTTGCGTGAGATGAAAGGTGTCGGTCGTATGACCATAACCGGCGATGATTCCATGAATGGTCGCTCCGCGCCTGAGGGCGTGCTCTTCGCTTTCAATCACAAGAAACGCGGCACCCTCGCCGATCATGAGACCATTTCTTCCACGATCAAAAGGACGGCAGAGCTCCGGGGCCAGCGTTAGCAGAGAGTCAAAACCGCAATAGACCAATTCACAGAGGGCGTCATAGCCTCCTGCCAAAACAATGTCTGCCATGCCGCTTCGGATGAGATCGGCGGCATGACCGATGGCATTTGCCCCACCCGCACAGGCATTGGAAATCACGGTTGCCGGGCCAAAAAAATTGAAGCAGCGTTGCAACTCTCCGATTTGCTGCTGCGCCTGATAGTGGGCGAGAAGGGCAGCACGATTGCCTCGTTGATTATTCCAGATGGCATGCAGAAACTGCTCTCCCTTTTCCATGCCGCACGCCGTCGTGCTGATGGAAGTTTCAAGACGCGGGAATTTGCAGTGCCCATCATCAAAGAGGAGGTCCGCCTGGGCTAGAGCTTCGCGAGCCGCAGGGTGGATCAGGCGGGAGGCGCGACTCATGCGAGCGACCTGTTTGGCTGAGAGATGAGGGAGATCGGGAAGTGTAGCTTGAGCTCCCTCAGTCACCCGACAACCCTGTACGGGAATCGCCGTGATGGGAACTCTGGCACTCTCTCCCTGGATGAGTGATTGCCAAGTCGAGGAACTCTCCGCTCCCAGGGCGGTCAGGCATCCGAAACCAGTGATGGCAGCTCTGCGTGAGGAAGGAATCTTCATGGAATGGAATCGTGGAGTGTCGGAGAGACGGTCTTCTTGCGAAGTAGCAGATGGCACGCTTTGGGCAGGAGGAAAAGCGAGATCATGCCGTCGATGAGCAGTCCCAGGGCGCAGGTCTTTCCGAGGGTGGCGAGGCCCATATTACTCGCCCAGGCCAGGGAGGCAAATCCCGCCGCCGCAGAGGTGCAGCAGAGAAAGATGACGACTCCCAATTCGCGCTGGGCGGCGATGGCGTCGCCCCCGTTTCGTTTGAAGGCAAGGAGCAGGAGAATGCTGTAATCGGTGCCCGTTCCGAGCAGGAGAAGTACCGCCGCCAAATTGAAAAAGCCCCACTTCATCCCAAAGAGACTCATGGCCCCGGCAAGACAAAGAAGAACGAGTGCCGTTGTGAGTGTGAAGAGGAGCACGGCGCGAAAGCTCCTCAGAGCGAATAGAAGAATCACGATGATTCCGGCCAGGAGTCCGAGCGCAACATGGAGGATTTCGCGAGGGAGCTTCCGCTTGAGTTCCTCTCCGAGGGTTCCCCAACTGACAAGATAAATGCCCTCTCCCTGAATCGACTTTAGCAGCGCCTCCTCGGAGCCGGGAGTCGGCTCCATGATGCCGAGCGCAAGGAACTGATCTTGATGATGGCACACCATTCGTCGCAGAATCCATTCACTGGTTTCGCCGCTTGGCCAGACGGGGAGCAGTGAGGAATTCCAGGTGTGAGCTTGGTGAACAACGGCTGAAGTAAGGGCAAAGGCATCAGGGGAAAATCCGGAATGGAGCAGTGTCTCCCGGAGGCGAGGGAGTTCGCTTGAGAGAGAGTCCAGGGTGAGAAGATTGCTTTTCTGGAGGGTGGCCTCCGGCCAGAGAGGAAGAGGCGAGAGGAAGCTTTTGACCATGCCTTTTTGGAGGTCCTGATCAATTTGGGATTGAACCTGGCGGAGTCGTGCCAGGACTTCATCCGCAGACTTCCCTGTCACAATGAGACTGAGGAACCCTCGATCGTCATGAAGTCGGGCGTAGAGTTTTTCCAGGGATGCCTGCGAGTTACTGTTGCGTGGACGGAAGGTGGAAGCGGAAAAGTCAGATTCGGGAAATCCCTTCAGCAGCAAGGCTCCGAGCAGCAGAAGGATCATTCCGAGAGAAAGGGAGGTGCCGATTTTGGCAAAGAAGGGGGAGGCGACAAGAGGTTCCAGGCGTGAAGTCGGCAATGCGGTTGATTTTTTTGCAAAGCGCATGGAGATCGGGGCAAAGATGCCAAGCATGACAAGTGCTCCGATGCAGACTCCCATGCCGACCATATTGCCGAGCTGAGAGAGACCTGGAAGACTGCTCAGATTCAGGGCGAAGAAGGCGGCTGCCGTTGTCCCGGAAGTCCAGACGATATTCTGCAGACAATGCCATTGTAAGGCGCGCAAGCTGCCCGAGTGATGCAGGGAGCGTTGATAGATAAAATATCCATAATCAACACTCAGCCCGATCATGACCGAGGCAAATCCTGCGCCGACCACGGTGAGCTCCTTGAGAAATAATCCTGCGGTGGCCAGCGAAAGCAGAAAGATGAGATGAAGCATCACGATGAGCCAGCGCAAGGGGGAAAACTCTCCATAGCAGAGACAGAAAATCAGACTGATCAAGGCGAGCGTGACCAAGGCTGAGGAGATCATATCCCACTGCATACCCGTGGAGATTTCTGCGACAAAGGCAGGCTCGCCCGTGAAGCCGAGAGCAACCTTTTTGTCAGGATTTGCCTCCGTGCAAATTTTCCGAATGGATTTGAGCCATTCTGCGGTTTGGGTGTAGTTGGCAAACGGCTTGACCGACTGGATATAGAGCACGCGAAACTTTCCATCCGAGGAGGAGAACTCCGAAGTCTGGGTGCTGCCGACTAAGGAGCTCTGGGACAGGGAGGAAAACAACCGATACGGATCGTATCCCAGGATGGCGATCTGTTGTGGGGAGACTGTGGTGTTGAGTTCCTCCAGTGTGCTCTCTGCGGTGCTCTCGGCTTGTGACGGGGAGAGGCGTTCCTTAATTTCGAGTATCTTTTTCTCGGGCTGATTCAGGAGCAGGAACGAGAGAAACTCGGAGAGTCCTGCCGGATTGCTCTCCCAGGGGGCTTCGGCCACGGCGTTTTTAACGAGATCAGGATGGTTGCGTAGTGCCTTGGCCAATGCCTCTGCGGAGGACTTTGCCGTTTCCGCATCGGGAGCATCCAGGGTGACGATTAGTTCGTCCGGTAAGGCGAAATTCTTGAGAAAGAGGGAGAGTCCCTCCACCTGGCGCAGGTGCGTGGGCAGCAGGCGCAGGATGTCAATATTGAAGCTGATGCGCGAGAGCCCGGCACCGATGTAGAGCAGCACCAGGGCGATGAGCGCAATCCAGAGCAGTCTATTTCGTTTCATCTTCCAGGGTGAAGCCGCTGAGGTCGTATTTGAAGAGATCCGGCGGCAGTTTGGAATTCAGCTCGACGCGGGTGAATTCGGTGAGGATCGAAGAGCCCTCCTTGGTCACGATTTCAAAACTGCGCCATTCGCCGGTTGCGGTGTCAAAATCGAGATTGATACTGGAGAGCGCACCCATAGCCTGAGGATCTCTGGGCAACATTTCCAGATGACAGCGCGCTCCTACGCTTCGGATCGCAAGGACACGCATCTGCTTTTGAAATTCCTCAAAGCTGTGGCCGCCTGATAATCCCATCATGCCAAACGGGTCGCCTTGCCCTTGGAATGCCGATCCCGGTGTGGAGAGCTGCCTTTTTTCCGCGCGGTGTTTTAAGGGATGCAGAATCATGGTTTCGCTACGATTCCCGATGATGATTGTTTTGGGAGGTTCTCCCAGCTGCCAACGGAATCGATTGGGTGATTCAAGCCAGACATGTCCTTTGATGGTGAGCGGGCTTTTGAGGGTCTTAAACGCGCGAATCTGCGTGAAATCAGCAGAGACGGAGTGAATGCTCCGTTGTGATGAAAGCCAGGTTTTTAGAGGGGTCAGATCGAGTGATGCCTCGGAGGTTGCCGCCTGCATTTCCGTGCCAGAGAGCAGAATGATGGTTCCCCACAAAAGAGCGCAGAGCATGACGGAATGGAAAGAAGGGCGATTCATCAGAAGAGAAAGTTTTTAGGCGGTAGGTTTCGCTAGTTCACGGCTGAGCAGGAGTCGTCCTAGGGCCACCGTTCGTTCTCCGACACAACATTCTGCTGTAAAGATAACCAGGGGCCCAAGTTCCTTCTCAAGAGTGATCAAGGTATTCAGTGTTTCAGCGGGAAAGACAGGGCCCAAGATGCGAAATTGATCAATGCTGGCAAGAAAAAGCGGGGTGTCTGGGGCGGCAGAATCGTGCAGGAGTAGCACTCCCGCAGCCTGCGCCGCGCACTCCACCAGTAGGACGGCAGGCATGATGGGATTGCCCGGAAAATGATCGGAAAAATAGGGAGCTGAGGGATCGAGGTATTTCCAGGCAATGCCACTTTGGAGGCCTGTTTTTTCAAAGCGGTCAATAAATCGAAATCCCGGACCGTGTGGGGTAAGTCCTGCGTGTGTCATGAGATTCAATGATGTGATGCTTGGCAGCCTGTCGTTTCCGTTATGACTGCGAGTGGTGAAAAGTGATACCATTGATCCGGTGCGCGCGCGAAGAGCGGGATGAGGCTTGTGGCGATTTGACGGGTATAGTGCTCCAGTGTGGCTTCCCGTCCCTCAGGGAGCCATTGCGGCTCGATCGCCGGATGCGCCTCGATCTGATATTTTCCGTCAGGTTGCTGGATGACTCCAACAGGAATGATGGAGGCATGGGCAAGCAGGGCGATGAGTGCCGGAGCGGTCGAAAAGAGGATCTCCCCATGCGGCAGAGGGACGGGTATTCCTTTGCCGTCGTAGGGGCGGTCGATCAGGAGTGCAATAAAGGCTCCCTGGCCAAGGGCCCGCACAATCTCGACGACGGAAAAATCATCCTTGCCGACGACGATGGTCTGCACCCCCCAACGAGCGCGGAAATCGGCGCGCCATTGGGTCAATTCGGCGGAGGGTTCCGGGAGGGTCAGGGCCGTGATCGGAAAGCCCATCTCGCGCATCACGAGTCCCCCGAGTTCAAAAAAACCGAGGTGTCCCGTGAGGAGTAAGCATCCTTTTCCAGCGAGATGAGCGCTTTGCAAATGCTCAAATCCCTCCTTCTTGCCCAGCATTTCCATGACTGCCGAAGGCTCCTTCATAGCCAAAAGCCCATAGTTGGAGAAGCACTCCGCCTGATTGATGAAAAGTCGGCAGGCTGTCGCAAAGGTTGCCCGGCGTGGGTCCAGGAGTGCGATATTGGCACGCACGGCACGAATGGTCGCAGGGTGCGTGAGGGCATAGCCGATACCAATCACACGCGTGATGATCAGGGAACCCGGTTTTCCGAGGAGACGCCATCCCAAGAGGATCAGCTCAAAGGCATTTGTTGTGTAGAGCGCGCGATAAAAACTTCTATTTCGGTAATCACCAGCTCTCTGAGAGAGGAGGAATGCGGCCAGGAGCAATATGCCGAGGCCGATCAAAATAGATGCACCGTAGGTCATCGCTTGAGGAAGGGGAGCTATTTTTTGAAAAGAGGGATGGCGGGGGCAATCGCGATGAGGCGTTGGACGCGACAGAGAATCAGGAAGACCCTCATGCGGAGGCGATTTAGGATTCCTAGCTGCGTATCTCCGCCGACAAGTCGGGCGATACTCTGGGGAATTTTTAAAAATGGTGAGGGGTTCATGAATACCTCAAATCCGGCATCATGATAAAAAGCGGCGATCAGACGAGCGTACTGATTCATTCCCTGCGTGATTTCTCGTGTGTAGAAAAAACATTCCCAGCCGGTGAGGGGGCGTCGGCTCTTCTCTGCCTGCACGATCAATGCTGCCGCACGAATACCCGACTTGAGAGCCAGCATGACTCCTGACGAAAAGATCGGATCAACAAATCCAGCGGCATCTCCGGTGAGAATCGTGCGTCGCGCGGCAAAGTGGGAAAATTTCCAGCTATAGTCTCCCGTGGCACGGAGCGGGGTGAGCTGTTTGGCATGATGCAGACGATCCCGGACTTCAGGAGAAGAGCTGACCGCCTCTTGAAAGATCATTTCAAGCGTCCGTTCCTTGGAAGTGCGTGCTTCTGAAGCCGGGAGGACAAGTCCGACCGAGGTGCGGTTTCTGGCTAGAGGAATCATCCAGAACCAGCCCGAGGCAAGACGGACGATGGTGATATGCCCCTCGGCCTTGCCGCTGTTGCGAAATGCCCCTTCAAAATGAGTGTAAAGGGCGATACGCTTGGTTTTTAGTGTGCTGCGACGGCTCAAGCCTGACTGAGTCCCGACAAAGGAACTGCGTCCGCTGGCGTCGATCACCCATCGACTCTTTAACTCAAATTCCCCCTGCGGCACTTTGCAGAAAAGAGTCGTCTGATCGTTTTTTTCTTCATCCAGGCGTAGTACCTGAGTCTCTTCCTCAACGATGCATCCTTGTTCGCGCGCCTGGTTGAGCAGCAGAAGGTCAAACTCCGCGCGATCGACTTGATAAGCGAACTCGCACGAGGGTGCTAGATGCTGGCCAAACCAAAATCTCCGGAGTCGTGATTTATCTCCGGTGCAAAATTCGGCACCATATTTTCGCTGAAAACCCGCCTGCTCCAGTTTGTCCCAAATGCCAAGTTCCCGAAGAAGATCATTCCCAAGGGGGAGGAGTGACTCTCCGATACAAAAGCGCGGAAACCTTTCCTTTTCCAGAAGGACTACGCGCAGGCCTGATTTGGCAAGCTGGATTCCCGCAGCGGCTCCCGCAGGGCCCCCGCCAATGATGGCTACATCATAAGAGCCTGACTGATCCTGCCTCATGGATTGCCTGCGGCCTTTTGAACGGCAAGGCTTTTACAAATCCAGTCGTGCAAGACCCCCAGGCTCTGAAGGGCATCTTTGGCTGTTGCGGGATCGCCGATAACAATCCCATATTTTTTCTCCACTGCGATGACGATTTGAAGGGCATCCAGGGAATCGAGGCCGATGCCATCAGGGCCGAAAAGTGGAGTCTCCTCAGTGATGCTTTCAGGATCAATCTTGAGCATGCAGTTTTGGACAAGAATCTCTTTTAAGGCTTCAAAGCTGACTTCATTCATTGGCCAGAACCCTATGATTAGAATCTTTTCTAGGGAAGTCCTGAGTTCTCGAAGTTCGGGAGGGTTGCTCGGTATCCTTTCTCCTTGAGTCGGCAGAGAAGTCTGTCAAGTGTTTGCGCCCGCATGCCGTGAGGCATACCGCTAAGCCCTCCTTCATGAAGCAGAATGATCGCTCCAGGAGTGAGTGAGCGGGTAATCCGATCAATCACCTTGGTTGGGTCATGAGGCAGGCCGTCCCAACCGGCAGCAGACCAGCCGGTGAGGCGCAAACCGGCCCGTTCGACCTCCGCATGGACAAACGGGTTGGCCAGGCCCACGGGAACACGAAAGAGAGTGGGCCTGATTCCTGTTGTTGTCAGGATGGCCTCGTTCCCCATCTCAATTTCGCGCCGCACTCGCTTCGGAGAAGCGAACCAAAAGGAGCCTGCCGGATGATGAAATGTGTGATTCTGAAGTTGGTGGCCTTCTTGGATGATTTGTCGCGCAAGATGAGGATATTGTTGAATGCGCTGCCCGATGCCAAAAAAGGTTGCCCGTGCATCGTGACGAGCAAGGACTTCCAGGACTTCCGGGGTATGGTGAGGATCGGGACCATCATCGAGAGTGATCCAGACCTCTTTCTCGGAGGTTGCAAAATGGGTTTCGACCTTACCGAACCAGGGACAATTTCTCCAGAGCGTAGGCAGGAGTACGGCTCCTGTGGCGCTCAATAAAAGCAGATGAGCGAGGGAAAATTCTCCGCGAAGCAGCTCTCCCAGCGCCGCAGCTCCCAAGATGCCAGCGCTCAGATAGCTAATCAAACGGCGTTGTTTTGGCGCGAGCATCTCAAGGATAAATCAAAGGAGGCCTGCTCCGAAATCGTATCAGTCGAGGTAGCAAGAGAATGGCCCGGAGGGTCAGTCCTGTATGAACTCCCACGAGGAGAAGATTGTCCCGGAGATAGCGAAAGTGTGAGACTCCGCCCGATGTTTTAGCAGGATAGCAAACGCGCGTCGCCAGATTCAGCGGCGGAACCCCTCTCCAGTAGAGGCGCACAGCCAGCTGCGTATCAAAGTCGAAGCGCCGTCCCCCCCTGATTGCACGCATGATTTCCAAGGAGGGAAGGATCGGGTAGATGCGGAAACCAAAGAGGGAGTCATTCACCCCGCCCCAGAGCGTCTCAAGATTTGTCCACCAGTTGCCGACGAGTCGCCCCTTGATGCGAAGCATGGGGGCTTCCGGGCCAAAGACAGGAACACCCAAAATCATGGCTTCGGGATGCCGCCTGGAGGCTTCGAGGAAGCGGGGCAGATCTCCCGCCTCATGCTGCCCATCGGAATCAAAAACGACCGCGTGGGTAAATCCCTTTGAACGCGCAAGTTCGAGCCCCTTCATCACCGCCCCACCTTTGCCTGAATTTTCAGGAGTGACAAGGACCTCAAGATCGGGTTCTGAGCAGGCCATCTCTTGCACGGGGAGAATACTGCCGTCGCTCGACCCATCATCGATCACAATGACAGGACGCGCATGAGCAAGAACCGACAAGACCGTGCGTGCAAGCAGCGGGCCTGAATTATAGCTTGGGATCAGGACGCAGTGGCGTGTCGTTGCTGAAATTTCAGTCATGAGAGCGAAGCTCGGAAATAGCGCTCGATCTCCTCGGAGAGTGCGCGCGGATCGGTGAAATTCTCCGGCAGAAAGACTTTCCCCGTCGTGACACGAAAGCGCATCGGACAGAGGGCCGGTCTGAAATAGGAAAATCGATGGCCGAAGTAGTCGGAGTCACATTCGATTAGGATCGTGCGAATGGGAGCTGAGGCGCAGTTCGCTACGAGCGCATAAATCGGGTGGATGGGATTTAGGGGGGGGGATTTGGTGCGTGTTCCCTCGGGAAAAATCAGGATGTTGGCCCCCTCTGAGAGGCGTTGCTTGCAGGTTTTGATCATCGAGCGCAGGGCGTCATTTCGAATGAAATCGCAGAGATGGGCGGCTCCTCCCGTGATGGGATTGCGAAGCAATTTGGCATTCATGACACAGTCGAGTCGTGGCACGGATGCGATCATCAGGATGGCGTCAATAATGGAGGGATGATTCGGTGCAATGATACACCCCTCCCAGGAGGAAACTTCCTCAAAGCCGATAAACGAGATCTCGATAATGCCCCATTGTTGCAGCAGATTGAGATAAACCTCGAAGCGGCGGATCAGCCCCTGCCGTTCGCGTGCAGGATCAAACGAGGTGTGAAAAAAATAACCGTGAAAAGTCCGCCGGAGCGAGAGCCAGAGGCCTGAAAAAATGAAATAAAGATGAGCGACGGTCTGAAATGGATAACTCTGTGTGATGCGAGGAGCCGAACGCGTCACCGCATGAAGAACTGGCTTTTCAGACTTGTGGTGCCCAGGCTTTGTTTTCATTTTGGTGATTCTTTACTTTAGATAGAGTTGGGAAATTACACATCCACATTTTGAATAAAACCCTAAACACCTCCGAATTTGAGTGGGAAAAGCTGCGAGGCCCCTTCGTGGTGCCGACTCAAGGCGACCGGGAAGCCTTGGCGACGAAAATTGCTTCGGCCTTTGACGGCGGACGCTGGCTCAAGGGCTATATCCGAGGGAAGTTGCTGGCCGATCCGGTCTTTGATGAAGGTCTGAGTGCCATTCTGGAAAAAGGGGGGGATGTAACGGATCTTGGTTGCGGCCTCGGCCTCTTGGGGCTCTGGCTCAAGTCGCACGGCTACGGCGGAAAGTACAGGGGATGTGATTTGGGTGGGTGGAAAATCAGTGCAGGCAACTTGGCTGTCGAGCGTTTGGGTTTTGCAGATAGCGAACTGCACGAGGGCGATTTGGCCGATTTTTCCTTGGGAAATTCCGGCACGATTTGTGCCTTTGATATTCTGCATTATCTCCCGGAAGAGGTTCAGGAAGTTCTCCTGCGCCGACTGGCAACGGCTGCCCGCAGTGGCTCGCTGGTGCTCATCAGAAATGGCGTGCGTGGTTGTGGCTGGCGTTCCTCCGTGACCCTGGCCGAGGAATGGTGGACACGGGCGAGCGGCTGGATTCGGGGAGGGACTATTAATTTTCCCGAGCTGGGGAGACTCAGGGAACTTTTTGAGGAAGAGGGGTGCTGCGTCGAGGCAAAGCCACTCTGGGGCAAGACCCCCTTTAGCAGTTATTGGCTGAAAATCTCCGCGCGAAATTAAAAAATGGTGCCGCCATGAGCGTCGTCACCACGGCCATGAGCACCAGGATCGTAAAAAGCGTCTGGTTAATGAGTCCCGCCTTCAGCGCGATATTGAGAAGGATCAGTTCCATGAGTCCTCGGGCGTTCATCAGCGAGGCGATGGTGAGTGAATCGCCTCGCGTGTGGCCGGAAAAGCGGGCCGCCCCATAGCAGGCGAGGAGCTTTCCTGCGATGGCCGCCAAAATGACCAGCCCGCAGATTCCCCAGAGCATCCAGGAATTGAGGAGGCCGATGCTGGTATTCAGACCGGAATAAGTGAAAAAGACAGGAAGCAGAATACCCGTGGTCATCGGTCCGATGCGTTCGGCGGTTTTTTCCGCGAGTCCTCCGCGAGGAACTGTGATGCCGAGAATAAAGGCCCCAAAGACAGAATAGAGGCCGATGGTATCGGTGAAATAAGCGCCAAGCGCGAGCAGTAGCAGAATCAGGCCGAGTTGCTCGGCGTCAGGAAGGCGGGAATGAGCCAGGCGCAGGAGTAGTGGTTTGATGACAAAAAAGCAAAATACTCCATAGAGAAGCCCTCCACCGAGGGCCATTGCGACCAGCGTCGGATCACCAGCCATGCCTCCCAAAACGGCGGCCAAAAAGATCCAAGCTGCCGCATCGTCAAAACTCCCCGCCGCCAGCGCAATGGTTCCGGCGGGAGTTCCTGTCAGCCCCTGCTCACGAATGATGCGTGCGAGCATCGGAAATGCGGTGATCGACATGGCAGCCCCCATGAAAAGAATCGCCAGGGGGAGAGAAATGGATTTGGCAAAAAAAACGCCCTGATGACAAAGCCAGAGGGCAAGCAGTCCCCCAAGAAGGAAGGGGGCGAGAATCCCAGCCATGGAAACCGAGGCGGCTGTGCGAAAATGTCGCTGAAAAAGATCGGCTCTAAATTCCAATCCGACAACGAACATATAGAGGGTCAGACCGAGGAGTGAGATCGAGAAAAGAACAGGGCGAGATTCCGGCGGAAAAAAGGAGTGAAACCAACCCGGAGCAAGCAGTCCCAGGAGTGAGGGGCCGAGGAGGACACCGGCAATCATTTCCCCAATAACGGGTGCCTGTCCCAGACGACGCATGACAAACCTCATGATGGTGCAGGCCACAAGGATGATGGAAAGTTGAAGAAAAAAATGAGCAGCGCTGGCCGTGGCATTATTCATGGGCGATTGATGATGGAGGAGGAAAAGGCCGAAGCGGTTTAGACTGTAGGCTTTTAGGTTGGAAGAACGAGCAGAGAAAGACTGTTAGACTAATAGCGAGAACACAGCCAAGCCTAACCAAATGCAACGCAACGGATCGGCAAGTAAAGAGACAGGGGAAGGTCTCACGCGTAGAACGCGGAGTCGCGGAGAGGGGGAAGAATCAGGAACTCAAGAACTCAGGAAGAGACATGAGAAGGGGAATTTTTTACCACAGAGGACCATCAAAGGACCATCAAAGGGGGATCCAAGAAGGATCAGAAAAGAGAGAGGGATGAGCAGGCATGCGACTGCCTCTGCAAAAGCACACACCTTTTCAGTGTATTCGTTGCCCTCCTTTTCAGACATCTTTGCAAGTCCTTTGTCGGTCCTCTGTGGTAAAATTCACCTTTCATTCCCTTTAAGCGCTTCGTTTATTTCTAAAAGGGGGCATCGAAGGGCCCTTTCTCGCTTGATTCCGAGCGACTGCTGCCACAATGTCGCAAGCTAGATCTTCGAGGAATCCCACCACCACTGCTACTCCCAGATCCTCCAGGCTATTTCACTCCCTCCCCGTGCAATGAACTTCTTCTATGCCAACGCCGCCAATGAACCTGTAGGCCCGCTTCCCGAAGAACAGCTCCACGAACTCTATAGAAAAGGAACGATCTCTCTGGATACCTTTGTTGTCGCTGAGGAAGGCAGTGAATGGAAGTCATACCGTTCAATCAAGACCCCGATACCACTTTTTAAACCCGAAACTCTTCCTTCTCGAAACCGGCCGGTCATTGAGCCACAGAATCCGTCAAATCAGTTGACCAAAAAATGCCCCTTCTGCGCTGAACTGATTTCTGTGGATGCAAAAAAATGCAAGCATTGCGGTGAAATGATCGATGCTGCCTTGCGGGCGGAAGAAGAAGCCAAGCGGATCACGGCTGCACAGGCAGGAATCACATGTGGCACGGTTGCCGTTACTGCCGCTCATGAGGAAGAGATTTGGACTGGCTCCCCTTCTCAACTTCTGAACATCAAACTCTATGTCATATGGGGGTTGGTGCTGATTGCTACGGTAATTGCAGGGTTAATCCAGCCTGTGTTTTTCATCCTCCTTATTGGACTTATTATCATAGCCATGATTCAGTGCACACTGGCCTACCTCAACATTAGAAAAACCCGTTACACAATCACAACCCAAAGGGTAAAGGTAACTACTGGAATCTTTACGATGGATATTCAAGAGATTGAGCTGTTTCGCGTAAAAGATACGGCTGCTCATCAGCCATTTTTCATGCGGTTGTTTAAAATCGGCATGGTTCAACTCGTGAGTGGCGACTCCAAAAATCCAAACATTTTTTTGAAAGCTATACCGAAACCGCGTGAAACGCGTGAACGCATTCGCCAAGAGGTTCTTGGCTTGAGGCAAAAGCTTGGAGTTCGAGAGCTTGATGTGATGTGAAAAAGCATTTCATCACGGTTGCTCTAGCAGCCCTTTTTTCTACGGCGACAGCATTTCCCGGGCAGCTTACCATCCTGAAAGCCGTGTACATCGGTGGGGATGTTCAGCGGGATGTGACGCCCCTCCTAGTCCAGAATGTGAAAGAAGGGCAATTGATTTTTCTGGTCGGCAATCAGAAACTTGGTGGTGATCCCTTTTTCGGGAAGGTCAAGACCTTGACAGTTCAATATCGAATCGATAGCGCAGATTTTACTGTCACGGCCAGAGAGGGAGAGCGGTTGGTTCTCCCTAATTCTCGGGCAATCCCCATTGCATCAACTTCTCAGACTCCTGCACCTCAATCAGTCGTTGTCTCGGCACAAATCCCCTCGGTCACTGTAAACCAAAACCCATCGGCAGCGGCCTCTACTCCACCATCTGCCGCAGTTATTTCACCACACATCACCCTCCCTCTTGAGGGGCAAGATTTTACCACCCTCGACGGAGACAAATACACAAATACAACGGTAAAGAGGATAGAACCCGATGGCATCGTGGTTTCCGATGCAGATGGAATCAGAAAGTTAAAATTCAAGAATCTCCCTCCTGCCATCGGCACAAAGTACGGATACGACCAAGCAAAAGCTGCTGAGTATCAAACAGCCGCTCAAGCGGCAGCAATCACGGCCCAGCAACAGGCGGTTAAAGTGGAGCAGAGCAAGGTAAACGAGCAAGCTAAGGCATCAGCAATCCAAGAAGAAGCTGCGAAGCAAGCTTCTCAGCCGCATCAGCTCTTTAACATCATGGGAAATGTGATTCAGAAGCTTGATTCCGGGGTTTTGATCAATTCTACTTGGACGGCTCCATGCGGAATTCAATTCGGCGGGCCGACTACTGTGGTTTACATCACAAACTTTCCTGACTTTGATAAAGTTTACGATGGTCAGCCCGTTATCTTCATAGCCTCAGAAAATGGGACATTCCAATATATTACTCTGGATGGAACAACGAGTACTGTTCGTCAGTTCGTTTTCCAGCGAGAGGGAACAAGTGAGGGTTCAAGAATCGGTCATTGAGCGAGGGAGAGATGTATGGAAAAGAGGGGGGGCATCTCCCCATCCCCAAGAAAATAGGCGAAAACCACTTTTGTCTAAGACTAGTTCGGCAGAATAAGACAAAAACCTATGAATGATCCTAAGTCACAATTAGCACGCATTCTCGATGCAATGCATGCCGCAGGTGAATCCCCCGATGTCGAGACTATCAAGGCTATACAAAATCAAGTTAGTGATCTCAGTTCATTAATTTCAAATTCTGCCTATGCACTTGATTCCCCTAGCCGCTAGATGTTGTGCCTACGACAAAGGGATGACCTCCAACCAAGCTTTTTCCCCTCACTGGGGAAAGACTGACTGCCTGCTCGATGAGTCGGTAAAACAACAACCCTCGGGATCGGGATGTGCGGCGATTGAAGCGAAAGGTAAACTCGTCGAGATAGTAATCTAGATGAGCGGCCCGGCTCGCTCCCTGGTGTGTGCCGAGCAACCAGCGTTTGAGCAAAGAAGAAGGGGTCAATCCGGGCATTTAAGCAAAAGCCTCCGAAAGAGTGTGCGCGATGTGGATCGGAGAGATTGGCCACGCCGTTTGCCGCTCTCGCTCCCGCGAGTAGCGCCTTTCAGGCTTGCTTCGCAAGGCTATTCCCGCCCGTTCCCACGAGCCGGTATTCCCGATGGCTTGATTCGCTCGCTCCCTCTCGTCTCACCCTTCGCCTTTCATTCCATCACCTACATCCCTTTTATCCCTGTGAATGTTTTTCATTCTCTCTTCTCTGCGTCTTGGCGTCTTGGCGCGAGACCTTCCCCTGTCTCTTTCCTGAGTTCCTGATTTATTTCCCTCTGATTTAAAATCGCTCAATCGGCTGATTTATTCAGACAGACTCTATAAAATGGCGTAGGGAGAGACAGGCTGATCCTTGCCGAGAATATGGCGATTGGCATAGCTCAAGACGCCACGGCTCCAGGGGGATGCGGTCGTAAAGCCGGAGGCCATGCCTGCTATATTCGCACTCATGAAAGATTCCATAAATCCGAGCGGGAGATGGGGATAGCTTGCCTGCATGGCACGCCCGATATCCCTGAGCTGAAAGATTCTCCCATCATAAAAATACTCGATCAGTTCCATCCAGGCTTTGAGGATTTCTGAAATCTTTGTCGAATACTGCGCGAGTGCCTGCGGCAGAGGGTGTGCGGCAAGTGCCTGGTCAAGCAGGGAGGCGGATTGGAGAGCGAGCATCATTCCTGGGGAGAGCATCGGATCGACAAAGCCAAAGGCATCTCCGATCGAGGCCCAGTTTTCGCCGGTCCCTCGTGATGAAATTAGCTGATAATTGCCATAAGTCTGGACGCTGGAAATTCTCCTGGGATTCCTCGTTTCAGCGCGGAGTTGAGGATCGCTTGCAAGGATGGCCTCGAGTCGCTCCTCAGGTGTGGCTCCGAAACTCGCCGCCGCTTGCTGATCCATGACGATGCCGAAGGACATTTTCCCGCGCAGTGGAATGCGCCAGGCCCAGCCGTGATCCAGGCGATTGATGCGAACCTGGCCGCTTGGCTTTTCTTCGTCAAATCCCTCGTAATGGGCAAAATGAGAGACATCGCGCCGAGGCCCCAGGGTTGCCTTGAGCTTTAACTCCCCTGCGGCGAGGCGGCGTCTCCCTGAAGCATCAAGGAGGAGATCAGGTTGCTGGCCGTTCCAGCCCGAGATACCTGCAAGGAGCTCCTCCGGGAGGAAAAGGCGATCTCCCTCGGAGCTGAGATCGACTCGCGCAGAGACTCTCCTGACGCCGGAGGCAAGCGCGCATTCTTCCAGCAATCGGTCGAAGGCCGGGCGCGGGACATTGTAAGCGTAGGCAGGATATTTTGAGGGGAGAGAAGAGAAGCTAAAGGAAAACTCGTGTCCTGGCTGAGGATAAAAGGAGACCCCGGGTTTTCTGACGCCGATCTCGGCAACTTTCTCCTCGATGCCCAGGCGACGCAAGATGGGGAGAACTCCCGGCACCAGGGATTCACCCGCGATCAGGTCCGGCCTTCCTCCCTGATCAAAGAGAACGACATCATGACCCCGTCCGGACAGGAGTGCTGAGGCGGAGCTTCCCGAGGGGCCTCCTCCGATGACGGCGATTTTCATCGTCGGAGAGTTTTGCCGCTGGGAGTTTTAGGGATGGCATCCACGAAGAGCATTTCGACGGGGATCTTGTACCGTGCGAGCTGCTTTTTGCAAAGCATCGTCAGCTCGGAGGCGGAAACCTGTGGATTCCCCGTCGGCACAATTTCCGCAACCGGCACCGATCCGAAGGTGGGATGAACTCGCCCCATCACCCGTGCGTCACTGACGCCGGGGTGAGAGCAGAGGAGATTCTCCACCTCTTCGGGGAAAAACTTCATGCCTCCGACATTGATGACAGCCTTTGTTCTGCCGAGCAAATAGTAGAAACCCTCCTCATCGGCTCGGGCAATATCGCCCGTGGCAAACCATTCGCCATTGCGCAAAAGCTCGCCCCGTATTTTCCAGGGAGAGATGTAGGCGTCGAATATCCCCGGGCCTTTGAGGAAAAGCTCCCCTTCTTCTCCGGGTAAAACCTGCTGGCCTTCACTAGTGAGCAGTCGTGCCTCAAAAGCAGGCTGAGGTCGTCCGATGGAGGTGGGGCGTTTCTCCGGTTCGGAGATGTTCAAAAAGGGAAGACCCACTTCCATCACGCCGAGCGCCTGAACGGGATGAAGACCGTACTTCGCAAGAAAATCAGCGGCAACCTGGGGGGCTAGACCTGCGGTGGTCGAGACAGCAAGTCGCAGTGAGGGCCAGGGAATTTTTTCCTCGCTCGAGATGAGCAGGAGGTAATGGAAGGGGGCTCCATAGAGGACCGTTGCTCCGTGATCACGAGCCGTCGTGAGAAAATCGGTGGCAAGGTGGGCTTCCGGGATCAGAATGGCCGCACCATTCCAGAGATAGAGAAGGATGGAAACGGCGAAGTGATGAGCCATCGAGAGAACCCAGAGCACCCGATCCTGGGGGCCGATTTGGAGTCCGTCATTGGCGGCGATGATTCTCGCCAGGAGAGTCTCATGAGAGAGGACAATTCCTTTTGAGGTGCCGGTTGTTCCCGAGCTGAATCGGATAAGGGCGGGATTTAACCCCTCAAATGGCACCTGCCACGGACATCCTGCGCCGTGCGGAGTCACTTCATAGGAAAACTCACCGAGGTCTTCGCCTTCGGTGATGACTCCGTCAAGGTGGAGGAGTTCTATCAGGGATTGGCATTCCGCTTTGGAAAGCTCTGGCGCTATCGGAACAAAACAGGCGTTTGCACGCAGGATGCCGAGGGAGAGGGCAATATAGGAGAATCCGTCGCGGCACTTGAGCCCGATGCGTGCGGCGCGACCGACGGCATGGATGCCCAGTAATCTGGCGGCAATTTCCGCACTCTTTTCCGCCAGAAAGCCGTAGGAGTAGCTGATCTGGTGATCAATCACCGCAACGGAATCGGCTTGGGTTCGTTGAAAAATGAGTTCGGCTAAATTCATGGCGTCACGGGAGGCTTTAGGAGGCAAAGGAGCCTAAACACTTTTCCTTACCTTACTCAATCATCCTGTCTTGCAGCCTGTCGGACTTAGCCCGCATGGCTGCAAAAAACGGGGATTTGGCCAGAATTTCCCCGTATTTTCGTCGTTTATGTTCACATAGACTCTTCAAACCCGTGTAAATTCTGACTCAAATCTCGATTCTCTCGCCTGTCCGCTCTAAGTCCGACAGGCTGCTATGCGATTTCAGCGGCAGCTTTGCCTGCGGCTTCGCCTGTCGCCATGCAGGTTCCAATGACTCGGATTGCCGCCTGGGCTTCATGAGAGGCAGAGATGCATCTTCCGGCAACGAGGAGATTGTCGATCTCCGCAGAACGCAGGCAGCGCAGAGGGATTCCGCAGGAACGGTTTTCCAGGGGAAATCTGAAGCGCGGCCCCCGAGCTGTTTCACGCAATTCGATGGGCCAGGAACTCAGGGCTATCTCATCGTCAAAGCGCGTTCCTCCGAGCACATCCTCTTCGCTGAGTTCGTAGAGTCCCTTGATACGCAGGCTTTCACGAATTCCTGCGCGGCAGGGAAAGGAGGCAATGGTGGCGCAGGAGAATCCATCCAGTGCTGTTCTTAGAAACGAGATCACCTGGTTGGCGATGGCGCGTCCCTCGACTTCGATCTGGGAGAGGCAGTGAGGATCAGCAGGATCAAAATCTCGATCCGCAAGGTCGATTGTTCCCCAGACCTCCTGAGGAAGGACACCTGCTCGAAAGGCCATCCCTAGAGCGCTTTCGGGTAATTTTCCAGCGATGACTGCACTGCTGAGAGAGTGTGCGATCACTATCCGACCTTCCTCGCTCATCGCCTTCGGATCAATTCCCCGGAGTGCAATGATATAGGCGGGGCGCTGGAGGGAGGAGAGAGGGGAGCGTTCCCAGGGGGCTCCCGCGATTTTGGCGATCTCCGCGTCACCCGTGGTGTCGATCACCACGGAGGCTTCCAGTTCCGAGCGTGTATTGCGACAACGGAGTCTCAGGGAGTGAATATTGCGACGGTCTTCCAACTCGACTCCCTCAATTTCGCAGTGCAGAAGGAGCTTTAAATTCGGCAGAGATTGCACAAAATGATCGGCGAGGCTGGCGAAGCTCGTGGGACGATGGAGTAGTACATCGAGTCGTCCCATTCTCACCGGGCCACGGGCTCCACCATTCTCCAGGAGGCTCTCGGCAAATTCCTTGGGAAAGCCGCCGTTGGAATCACTCAAGGGTTCCTGCTCGCTCTTTCTGAGCTGATAAAGTCCGCAGATCGAGTGAACGAAGGCGGTACTCGCCATGCCGCCGAGCATTCCCTGGCGCTCAACGAGGGCCACCTCGGCACCGTTTCTAGCGGCAGTGACGGCAGCGGCAAGCCCTGCGCTCCCACCTCCAATCACCGCGACATCGAGCTTCATCACGCACAGGGGGAAGGGGCACCGAGGAGGTCGCGGGTCACTGTTTCCAGGACAAGATTGGCTTCCTCTTCGGTTGCTGCTCTCTCTCTCCAAGTAAAAGTCGCGATGAGTCGTCCATGCGATTCGCCAAAAAAGAGACCTGATCCCGGCGGCGCAGAGACCGAGGGAATATGATAGGCATCGATAATCCTGGTGCCGCAACATTCACCCAACTCGACGGCAAAGGGACCCGTGGCCGAATGAAAAAAGGAGGTGATGTTGCCGGAGAACTGCGTTCCCAAAAACCTCATATAAAAGAGAGAGGGCAGGCGGCGCATGAGTCTCAAGATCATGCTGAAGGAGGTCCCTAAATCGAGGCGGGTGAGTTCCTCAAATTGTGACATGGCAACTTGAGAGGCTTTTTGAAGGCTTTCGAGATCCTCCCTCATCAGCGAGAAAAAGAGGACCGTCACGCGATTTTGGAAAGGGTCTTTGCGCCCCCCCTTTTTTCTGACCTGGACGGGGATGCTACTGACATAGTGCGTGGGATCTTCCCCGCGTGAGAGAAAGACCTGACGATGGGCTCTTGCCGCGCAGGCCAGATAAAATCCGACTGAAAAGAGGCCGGAATAATCCGCTGCACGCTGGCGAATGGCCTCCGATTCCTCCTGGGAAAAATGGAGAAGGCGATAGTGGAGCCTTCCTGCCTTGGCCCGAGGATTTGCAAGACATCGATACTGATTGCCAACCAGCTTGAAGAAATGGTCAACCGCCGGCCTGGCTTTTTCCAACTGAACTTTGATTGGAAGACTCGGTTCCGGTGGGGAAAGTTGAGCAGTGGAGGGGGATCCCTTCATGGCCTCTATCAAATACCCGACCAGCAACTCGGCCCCCTTGCCGTCAAAGAGAAGGTGATTCCAAGTGAGTAACACCGTGCTGCCCCCTCCTTGCAGGAGAATGAGATCCAGGCGCAGATTGCGCACTCCTCCGCGCCCATCAAAAGGTCTGTTGAGGAGTTCTTCGGCGAGGTGCTGGGCTGATTCTATCTCGGAAGAATCAATGCCAGGTTGGCGTGCTGCACCTTTTTCATGCCAGAGATTGGGAAGAAGTTTCCCGCTTGGTTTCCTGCCGATATGCCAGGAGGGAATGAGGGTGAGGGGATTTCTCTTGACAAAAGCGTCGAGGAGGGGATTGGCCTCCCCAAAACTCACAGCACCGCGACACAGTGCCGCAATATCAGGAATTCCCTCCAGGCGGAGATGAGTCTGACCGACATGACCATGATTGCCTTGACGCTTCATCATTCGGCTGAGCGCCAGAATAAAGCAATCCGCTCCCGTGAGTTCAGTAAGTTTTTGAGAGCAAAAAAACATGAAGAGCCATCAGATCAGTCGGGTATGACAGGATGTATTTAGGCTCCTTAGAGCAGCTTGACGAGATCTTCGATGGTCGAAAGATTTGCCTTGGTGAGTTTGGTGGCGGGCAACTGCACGCCAAAATTTTGCTCGATCCGAATGAGTAGCTGCATCGTCGCCATCGAATCAAGACCTGCATCGTAGAGATTGGTGTGTTCGTTGAAATCCGGGCCGGTTTCAAGAATCTCCGCTGAAATAATTTCGATGAGTTTTTTCTTTTTTTCGATGGGGTCGTTGAGGTCCGTCATGGTTGTTTTTGCAGAGTTGCACACTCT
>Ga0302320_10008767_pt1 | contig 21896 bp, 18 predicted proteins | sample Bog_T0_3_FD_202130 | JGI IMG/M metagenome (GOLD analysis project Ga0302320, IMG submission 202130) | Peat permafrost microbial communities from Stordalen Mire near Abisko, Sweden - Bog_T0_3 | ecosystem: Environmental > Terrestrial > Soil > Wetlands > Peat | place: Sweden: Abisko, Stordalen Mire...
TGCAGGTGACGCCGATCGCGGCGGTGGGCGAGGCGTTCGATCCGCGGATGCACGAGGCTCTGGGGTCGGTGGAGCGGCATGACCTGCCGGACCAGCACGTGGCGGAGGAGATTCGCCGGGGCTACCGGCTGCGGGAGCGGATGCTGCGCCCGGCGCTGGTGCGGGTGGCGTCGAACCCGAAACAGACCAGCGAATGACTCTGCTATAAATGGATACAAAAGTGAGTAAAGCAGACTATTACGAGATCCTTGGCGTCTCCCGCGAAGTAAGCGAAACGGAGTTGAAGAGCGCGTATCGCAAGCAGGCGCTGAAGTACCATCCCGACCGCAACCCGGGCGACCATGCCGCGGAGGAGAGGTTCAAGCAAGCCAGCGAAGCCTACCAGGTGCTGAGCGACGCGGACAAGCGCGCCGCCTACGACCGCTACGGCCATGCCGGCGTGAACGGGGCCGGCGGAGGGTTTACGGGCTCGCCGTTTTCCAGCGGCGTGGACATCGGCGACATCTTCGGCGATCTGTTCGGGGAGATGTTCAACGTGGGGGGCAGCCAGCAGCGCGGGTCGCGCCAGCAACGCGGCGACGATCTGCGTTTCGATCTGACGGTGGCTTTTGAAGCGACCTTTTTCGGTTCCGAGACGGAAGTGAAGATTCGGCGGCTGGAGACTTGCGCCGCCTGTCACGGGCGTGGCAGCGCTTCAGGCCGCGGCCCCACCACCTGCGGGCAGTGCCAGGGACGGGGCCAGGTGCGCTATCAGCAGGGATTCTTTTCCGTGGCGCGGACCTGCGGCGCGTGCAACGGCTCGGGGCAGGTGATCGGCGATCCGTGCGTGACGTGCCGCGGCGAGACGCGCGTAACCAAGGAGTTCAAGCTGAATGTGAAAGTGCCGCCTGGGGTGGAGAACGGCACGCGCATCCGCTACGCCGGGGAGGGCGACGCGGGCCGCGCGGGTGGGCCGCGTGGAGATCTCTACGTGGTGCTCGCCATTCTGCCGCACGACTTTTTTGAGCGCCATGGGCAAGACCTGCACTGTGTTGTGCCCATCAGCTTTCCCCAGGCGGCTCTGGGCGCGGAGATCAGCATCCCGGCCATCGACGGGGACGTGAGCATCAAGATTCCCGAGGGCACGCAGAACGGCAAGCAGTTGCGGGTGCGGGGCAAGGGGATTCCGCTGTTGAACGAGAACGGGCGCGGGGACCTGATTGTGCAGGTGGCGATCCAGGTGCCGAGAAAGCTGAGCCGCGCGCAGCGCGAGCTGGTGGCAAAACTGGCCGAGACGATGTCGGTGGAAAACAAGCCCACCTCCGCCTCTCTGATGGAGAAGATGAAGGATCTGTTTAATTAGTGGTACTGCTATCGGGAATTACCCGCTGAGGCTGAGATTTCGCTGGGCGCGTCCGTGCAAGTTAGGTACAATTAATCGAAACAAGATAGCGTATACGCTACGATTGCCTTCACCTTTGCATGATTGGAGGGCTGTGCAAGCTCCAACAGTGGACATCTGTGTGAGTGGAGCGAATGCATCCACTCAGACCGCACACCATGGTTGTGCGGACCAGTTGCAGAAACCAAAAGCGAGGGTTAGTTACCTCGGAATGAATTGAAGGCGCTCATGGCTTTGCCGGTTGAATCCGTGCCTTTCAACGTCACCATCCTTCTGCCCGCGCTCGATGAAACTTGGTCGCTCACGGAAACACTGACCCGGATTGAGTCGACGAGCGGTCGCGACATATCGCAATACTTGATTATTCTGGGCAAAAAGACCACGCCGGCATGCCGGGCGACTGCCGAGCAACTGGTGGCTCAAATGCCTGGGCGGACGGAATTGCTGGAACAGCGCTTGCCGTTTCTCGGCGGAGCGGTCCGCGACGGCTTCGATGCCGCCAAGGGGACGCATGTGATCATGATGTCAGCGACCTGGAGACCGATCCGGCCACGGTGCCGCTGCTCATCGCCGAGGCGCGGCAGCATCCCGCTGCCATCATTACCGCGACCAGGTGGAAGGGCGGGATCAACTTCGAGGGCTACGATCCCCTCAAGCTGGTTCTCAACAAGGTATTCCAAGGCTTCTTCGCGCTCCTATACCGCGTTCGACTCACCGACCTGACTTTCGCATACCGGATATTCCCCACCGACCTAGTGCGTTCCATTCGCTGGGAGGAACTCAAACATCCGTTTCTTTTCGAGACGATTGTCAAGCCCCTTCGTCTCGGTGTCGATGTGGTGGAAGTGCCCTCCACCTGGCGGGTACGCACCGAGGGAGTATCGCACAACACGTTCCTCACCAATTTTGTCTACTTCCGTATCGGCTTGAAGACGCTTTTCATGCCGCCGGGCAAGATACTCAAGGAAGCCAAATGAAGGGACCGGTGGATAACGCATGCAAGCACTTATCACGGGAATAACGGGGATGATAGGAAGCCATTTCGCGCATGCTTGCCGCGCGAGGGGCTGGGATACCGTGGGCATAGCCCGCAACAGCGCCTCCAGCCGCCTGGCGGCCATTCGCGATCCTTCCATTCTGGGTTGTGACATTCTGGGCTATCACGAGACGGAGGAAGTATTCAGCCGTGTCAAGCCCGACGTGGTCATTCATATGGCCGCCCAGGCCTTCAATGGGACCTCCTGGCAATCGGAAGATATCACTCACCTGACCAATTACCAGGGAACCTTGAATGTGCTGCGATGCTGCCGGAAGATTGTGCCCAAAGCGCGCGTCCTTCTGGCTTGCAGCAGCGCGGAATACGGCAACATCAGGCCCGAGGAATGCCCGGTCAAGGAGGAGCGGCTGCTTCAGCCCTTCAGCCCTTATGGGGTCAGCAAGGTCGGCGTCGAATGTCTCGGCTTCCAGTACCATGCCAACTACGGAATGGCGGTGTACCTGCCGCGGTTATTCATTCACGTGGGCACCGGCCATCCCCCGGCCACCGCAATTCAAAACTTTGCCCGCCAACTGGCCCTCATCGCCAAAGGCAAAGCGGAGCCGGTCATGAAGGTGGGGACGCTGACCACGGCGCGAGACTTCATCGACGTCCGGGACGGTGTGAGGGGCATGATGCTGCTTTTGGAAACCGGCCAGCCCGGCCAGCCCACCAACATCTGCACGGGAACGGCGTACAAGATCTCGGAGATACTGGAGATGCTCATCGACATTGCCGGCGTCGAAGTTTCAATCGAATCCGATGCCGCCCTCATGCGGCCCTCCGATGAACCTTTGTTGCTCGGAGACAATTCGAAACTGCGGGCATTGGGCTGGGAGCGTGAGTACACCATGAGGCAAACGCTCACGGCCGTCTATGAGGATTGGCTTTCCCGTATCTGATTCAAATCGCCGCCAGGCCGTCTTCCGGGCGCACGTTGCGGATCCCGGTGGCTGGCCTGCCCAGCACCGCTTGAATGCATACTCCATGTCCGGAAGGGGCAACTGTGAAAGATTCCCAGTTTAAAGGACCCGCCGCACTCGTCGTTACTTCCATCTCCGCGCCAAATCCCGTGCTGGTTGAGTTGGCCGGCCAGAGCAAGGCGCGCGGACTCAAATTCTATGTAATCGGCGACGTGCCCAGCCCGGCGGATTTTTCGCTGGATGGATGCGATTTTTACAGTCTCGACCGGCAGAGGGAGACGGAACTGAAGATTGCGGCGCTGTTGCCGAAGCGGCATTACGCGCGGAAAAACATCGGCTATCTGCTGGCGATGCGCACGCGGCCGCGCTACCTGCTCGAGACCGACGACGACAACATGCCGTGGGCGGAGTTCTGGGCGGAGCGGGCGGAGGAACAGATGACGCCGCTGCTCGCGGGCGGGGGCTGGGCGAATGTGTACAGCTACTTCTCCGAGGCCAATATCTGGCCGCGGGGGCTGCCGCTGGATGCGATTCTAGCGCCGCAAGAGCCGTTCGAGGGGTTGCCTGTAGCGCCGTCGTGCTGCCCGATTCAGCAGGGATTGGCGGATGGCAATCCCGATGTGGATGCGATCTACCGGCTGGCGCTTCCGCTCCCGATGCACTTTCATGCCGATCGGCGCGTGGCGCTGGGGCCCGGCGCATGGAGCCCCTTCAACAGCCAGAACACGGCATGGTTTCCGAGGGCGTATCCGCTGCTCTATCTGCCTTCCTATTGCTCGTTCCGCATGACGGATATCTGGCGCAGCTTTGTGGCGCAGCGGATTGCGTGGGAGAACGGCTGGAGCGTGCTCTACAAGAGCCCCGACGTAGCGCAGGAGCGGAACGAGCACAGCCTGATGCGGGACTTTGCCGACGAGGTTCCTGGCTACCTGCACAACCGCGCGATAGGGAGCAGGCTGGAGGAGCTGAAACTGGAGGCCGGAGCGGAGAGTATGGCGGAGAATCTGATTCGCTGTTACGAGGCGCTGGCGCAGATTGGGGTGACTGGGGCGGAAGAGATGCCGCTGGTGAGGGCGTGGGCGGAAGACGTGGCGGCTCTGCTTTAGATGGCCAGCCAGGCGATGGCGGCGACGGCGAAGCCAATGAGCAGGCTCATGCGATCGGTGAGCGCAAAGACGACCGGGTCCTCGTCGAGTTCGCCGCGCGAAGCGAGCAGCCACACGCGGCAGAGCCACAGAATCATGAGCGGCACAATCAGCCAGAGCAGGCGGGGTTGGCGGTAGAGCGGGACCACGTCGCGTCCGCTGATGTAGTTGGCGAAGACGACCACGGCGGCAAAGGCGCTGGCTGTGCCGAAGGCGCGAATCTGCTCGATATCCGAAACCAGGTAGCCGCGGCCGTTTTGGGGGGATGCGCCTTCGGCGCGGAGGTTTTCCAGTTCGGCAAAGCGCTTGGCGATGGCCAGGGAGAGAAAGAGGAAGATGGAGAAGCCGGAGAGCCAGTGGGAGACGGGGGTGTAGGTTGCGGCGCCGCCGGCGAGGATGCGGAGGGTATACAAGCCGGACAGGGTGAGCACATCGAGGAGGGCGATGCGCTTGAGGAACGAAGAGTAACTGAATGAGGCGACGAGGTAAAGCAGCAGCCATCCGGCGAAGCCGATGTGGAGCCACCGGCAGCCGACGAGGGCGAGCAGGAGGAAGATGGCCGCGGCGGCGAGGCCGGTGAAGGGCGACAGGTCGCCCGCGGCAAAGGGCCGCGATGCTTTGCGGGGATGGCGGCGGTCGGCATCGATGTCAAGCAGGTCGTTGACGATGTAGCAGGCCGAAGCGGTGAGGGAGAAGCAGCCGAAGGCCAGCAGCGCCGTGAGCAGAAGCCCGGGCGTGGGGCGATGCGACAACAGCAAGGGCAAAAAGATGAGGAGATTCTTGGCCCACTGGTGGGGGCGCGCGGCTTTGAGGAGGGACTGCAATGGATGGCCGCGCTCAAGGAACGCGCGGGTGGGGCGCAGGCCGCGTTTCTTGAGATCACCTCGCAGGCGCAGGCTGGGATTGGCCACCATGGCATGGCGAGCGTGAGCCAGCAGCGGCAGATCGGGCGTGTCGTTGCCGACGTAATCGAATGCGCCGGAGGGCAGCAGGGCGCGCAGGCGGTCAAGCTTGTTGGTTCCGGTGAGGTTGGTTTTGCCGTCGGAGGCGAGCACTCCGGCAAAGATGCCGAGGTGAGCGGCGACGCGGTGGGCGATGCTGGAGTCGGCGCCCGTGGCGAGAAAGATTTGCCGGCCCTGGGCGTGCTCTTGCCGGAGAAACCGGAGCAACTCGCGGTGATAGGGCAGGTGGGCGACGTCGAGGGAGATGGATTCCGAGACGAAGGCTTTGAAGACTGCCTTGCCGCGGAGCACCTTGGCGGGCAGCTTGAGGGCGCGCGCGGGACGGGCGCGCAACAAGACCAGCAGGGAGTCAACGAGCGTATCGGACTTGACCAGCGTGCCGTCCAGATCGACGCAGAGCGGCACGTCGCCCGCGACGGGGAGGGGCTGCTGGATTCTGGAGTGCGTCAACCGTCTACCTCAATCCCATGCGCTGCTTGAGGAAGCAGCGCGCGATGTCGTGAATTGCCATTCGAGGACCGGCCTCGCAGGCGAAACATCGAGCAATGCCGCAGGGTCCTGAATGCGGCGAGTATAACACCCGGCGATAAGCGATCGAAGAAGGCGCGGGGGCCGCGGATTGCCGGCATGGACACGGATTGCCGGGCCGCAGAGTTTTGACACGGCAGGCGAGGCTCCCCACGGTTGCGGTGGAACTGGATGTGAGGAGCATCGCCGCTCAGCGGGGTATTGTAGCTGGCAGGTTGTCTCCAGGATAGTGAAGGATGTAGGCGGTCTGACACGGCAGCACGGAGTTAGTTTCCGCAATGGATCTTTCCGCGGCGGGGTATGGACCGCAGACTGTCTTCAGCTCTTCCAATCTGAAATGGCTCTGGGGTTGCGGCAGGATTCTGGGAAGGACCTCCCCACCGACGCGGGCCTCGTCTCGCCATGCAGGCAGAACAAGGTAGTGAGTCTGGTGTTGGACCAGGTAGGGGCCGACGTCGCCCTTCATGAGATAGGGCATGTAGTCGGGATCGGTGAGGCCGCCCAGATCAAGGAGATCTCCATTCAGCTCGAATCCAATTCTGCCAAAGTCGAAAACGCCAACACGATGCGCCGCCAATTCCGCGGCGGGGATATTCTGGCTTAACCATTGGCCCAGGACGGCATGTTCGCCCTCAATACCGTCAATCCCATCGCGCAAGATACTCCGCCACAGGACCAGGGAGGCGCCTGTGGCGAGCGCCAGCAAGAGGGCCAGCGATGCGAGAACAATGCGGTTGCCCGCGGCGTTGATCCGGTGATTGGGGTGCGCCGCGCACATCCGGGACCACGACGATTGCGCCAGCCGAAGCGCGCCGATGGCCAGCAGGGCGGGGGTGAGAAGGATCACGAAAGGTTGATAACGGCCGCCGTGGGCAAAACTCGGCATGATCACGAAATACGTGCAGAAGAGGGCGAGCATCCAGAGCAGCAAGGCGCTGGTGCGGCTGCGTTTTTCAAGATAATACTTTGCCATGAGCGCAAATGCGCCCAGGACGGCGCATCCACCGGCTGCGATCAAAACCGTCTCTGAGTGCGGAATCTTCCAAATGCCGCGCGCCCGGAAGGTCCAATTGTACAAGGTGCGGAGAACGATCTGTTGCAAGAAACGAGCCCGATCAAGAGTACCGATTGACGGCCCGAAATAAAGCCACTGTCTTCCCTTCATGGTCATCGGCAGAAGACTGTGGCTTGCGGTCCAGTTGCTCCACGTGGTAATGCCTCCCGCAATCACAGTTGCCAGCACCAGAAACGAGCACTCTTTCCAGGATCGATTGGCTCTTTTCCGGAAGAGAAACAGAATGGCTATGAGGAGGATGCCCTCGGGCCGCGTAAGCACCAACAGGCCGAGGGAGACAGACGCAGCGGCGAGCGACCATGCCGCGCGCTGGCCGGGGCCGGTAAACCAGGCGGAGAGAGCGGCAAGGGAGAGCATGACGAAGAGCACGTGTTCCATGCCCAGGCCGCCCAGCCAGAGGAAGTTTCCGCTGAGCAGGGGCGCCAGCGCGAGTATCCAGGATTCGGCGGGGGGCAGGCCATCGCGCATGGCGATGAGTTTGAGCAATGCGCCGATGGCTCCGATCTCGACGGCGCACAAGGCGGCGGAGAAGGCAGAGGGGCTCACGCTCTTTAGGAATATGAATTTAGCCGCAAACAAAACGGCCCAGAGGAGGCTGGTGGCGCCGGGACCGCGAACCCCCGGAACGAAACCAAGGACATGATACCGGGCGAGATTGCGAGCCATCACCACGGCGATCCATGAGTCGTCCAGAGGAAAGCCGGGGTGGCGCCACAAGACGCTGGCGACGAACAGGAAGCCGGAAACGCACAGACAGGCCGCGGCCAGCGGCGCCGACATCCTCATTTTTCGCATGGTCGGAATATACCATCGCGCGGGCACAAGGTCCAAGCCTTGAGTCCCCATGCCATGGGACTGGAGGCGAGGAACATCGCCGCTCAGCGAGGCTGCTGAGGTTGCAGGTTCTCCCCAGGGTAGCGAAGCATGTAAACGGTCTGACATGGTTGGACGGAGGCGGTAGCCGCCGAGGATCTCTCCACAGCGGGGTATGGGCCGCAGACAGTCTTCAGGTTTTCGAATTCAAAACGGCCCTGAGAGTTGGCCAAAAGCCTGGGCAGGAAATCTCCACCGAGCTTCAGTCCGTCTCGCTGCGCAGGCAGAACCAGATAGTGAATCTGCTGGTTGACCAGGTACGGGCCGATATCGCCCCGCATGAGATAGGGCTGATATTCGGGATCGGTGAGCCCGCCCAGATCAAAGAGATCCCCATTCAGTTCGTAGCCGATTCTGCCGATATCGAGCACGCCCACATGGTGCGCCGCCAATTCCGCGGCAGGGATATTCTGGCTTAGCCATTTGCCCAGCACGGCATGTTCGCTGTTGATTGCGTCGTTGCCATCCCGCAGGATGCCCCGCCAGCAAAGGAGGGAGACTGCTGTTGAGAGCGCCAGCAACAGGGCCACGGATGCAAGAACGATGCGGTTGGGCCGCTGGCCCGGCTGAATTGCCCGGAACCGGGAAGCCGTCCATTGCGCCAGCCGAAGCAGGCCGATGGCCAGCAGAGCAGGGGTGAGGAGCACCACGAATGGCTGATAGCGGCCGCCGTGGGCGAAGTTCGGCAAGATCGCGAAATACGTGCAAAAGAGGGCGAGCATCCAGAGCAGCAGGGCGCTGGCGCGGCTACGCTTTTCAAGATAATACCGGGCCATGAGCGCAAAGACGCCCAGGAGGGCGCATCCCCCAGCCGTGACCAGGATCTGCTTTGGATGTGGAATATTCCAGATTTCGGCGGCGCGATAGGTCCAATTGAACAAGCCGCGCGGAACGATCCATTCCACGAAGACGGCCCGATCAATCAGCGTGATCCTGGGCCCGAAATAGAACCACTGCCTTCCCTTCATGGTCATGGGCAGCAGGGTGTGGCTTACAGTCCAGTTGACCCACATGGAGATGCCTTCCGCGAGCACCACTGCTAGCACAAGAAACGAACAATCTTTCCACGTCCGATTGGCTCTTTTCCTGAATAGAAGCAGAATCGCTAGCAGAAGGACGCCCTCGGGCCGCGTAAGCAACAAGAGTCCAAGCGAAACAGACGAGGCGGCCAGCGACCATCTTCCGCGCTGGCCGGGGCTCGTAAACCAGGCGGAGAGAGCAGCAAGTGACAGCAGGACGAAGAGAACGTGTTCCATCCCCACCGCGCCGAGCCAGAGAAAGTTGCCGCTGAGCAGGGGCGCGAGGGCGAGTATCCAGGATTCGGCGGGCGGCAAGCCATCGCGCATGGCGATGAGTTTGAGCAATGCGCCGATGGCCCCGATCTCGAGGGCGCACAAAACGGCGGAGAAGACGACGGGGCTCACACCCCGCAGGAACATGAATTTAGCCGCAAACAAGGCGGTCCAGAGAAGACTGGTGGAACCGGGGGTTCGAAGACCCGGATAGAAACCGAGGACATGATAGCGGGCGAGATTGCGAGCCATCACGACGCCGATCCATGAGTCGTCCAGAGGAAAGCCGGGGTGTCGCCACAAGGCGCTGGCGACGAACAGGAAACCGGAAACGCACAGGCAGGCCGCGGCCAGCGGCGCCGATATCCTCAATTTTCGCATGGCCGGAATATACCATCGCATAGGGTCAATGTCCAAAGCTTGAGTTCGCGGAAGCCGGGATGCGGAGCATAGGTGAAGCACGTCTGCGCAGGTGCGGAGGAGTTCTAGTGTCCTGAGTCTAAAGTTCATTGCATATTTTCCGAAGTGCAACCGCAGATCCTTCGACTCACCACCCCCAGGCTGAAGTACGCCTGGGGCCCCGTTCGCTCAGGATGACAGCTTCTTTGGGGAATTGAGGGGTGTCGAATTATGAAGCGAACTTCAGATTCACCACACTAAAGCGGTTCTCCAATAAACGTGCGCTGACTCTTTCTGTGCAGGGTGGCTTTTTCTCAAGGAAAAAGCCACTTGGCATTGTGCTTTCGGAGTACAGCAATTGGAGAACCGCTGTAACAGGATGCGCCCAAAACCAGCCGCCAAAGGCAGTTGCGAGCTATGCCAAAGATGCGGTCCAGCCGGTGCACTGGGAATTCTGGAAGGTTGGTGGAGCTGAGCGGGATCGAACCGCTGGCCTCCTCGTTGCGAACGAGGCGCTCTCCCAGCTGAGCTACAGCCCCACGACTTATTTATCTTACCAGCGAACGGGAGCTTCGGGAAAGGGCGCTCCGCGCTTTTGATCTTCTGGAGGAGGTCCCCGGCGGAAGGCGCCAACCGCCGGGGAACCGCGCTACAACTGATTCATGTTGGCGAGGAATTCGGCGTTGTTGCGGACCTTTTCCAGGCGGCTGATGAGCAGTTCCATGGCTTCAACGGGCGAGAGCGGGTTGAGGACCTTGCGCAGAATCCAGATGCGCTGGAGATCTTCCTTGGGGATGAGCAGTTCTTCCTTGCGGGTGCCGGAGCGCTGGATGTCGATGGCGGGAAAGACGCGCTTGTCGACGAGCTTGCGGTCAAGGATGATTTCCATGTTGCCGGTGCCCTTGAATTCTTCGAAGATGACTTCGTCCATGCGGGAGCCGGTATCGATCAGCGCGGTGGAAATGATGGTCAGCGAGCCGCCCTCTTCGATGTTGCGGGCGGCGCCGAAGAAGCGCTTGGGCCGCTGGAGGGCGTTGGAATCGACGCCGCCGGAGAGGACCTTGCCCGAGGGGGGCACGATGGTGTTGTAGGCGCGGGCGAGGCGGGTGATGGAGTCGAGGAGGATGACGACGTCGCGCTTGTGCTCGACCAGACGCTTGGCTTTCTCGATGACCATCTCGGCCACTTGCACGTGGCGGGCGGCCGGCTCGTCGAAGGTGGAGCTGATGACCTCGCCCTTGACCGAGCGCTGCATATCGGTGACTTCCTCGGGGCGCTCGTCGATGAGGAGCACAATCAGCACCACATCGGGGTGGTTGGTGGAGATGGAGTTGGCCAGCGACTGGAGCAGCATGGTTTTGCCGGTGCGGGGCGGGGCGACGATGAGGCCGCGCTGGCCTTTGCCGACGGGGGTGAGCAGGTCCATGACGCGTCCGCTGATGGCCTCGCGCACGGTTTCGAGCTTGATGCGCTCCTCGGGATAGAGGGGGGTGAGGTTGTCGAAGAGGATCTTGTTCCGGGTCTCCTCGGGCGACTCGAAGTTGATGGCTTCGATTTTGACCAGGGCGAAGTATTTTTCGCCTTCGTGGGGGGGGCGGACATTGCCGCTGATGGAGTCGCCGGTCTTGAGGTCGAATTTGCGGATTTGCGAGGGGGAGACGTAGATATCGTCGGGGCCGGGCAGGTAGTTGTAGTCGGGCGAGCGGAGGAAGCCGTAGCCGTCGGGGAGGATTTCCAGCACGCCCTCGGCGAAGATGTGGCCTTCTTTTTCGCTTTGTGCCTGAAGGATCTTGAAGATGAGATCCTGCTTGCGAAGGCCGCTGGTGCCGGGGATTTCAAGGGTGCGGGCGATGCGGCTCAGTTCGGTGATGTTCTTTTCTTTTAGTTCGGCGATGGTCATGTTCACCTGCGATAAGGAGGGATGTGGGTGAGGGAAAACGGGAGGGGGGCTGGCTCAAGGAAACAGCCGGGCGGGAGTTCGCAAACGGCATCCGGCAAAAGCCGGGGTGGAATCATTTTCCAAACTGATATGGAGTATCAAGATGCCGGGGAAGAGCGGCTGCCTTTACGAGGAAGCCGCCATGAAAGCAACGCCTGAATCAACTATACCCTGTTTGGAGACGAGATCAGGCAGCGCGCCGGGTTTCAACCGGTTGAGCCGGGGATGCAGCGACCGGCGCGATGGTTCCAGGATTGGTGGACTGGAAGCGGACCAGCACTTCATTGGTTGTATCCTGCAGCCGTGTATTCGGCTTGTGCAGCTTGCGGGTAGCCTTGCTAGCCAGTTGACAGAGCTGGTAGCGGTTGGACACATGAGAGAGTGCCCCGAATACCAAATCAGAACGCATTACAGTTTCTCCTTCAAAAAAAATTGCCTGCCTGGCTGGAACTGACTGGGCGCCGCCGGTGCAGGGGGCAAGCCAAACAATGGAGCCGTGGCCGCCCTGAAATTGCCCAACTTTAAACTTAGACGCAAGATCGGTGCATCCAGTTCAAAATCTTGACGTAGTTTCGCACGCCTTGGAACAGGCCTTAAGCCCCATCAGGAGTGCAGTTTTCCGCTTTTGGAATCCATACACCTATCGTTCCCGTTCCGGTAGCCAAAATACGCACCGGGGCATCAACGGATGAGCACACGCTCAAATATGATGCGGGAAACGGCAGGCGGCTGCACAAAATTGACCAGTGCACCTTGCCTCAATGGATGGCACTCCTGAATGTATAACGGAGCGGGCCGCGGGTCAACATTTTTTTCGAGATGTTTCCGTGGAGAGGCCGCGGCGCGGTCAGAGAGCCTTGAGTTCAGGGCAACATGATTCGTTATCAACGAGATAAGAGCTATGTTTTGGGCTGGAATCGGCTGGGATTGGGTCCCACAGAGGGGGCAAATGCCGCCTATTTGGAATGCGCGGTGGGATGGCGGCGCGGAAACGTACCTTTCCGGTTACTCGCGGCCGCCGGATCCGGTCCAGGCCTTCCCATCCGGGTCGCACAACAGCGGTTCTCCGTTTTTGTCGAGGCCGGAGGCGTGGCGGCGCAGTTTTGGGCCTTTTTTCCGTTTTGCCAAGACTTCGTCCAGGCGGAAGTAGCTGGCGAAGAGCAGGCCGAAGAGGGGAACCGCAACCAGGAGCTTTTCCCAGTTGGAACGCAAAATGAACTCGTGCACAAAGCCCTCCTTTTACCTCATCGGCGCAGATGAGGGAAGGCTTCAAGATTGAATGAGCCAGTTGCGCAGGGGCAAGCGATATCGATGGGCTGGTAGTCGCCGATGTAATAACCAAAAAGAGTCCCTTTGGCGCGGAGGCGACGGTCAGGCGGCGGAGCGGTGGGGGGATTAAGGGGATTCACCTGGCTTGTGGCGCGGCCCTCAAAAACCGGTCCCATAAGCCATCCGGATCGGCTCGCGCAGAGCATGAGTGCCGTTCGCCGCGGCGGACGGGTCTCACAGTCGGCGAATCCGGTCCTTTGGCATTGAGGAAAACCGGTTTTACCGCTTGGAAGGGCGTCCGTCGGGGTCGCTGAGGATGGGGTTGCCCTTCTTGTCAATCCCAGAGGGCGGTCTCAGGGTTTTGTTGCCTTTCTTGTGTTTGCCGCGCATGAGATCGGCGCCGAAGATGCTGAACAAGAGGATCACAAAAAAAGGGATTGCGATCAGCAGCATCTGCCACACCGGATGCTGACTCAAATCGTGCATGGCTGCCTCCAGTGACCGCTGGACGAGCCGGGCACGCGTAACCCGCACAGTGTAAATGGAGGAGGGGACGGGGCGGAGAATTTTTTCAGGCTGAGCACATGGGTAGGGTTGGAGAGGCGGCGGGCAGGATGGCCTGCGTGTGGGAGGATGGCTCAGGTTATGCCCAGTAGCTGCGGTCGAGGGTGCGGTACTGGATGGCCTCGGCCAGGTGGGAGACGGCGAGGCGCTCCGCGCCTTCCAGATCCGCAATCGTCCGCGCCACTTTTAAGATGCGGTCGTGGGCGCGGGCGGTGAGTCCCTGCTGCTGCATGGCGCGCTCGAGGAGGCGCTCGGCGTCGGCGCCGAGTTCGCAGTGGACGCGAATCTGGCGGGTGGTCATCTGCGCGTTGGAGTAAATTTTGTCGCCGGCCTTGCGGAAGCGAATGCGCTGGCGCTCACGGGCGGCCATGACGCGGGTACGGATTTGCGCCGAGCCCTCGGCTGCCGCGCCGCCGCGCAGCTCTTTGTATTGGACGGCGGGGACCTCGATGTGGATGTCGATGCGGTCGAGCAGCGGGCCGGAGATTTTGGCGACGTAGCGCTGAATCATGGGCGGGGTACACATGCACTCGCGGGACTTGTCGTTGAAGTAGCCGCAAGGACAGGGGTTCATGGCGGCGGCGAGCATGAAGCGCGCCGGAAAGGTGAGCGACATTGAGGCGCGGGCGATCGTGACGGTGTGATCTTCAAGGGGCTGGCGCATGACCTCGAGGACGTTGCGGGGGAATTCCGGGAGTTCGTCGAGGAAGAGGAGACCGTTGTGAGCCAGGGAGACTTCGCCGGGGCGGGGCACCATGCCGCCGCCGATGAGGCCGGCGTCGGAGATGGTGTGATGGGGTGAGCGAAAGGGGCGTTGGGTGACGAGGCCCGCGGCGGCGTCGAGGACGCCGGCGACGGAATGAATCTTGGTGGTTTCGAGCGCTTCTTCAAACGTGAGCGGGGCGAGGATGGAGGGCAGGCGCTTGGCCAGCATGGTTTTGCCGGAGCCGGGCGGGCCGATCATGAGGATGTTGTGGCTGCCGGCGGCGGCCACTTCAAGGGCGCGCTTGGCGGTCTGCTGGCCGCGCACATCGGAGAAGTCGACGGAGAAGTGCTGGAGTTCGCCGAGCAGCGCTTCGGTGGAGACGCGATAGGGTTCGCGCTGGATGACGCCGACGACGGCGGAGTTGAGGAGTTCCAGAACGTCGGAGAGAGACGAGACCGGGTAAACGTTGACGCCCTCGACGACGGCGGCCTCAGCGGCGTTGGCGGCGGGCAGGATGAGGTTGGCGATGTTTTTTTCGCGGGCCATGATGGCCACGGGCAACATGCCGGGGACGGGACGGACGCTGCCGTCGAGGCCGAGTTCGCCGACGAGGAGGAAGCGGCTGAGGTCGTTGGTTTTGAGCGCGCCATAGGCGCCGAGGATGCCGACGGCGATGGGCAGATCGAAGCCGGAGCCTTCTTTTTTGAGGTCGGCGGGGGCGAGGTTGATGGTGATTTGGGTGGGCGGAATGAGGTAGCCGGAGTTCTTGATGGCGGCGCGGACGCGGTCGCGGCTCTCGCGGACGGCGGCGTCGGGAAGGCCGACGGTGTGGAAGACGTCTTTGTCGGAGACGATGCCGCTGTAATCGACTTCGACATCGATGAGGTTGGCGTCGATTCCGTAGACGGCCGCGCTGTGAGCTTTAAAGAGCATGGCGGAAGTTGCTGCGAGTGTAACAGAAGACAGATGACAGGTGACAGATGACAGTTGTCAGTTGGACCCCGGGACAGCCGGATGCTGTTGGGCCGCTTCGCATCGAATGATTGCCGGTTCCTCTTGGGTGTCTGGGTCTTTGCTGATCACTGACCACTGATCACTGACAACTGACAACTGATCACTGACCACTGATCACTGATCTACAATTCGATTCGTGACTACGAGTCTTTTCGACCTGTACAAGATCGGGGTTGGGCCATCGAGTTCGCACACGATGGGGCCGATGCGGGCGGCTTGCCGGTTTGCGCGGGGGCTCGCGGAGCGGGGTTTGCTGGGGCGCGTGGAGCGGGTGCGGGCGGAGCTTTACGGATCGCTGGCGCTGACGGGGCTGGGGCATGCTACGGACCGGGCGGTGCTGCTGGGATTGGCGGGCAACGAGCCGGCGACAATCGATCCCGCGGCGATTGAGGCGACGGTGGCGGCGATTCGGGAGTCGAGGCGGATCGATCTGGCGGGTGTTCGCGCGATTGCGTTCGATGAAACGAGCGATCTGGTTTTTGAGCGGGAGACGATGTTTCCTCCAGGCGCGGTGATGCGGCATCCGAATGGAATGCGGCTGACGGCATGGGATGCGGGCGGCGCAGTGGTGGAGCGGCGGATTTATTTTTCCATTGGGGGCGGATTCATTGTGGAAGATGGCGACAATGGATCGGCGGGAAAGCAGCAGGCTGCGATTCCATTTCCGTTTCGCAGCGCGGCGGAGTTGCTGGCGACGGCGGAGGCGCACTCGCTTTCGATCGGCGAGTTGATGCTCAAGAACGAGCGCGCGCTGGCGCAGGCGGCGGGACACGATTCGGGTGAGTCCGCGGAGGAGCGGGTGCGGCGGGGGATTGAGCGGATTTGGAAGGCGATGCAGGATTGCGTGGAGCGCGGCATGGCGGCGGAGGGAATTTTGCCGGGCGGGTTGAATGTGCGGCGGCGGGCGCGGCGGCTTGCCGAACGGCTGCGCGCGAAGGAGGCGGAGGGTTTGCGCGGAGATCCGCTGGCTCCGCTGGACTGGGTAACGGTGTGGGCGATGGCGGTGAACGAGGAGAACGCGGCGGGCGGGCGCGTGGTGACGGCGCCGACGAACGGAGCGGCGGGGGTGGTGCCGGCGGTGGCGCACTACTACCGGAGGTTCGCGGCCGGCGCGGACGACGAAGGGATGTTGCGGTTTTTTCTGACGTCGGCGGCGATCGGCATCCTATATAAGGAGAACGCATCGATCAGCGGGGCGGAGGTTGGGTGCCAGGGCGAGGTGGGCGTGGCTTGTTCGATGGCCGCGGGGGGATTGACGGCGGCGCTGGGCGGGACGAACGAACAGGTGGAGCACGCGGCCGAGATCGCGATGGAACACAACCTGGGCATGACCTGCGACCCGATCGGAGGACTGGTGCAGATCCCGTGCATCGAGCGCAACGCGATGGGCGCGGCGAAGGCGGTTCATGCGTCGCGCATCGCGCTGAGTGAATCGGGAGAGCATAAGGTATCGCTGGACCAGGTGATCCGCACGATGTACCTGACGGGTCTCGACATGCAATCGCGCTACAAGGAGACCAGCCTGGCGGGACTCGCGCTGAACATCATCGAGTGCTGACAACCGCGCCCAGAGCGGCGATTCTGCGTTGCGGAGAAGCGTAGAGGCGACTTGCGGGCGCGGATTTTCCGTTGCGTTGACCGATGGCGCGGCCTACGATACGTCTTCATGCATCGATTGGCGATTCCGCGGGAGAAAAAATTGTTGCCTCTTTTTCCACCTTTCTGTCTTTTTTCTCTTGACACCGATGCAGCATGAATCTATACATTCTTCAACTGCAATAAATGATTGCAGAATCGATGCAAACCATCGAAAGGGAGAATAGGCAAATGGCAACCAAGAAGGCAGCCAAGAAAGCCCCCGCGAAGAAGGCCGCAAAGAAGGCCGCAAAGAAGAAGTAGTCGCGGGTCATCCAACCAAAAGGCAACACTTCGGGGGGACGCTTCAAGCGTCCCCCTTGGTGTTTCTGGGGAAGAGATAGACTTGAAGGCGTAGAACCGATTGGAGAAGGCTGTGACACGGCGCCGTTGGATTGCCGAACACTGGGATGAGGCCACCGCGACCATCGCGGGCGCGCAGGCCGAGCACATGGCGCGGGTGTTGCGCGCGCAGACGGGGATGGAAGCCGATGTGGTGGCGGGCGGACACGTTTTTCATGCGCAGGTGGCCGCGGTTTCGCCGAAAGAGGTTCGCTTCAACCTGATCGCGGAGCTGGAAGCCGATCCGGCGCTGCCAGTGACGCTGGCGATGGCGGTTTATAAATTCGATCGGATGGAGTGGGCGATTGAAAAAGTCACGGAGCTGGGCGTGGCGGCGATTGCACCGGTGATTGCGCGGCGGACGGAGAAGCACCTGGCTGAGGCAGCAGCAAAGCGCGCGGAGCGTTGGCGGCGGATTGCGCACGAGGCGGCGCAGCAGTCGCGGCGGAGCGATGTTCCGCTGATTTATGAGCCAGCCGCTTTGGCGGAGCGGGTGAGGACGGCGTCAGCGGTTACGCGGATTGTGCTGGCGGAGCAGGAGCGGACGACTACGCTGCGCAATGCGCTGGATGAGGCGGTGGCCGCGGCGGGGACGGAGATGCCTTCGCTGGAGATCGCGATTGGGCCGGAGGGCGGATGGGCGGCGGAGGAAGAGGCGCTGTTCGATGCGAATGGATGGCGGGCTGTCTCGCTGGGTCCGCGGATTCTGCGGGCGGAGACGGCGGCGCTGGCGGCGCTGGCGGTGGTGGCTGCTTCTTTGGAATAGAGGGATTGTGGTATCCCACCCTTTTCGTCCGCCGCGGCGGACGAAAAGGATGGGGCACGGAGCATTTGTGCTTAGAGTTGAAAAAAGATAGATCTCGCTTAGAGCGAGACGCCGCGCTTCCAGGGGATGAAATCGTTTTGGCCGAGCAGTTCGGCTTTGGTGAGGCGCTGGCCGCTGGCTACTTCAATGGACAGCTCGAGGAGTTTTTCGGCGCAGGCGGGGATGGATTCTTCGCCGGTGACGATGGGGCCGGCGTCGAAGTCGACGATGTCAGACATCCGCTGGGCGAGCGTGGAGTTGGTGGAGATTTTGACGACGGGGGCGATGGGGTTGCCGGTGGGCGTGCCGAGGCCGGTGGTGAAGAGGACCAGGCTTGCGCCTGCGCCGACTTGCGCGGTGACGCACTCGACATCGTTGCCCGGCGTGCATTGGAGGTTGAGGCCGGGGGTGGTGGCGTACTGGGGAAAATCTAAAACGTCGCGGACGGGCGAGACGCCGCCCTTGCGGGCAGCGCCGGCAGACTTGATGGCGTCGGTGGTGAGGCCGTCGGCGATGTTGCCGGGGGAGGGATTGGCCTCGAAGCCGGAGTGCACGGCGCGGGCGCGGGCCTGATAGGTCTGCATGAGGTGGAAGAACTTTTGCGCCAGCTCGTCGGTGGTGCAGCGGTTGATGAGTTCCTGCTCGACGCCGTGTAGCTCGGGGAATTCACTGAGCAGCGTTGTGCCGCCCGCGCCGACAACCAAGTCAGACAAATAGCCGACGGCGGGATTGGCGGAGATGCCGCTGAAGCCGTCGGAGCCTCCGCACTTGAGGCCGACGGTGAGGGCGGAGAGCGGGGCGGGACGGCGGGTGATGCGGTCGGCATCGGCGAGCGCGGCGAAGGTCTGGTCGAGGGCCGCGGTCATGAGAGCGGATTCAAGGCCGGAGTTTTGCTGATCGAAGAGGAGGACCGGTTTGTGCAGTTGCGGATCGCGGGCGCGCAGCTCGTCCATGAGGATGGAGGCTTGCGCGTTCTGGCAGCCGAGGCTGAGGACGGTTGCGCCGGCGACGTTGGGGTGGTGGATGTAACCGGCGAGCAGGCCGCAGAGCGCCTGCGCGTCCTGGCGCGTGCCGCCGCAGCCGCCTTCGTGGGTGAGGAAGCGGATGCCGTCGATGTTGGGGAAGACTCGCTCAGGATTGCGCGGCGAATCCTTGGCCGCGAGAGCTTGCGACCAGGCATCGCTTTGGCCGCCGATCTTTTGTTGCTGGACGAGGCGGCGGACGTGTTGACGCCAGGGCGAAGGCTTGCCGTAGCCGAGCTCTTCTTCGAGCGCCTCCTTGAGATGTTGGATGTTGCGGTTTTCGCAGAAGACCAGGGGCAGGACGATCCAATAGTTGCGGGTGCCGACCTGGCCGTCGGCGCGATGGAAGCCCATGAAGGTGCGGGCGGCCCAGGCGGAGGCGTCGGGCGCGGCGAACTGGGCCGGCTTACGCTCGGCGGTGTAGGCGCCGGCGCGATGGCGGACGTTGCGGGGGGTGAGCAGGCTGCCGCGGGGGATCAGCTCCGCTGTTTCACCCACGACCATTCCATAAAGATAAACAAGGTCGCCGGGGTTGAGATCGATCAGCGCGAGCTTGTGCTTGGCGGGGATGGCCTGCGTGATGGGGCAGGACTGCGCGCCGAAGCGGGCTACGTCGCCGGGAGCGAGGTTGGTGAGGGCTACCAGGAGATTATCGCGTGGGTCGAGCTGGAGAACGGTTTGCGGCATGGGTCTCTCTTTGGGAAGGTTTGCGGGCGACGGGAGTGCCGCTGGAAGCAAGGATACAACCGACGGCCACCTGCGGTGGGGCCACCTGCGCGGAGCACGAAAAGCAACCGCAGGTCCTTCGACTCCCTGCCCCTTCGACAAGCTCAGGGTTCGGTCGCTCAGGATGACAGACCTTAATTCTTTACTCAGAATGACAGGCTCTTTTGATCCACTCCCGATGACGGAGTTTTGGTAGTGCAAACCCTTGAGCAAGATTCATGCCAATGGGTCTCGCTTTGGTGATTTACCATGGCGGCGCGGAGTTTTTTGTTTTTGAGACGAGTTGTTGGTGGAACGGGTGAGGCGAGGAGCGGTTATGAAGCGATTGATTGAATTGCAGCCTGGGGTCGTGTTCGGGTTGCTGGTGTTGCCGGTGGTTCTGGTGGGGAGCGTGGCGCAGGCGCAGCAGGCGGCGCACGTGACGGTGCACTGGGATAAGACGACGGTGGTGTTGCAGACGACGCCGACGCTTCAGGTGGTGGTGAATCCGCCGCTGCGGCCGGGCGAGGCGCTGGGCGTGGCGGCTTACAAGGCGGTGAAGGAACTGGGAGCCGATTATGTGCGCTATGTGCCGTGGCTGCCGTATCCGCGGCTGGGCGTGGCGGAGCTGGAGGCGCCGACGGCGGAGAAGACGAGCTGGGACTTCAGTGTGATCGATCCGATGACGAAGGATTTTATGGCGGCTACCGAGGGCCACTCGACGGTGATGAATTTCAGCACTATTCCGACGTGGCTGTTCAAGACGGAGAAGCCAGCGGCATACCCAGCCGACCCGAACCAGGTGACGTGGGATTACACGCAGGGGACGGAGCTGCGCGATCCGACGGGCAAGGAGCTGGGCGACTATTACGCGCGTCTGGTGAGCTGGTATGTGCAGGGCGGGTTCACGGACGAGAACGGACGGCGGCACGAGTCGGGCTACCGCTTTAGATTTCCAATTTGGGAGGTGCTGAACGAGGTGGACTTCGAGCACGCGATGACGCCGGAGCAGTACACGGCGCGGTATGACGCGATTGTGAGCGCGATCCACAAGGTTTCGCCGGAGACGAAGTTTGTGGGGATGGCGCTGGCCGCGCCGAGCAATGAGCCGCAGTTCTTTGAGTACTTTCTCAATCCGGCACATCACAAGGCGGGGATTCCGCTGGATTATATTTCGTATCACTTTTACGCCACGCCTTCGGCGGGGCAGACCGTGGAAGACTGGCAGTACACGTTCTTCGACCAGGCCGACGGGTTTTTCAACACGGTTCGCTACGTCGAGAACATCCGCAAGCGGCTCTCACCGCAGACCAAAACGGATACCGATGAGCTGGGAGTGATTCTGCCCACGGACAATACTCCGGCAGACAAGGTGGCGCCGCCGGCGGCTTACTGGAACCTGGCGGGGGCGCTTTACGCTTACCTATTCATCGAACTGTCGCGGCAGCAGATCGACGTGGCGGGGGAGTCGCAACTGATTGGGTACCCGACGCAGTTTCCGAGCGTGAGCATGATGGATTATGAGAAGAACCTGCCGAACGCGCGGTTCTGGGTGCTGAAGCTGCTGAAGGACACCTTCCATCCGGGGGACAAACTGGTGGAGAGCTCAATTAACTCGGGCGACCTGGCGGCGCAGGGATTTGTTACGCCGGGCGGGCGCAAGCTGTTGCTGGTGAACAAGCGCAACCGGGCGATGGATGTGGCGCTGGCGGATGCGGAGAAGGCCAGCGCGCTGGCGGTAGATGAAAAAACCGGCGATGGGCCGGCGCGCGGCGTGAAGCCGGCGAATGGAAAACTGAGCCTTGAACCTTTTGCGGTGACGGTGGTGAGCTGGTGATGACGAGTGCGAAGAGTGAGGCGGTTGAAGGGCTGAAGCGGTATGCGTTCATGCTGCGGCTGCGGCCGGGCGTGGAAGAGGCGTATGAAAAGGCGCACCGCGAAGTGTGGCCGGAGATGCTGGCGCTGCTGAAGAGCGTGGGCATCAGCGAGTATTCGATTTACCGCAGGGATGAGTTGCTGATTCTCACGCTACGAGCGGCGGACTTTGAGAAGACGTGGAGCCAGTTGGACAACCATCCGGTGAACCTGCGCTGGCAAGAGACGATGGCGCCGTTGTTTGCGCCGCATGAAGGGCTGCGGCCGGGCGAGCGGTTCCCGATGATGGAAGAGGTTTTCTATCTGCCTTAGTCATCATGGAGTGACCGGCTCCCTGCGCTGGCCGTGGGTTAAGCTGTGAGCCAAGCAGGATCACAGTTCAGAGCCACAAGCGGAGAGGAACCGG
>Ga0302320_10008769_pt1 | contig 21895 bp, 16 predicted proteins | sample Bog_T0_3_FD_202130 | JGI IMG/M metagenome (GOLD analysis project Ga0302320, IMG submission 202130) | Peat permafrost microbial communities from Stordalen Mire near Abisko, Sweden - Bog_T0_3 | ecosystem: Environmental > Terrestrial > Soil > Wetlands > Peat | place: Sweden: Abisko, Stordalen Mire...
CAGACATCCTGGCAAACAAGCCAGCGTGTCAGGAGCGCTCATTCCTGCACCGGACAGGGGGTACCCCTTATTTACTTTGAGACTGTGAGGTTCAGAACGTAACCCGCCCTGAGATCTCCAGGCTGCGCGGGCCTGCGCCTTCCGCGGTCTGCAGAGCGGTGATCGCACCGAATCCGGAGGAGTCCACCTGCATGTTGGGCGGCTCGTAGTTGCGATGATTGAAGAGGTTCGCGGCCTCCAGTCCGATCTGCAGCTTCGTCCGGTCGTTCTTCACTCCAGGGAGCGCGAAGTTCTTCATCAGCGACATGGAAAAGTTCGCCGTGCCGGGTCCAACGACGCCGCCGACAGGAGCATTGCCAAACCGCCCAATGCCCAACTGGTTCGGCGTTCCATAGTTCGTGGCCAGAGTCTGGTAAGGAAACGCCACAGGATTCAACCATTGCGCCGTCGTCCGCTGCGGCGCATAGAAATTCACGTTCTTCAGTTGGTCGGGACGCGTCTGTCCAATCGTCGTCAGGATGTTCGTGTTGGCCGGGTCTACAGTCTGTTCAAACGGCGTAAGGAACGGTCCGCTCTGCAGGATGGTGACGCCAGCCAGTTGCCAGTCGCCCACGACGCGATTCAATGCAGATACCGTTGAGAGCCACCGCTGCCCATGACCGAAGGGGAGGTCATAAAGGTAAGTCGCCAGAAGGCGGTGCCTACGATCGTAGATCACATTGCCGTAGTCGTGGCGCGGGTTGAAGCGGTCAGTGAGGAAGCTGCCACCGGCCACGGCAAACGCGCTCGGCGTCGCGCCGCCCGCGTTTGAAAGGTCGCGCGTGAAGGTGTAGCTGGCGTCAAAGGTAAGCCCCTTGCCGCTGTGCCGCGAAACCTCCGCGGTCCCGCTGTTGTAGTTGCTCATCGCGGCGTTGGTCACGCTCTGGATGACCGCCCAACTCGGATACGGACGGTCGTTGCCAGCCGTGGCATAGCCGACGGAGTTGGCCTGCACCTGGTTCAGGTCTTCCATGGCTTCCAGGTTTTGGCCGTGGCTGCCGGTATAAGAGACGCGCACGCCAATGCTGTGGCCCAGGTCCTGCTCGAGGGTCAGATTCCACTGCTGCACGGTTGGGTCTTTGTAATGAATGGGGAACGCGTAATCGAAGTTGGCCGTTCCTGTTGAGCTGCCTGCGGCGGTGTTGAATGGATTGCCAAACGAAAGCAACGGCGTGAACGGCGAGGCGGCGCCGGTGTCGTAGTCCTGATTGTAGGTAGCCAGGTAGCTGGCATGAACGGCCCACCCGGCCACCAGGCCAAAGCCTAGCGGCGACTCGATGAAGCGCCCCCAACCGCCGCGCAGCACGGTCTTTTCCGTGCCGAACAGGCGCCAGGCAAACCCCAGCCGAGGGCCCCAGTCGGTCTTGTCGGTATAGCGCAGCGCCTCTGGAATGCCAGCCTGTGTCGCAGTCAGAATCGGCGTAGGCGCAATGGCATTCACAAAATCCTGGCTCTCGAAGCTCTCGGCCTGCGCGTTCGGAACTACGACGGCTCCATGCACAGACTGGCCCCCAATGGTTGCGTTGTAGTCGGGCAGAAAAAACGCCGTATTGGAGTGCGACTCTTTCAGCGGTGGATGCAGCTCGTAGCGCAGCCCGGCGTTGATCGTCAGCCGGGGGGTAACGTGCCAGTCGTCTTGCGCAAAGAAGGCCCACGCGTCTCCCAACCCGTCCATCGCCGGCTTGTTGACCGTGCTCACTTCGGTGTAATCCGGATAACCCAGCAGGAACGATGTGTACGGGTCGCCAATGGCCCCGCCCACATCCGAGGAACCGTTGAAGACATACCAGCCTGAACGGTAGTTGCCGAAGACGTTGTCGTCGTGGTCGCTGATGCGCTTGAAGTCTGCGCCAAATTTCAAGGCGTGCTTGCCATGCGTCCAGGTCAGGTTGTCCAGCGCCTGGATAATCTGCCCGCGCTGCATGCCGGGGTTGCCCGCGCCGGTGGACATGAATCCGTTGATCAGCACCTGCGGCGCTTCAGACCACGCGGTGTCGGGCTGCGGAACGCTCAGCCCGGTCTGCGTCAGCAGCGTTTTGGTCTGGTAGGCCTGCGTCTCGGATGTGTGCTGCGCGTTGAAGCCGCCGCGGAACTCGTTCATCAGCGCCGGCGTAAACACAAAGTTGTGCGCAAAGGTCAGCCCCTCGTCAATCTCCGGCGTGTTGTATCCGCCCTGGAGAGGCGAGCCCGCCTCCGCGCAATACGTGTAGGTACAGGCGGCGGAGGGCGCGGTGGTCACCTGCCGGTTCTTGTAGCTGAAGCGCGCAAACATCGACTGCCGCGAAGAGATGGCTTCATCCAGCCGCACGTCGCCCTGGTTGGCAGAGATGGGCGAGGGGAAATTGATCTGGTAGTTGTTTGCGTAAGAGCCGACTGCGCCGTAGTTGGGCGCTGGCATCAGGAAGTTCAAGAGTTTCGCGGAGAGCGCGCTCACCGGCACGTTGGCCGGATCGATCACCGTAACGCCGTCCGGCTGGTAGATGGCGCTCACTTCCTGGCCTGTCAGATAGCTGGTGAGGTTGCCGTTGCGCATGTCGCTGGAGGGGACGCTGAGCAGCATGGGGGTCTGGCGCGGCAGCCGCAGCCCTTCAAAGCTGATGAAGAAGAACGTCCTGTCGTGGCCGTCGTAAAGATGCGGAATGCTCAGCGGGCCGCCCAGCGTACCGCCAAAGTCGTTCATGACGATCTTCGGCTTCTGGAGCGCGAACGTATTGTTCGAGTTCAGCACCGTGTTTTCGTGGTTCTCAAAGAGCCCGCCGTGGTAGTGGTTGGTTCCGGCCTTGGAGATGGTGGTGATGTCGGCAACGCCCGAGAACTCAGCGTTGTTGTTTGACTCGCTGACGCGAATCTCCTCGATCGAGTTGAACGAGGGGAACATCTCGTTCACCGGGCCGGAGTACTCCACGCCCACGCTCGAGATGCCATCGACGGTCACGCTGAGCAGCGCCGCCGTGGTTCCCATCACTGCCAGGTTCCCGGTGTCGTCGGTCTGTACACCGGCCTCGGTGGTCAGCGTCGAAATCGGACTCGTGGACCCAGCCGACCGGGAGTAGATGGCCACCGGCAGCTCGACCAATTCGTCGCCCACCTTGGTCTCTGCCAGGCTGGAGACATCGGTCGAAATCACCGGAGCCGCGTCCTCGATCACAATTACGGTCTGCGTCTCCGCGCCCGGCCTGAGCATCGCATCCATGCGCCGCGTTTCGCGCGCCGTCAGCACGATTTCCGGCAGCGAAGCCTTCTCAAAGCCCGGCGCCGCAATGATCAAGGCGTAGCCGCCCACATCGATGTTCTTGAATGCATAGTTTCCGGCAGCATCGGTGGCCATTGTGCGCTCGGCCGCGGTTCCGGTGTTCTTGAGCGTCACCTGCGCCCCCGCCACCAAAGCTCCGCTGGAGTCGCGCACCGTGCCCAGAATTGTGCCAAATGTCGATTGTGCCGCCAACCGGCCACCCGCCAGCGCAAAACAAACGCTGAACGCCAGCACAAGCCGCAAAGCAGTCTGCCCACTCCTACGGGCAGGGGAACAGAATCTTTCCATCAACACGCCTTTCAAGAGAAATCCCAGGGAGGGTCGCTGTTTCTTCGCTTTCTTAATTTGCGATCAATTCAAATGTAGCGCCTGCGCCTGTTCCCTGGAGGCATTTTCAAAAAAAATGGCCTCCCAGCCGCTCAGACTGCTCCGTGCCAGCCCGGCGGTTTGCCAAACCGTCTCGATAATGTTTCAATCAGGTTATTGAAACAGGGGTGCTCCACGAAGTGGGGCTGAGAAATACCCTAGAACCCGATCCGGATAATACCGGCGTGGGAAGTTTCCAGGGCCTGGCGGCCTTCTTCCTCGATTCGCAGCGTGCTCTTGTTTCAGACAGTTGGAAACAAGGGGAATCCATGCTCTGTTTTGCAGCCGCTATTCCGTCGCGCATCCCGTCCCGATCGATATCGCACGCGCGCTTCGCGGGCTGCCGTGGCGCTCTGGTCATGGGTCTGCTCCTGAGCTGCGTGGCGTTTTTGCCTGGAGCCTTCGCACAGAGCGCTACACCCGCACAGGCCCCGGCGACTCCACCGGCTGAAGCAACAAGGGCGAGCCAACAGTTGCCGCGCGTAACCACGACCGTGGTAGTGCACGCGGAGGTGAAGAACGACTACCAGACCTTCGACTTGAGTTTCGGTGACCTGGGAATTGGAGCGGAGGTGCAGTTTGTGCCTCTCTCAATCACGGCGGCAACCCGCGGCCTGATGGACGACCAGGGAGCGCGGGTACTTTCGGACGTGGTGAAGAACGATGCGTCGATTGGTGAAGACTACGCGCCGGTCGGATACTACGGCGATTTTTCGATTCGCGGTTTTCCCATCGACCTCGGATCTGGAATCCAGATCAATGGAATGACCGTGGCCGGCGAACAGGATGTGCCGCTGGAAAACAAGAGCCGCGTGGAGTTTGTGAAAGGCATTGCGGGGGTGGAGAGCGGCGTGGCCTCGGCAGGCGGCGTGATCAACTATGTCACCAACGATCGCTATCCAGGCCATCGCGCTCTGGATGTGGCCACAGATCATCGCGGAACTTCTTATGGGGCGCTCAGCGTTGGCCATCCGTTCGGTGAATCATGCCACTCCGATCTTGTCGCCACGATGGCGGGCGAAGATATCCACACGTATGTAGAAAGCGCGAACGGCTGGCGGGGCATGGGCTCGGCGGATGCACGGTGGTGCATTAGCAACTCCACCAACCTGTCGACTGACTTTGAATATCAGCACAAGGTGCAACGGTCTGAGGCGGGCTACCAACTACTCGGCGGGACGGCGTTGCCAGCGCAGGCATATCCCTCCGTGATGCTGGGGGACCAGGCTTGGTCGAAGCCGAATACCTTCGACGTTTTCAATACCGGAGCAAGGCTGGCCCATACCTCGAAGCCGGGCAACTGGATTGAGCGTGTGGCCGGTTCCTACAGCCACTCGCTAATCGATGACAACGTGATCTGGCCGTACGGCCCGGCACTGGATGCGAATGGCAACTCACTGTGCCCCAACTCGCCGTCTTACTTCTTTTGCCCGGATGGAAGCTACGAGATTTACGACTACCGCAGCCCCGGAGAGCTACGCATCAATGCGCTAGGCGAGGCGACCGTGGCAGGTTCTTTCAAAACGGGCGCGGTGGAGCATGTCCTGGTCGCTGGCGGAACGCTCTTTCATCGCAAAGTGGACCTCTCGCCAAGCATCGTCTATGTGCCGCTGGGTGTGGAGAATGTCAATCAGCCGAATATCGCCTACGCACCCGAGAGCCCTTACCAGGAAGCGGGTCCCGTAACACTGGCCGACTTCAACCGTCAGACTGCGGCCGTTCTTCAGGATCGCGCATCTCTTCCAGGCGGAGTAACGCTGCAAGCCGGGGGCCGCTTTGTGGAAGTGAGCGATTTCAACTATGCAAAGCCGCGCTCGCCCTGGCTACCCCAGTATGCTGTTCTCTACACGCCTCAAAAGCTCGCTGGCCCGAGCCGTCCGCTCACTCTATACGGCAACTATGGAGTGCTGCTTTCGCTGGGGCCGCAGGCTCCATGGTGGGTGGATAATGCCAGTCTCTTCCTCGACCCGTTCCTGACGCGGCAGGCGGAGGTTGGCGTCAAGTACGACCGCTACGGGCAGGGCTTGTTGATGACCGGCGCGCTGTTCAGGATGCGCCAGCCCTTTTTCTATCCAAGAACGATTCAGAGCGCGGACGGCTTCTGCACAGGCACAGTCAATGCTGGCGACCTGTGCTTTGAATCCATGGGCCACGAGACCCACGACGGCATCGAGTTGAATGCGCAGGGCAAGGTGTCCAGTTGGATGCAGGTCTCGGCTTCCGCGACAGCCATGCGTGGCATCTCCAGCGAGACCGGCACACCTGCATTTGACAACAAGCGGGTCCTCAACGTGCCCCATCTGCATGCGACCATATTCGCCGATATTGCTCCGCGCTTTGCACATGGCCTGCACCTGATGCCGGGCTGGAGCTACACCGGCCGCAAAGAAGCCACACGCGACGATCAAGTGAGCGTGCCAGGAGCCAACATCTTCAACCTCGGAGCGCGCTACACGCCTGGCGGAGAACAGGGCCGCGTGACCCTGCGCCTCTATGCCGACAACATCACTGACAAGCGCTACTGGAAAGACACCGGCGCCAGCTACGGCGATACATTCATCCATCTCGGCGCGCCCACAACGGTGCGCCTGTCAGCGCACTACACGTTCTAGGAGTGTCTTGCTGCAGATGACCACAACCGCAATCGCGCACGGAATGGACGGCACCCTGGTTGAACCGGATTGGCCGCCCCTCATGCTGGACGAAGTACGCGCGCTGCTTGGCCAGTTCCCTGAATGTGGCGAGCCGATCGAGATTCTCTCCGCCAGTCCGCGGCCGTTTTCCGCCGCAAGTGTTGTTACCGTCGGCGGAGGCCGCATCTTCATCAAACGCCATCACCGCACAGTGCGCGATTGCGAAGGACTGTTGGAAGAGCATCGATTCCTTCAGCACCTACATGCGCACGGCGCGCAGGTGCCGCGCGTTCTTGTCTCTGGATCTGGGAGCACAGCAATCGAGGCCGGGGAATGGACCTACGAGGTGCATGAAGCGGCTGCGGGCATTGACACCTATGAAGATGCGCTCTCGTGGACGCCATTTCGCTTCGCCGCTCACGCTTACCAGGCCGGACGGGCGCTGGCACGACTGCACATGGCTTCCCGGGAGTTCGATGCGCCGTTGCGGAAACCTCGCCCGCTTGTGGCGGGATTCACGATCTTTGCCGCGCAAGATCCTCACGCGGAGATGCAGCGCTACCTGGCCGCACGGCCTGCGCTTGCGGGCGACTCCGCGACGCAGCGATGCGCGGAACATGCACTTGACATTCTTGCGCCATTTCGCGTCGAGTTGATGCGCATCTTGCCCGCGCTAGAACCCCTTTGGACGCACAACGATCTCCACGCCTCGAATCTTCTGTGGAGCGGTTCCGGCGACAACGCGCGCGCAACGGCGGTCATCGACTTCGGTCTGGCCGACCGCACCAACCGGGTACACGACATTGCGCAAACCATCGAACGAAACGTAGTCGAGTGGCTTGCCCTGATGCGGGATCCAATGCATGCTGACGACGTGCCCGTGCACCTGGACCATCTGGAAGCGTTGCTCGACGGCTATGAGTCAGTACGTCCGCTTTCGCTCGAGGAAGCCGCTGCGCTGGCGCCTATGACCGCACTTTGCCATGTTGAGTTCGCGCTGTCGGAGACGGACTACTTTCTTTCTGTGTTGCACTCGGAGGAGAAGGCTCGGCTGGCTTCGCTTGATTACCTCGTGGGCCATGCGATCTGGTTTCGAAAGGCGAGTGGAGGGCGGCTCTTGGATTCGATTCGAAGATGGGCAGGAGCCAGCGTTCGCAAAGCTCAGGTATTTCAATGCTGACGATTTGTCTGACAATTACGCGTTATCTTGCTGCGAATTGGGTTGAGCTCGTCGGGTTTCTGACCACCGCGATCGGCATTTGGCTCACCACAAAACGATGGCTGATCTGCTGGCCGGTGATCTTGGCAGCCGACCTGTTCTACATGATCGTCTTCTATCGGGCGCGCCTCTACTCCGACGCTCTGCTCCAGGTATTCTTCATTGCCTTCACTCTTTATGGGTGGTGGCACTGGTGGCGTGGAGTGCGCGATGAGGGCGAGGTGCTGGTGGTTCCCCTCGATATGAGAGGGTGGATTGCCGGGTTGGCCGTGGGCGCAGCAGGCGCTGCCCTTCTTGGCGGCCTCATGGAGCGCCTCGGCGCATCCTTGCCGCATGTGGATGCTGCCCTGACAAGTTACAGCCTGGTGGCTAGTTGGTGGCAGGCACGGAAGCACACGGCGAACTGGTGGCTGTGGATCGCGATTGATGGAGTCTACGTTTGGGAGTACGGTTACAAATCCCTTTGGATGACGTCCGTCTTGTCGGTGATTCTGGTGGTCTTGGCTGTCCTTGGGCTGCGTGATTGGCGGCGGGCGAGTGCCTGTCAGATGGCGGTCTGAACTACATTCTGGAGCGGCTCACCGTTCATGAAGCGGCGGAGTTCGCCCGCTGCTGCGTTCAGCGAGCGAGCCGCAAACTGCGGGCTCGACCCAGCTACATGCGGCGTGAGCAGAAGGTTCGGGCAACTCCACAGGGGATGCCCCTCCGGCAGCGGCTCAGGCTCCGTAACATCGAGTGCGGCACGAATTCTGCCTGACTGCAACGCTTCCACCAAAGCGTCTGTGTCCACAATCGGCCCGCGCGCGGCATTCACGAGCAGCGTTCCTTGTTGCATCAACGCAAACTGTCGCTTACCGATCAACCCCTTCGACTCCGCGGTTGCCGGCAGAATCAATATCACGATCTGCGCCTGCGGCAGAAGGCTGTCGAGTTCGCTGACCGCGTGAACCAGCGGCTCCGTTCGAGCATTGCGGGCCACCCGCGCGAGTTCCACATCGAAGGGTCCGAGCATTCGTTCAATCTCCTGGCCGATGGCGCCGTGGCCCACCAGCAGTACCCGCTTGCCGGTCAGTTCTTCCAGCATCACCGGCGGATACAGCGGACGCGTGTCGCCGGTAATTCGAGCGTAGTTTGCGCTTGCCTCAAAGCGGCGCTTCCACTCGCCTGCGCGCTGCACTTCCATAAAGAAGAGAAAGTGCTTGAGAGTGGCGAGGATCGCACTGAGAGTCCACTCCGCAGTGCTGATGTTATGCGCGCCGCGGCCGTTGCAGATGGTAACGTGAGGCCCTACAGTTCCGGGAATCCACTCCGTACCCGCCATCAGAGACAGCACCAGCTGCACTCCGCGCAGGTGCGGCCAGATCCGCATCGCCCGCGCCGGATAGGGATCGGGAATCCACACGTCGATCTCGACTTCATGGTCGAGGCCATCGGGCAGGGGAACCAGTTCAGCTTCGTCAGGAAAGCCCTTCAACAAATCCGCGGAAAGCACTGCCGGATATCCGACTCTCAGCATGGACCCCACCTGCCCGCCCGTTGCGGACGCCTTGCTTTCATGTTAAAGGCGCCGGCCCATTCTAAGACGGCGGGAGTCTGGTAGCCTTGAAGGGCCTGGAGCAAAACAAAGCCGGGGAGGCCATTGCACAGAAAGGCCCAAGGCCAGCATTCTTGATCTAGAGCGGTTTCCCCCATCGGTCCTTCCTCATGCGCTTGATGCAAAACAAGACGCTCTCGCAACAGCAGCTCACGGTGAAGCTACGCGTGGAGCAAGCGGGGAACCAGGGCCTGTTCACATGGGAGCGCAAGCGGCTGCTGATTCACGCTGCAAAGACCGCGCTCGCAGCCGCACTCTGCTGGTGGCTGGCTCGGTTGCTGGGCTTGCACGACGGCTACTGGGGATCGATCAGCGCCATTATCGTGCTTCAATCCAACTTTGGGGCTACCATCTCCGCGTCGCGCGATCGCATTCTTGGCACGTTGCTCGGTGCGCTGTTTGGCTTTGCTTTTACGCTTTTCGGCACGGTTCCGTGGAACTACATCCTCGCTGTGCTCTCCGCGATGGTTGTCTGCGGCCTGCTGGGACTGCGGAGCAGTTCGCGGCTGGCTGGAGTCACGATTACCATCATCATGCTGGTGCAGACGGCAGGCTCAACCTGGACCGTTGCCTTGCATCGAGTGATTGAGGTCATTCTGGGCATCGTCGTGGCGATTGTTATTACCACGCTCGTGTTTCCTGACCGTGCACGTTTGCGGCTGCGCGATGGCCTTGCACAGGAGTTCCTCGTTCTTGGCGCGTTCTTTGAGGCGATCCTGTGCGGGTTTGGCGGAGAGCCCGCTGAGAATCTGACTAAGCTACGAGACGACGCACTGGCCATGCTCCGGAGCAGCAACGAGCTGCTGGAGGCCGCGCGCAATGAGCCTTCAGGCGGCCCAGGATGGCGCGAGGGATTGGGCATGCTTGCACAGTTTGGCCGCTCGTTGTTTGACGCCCTGGTGGCCCTTGAATTCTCAGTGAAGGATAGCCACGCAGACGGCTACGCCTCGCAACTGGAGCCGGCACTCGGACGCCTTGCCGTTGACATTCGCACCGGTTTCCACCACGTAGCCAGCTGCATTCACACCTGGCGCTTCGATACTCCACCGCGGGAGCTCAGCCTGGAAGAGGACATCGCCCAACTGGAGGCGCGCATGGGCAAGGTGCGGCACAAGGGCATCGAGTTTTCTCAACCCGAGATTCTGCGCGCGTATGCCGTGCAACTGCATCTGAAACAGATTGCACGGCTGCTTCGCGCTTCGCGCGTGGAGACCAGCCTCGCCGTGGGTGAGGTGCAAAGGTAGAGGTTATGCGAAACGCCTGCGAAGCGCGCCCGTGGATTCTCCACTTTCCTGAGTGGGTGCATGGCTCAAAAGTAGAGATCCTTCATCCCGCGCACCAATCACCGGCCCAGGCGTTGTTTGGGGGTTCGCCTTCTCGATCGGTATCTCCGCAGCCGGACAACTGTACATATGGACTTTATCGAACCGATTCGCCGGCCGAATCCCGCTCTGCCGATTTGCCTTGGTTCGCCTTGCTCCATGAGAAGGCGGCATGCTCGCCATCCGGGCATTTTCCACACCGCAATGCGGGCATCGGCTTCAAACGGCAAGTAACTCTGTGTAGACTGCCATCCCGACCACAGCGTCAGCACCTAGGTCATCCAATGCGTCCACTTCCTGCTGGCTACGAATGCCGCCCGCAACAATGAGCTGCCGTTTGGTGAGCTTGCGAAGGCGCGCTGCCGTTTCGGTGGGAAAGCCCTTCATCAACCCTTCGCCATCGACATGCGTATAGAGGAACGAGGTCGCGTGCGATTCCAGTTGCGGGATCGCCTGGTCAGGCGTCAGCTCCACTTGCGACTTCCAACCCTTTACTGCAATGCGGCCGTTCTTGGTGTCGATGCCGGCCACTACATGGTCCGAGCCAACACACGCGGCTAGCTCGGCTGCGAACTCTGTGTTGACGGCTCCCAGCTCCGAGAAGAGCGCGGAACCGATGATGACCCGCTTTGCTCCAGCATCCAGAACCTGCCGGGCACGTTCGATGGAGTGGATGCCTCCGCCAGCCTGGACAGGCAGCCGCTTAGCGATCTTCGCCACGAGTTCCGAGTTGTCGCCCTGCCGCATCGCCGCATCCAGATCGATCAACTGAACCAGCGGAAAGCGCGAGAACTTTTCGATCCAGTATTCGAAGTCGTCAAACGCAAGGCGCAGTTTCTCGCCCTGCACAAGCTGGACAATGCGTCCGCCCAGCAGATCAATCGAGGGAATCAGCATGGAAGCCTCACCGGTATGCCGGCCTTTGCCAGCTCTTCTTTGAGTGATCGCGCGCTCGATACGCCGAAGTGGAAGATGCTGGCGGCCAGCGCTGCATCTGCCTTGCCGCGCCCAAACACTTCCACAAAATGCTCGACCGTTCCCGCACCGCCTGAAGCGATCACAGGGATTCCAACCGCCTCGCTTACAGCAGCGGTCAGCTCACAGTCGAAGCCTGTCCGCATCCCGTCGGAGTTCATTGAGGTCAGCAGGATCTCGCCCGCGCCGCGCTCTTCCGCCTCGCGCGCCCACTCCACCACGCGGCGTCCTGCCGGTTTGCGTCCGCCCTGCACAAACACCTGCGCATCGCGAACCGGGTCCGCAGCCTCCGGGTCGCGGCGCGCGTCGATCGCCACCACCACCGCCTGCGCTCCAAAGCTGCGGCCGATCGCGTCAATCAACATGGGATTGGCAAGCGCAGCCGAATTCACGCTCACCTTGTCGGCACCCGCATCGAAGACCTGGGCCGCATCGTCTGCCGTGCGAATTCCTCCGCCAACACAAAAGGGAACAAACAGCTCGCGAGCCGTGCGGCGCACCGTGTCCAATAGCGTTGCACGCCCCTCGTGGGTTGCGGTAATGTCCAGCAACACGATCTCATCTGCGCCCTCGCGCGCATGGCGCGCAGCCTGCGTTGCCGGATCGCCCGCATCAATGATATCGACGAACTGCACACCCTTGACGACCCGCCCATCGTGCACATCGAGACATGCAATGATTCGCTTGGTCAGCATTGTTTCCCCTTTGCACGGATGGTGAGGAAGTTGCCCAGGATCTTCAGTCCTGTTTCGCCCGATTTCTCCGGATGAAACTGCACGCCCATCACATTGCCGCGCTCAACCGCCGACGCAAAAGTTTCAATGTAGTAGGATGTGGCCGCGGTGTCAGGGGTGACCGGCGCCTTGTACGAGTGCGTGAAGTAGACGTACTCGCCGGGCTCGACGCCTGCCAGCAATCGCGACCCCGCACGCGCCTCAATCGAGTTCCAGCCTACGTGCGGGACCTTTTCGCTGCCTTCAGAAAATCGCGCGCAGGACGCGGGGAAATATCCAAGCCCCGGCTGCTCCGGCGCTTCACTCGACCCCGCATAGAGCCACTGCATTCCCACGCAAATGCCAAGGAACGGAACCCCGCGCCCAATCGCCGCGCGAATGGCTGTCGTGAGACCCGTAGCATCCAGCCTGGCCGTAGCGGCAAAGTGGCCGACACCGGGCAACACAATTCGCTCCGTTCTATCCACGACCGACAAATCGCCGTCTGTCACTTCCGTCTCCGCGCCAAGATGCCGCAGCGCTTTGAGTACAGATGTAAGATTCCCCGCCTTGTAATCGATCACCGTTACACGCATCACAGCAGTCCTTTGGTCGAGGGCAGCATGCCGGCCAGTTGTTTGTCGCGCGAGCAGGCAACGCGCAGTGCGCGCGCAAATGCCTTGAATATGGCTTCGATCTTGTGATGATTCGAGCGCCCATACATCGTCTTCACGTGAACATTGGCTCGAGCGCCGCGCGCAAACCCCTCAAAAAAGTCAGTGACCAGTTCGGTCTGCAGATCGCCCACCAGGCGCGTGCGCACCTTGGTATCGACCGCGAATGCAGCGCGGCCGCTCAGGTCTACGGCGGCGATCGCTAGCGTCTCGTCCATCGGCATCAGAAAGTATCCAGCGCGCAGAATGCCGCGCTTGTCGCCCAGGGCGCGGTCAAACGCCTCGCCCAGCGCAATGCCCACATCTTCCACGGTGTGGTGCTGGTCCACATCCAGGTCGCCATCGCATTTGAGGTCCAGATCGAACGCGCCATGCCGCGTGAACAGCTCCAGCATGTGATCGAAGAAACGTATTCCGGTCGAAATCTTGTATTGGCCGTTCCCTTCGACTGTCAGCTTGATCGCGATGCGCGTCTCCGCGGTGTTGCGCTCGACGATGGCTTTGCGCGCGCCCGCGCTCTTCGCAGCCTTCTTCGCTGTCATTCCTTGCCTCCTTCGGGATTCAGGGCGGCCAGCGCTTGATTCAGAGCCACCGCTGTGTGCCGCATTTGTTCCCGTGTTCCAATCGTGATGCGCACATAGCCACTGCAGCCTGGATCACTGGACCGGTCCCGCACAAGCACATCTTTGGCGCTCATGAGCCGCGCAAATTCGGCGTGCTCCGCGCCAATCTCGACCAGTACGAAGTTCGCATGGCTCGGCCAGCGCCGAACGAGGGCGGCATCGAGCGCAGCTTCGAACTCGGACCGTGCTTCAATCACTTCGCGCACATACCAGTCGAGATAGGCAGCGTCTTCCAGAGCCGCCGGAAGGCACGCCAGCGCGAGCGCGTTGACACTGTACGGCGACAGCACACGGCGGACCCAGCGCATGGTCTCTACCGGTCCCGCGAGCAACCCAAGCCGCAATCCAGCCAGCCCATAGGCTTTTGAAAAAGTCCGCGCAACGATCAGGTTGGGAATGACGCCGACGAGGTCGATGACCGTTTCGCCGTGAAAGTGGAAGTACGCCTCATCCACCAGCACAAGGGCATGTGGCGCGCGTTGGGCAATTTCAACAATCTGCGCTCGTGTGGCCACACTGCCCGAAGGGCTGTTGGGGTTTGCGATGGCAACGATCTTCGTGCGCGGGGTAATGGTGGCCAGAAGGCGGCCAAATGGAAACTGAAGATCGTCCGCTGCCTGGACCGCCACCACGAGCGCATCGGTGGCCGATGCGTAAACCTCGTACATCGTGTAGGTCGGCACCGGAAGCAGCAGTTCATCTCCCGCTTCAAGAAACGCTTCGAAAAGAACGTGAATAGCCTCGTCCACGCCATTCGTCAAGGCAAGCTGGTTAGCAGCGACGCCGAGGTGTGCTGCGACCAATGCTTCGACGGGTTCGCGCTCAGGATATCGCGTAAGAGCGCCAGCGGAGATCTGCCCCAAAACGTCAAGCACCAAAGGCGAGCAGGCCAGGGTGTTTTCATTGAAGTCCAGGCGGAGCGCATCGCGGTTTCCGAGCGGCGGGTGATATTCCTTCATGGCCCGCACGCGCGCACGCGGCTCCGGGTAGGGATTTGCCTCAACTTCAGTCACGGGTCCTCCTTTTGAGTCTCGTGCGAATGGCATCCGCGTGGCCTATGAGGCCTTCCGCCTCGGCCAGCAGCACAGCCCTGGGGCCCAGCGCGCGCATTCCCTGCGCCGCATACTCCTGCACGGTGATCATCTTCACAAAATCGTTCACGCTCAATCCGCCGCGCACCCGCGCCATACCGCCCGTGGGCAGCGTGTGATTGGGTCCTGAGATATAGTCGCCCATGGGCTGTGCGGACCAGCGGCCCACAAACACAGAGCCCGCATTCTCAACCCACTTCAAATCGCTCGCCGCATCCACGGTCAGATGTTCAGGCGCGAGGCGATTGGTGATCTCTCGTGCCTCTTCGAAGGTGGCCGCGACGATGACTAGTCCGTTTCGATCAAGAGCCTGGCGGGCCACGGCATTCCCGCGACTGCGCAGCTTTGTCTCGGCCATCACTTCCTTTGCGAGCTTGCTACTGGCGGTGATGAAGATGGCCAGCGCCTCGGGGTCGTGCTCGGCCTGCGCCACCAGGTCGGACGCGATGTCGGCTGCATCGCCCTGCTCGCTTGTGACCACAATCTCTGTCGGGCCGGCCAGCATGTCGATAGCGCAGTCAAACGCCACCAGGCGCTTGGCAGCAGTGACATAGAGATTGCCGGGCCCCACGATCTTGTCGACGCGCGCAACACTCGCGGTCCCATAGGCCAGCGCGGCCACGGCATGCGCGCCGCCCAGCCTATAAAACTCGGTGATGCCCAGCAGATGTGCGGCTGCCAGAGTCTCCGGTGCGGGCTTGGGCGAGACTACCGCTATCCGCGCCACGCCAGCCACCTGCGCAGGAATGGCCGTCATCAGCAGCGTTGATGGCAGCGGGTGCCGGCCGCTGGGCACATAGCAACCCACTGATCCGATTGGCCGCACCAGCTGACCGGTCGTGAGGCCGGCGATCGGCTTGGCATCCCACGAAGCCGGCATCTGCCGTTGGGCAAAGACACGAATCTGCTCAGCCGCGGTTGCCAACGCGTCCTGCATCGCTGCTCCAGTAGAATCCCAAGCGGACGACATTTCCTCCGGAGACACGCGCAGAGCCTGGTCGCCGGCCAATCCATCAAACTGCGCTGCGTAACCGAAGAGCGCGCGGTCGCCCTTGCGGCGCACGTCAGCCGCGATGCGCCTGACCGCCGGCAGCACGGTATCCAGCGCCGCGCCTCCGCGCCGCTCCAGCGCTGCGAGCGTCTCTGCCGTCTGCTGCGCACCTCGTCCTTTGGTCCGGATCAGTTTCATTGTCTTCCTTTCCGGCTAAAGCACTACCTTGTTCAGGGGGTATTCCACGATGCCTGTTGCCCTCGCTGCCTTGAGGCGTGGAATCACATCGCGCGCCACTCGCTCTTCTACAATTGTGTTCACCGCAACCCACTCCGAGTTGCTCAGCTGGGAAACCGTCGGGGAGTTCAGCGCCGGCAGCACGGCAAGCACAGCTTCAAGGTCTGCGCGCTGTACGTTGAGCATGAGGCCGACCTGCGATTGAGCGTCGATCGCTCCACGCAGCATGAGCGCGATCTGGTCAAGCTTCTCGCGCTTCCATGTATCAGCCAGCGTCGCCTTTCCTGCGATGAGGTGCGTCTCGCTCTCCATGACCGTATCAATGATCTTCAGGTGATTGGCCTTGAGTGAGCTGCCGGTCTCGGTGACCTCAACAATCGCGTCGGCCAGCGTGGGCGGCTTCACCTCGGTCGCGCCCCAGCTGAACTCCACCTTCACGTTCACGCCTTTGGCTGCGAAGTAGCGCTTGCTGACTTCAACGAGTTCGGTGGCGATGATCTTGCCTTCCAGGTCCTCGGCCTTCTCAAAGCCGCTGCCCTCCGGCACGGCCAACACCCAGCGCACTTTACGGCGGCTCTGCTTGGCATAGGTAAGGGTGGTCACGCTGGTCACGTTCAGGCCACTCTCCACCACCCAGTCGATACCGGTGAGACCCGCGTCGAGCACGCCATGGTCCACATAGCGCGCCATTTCCTGTGCGCGAATCAGCATGCACTCGATCTCCGGGTCATCGATGGAAGGAAAGTACGAGCGCCCATCGGCGTAGATATTCCAACCTGCGCGTTTGAACAGCGCAATCGTCGCATCCTGCAAGCTGCCTTTGGGGATGCCTAGCCTCAGTTTGTTAGCCACGTTTCTCCTCCGTCTTTCCATTTGCGTCGAGCGCCAGCGGCTTGGTAAAGCAGCTCACGTTCCCTTCGTGGCAGACCAGTCCGTCGCCTTCCACGACTACACGGAACAGCAGCGTGTCATGGTCGCAGTCGGTGGCTGCGGACACAACGCGCAAGCGGTTGCCGCTTGACTCGCCCTTCATCCACAGCTTCTGGCGGGTGCGACTCCAGAAGGTGACAAAGCCGGTCTCCAGCGTCTTGGCATAGCTGACGGGATTCAGAAATCCCAGCATCAGCACCTCGCCCGTGCGCGCATCCTGCACGATGCCGGGCGCCAGGCCATCCATCTTTTCAAAATCAATTGTTGCTGTCTCGTTGCTCATAGTCTTCCGGATCCTTAGTTGATTTTTTCTCGGGGCACGAAAAAGCCCGCCGGCTTCGGTCGCCGGCGGGCTTGGGTACTTTCAGATCTCTCTGGCCGTTTAGTTCAGGCCATGGCAGTCCGCCGGCAATTGGGTCCCGTGATGGTGGTGATGACCGTGATGGCGGTGGCTCTGCATCTGTTTAGAAAATACGAGTAAACCCCTTGGGCTGTCAAATCTTGTGCTTGCGGCCGTGCCCGGACAGGGAGGAGAATGGAGCCGTGTATGCGAGAGCGCGTTTTGCGGCGTTGGCCCTGGTGCTAGCGGGAGCCTGCCTGGCCGGGATGGCGCAGACCCAGGATCAGGATACCCGGGATGTGCCAAGAACCTCTGCAAGTGCCCCGCCGCCTGCGGCGCGCATTGACATCAATCATGCCAGCGTCGAGGAGTTGATGAAGATCCCGGGGTTGACCCGCAGTTGGGCTGGCCGCATCGTCCGGTGCAGGCCCTACCGCACCAAGCTAGACCTGCTGGACCAAGGCGTGGTCCCCGTCGATGTTTACAAGCGCATTGTGGATTACGTGATTGCCCACCGCAATCCACAATGAACTCGATACCTAGGCCTCGGCAGGCTCGACGGCAACTGGATCCCCACGCCTAAGCAGCCTGCTCAGAATCACGTAGAGCACCGGGATAAAGAACAGGTTGAGGACGGTGGAAAGCAACATGCCGCCCACGATGGTTGTGCCAACCGAGCGCCGGCCGAGCGCGCCCGCTCCGGTGGCGAAGACCAGCGGCAACACACCCAGGATGAAGGCGAACGAGGTCATCAGGATTGGCCGCAGCCGCAATTCGGCAGCCTCAATAGCGGCCTCGGCAATCGACCGGCCTTTGCGCCTGAGTTGCTCGGCAAACTCGACAATCAGGATGGAGTTCTTTGCCGACAGGCCGATCAGCATCACCAAGCCAATCTGGCAGTACACGTCGTTCGACAGGCCGCGCAGCGAAACCAGGCCGAGAGCGCCCAGTACAGCCATGGGCACGGCCAGGAGAATAATGAAGGGCAGCGCGAAGCTTTCGTACTGTGCCGAGAGCGTCAGGTAGACAACCAGGATTCCAAGGCCGAAGATGATGAGCGCCCTGCCGCTGGACTCAATTTCATCGAGCGTGAGGCCCGTCCACTGGAAGCCCATGCCCGGCATCTTGACCTGGTTGAAGAGGTCTTCCATTGCGGCCAGACCCTGGCCTGAGCTGTAACCGCGGCCCGGCGAACCATCGATCTCAACGGAGCGGAACAGGTTGTAGTGGCTGATGACAGGCGGACCTGAGCTCTCTGACACGCGCGCCAGATTGTCGAGCGAAACCATCTGGCCGGAGTCGGAGCGCACGTAATAGCTGTGCAGATCGCTCGCCGACATGCGGTAGGTTTTGTCGGCCTGCACGAAAACGCGGTAGGTGCGGTTGTTGTAGTCGAAATCGTTGACGTACTCTGAACCCATGAAGACGCCCAGCGTCGTCGTAATCTGCGAGAGGGGCACACCCATGGCTTTGGCCTTTTCGCGATCAATGGTCACCAGTACCTGTGGATCGTTGGCGCTGAAGGTCGTGGTCAATCCGGTGAGGTCCTTGCGAACACGACTGGCTGCCACCATCTGGTGGGCCACGCGATCCAAGTCGGTGAGGGTGTTCTTCCCCTGGTCCTGAAGCATGAACGAAAAGCCACCGAAGCTGCCGACGCCCTGTACGGCCGGCGGCTCAAACATGGCCACGAGTCCGCCGTTGGGCGCGAAGAGCAGGCTTTGCAGTTTGGGGTTCAGCTCAGCGGCGATATCGCCGGTCGAGTGTCCTTTGCCGCGTCGTTGGTCGCTGGGCTTGGTCATGATAAACATCATGCCGGCATTGGAAGAGCCGCCGGACATGCTGAAGCCCATGATGGAGAAGAGACTCTGGATGTCTGGGTTTGAGTTGATGATGCCCTCCGCACGTTGGGCCAATGAGGAAGTGTATGCCAGAGAGGAACCCGGGGGGGCCTGCACAATCACCATCAGGAAGCCTTGGTCTTCCTGCGGAATAAAGCCGGTGGGCACATGCTGATACGTCCACACCGTGGCTCCTATGCCGACAAAGAAGACAACCAGCAGCAAATAGCGAATCTGCAGCGCCACGTGAATCATCTTTGCGTAGGTGCTGCCCGTCCAGCTTACCGCCGCGTCCGCTCCGTGAATGAAAGCCGCAAAAGCACGCGACACCGGGCGAATGTGCAGGAAATCGAGCTGGTGCGGACGGTCCTCTTCACCGCGCAGGAACAGGGCAGACAATGCCGGGGAAAGCGTGAGCGCGTTGAAGGCCGAGATGGCAATGGCAAATGCAATGGTCAGCGAGAACTGCCGGTAGAGGATGCCCGTTGTTCCGGGGAAGAAGCTGACTGGCACGAAGACGGCAATGAGCACCAGCGATGTGGCGATGACCGCGCTGGTGACCTCACCCATGGCGCGCGATGTGGCCTCATGCGGATCGGAGTGCTCCATGGCGATGTGGCGCTGCACGTTCTCGATGACCACGATAGCGTCGTCGACCACCAATCCGGTGGCCAGCGTGATGCCGAACAGCGTAAGCGAGTTGATGGAGAAGCCGAAAAGCTTGATGAACATGAAGGTGCCAATCAACGACACCGGAATCGTGACTGCAGGAATGATGGTGGCGCGCCAGTCCAGCAGGAAGAGGAAGATGACTCCAATGACGATGACTACGGCGATGCCCAGGGTCTGCAGCACTTCCCGGATGGAGTCGCCGACCACTGTTGTGGAGTCAAAGGCGACGGCGTATTTCAAGCCCGGGGGGAAGCTCTTCTGGAGGTCGTTGAGAACAGCCCTTACGCGGCGATCTACCTCAAGCGCATTGGCGTTGGAGAGCTGCATCACGCCGATGCCGTTGGCCGGAAGGCCCATGAACTCTAGGTCCGAGCTGTAATCTTCCGCGCCGATCTCGGAACGGCCTACGTCCTTGAGCAGCACCAGGCCATTTGGCGAGTTCTTGATAATGATCATGTCGAACTCTTCAGGACTTGCAAGCCGCCCTACAACGCGCACTGGAACCTGAAAGGCCTGGCTGGTATTGGCGGGGGGTTGGCCGAGCTGGCCGGCTGGAATCTCAACGTTCTGTTCCACCAGCGCATTCACTACATCTGCCGCGGTGAGCGAGCGGGCCGCCAGGCGCGATGGATCCAGCCAGACGCGCATTGCGTACTTGCGCTCGGCGAAGATCATGACATCGCCCACGCCGGGCACGCGCTTGATGGCATCTTTCACATAAACATCGAGGTAGTTGGAGATGAACTCGGCAGAATAGCGGCCGTCCTCGGTGTAAAAGCCGGCGCCGAGAACGAAATTGAAGTTGGTCTTGGTGATGGAGATGCCGGTGGCGTTGACGGCAGCCGGCAAGCGGCCCGTGACGCTGGCCACACGGTTCTGCACGTCCACGGCGGCGATGTCCAGGTCGTAGCCGGTTTGGAAGGTGGCCGAGATTTGGCTGGTGCCGGTGTTGGTGCTCGACGAACTGATGTAGCGCATTCCCTCGACGCCGTTGATGGCTTCTTCCAGGGGAATGGTGACAGCTTTCTCGACGGTGTCTGCATTGGCGCCGATGTAGTTGGTGCTGACCGAGACCGAAGGCGGCGCCAGCGTGGGATACATGGCCACGGGCAGATTGGGAATGCAAATGGCTCCGGCCAGAATGATCAGCAGGGCGCAGACCGTCGCAAAGACAGGCCGATGAATAAAGAAGTCGACAAACAAGGTATGCCTTCTTTCCCTTCCGGTTGCAATTGCCCTCAAGGGCCGCTCGATATCCGGCATCCAGGGGCTCTCTGACGAGAACCGGAAACCCCTGAAACCGTTCGCATGTCAGTGTTTCCGCTGCAGCGGAATGCTCAAGCTCCGGGGATCAGCATGACGGGCATTCCGTTCACCAGGAACTGGGTGCTCGATACCACAACCTTGTCTCCTGCATTCAATCCCGCAGAGACGGAGTAGAAATTGCCCACCGTGTCACCCAGCGTGACAGCCGTTTGGCTTGCGACTATCATGCCGTTCTGCTGGCGCACTACGAAGACGAATGTCTGCCCGCCCTGCCGTGTCACCGCCAGCACGGGAACCAAGGCCATGGGCGTGATGCCCCAGATCACCTTCGCCTTGACCATTTGCGCCGTCCGCAGCTTCTCCAGAGAGCCGCGCACTGGCGCTTTGATCAGAATTCCCTGGAGCGTCGGGTCCACTTGTGGCGACAGAAAATCGATCTTCGTCTTCTCCAGGAGTTTGCCGGCATTATCCGAGAGCTCAACTTCTAACCCCTGGCGCATCTGGGTGGCGCGCTCGGTGGGAATATAGATGTAGGCTTCCAGGTCCTTGCCCTCATCCACAGTAGTCAGCATCGTCGAGGGGGATACGTAGTCGCCCACGTGCACTGGGATGTCGCCCACCACACCCGCAAACGGCGCGCGGATGGAGTAGTAGGCCAGTTGCTCCTCCTGCGTCTTGCGCTGGGCGACAGCCGATTCGTAATCCGCCTTGGTGTTCTCGTATGCCTGTTGCGCCTGGTCAAAGACGGAGCGGCTGGTGATGCCCGCCTCAAACAGCTTGCGCTGGCGCTCATTCTCTGCCACGTTGAAGTCGTAGGCGGCCTTCTTCTGCCGTTCCGTGGCACGCTGCGACTCAACCGTGGCAACCTGGCGCTGCGGATCGATCTCCATCAACACCTGGCCAGCTTTGACGTGGTCGCCTGACCTGACGCGAATCTGGGTGAGCCGTCCGTCCACCTGAGGCTGCAGGGTGGCTGAACGCCTCGACTTGATCGTAGCCACATACTCGCTGGACTGCGCCACCGGCGCCAATGCAACCGTAGCCGTCTGCACCGGCATGCCCTGCATTCCCGCCCTGGCCGCTGCCGGAGCAGCCGGCTTCTGCTGGCAACCGGTC
>Ga0302320_10008772_pt1 | contig 21891 bp, 11 predicted proteins | sample Bog_T0_3_FD_202130 | JGI IMG/M metagenome (GOLD analysis project Ga0302320, IMG submission 202130) | Peat permafrost microbial communities from Stordalen Mire near Abisko, Sweden - Bog_T0_3 | ecosystem: Environmental > Terrestrial > Soil > Wetlands > Peat | place: Sweden: Abisko, Stordalen Mire...
GCGGGTCAGCCGGTAGACAATCGGAAAAGCGGCGAGAAGGACGAAAAAAGTCACCCAGGAGCCGTCGACACCGTAGCCGCCGCCGGTGAGCCAGAAGGGGCCCATGGGGTCGCCCTGCACCACGGGCGAGTGGTTGTTGACGCCGCTCACGGCCAGACCGAAGATCAGGGCGCGGCTCGCCTTCCAGCCGAAGTTGATACCCCAGCTGACCCACAGCGCGCGGGTGCGGAAGTAGGCCATGGAAAGGAGCAGCGTGAGCATGACCGAGACAGCGACACTGGCGTGGCTGGAACCGGGCGCCATGGCCTGGACAATGGCATAAAAGGCCGCATAGCCCAGCGACGCGCCGATGGGGCCGACTGCGTGGGCGAAGCGCTGGAAACCGTAGCCGCGGAAGGCGATCTCCTCACCCAGGGCAAGGAGCGCAAAGAAAGCAGCGTCGGCGACGAACCAGCCCCATGCGGAGGGCTGGAGATTGAGCACAATCTCGATGCCACCGACCAGGACCATGGGGAGAACACAGACCACTGCAATGGTCCATCCGGAGACCAGGCCTAAACCCGCCTCAGAAGGCCAACCTGACCGGCGCGGCAGGCCCTGTGCGCTGATAGGGCTGGATTGTCGGTCCATCCATGAGCCGAAGGCGGCGTAACCCAGCAGCAGCAGAAACACGAGCATGGCTTGCTCGGTCACAGGCGCCCAATCCGCGCTGGCCAGGCCCATGGCGCCGCGGTGCGCGAGCGCGCGGGCCAGGAAGAAGTAGCCGACAGCGATGATGAATTGGAGATAGGCGCGGATGCGGCCACCGGGCTCGGGAGTGGTCATCGGCAGGCTTCCCTCAGAAGCTGAAGCCCGCGCCGATCTTGCGGCATCTTCGGCACGAGTAAAGCCGTGCCCTGACACAAAGCTCTGCCGAATCTGCGCTGGATAGAATGCTTCCACGAACTTTTTGGAGGATGCGCCATTACCCTTCCGTATAGAACTGCGCAATGTTGCGGAACTTGTGCTGGCGCGCGGCAACCAGATCGTCAACGGGCGTTGCCTTGAGCACGGCAAGGTGCGTTTTGAGGGCTGTGCCCAGCAGGCCGGCGCCGGTCTCGCGGTCGGCATGGACGCCTTCGGGCGGCTCGGCGATGATCTCATCCACGCAGCCCAGCGCCGCAACCTCCGGAGCGGAGATGCGCATGGCCTCGGCAGCCAGCTGCTTGTTGGCCGCGTCGCGCCACATGATAGCCGCGCAGGACTCGGGCGTAATGACGAAGTAAAGCGCGTTCTCAAGGATCAGCACGCGGTCGCTGACGGCCAGCGCCAGAGCGCCGCCGGAGCCGCCCTCGCCGCTGATGACGGAGATGGTGGGCACGCGCAAGCGCGACATTTCCAGAATATTGCGGGCAATAGCTTCGGCCTGGCCGCGCTCTTCGGCGCCCAGGCCGGGGTACGCGCCGGGCAGGTCGATCAAGCTGATGATGGGGCGGCCGAACTTCTCCGCGATTTTCATGCAGCGCAGAGCCTTGCGATAGCCCTCCGGGTTGGGCATGCCGAAGTTGCGGCGTACCCGGTCCTTGGTGGTGCCGCCCTTGCGGTTGCCGATGACCAGAACCTCGTCGTCGCCAAGCCGGGCCATGCCGCAGCACACCGCCTCATCGTCGCCGTAGGCTCGATCGCCGTGGATCTCGCTGAAGTCGGAGAAGATGCGCTCGATGAAGTCCATGGGGTAAGGCCGCTGGGGATGCCGCGCCCGCTCGATTCTGGTCCATGCCGGCGAAACCGCCTGCGCCTGAATGGAAATCCCTGTCTCTTTTTCGCTCATCGGTCCCTGTTGCCACCGTGGGCAGCGCTCGTCCGTTGCCCTCCAGTGATTCTACGGGTCCGGGGCGGTTGGGACAAATAGACTTCCCTGCCCGGCTGTGGCGCGGGCCGGTTATTCCGGCTCGGGAGGGTCAGGTGCGGACTCACTTTCTGCGTCGATCTCTGGGACCGCTGCCTTTGATTTCGCGGCCCGAAGCAGTTCTGCCTCGGGCGCGGCTGGTTTCTCCACGGGCGCTTCCGGCGGGGCGATACCGAGCAGGGTATCGATGCGATAACCGGCGGCCTCTGCGCTCGCGAGAGCCTCGTCCACGCAATTGCCCATCTGGATGATGGCCTTGCGATCGAGAGCAGGCTCACCGGCCAGGCGCAGGAGTGAAGGCATCTGCATCCACCAGAGCAGTTCTTCATACGGCTCGCGCACCAGGTAGGAGTGGCCGCCGGCTTCGTGAGCGCCGGTGAGCCAGCGGACATCGGGGTCGAGCCAGAGGGAGGGGACGAGACCGGAGGTGGCCTGGGAGGCGCTCGCCTGGGAGTCCGCGGGGGCTAAAGCCCCAGGTTCAACTGACTCCTGTTCCGGCACGGCTGAAGTCGTGCCCTGATACAAGGCGGGCTCGGAGTCGGGGTCCGCGGATGAGGCGGCTTCGTTCGAAGTTTGGCCTGCGTTTGGCGCGGCAGGGGCTAAAGCCCCCGTCAAGGTTGAGGCCGTTGCGGCACGACTGAAGTCGTGCCCTGTTACAAAGCTCTTGGAGGATTCGGGCTGACTTGGATTTTCATCTGAAGCCGCAGCCTTGCCCACGCCGGCCTCGGTGAGCAGCACGACCTTGATGCGGGCGGCAACGCGCCAGCCTTCCTCGCCCTCGAAGCCAAGAGTGGTCAGGGCCTGGGCAAGAGGTTCGCGCAGGCGCAGGCGGTCGAATAGGTCCAGTGCTGTTTGCTGCGGGCTTTGGGCGTCGATGGATTCGGCCAGAAGCTCAAGCAGACACCAGCCGAGCAGCGGCCCCCAGACGGCCGTCGCCGTGAACTGCGGGCTGGGGCTGGGCAGCACCCGGCGCGCGGCAGCCGTCCAGGGGCGGGCGAATGCGGCCTCGATGATGGGCAGGCGCATGGCCGCGGCCATGCGCTCGCGGAAGACTGGTTGGAGCAGAGCCGGGCTGGTGGGCTGTGCCGCTACGGTGCGATTGTCCTTTGCGGCCAGGGTGAGGTATGCAGATTGCGCGGCACGCAGGAAGGCATCGCAGCGACGCCAGGCAAGGTCGAAGAACTCCTTGCGCTCGGCGGTGAGCTTCTTGTCCTTGCCGTCGGGGGTGGTGCGGGGATGCTCGGCAAGGTCGGCGAGCAGACGCACCACACCGGCATCGAGCGCCAGGCGCAGTGCATCGTGAACCGGCTGGAGTTCAAGATTGACGAGCGCGTCGTCGAGCGAGGGAACGCCGCGGCCGCTGAGCCGATCGCAGAGCTGGTCCCAGGGCTGCGTTGTCGTCGCGTGCAGTTCGCGCCAGTCGAGAAAAACATGGCACTGGTATGCGTGCAGATCAATGGTAAGGCCCTGCTCGCCAAGCTGCCGGGCGCGGCGCAGGTACTCGATGCCGGTGAGGGAGTCACGGAAGGCGAGGATCGCGGAGGAATCTCCGCTGAGGCCGAGCCCCTCGCGCAGGCGCTGCTGGCGCAGTTGGCCGGCGGCCTTGTCGGCGTAGGCGGCGGAAAAATCAATGGTGCCCCGCGTTGTCCCGTAGCGGTTGTTGTAGACGACCAGAGCGCGCTCACTGCCGTTGCGGTTGGAGTAGGCGAAGACGTTCTCGTCCACGCGGCCGCCATCCTGGTAGAAGTCGTACATCAGAAAATTTGCACTCTCGGCAAAGAGCCAGCGCCGCTTGAGCAGGGGCGCGACCTCGCGGTCGTGACGCTCCACCAGCCAGTGGTTGGGGGCCTCGTCATAGCGTGGACGCCGGTACTCCATGCCGTACTTCTCGGTGAACCCCTCCACCTGGCCGTGGCCGAACATGGGCAGGCCGGGCAGCGTGGCCATGAGCACGGCGACACCGAAGCACTTGTCGCCGGTACCGAACTGGTCCACGGCAGTGCGCTCGTCAGGATTGCTCATGAAGTTGACGTAGCGCTTCATGATGTCGGGATCGAACTCAAGAGTGTTCTTGATGACCGCGCGGTACTTGGCGTTCTCCTCGTCGCGCATCATGACCATGAACGCCGAGTTGTAAACGCGATGCATGCCCAGGGTGCGGACGAAGTAACCCTCCATGAGCCAGAAGGCCTCGGCCAGCAGCAGCGTGCCGGGGACTTCAGCAGCCACCCGATCGACCACCTCACGCCAGAACTCGTGCGGCATGGCGCGGTCGAATTCGGCGTCGCTCATCGCGTATTCGGCGCGCGAAGGGATGGCGCCGCTCGAGCCGGGCCCGGGAAACCAGAGGCGATGGAAGTGGCGCTTGGCCAGGGTCATGGCCGCGTCAAAACGGATGACGGGAAAGAGCCGCGCGACATGCAGGATGGTCTGGATGACCTGCTCGCGCACGGCCGGGTTCAGGTAGTCGAGCTGCGCGGTGTCGTTCCACGGGAAGCTGGTGCCGTCGTTGCCGTGATAGATGTAGCGCGTCTCGCCCGAATAGCGGTCACGGCGGCGGAAGACAACCGCGGCGTCGGTCTGCTCAAAGTAGTGGTCGTCGATCTTGATCTCCACGCGGCCGTCGTGGGAGAGATCGGGGCCGTTGAAGCTGTATGCGGGGTAGGGCGAATCCTGGCGCGAGATAAACCAATCCGGATGCTCGATGACCCAGGGCGAGTCAATGCCCATGTGGTTTGGCACCATGTCGCTGGCCAGACGCACGCCGTGGTGATAGGCGCGGTCGCGCAGATTCACATACGCCGATTCGCCGCCCAGATCTTCGGCGATGGTGTAGTCGAACAGCGAGTAGGCGGAAGCGACGGCGTCCGAATTGCCGCAGAGTTGCTTGATGGTCTTCGAGGCGCGGCTGCGCTCCCACACGCCGATCAGCCACAGCGAGTTCATGCCGCGGTGGGCAAGCAGCGCCAGCTCCTCGTCGGGAATCTGGTCCAGGCGGTGGATGTTGCGGCCGTATTGCTTGCTGAGCTGCGCCAGCCAGACGTAGGTGCTCTTGGCGATGAGCACGGTGTTGGGCATCCAGGCCGTGTCGGGCGAGAACTTTTCGTACTCGTGCGCCGGATCGCCAAATGTCGGCACCTCGGCGTGGCTGACGATGGAGGGCCACTGCTGCTCACCGTGCTCACGCCGGCGCGCTGCCGCGGCGCGCGCAGCGTCTGCGGCTCTCGCTTCGGCTTCTGGATTGGGCGGGTTGTACATGGCCCAGATGGCCAGCTCTTCTTCGTGCAGAATCTCACCGGCCAGGAGCAGAAAGCGCTCGATGCTGTCGCCCAGCAGCGGCTTCCACAGTTTGCGGATCAGAGCGAGCTGGTCGCTCAGCGAGGTGGGCGAGTCAACAGCCGGCTTGCGCAGCAGGTCAAGCAGGCTCACCGGCGCTGCGCCTTCGAGCGGCACCAGCGGCCGGGTGGCAAAATATTCCGGCAGCTGCTTCGTCACCTGGCGGTAAACCGTCTTCTCGGCCAGCGATTTTTCTTCGAACAGCTCTTCGAACGGCCGGAATGCCTGGTTGCGATTGGCCGTCCACAGCATGAGCAGTTCTTCGAGGGCGGCGGCGCGGTGCGGGGTGCCTTCGGTGACTCCGGCGAGCCACTGCTGCGGCGTTTCTGCACCGCGCATCACGCTCTGGCCGGGAAACTGCTCGACAAAGGTGAGCAGCAGCTTGTCCAACTGTTCCGGGCCCACTTGCGCGGAGAACCAGTCGAGGGCCCTGGTCATGACCTCGGGGTCGAATTGCTCGCGGTAGTGCGCCATCACCGCATGGCCGGCTTCATCAATGAGCCCCATGGCGAAAAGCTGACCGGCGTGTACGGTCTGATCCGGATGCCGGGCCGCGTCGCGGACTGTGTTGATGCGATGCGCGAAGGCGCGGCAGGCCGCCATGTTGGCGAAGACCACGTTCCCCGTGTAGGAGAACAGCGTCTCGACAAACTGGTAGCGTTCCCTGGCGCTTCGCGAAACGTGAAATTCCATCATAGGAAGCTTGCTCCCAAACTCGTTCAGATGCTCAAAACGTTGATACCGAAGCTCAAGGCGATTCCACGCAATTGCCAGCCGGTTCAACCCCACGTGGGACCGCAACGCGGCCAAAGGGTAAAGTATCACCAAAGGCGGCCTCGGCGCTTGTGTCTGTGTTTTCGCTTGCATCTGCTGCAGCGAGCCCCGCCGGCCGGCGAGACCCTATACTTTTGTAAGCCTCTGCACGCTGGCTTGAAGAAACAAAACCCATTTAGATGCCGAATCCACCCCAACCCGATCCTGTCGCACCGCCCGCTTGCCCCATGCCGCGCTCGATTGCCTACCTGGCAAGCACCTATCCGACGCTCTCGATGACATTTGTCCTGCGCGAAGTGCGCGGTCTGCGCGCGCTCGGTTTCCGGATTGAGACGGCGTCCATCAACCCTCCCGACCGACCACCGGAGAAGCTGACCGAAGCGGAGCGCGAGGAAGCAGCACGCACATATTGCGTCAAATCGGATGGCATCGCAGGTGCAGTGGCCGCGCATGCCAGGACCTTCGCGCTCAACTTCGCCGGCTACTGGCGCGGGGCCGCGCTGGCGTTCCGCCTCGGTGGACTCGACTTCGCCCGCCTCTTGCTGCACTGGATCTACTTTACCGAGGCGTTGATGGTGGGCCAATGGATGCGGCGCAAGCGCCAGCGCCACCTGCATGTGCACCTGGGCTCGCAGGCCGCGACTGTAGGACTCCTCACGCAGAGCGTCTTCCGCGTGGGATATTCGCTCACCGTGCACGGACCGGACGAGTTTTACGATGTGCTTGGGCAGCATTTGGCCGAGAAGATTGCCGCTGCTGATTTTGTGGTTTGCATCAGCAGCCACGCGCGCAGCCAGTTGATGAATCTGTCACCGCATGAGCATTGGAGCAAGCTGTTCGTGGTTCCGCTCGGTGTCGATCCCGTGCTGTTTTCTCCGCAGCCTGCACGCCCCTCAACAGAACCGTTCGAGATCCTTTGCGTCGGGCGCCTGACACCGGCCAAAGGCCAGCATCTGCTGCTCGATGCGGTGGACCGTATTGCGGCTGATGGTCGTTCGGTGCGCCTGCGTCTGGTCGGCAGCGGTCCCGATGACGCGTCCCTGCGCGAACACGCGACACGCCTCGCCCATCCTGATTCCGTCATCTTCGAAGGCGCGGTAAACCAGGACGGCATCCGCAGCCTCTATGCGCAGGCGCATGTATTCTGCCTGCCAAGCTTTGCCGAGGGCGTTCCCGTGGTGCTGATGGAAGCCATGGCGATGAGCATTCCCTGCATCTCGACCTGCATTGCCGGCATTCCGGAGCTGATCCGTAATAACATCGACGGGCTGCTTGTGACGGCTGGCGATAGTGTTGCGCTGGCCGATGCATTGGCAATCCTCATCGACGACGGCGGCCTGCGGCAACGGCTGGCCAACAGCGGCCGCGCGCGGGTTATGGACCGGTATAACATTGCGCACAATCTGGAAGCGTTGGCTGAGCTTTTCGCTGAACGTATTGATTTCTGAGCGGGCGGCCAATCTGGATGCCCCTGGGATCAGGCCAGACGCGGGTTTTGCCGGAGCCTCTTCGCAAACTCCGCCCACACGCCTCTGAGCCCGAACACGAAGTAGCATTCGAGCATGAGCGCGGCGGTGCCGGCCACTGCTGCGAGGGCCACCATCGCCAGGGATCGCTGCATCGCATAGCGCTGCAACTCCATGCAGATCGGCAGCGAAACCAGCATTACCAGCCCCAGCTTGAGCACAGGCACGAAGGTAATGGATGGAGCGTGGTCAAAAAGCTTCTTGTTCTCGATATAGATAAAGCCCATCTGCAGTACTTCAGAGACGAGCCAGACCGACATGAATCCCATCAACCCGTACTTGATAGTGAACGGCAAGCTCACGCAGATCATCAAGACATTGCCGAAGAAGACGATGATCGAAAGGCGCTTATGCATGTTGGTGGAGAATTGGAAGAATTGTTTATGGTCGCGCATGCTCATAGCGGCCGAGACCAGCGCCATCAGCGCATAGATGGATGGATCAAAGAGTGCGGGGCGATGGAGCCAGACGCGCACCAGGATCGGCGCAAGCAGATAAGCCCCAAGGTTGGCCACCGGGATCCCTGCGAACACAATCTTCTCGGAGTGATGAAAAATCGAGAGCATCTTCTTCATGTCGCGGGTGGCAAAACTGAATGTAACTTCTGGCGCCACTGCATTGGTGATTGGACTGAGTAACTGCCTGGCGCTGGATAGAATGGTTCGGCTGGTGCTGAACAGCACCACAACGGACGGCCCCAAAATCCATTGCAACATGTTGACCGGAACCTGGAAGACAAGAAACTGCTGGGCAAAGATCATGGCAAACATGCCGCTGGGTTTGAGCGTAGCTTTCGCAGTATCCCAGTTAGCGCCGCTAAGTCCCAGAGGCAGACCGTCTGACTTCGTTTTAAGATCAGCAATTGAGAGCGCGGTGATAACAATGACCGTAACCAACTGGCCCAGTGCAAGGACCGGAAAGGGCATATGAAACAGTGCTAGAGCAAAGCATGCACAAGTCGCGCCGAAGGAGCGGGCATTGCCCCAGGAGATGCCGCGGTGCGTTTTTTCGACCACCATGAAGAGGCCGTTGTAATAGCCGGCGAGGATATTGACCATCATCTGCAAGCCCAGCAAGAACGCGGTCCAGGCCACGTCGGCCTGGGAGATAGTGGACAAGCGCAACAGCCTCTCCAGTGGGAACAGGAAGACGGTCGAGGTAAGGACAACGCCGATCAAGACCATGCACAGCAGCAGCGCGAGAGTGCTGGCCTGGAGCTCACGGTACTCACGCATTTGCTGCCGTTTGTGCAGCATTGTGAGCTGGTTGCTTGCATAGGTGGTGATTCCAAAGTTCAAGGTAGCCAGATAACTCACTGTGCCGAAGAGGACGATCCACTCGCCGTACATCTTGACGCCATAGGAGTGAAGGAATGCTGGCGGAAGCAGCAACTGCGTTGCAACCATCAGCCCCATACTCGTACCCAATGCGCCGAGCATCTTGAGGACTCTCTGAATCATCGTCACCTGAGCAGCACCGGAGTTACTTCGTTCTATCGCTTCCTGGTTTCGTGGGCTACGTGGTCAACTACTTCCAAGGCCATCTTTGCGGTAACTTCGTAGTTGAATAACTCGTCGAAACACCGGCGGCTGCGCACGCGCAGCGCCTCGCGTTCCTCAAAACCAAGTGACTGCCAGCGCAGAAGACAGGCTCGCGTTCCTTCCACCGTATCGTCGCAGACCAGTCCGGCCCAGTAATTGGCCACCTCGCGCCAGATGTTCACCTTGTCGGAGATGATCACCGGCAGGCTGCATACCATCGCCTCGGCAACCACGATGCCGAAGTTCTCCTGGTGCGAGGGCAGAACAAACACCTCGGAGGCTGCCAGAGCACCCCACTTGAGCGTGCCCTGCAGCATGCCGGTCCAGGTAATCCTGTCGGCGACTCCCAGCCGCGATGCGAGCGCCTCAAGCTGCTCGCGAAGGCCGATCTGATCCGGCCCTGCAATGACCAGGCGCCAAGCAGGATCTCTGGCGAGCGATGCGGCGAATGCCTCGATCAGGATGTCGGTTCCCTTCTTGGGATGAATTCTGCCAATCGAAATTACCAGGCGCTTGCCGCGCAGTTCGGGCCACCGCGCGAGAAACTCTTCGGCAGCAACCTGGCTATCGCAATCCGGACCAAAGATGCCGTAAGGCACCACCGTCTCGCGCACCTCATAGCGCGGGAACGACTGCCGGGCGAGGATCTTCTCCTCCTCGCACGTGAACATCACTGTGTTGGCGTTGCGAAGTATGCGCTGCAAAAATAGATGCCAATAAATGGTTTTCTTGATGTGCTTGAGGGGAAATGTGCGCTTGAAATAAGGGTCGAGCATGCCATGTGTGAAAACGCCGTAGGGAGTCTTTGTGCCGGCCAGCGCGCGATACGCCGCCAGCGTGTTGTACTGCCAGATGCAGTTGATGAACACTACGTCGTAACTAGCTATATTGTGCTTGAACCATCCTGCGGCGCGCGGAGAGTAGCCATAAATTCCCCAGCCCGGCCCGAGGGCAAAGACCGGGGCGGGAAAGTTGTATTGCGCAATCGATGCGGGCGAGTCCAGGGATGCGACATGGACCTCATGGCCTCCCATGCGATAGATCTGGCACAGCTGCCTCAGGCCCTCCGCAGGGCCGCCGCTGGCCGGATTCACCGACGGAATCACATGCAGGATTCTCACGTGTGAACCTCGCGCCGGAATGGTGTCAAATTATTCACCGTTGGTTGGCCTCGCGCGCAGCACCTTGAGAGGGTTTCCCGCACAGATCGTCATGGGTGGAACATCCTTGAGCGCAACGCTGCATGCGCCTACGATCGCGCCGCGACCGACAGTAACTCCGGGGCCGACGAAGACATGTGCCGCAACCCAGGACTCGGATTCAATGCGGATCGGCTGCGCATAGATGTCAAACGTTGGACGCGCATAGTCGTGCGAGCCTGTGCAGAGATAGGAGTGCTGCGAGACGACCGCATTTTCTCCGATTACGATTTCACCCAGCGTGTACAGAGTTACGTGATCGCCGACCCAGCTCCAGTCTTCGATACTCAGCTTCCACGGGTAAGTCACAGTGACGGAGGGCCGGATAAGTACACCCTTGCCGATGCGGGCGCCGAAGGCACGGAGCAGAAAGCGTCGCCAGCCATAACATATCTGCGGTGAAGGATGGAAGAACAGCGCTTCCGAGATCCACCAAAGCTGCACAAACCACGCCGGGCGTCCGCGAAAGCCGGGCGGCGTGCGAGCCTGAGAAAGGTCCTGAATGCGCTCTGCCATGTTAGCTTGCCTCGTGCGGTTGCATGTTATGACGACTCAACAGCTCACGATAAATAGAATCCACCCGGTCACCATAAGTATCCCAGCCGCCTAACTGCTTGACCCGCGACAGAGCCGCCGCCGCCATTCGGTCGCGCAGCGCGGGGTTATCCATCATCCACTCAATTTTCTCGCGGATTACCTCCGGGCTGCGGATGGGAACAATAAAACCCTCCACAGAGTGCGTAAACAGATCCTCAGCACCGGTGTTGGTGGTTACAATCACCGGCAGCCCGCAGGCCATGGCCTGTGCCTGCACCAGCGCAAGGCCCTCTTCCACTGAAGCTAACACCAGAACCGAGGCCTGAGAATACAGCTTCCACAACTCGGTCCGCGGGGCTACCCCTTTGTAAACGAATACGCCCTTGTACTGGTCGAGCAGTGGACGCATGCGCTCGTCGATCTCACCCACAAGCCAAAGCTCGCATTGCTGTCTTTTGACCAGCGGCTCGACCGCCTGCAAAAGGTAGCCGATGCCCTTGCGCACCGTGATCTGGCCTACATAAATCACGCGAAAGACCTGATCCTGCTTGGTGCCAGGCCGAAACTCCTTGAGATTCACCCCGTAGGGAGTGACAAAGACCCGCTCGGCCGCGATACCCTGCGCGAGAAACGATCGGCGCGCAAACTGCGATGGAACCGTGACTGCGTGCGCCTCCTCATACTCGGCAACACAGCGCTCGATGCGGTCGGACGCGAACTGCGGCGGGGGCACGTTCCAGAGCCTGTATTCTTCGAGCAGAATTTCTCGCTGGCTGACGATGTGAGAGCAGCCGCGGTCGCAGATCCACAGCTTGCCGGCATCCTTCACGCGCCGACCGGCGACAGGGCCCACGCCGTCGAGCGCGTGGAACACATCGGTCCAATCCAGATCAAGCGAGCGCGCCAGCCAGCGGCCCAGGTCTTTGAGCAACATTTCGTCGAGCCAATAGAGATGTGCGGCGAAGCCGAGCCGGCCGCCGACTGCGAAGGGGATGCGGAAGATGGAGTGGGTCTTGGCGTAAGGCCGCAGGTCTGAGTCGACACGGCTGCGGGGATTGCTGGTAAAGAGCGCGAGTCGCTGGCGAAGCCGCAGCATCTGGCGCGCCAGATCGAAGTGGTGAAACCGGCCGATGGTGAACACGGAGACGTTCATCGCCGACGTTCCTCTGCGGTCAGTGAACTGCGCGGATTTGATGCGGCCTGCACGTCGTGTGTCTCCAAGTCGGCTACGTCCAATTGATCGCCGTAATTTCAGCTTAGCGGCTTCCGAGCACCTGTTGCCAGGAGTGTTCGATTGCCTGCGCTACAACCGCATTACCGCGGGCATTGAAATGAACGCCGTTGTCTAGCGTGATTTCTCCAGCAGCATACGGAAGCTCGGCAACGGTTAGATCGAACATGGGGATTTCATGCGCATCGGCCCATCCCTTGAAGGTGGTCTCGGCAGTCCATGCGGGTTGAGGAATGTCTCTTCTGAATGGGATGTACGCGATGACCAATCGAGCACCCTGCGCCGTGGCCAGTTGCCGGATTTCATCGAGGTCGGCCAGGTTTTCGCGCGTGACTCGCTCCACATTCGCCGCCATGGCATCGCCAGCGTCGTCGCGGCGCAGAAAGTGGAGCAGGCGAGGTCGTAGATAGCGTGCACAGAACTCGCCAATCGCAGTCGCCGGTCGCTTGAGTGGCAGGTCATCTCCCACTTCCGCTACCGTTGCGCGGGGCTGGGTGAGGTCTCCATTGTTCAAGACCAGCACCACGAGATCAGCGTGGAACAGGCCGCGCGAGCGAAGATAGGACAGCTCGTTGCCGGGAGCCCATGCGCCGGCCGATGCGTTCAGAACTTCAACGGGCCGGTGGACGATGGCGGGGAGATCGCGATGCAGAATCTCCGTAAAAATGTCGCGCTGATCCACGCGAGTGGTCCCGTAGGGAATCGAATCGCCGACAAAGAGAATGCGCAGAGTGTTGACCGGGGGCATAGCCGGAAAAGGGTCGGAGCGCATTCCGTATTGATTCGTGTGGGTGTGAACAAAGAAGCGGAATACATTCTGATCAGGCTTGAGAATGTACTCGCAATCCGGGTCGGCCTGGATCAGGATCGGATTGCCGAGTCCCAGCGCAAAGCGCAATATGAGTTCGGCACCAGCGGTGCAAAGCAGAAGCACCACAAGGACCGACGTCACGATGCGGACAAGGCTTTGCGGGCCGCGCATGTACAGCGGGCTCGCCGCCGCCCGCGTTGTATTGTCTGGCCTGGTCACGAGCCCATTGCTCCGTCCAGCATCCCAGGGTCGTGCAGAGGCATCGCATCCCCCTTGACTGGAATCATGCGTACAATCACGCCAACGAGATAGGACATAAGAAGAATGGCGAGTGGAGAGCGAATGGCAAGCGTCATCAACCCGCCCATGCTGACCTGCGAAAACTGGAAGCAGAAGGCGCAGGTGGCCACGGTGCCCCAGGGTTTGCGCATGTCGAACATGCTTTCGTAGAGGATAAAGATGGTGGGAAAAGCAAGGAGCGAAACGACGACCACGCCGAGCCAGCCGAAGGCTCCAAAACTGTCACTGACCGCCGTAATAACGAACTCGCCGTTTACAACTTCGTCGCCGTTGATGCCGGTCACGCGGCCGGTAAACGCCGCGCCGTCGGAGTCCGGCTTGTCTTTGGCGAGGAACCTCGGCATTGCGCGCAGCAGGTCAATTTTGAGGGCGGTAAACCCGTAACGATAGCCACCGGCGCAGGCGTTGATCATATTGCTGTCAGCGCGGATGGCGGACAGGCGGCTGAGCACAAACGTTCCGGGGCGCTCATAATACTCTTCGCGCGATCCGGAGCCGATGCCGGCTGCGCTTGGCTCCTCGACCACCGACCAGTCAGGCAAGGTGGTAAGGAGACGATAGGTTTCCGAGAGCCGCTCGCGAAACTCCAGCTCGCGAATGGGACCGCGCGAATAAATTTCGAACGGAGAGATGACCAGAACAAATACGGCCGCACCGGCAAACGCCGCGATATAGTGCTTTTTCCGGAACTTATATCCACTTACATAACAAGTAAACAGGTAGATCACGGTGGAGAGCATGATGTGACCACGAGACGTGTCGATAAATCCAAAAAAGATTGATGCGAGCCAGGGAATGAGGGCCTTGTAACTGAAGCTGTGGCGGCCCTCGGTGGCGCGTATGTGGCTCTGCACGGCAAGTACCAGGGAGAACAGCAGCAACACGGAGAATGCGAGTCCGATGCTGTGTGCCGACGATGCGCGTTGATCCGGATTGGGAGATGACTCGTAGATCTCGTAGATGAGGCTGGCGACCAGGCCCACCGAGACGGAGATGCCATATTGCAGATCGGCCTGCGCAACGGTGCCCGGCTCCAGGGGTTTGGGTAACTTGATGCGCAGGCTCCTGTAGACAAAGCAGCCAATCATGGCGCAAAAGTAAAAGACAAAGTAAACCTTGATCGTCAACTCCGGCGACTCCAGGGTCTTATCCGCCGCTTCCATGAAGATGACTTTGGCGAACTGGGAGATGACGATGGTGCTGGCCGCAAAGCCCGCGAAGGCGATGCCGCCGATGGAACTGATGCCGCCAAGCACGTTGTACGTGATGCCGATGCAGATAAGAGTGCCCGCCATAAAGGAGACAAACAGCGGCTTGGTGCCGGTGAAGATTTCCCCAAGCGCCAATAACGCTACTGCAACGAACAGCAGCGTGACGGGGATTTTGTGCGGCTTGAGCATCGGCGCTCCTCATTGCATTGGGCCCGTAACTGGCAACTTACTCACAGGCATCTAAGTCATGCGCGCGCGGAGTTACTTGAATATCGTGGCCGTGTCGCTGACGCCATAGAGCAGCGATGCGGCGACGCCGGCTCCGCCAGCGGCCATGCCGGCCTTGAAGGCGTTCGCAGGCACAAGCAGAATGTCATTGGACATCAGCGCGACGTCCTGCTGCTTGCCGAACATGATCTTGCGCAGGTCGAGGCGAATCTCAACCTGCTGGTTATCTGCGGTGGTGCGGATAATTCTTGCCTTCGATAGTCCCGCGCCGTAGTTGACTCCGCCGGCCATGGCCAACGCGCGCAGCACGGTGACGGGCGCGTTGCTGGAGAGCGGAATGGCAGATGGCGTCTTGACATAGCCCAGCACAAAGACGCTGCCTACCTTGGGAATGATGATGGTGTCGCCGGGAAAAAGTGCGATGTTGCTGACGCCGGCCGCGGCGGCATCTGTACCGAGATCGACGATGATGGGATCGGCCTCTTCTACGCGGCGAATGGAAATGCGATGGCTTGCAAAGGGCGTAAGGCCGCCGCAGGCGGAGATGGCGTCAAGCAGCCGCATCTGCCCGAAAGCTGGGATGGGCGAGGGCTTGAGCACTTCGCCGACAACAGTGACGGCGCTGGTGGGCGAGTCGACGAGCTGCACACTCACCTGCGGATCGACCAGGAACCCGCCTTCCCTGAGCTGGCGGGCGAGAGAAGCGGCCGCTTCCGGCGGAGTAAGTCCGGCAACCCTGACTGAGCCGAGGTAGGGCAGCGAGATTTCGCCCTTCGCGCCAACTTTTATTCCTTGCAGAACGGGCGGTGTTGCGCCGAGGATGGTCGAGCCTGAAGTAGTCTGCGAGGTCGTGGTCAATTCGGGCGCGCCATAGGTTGAAATTGAGATCACATCGCCGGGCGCTATCTTGATGTCGCGGAGCTCTGAGCTCTTGACCGATGCAGGCGCGCTGGCCGGGGTGGGCGGCGAGGTCACGGCCGGGCCCAGATACTGGGCATGTGCGGTCAGGCTGCCTGCGCCAAGCGCAACCGCGGCCAGAATAAGCGATCTCCCTTCTTTCGCCAACCTAAGATTCATAACTCCTCCACTTACCCAGCTTACTTACTTTTATAGTCATAGGAGTAATAACCGAGATAGCCGTAATACTCAGGAAGACTCGCGTCTACGCCGTTCAACACGAAGCCATAGACTTTTACGCCTACGTCGCGGAATATCTCGGCAGACCGAGCGAGCATGCCGCGGGTGCAATAGCCCTGGCGGATGACCAGCACCAGGCCGTCAGAGAGCGAGGCGACGATCAGTGGATCGGTCACCGACAGGGCCGGTGGCGAATCGAAGATCACATAGTCATAGCGCTCGCGCAGCACTTCGACGAACGCCTTCATCTGGTCGGAAGCGAGCAGGTCGGCCGGCAGCGGCGGGCAGATGCCAGAGGCGATCACGTCGAGGCTGCTGAGTGTTTTATGCGTCTGGATGACAGCTTCAAACGGTTCGAGGCCGGTGAGAAACTCGGACAGTCCGTTTTTGTCGCTCAGGCCAAGTCGCCAGTAGACGCTGGGGCGGCGCATATCGGTGTCGACGAGCACCACCTTCTTGCCGCCCTGGGCGAGTGCCGCGGCCAGGTTCATGGAGAGGGTCGACTTCCCTTCTCCGGGCTGGCAGCTGGTAATGGCGATCACGCGGGACTGACGCGAGGTGCTGGATAGCTGAATGGAAGTACGGAAGACGCGCATGGCTTCGGCAAAGGGCGAGCGCGCATCCCACAGAATTTCGGGGCCCGATCCGGCGGCAGGCTCAGGACTCTTGCCCTTCCAGTTGGTTTGAGGAACGATGGCGATGGCGGGAACGCCGAGCAGTTCCTGGATCTGCCGTGAATCGCGCATGCGCGTGTCCATGCGCTCGAGCAGCAGAGCCAGGGCCAGTCCGCCGAAGAGCCCAAAAACAAGGCCCAGCTCGCCCAGCGTGACCGTGGACATGCTGGAGGGCTGAATGGGCAGCGCGGCGAGATCGACGACGCTGATGTCGGCCGAGTCAAGGCCGGCGTCGACCGCCGCTTCGCGCAGCCGGGCCAGGATGCTCTCGTACATGTGGCGGTTGGATTCGTACTCTTCGGTCAGCAGTTCATAGCGCACGATGTCGTCGCGCTGGCCGTAGAGGTCCTTGACGCGATCGCTGAGGACGCCCTTGGCCTTGTCTTCCGCCGAGTGGGCAATGCCGTAGGCGTCTTTGGCCTTGTTGACCACTGCTTGTTCCTCGTCGGCAATCTCCTGGTCCAACGCTTTGAGCTGGCCGTTCAGCTTCTTGATCTCGGGATAATTCGGGCCGTAGAAGGTCTGATCGTGGGCCAGTTGCGCGGCCAGGGTTGCGCGCTGGGCGCGCAGATTCTCAAGCATCCCCGCGGTGCCGTCCATGCTTACCGGCGAAGGGCCATCCTGAATTCGATTGGGCGGGAGCGACTGGAGAATATGGTAGCGGGCTTCTTCAAGCACGCGCTGCTCGGTGGCGTCGGCAGCGCCCTTCTCAAGATCGGTGATCTCCTGCACGATCATGGAATGGCTGGGGTCGAGCGCCGAGATGCCGAGCTTCTTCTGCAGGTCGACCATGCGGTCCTGCGAGTTTTGCACGATGGTGCGCAGGTCATCGATCTGGCCGGTGAGCCAGGTGGTGACCTGCTGCGTGCTGTTGTAGTGGGCGATGAAGTTGTTCTTGATGAACTCGCTCTCGAGGGCGTTCACGATGTCGGCCGAGAGCTGCGGAGATTGGCTGACATACGAGATAGTGATCATCTGCGTGCGCGGGACGCGGGCGATGGTCAGATGCGCGCGCAAGGTGCCGATGATGCCGTTGCTCACGAACGGGTCATCCAGATTGCCGTGCAGCAGGGGCGACTGCTTTCTGCCGAAGAACGCTGCCTTGAAGGGATTCTGCGTGCCCAGGAAACGGGGATCGTCGGAGAGCTTGAGGGTTTTGGCCACGGTGGTGAGCAGTTTGTCGCTCTGCAGGATGCGGCTGTCGCTCTCGATGACCACGTCGAGGGTGCTGCCGCCGCCGAGCACGGTGATGGACTGCTTGAGGTCCGCGGCCGAACCCGGCTGAATCTGGATCTCTCCGGTGGCCGTGTACATTTTGCCGCGAGACAGGCCGATGGCAGCCGTCAGCAGGGCCAGACCGACCGCGACCCCGGCAATCAGCCAGCGGCGCTTGCGCACGATCAGCCACAGGTCTGTCAGGACCAGGTCTTCCTTGCCGTGGAGCGGAGAAGCGTTTGTGGCGTGCGTGGACTGTTGCAAACAAACCTCTCAAAAACCGGGCGACCCAACCTGCAGCCCATGGCTACGGGGACTGGCGCGTGGGCTCCGGGCCGCGGCCCGCCACGCTGTTGAGCCCACTCACCTCAACGCTTTGCCAGCAAAATGCTGGAACTGATGATAAAGCCGGACCTATGAAACCCTTACGGTGCGAGGGGGATTATTTCGCCCGCGGACTCACAATGGGTACACGCGCCGGAACACGGTCAAACGGAGCGTGAAACCACCTAACCCATAGAATCTAATGTTAAACCTCAAGCGGCAATACACATTAAGTCGCACCGGGTTGGACGGTGGTGGCAAGGAGCGCTGCGGGAGGGGTGAGGGGGTGGAATTGAGACCCGCCCGACCTGTGGGAAAACGGGTCGCAATCACGCCGGGATTTCGGATTTTCGCCCGGCCCCCGCCTATTTTTCTCCAACTCCAATTCCGGACTGCCTTATCCACAAAAACGCAGTCTTCCTCCGTTGACCATACCCTCCGGGCTGCTTAGAGTCTGTAATCGGGCGAGAGATTTTCCCGCCTCTTTTTAGACGCGGATCAGGCCCGATCGCTGCCCCAACAGGAATCGGGAACGAGCCCCACCACCCCTGGAGTAAACATGCTGAAACTAAAGAAGATCCACATCCTCGGCTTCAAAAGCTTTTGTGACCGCACGGAATTGTCTGTGCCGGGCACCGGCATTGCCGTGGTGGTGGGCCCGAACGGGTGCGGCAAGTCCAACATTCTGGACGGGGTGAGCTGGGTGCTGGGCGAGCAGAGCGCGAAGTCTTTGCGCGGCACGAACATGCAGGATGTGATCTTTGCCGGCACGCGGGACCGCAAGCCGCTGGGCATGGCCGAGGTGACGCTGACGCTGGTGGATCCCGAGGCGTATGAAGGGCCGGTGCCAGTGGAGCCGGAGGTAACGGTCGACCATGACGCACCGGCCGACTGGGACGAAGACGAGCTGCGCCGGGAGCGGGCCTCCGAGGCCGAAGAGATCATGGCCAACGAGCAGCCCGGACAGGTGCTTGAGGACGACGTTACGGAAAGCCCGGCTTCGGGGCAGGCGGCTGAAGGAGCAGGGCCGCAGGCGGTGGTGCTGAAGATTCGCCGCCGCAAGTTTCAGCGCACGCCGCAGAAGGGCGAGATCGTCATCACGCGGCGGCTGTTCCGCACCGGCGAGAGCGAGTACCTGCTGAACGGCAAGCTGTGCCGGCTGCGCGACATTCAGGACATCTTCATGGGCACCGGCCTGGGACCGGAGAGCTACGCGATCATCGGGCAGGAGCGAATTGGGCAGCTGCTCAGCTCCAAGCCTCACGACCGGCGCGCCATTATCGAGGAAGCAGCGGGGATTACGCGCTTCAAGAACAAGAAGCGGCTGGCCGAGCTGCGCCTGGAGAGCGCCAAGCAGAACCTGGCGCGCGTGGACGACATTTTTGAAGAAGTAACGCGGCAGATGAACAGCCTGAAGCGGCAGGCGGCCAAGGCCGAGCGGTTTGCCGCGGTGCGCGACGAGCTGCGCGGGCGGCTGCGCGTGGTGCTGGCCAGCCGCATGGGGCTGATGGATGCCGAGCAGGCGCGGCTGGACGAGGAGATTGCCGCGCTGTCGGAAAAGATCAACGGTTCGGCGACGGAGATTGGCGAGCTTGAAACCAATCAGCACAGCCTGACCGAGCGCGGCTACCAGTTGGACCGGGAAGGCCAGGAGGCGCAGAACCGCGCCAATGAAGCAGCGGTGGAGCTGGAGCGTGCCGCGGCGCGGGAGCGGGCCAACACCGAGCGCGTCGCGGATTTGGAAGGACGCATTGCGGCAGCGGCGGCGGAGCTTGAAGTCACGCGGACGCAGCTGGGCGGCATTGCCGAGGAGCGCGCGCAGCAGCATGCGTTTCTGGAGACCGCGGCCGGCGAGGCGCGGACCTTCCGCCAGCAGGTGGAAGCGAGCCAGCAGGAGGCGCGCACGGCCGCCGAAGAGGTATTCACAGCGGAGCGAAACTTGGAGACGACGCGTCGCCACGCCATGCATTTATTGACGCTGGCAGGCAACGCGCGCAACCACACGGCGCAGGCGGAAGAGAGCCTGGCCGCACTGGAGCGCGAGGCGGAGCGGTTGGAAGCAGAGATGGCGCAGGCCCGCAACGAGCGCGAGACCCTCGGCGTGGAGAGCGGCCAGGTGCGGATGCGGTTTGAGTCGGCCGGCGATGCGCTGAAGCGGCTGGAGAGCGAGATTGCCGCGCTGCGTGAGTCGCTGCAGGCCCGGCGCGCGGAAGAGAATGCACTGCGCACGCGCACCAACCAGCTGCGCGGCGAGCAAGCCGCCATTGCCGGACGGCGCGACTCGCTGCAGGCTCTGATCCGCAACCACGGCTACTCGACGGACACGGTACGGCGGCTGCTGAAGCCGGGCGCGCTGGCTCCGGGCATGGCGCCGGTGGGTACGCTGGCGGATTTCCTTGAGGTCAGCGGCGAGTACGAAGGCGTGGTGGACGAGTTTCTGCGCGACGAACTGAATTTCGTCGTCGTCAAGAGCTGGGGCGCGGCAGAAGAAGGCGTGCGGCTGCTCAAGTCGGGCGTGGATGGGCGCGCGACCTTCCTGATACACGACGGCGCGCAGGGCGTGCTGTTCGAAGAGAATGTGCAGATCGTGAATGTGCCGGGCGCAACGCCGCTGAAGGACGCCATTCGGGTGCAGGAGGGATTTGCGCGGTCGCTGGAGACGATTCTGCCCAAGCTGCGCCATGGCTACCTGGTGGACGATGCGATCCGCGCGCGGACGCTGGCCGGGGAGTTTGGATTTGCGTTCTTCCTGACGCCGGAGGGCGAGTGCTTCCACAACGGGACGGTGACCGGCGGCAAGCCGGCCAGCGAGGGTCCGCTGGCGCTGAAGCGCGAACTGCGCGATGCGGAGAACCGGCTGGGCAAGATGGAAGCCGCGCTGGCACAGGCGGAGAGCGAAGCAGCGGCGCTGACGCGGACGATCGAGGAGATGACGGCGCAGCTCGAATCGAGCAGCGCGGAACGACGCCAGGTGGAGACTGAAACAGCCAACCAGGGTGCGGCGCTGAAGCAGATGGAATCTGAAGTTCAACGCGTGGAGCGGCGCTTGCAGGAGTGGACCCTACAGGCGGCGCGCAACAAGGATGCGCGCGAGGCCAAGCATGTGTCCATTGAGCAGAAGCGCGAGGAGACTTCGCGCCTCGAAGAAGAAAACCGCCAGGCCGAGGCCTCGCTCGACGAGTTACAGGCGAAGCTGGCACTGTTGCGGCAGGCGCGCGAGGGCTTGCAGCAGCAGGCCGCACAGGTGACCGCGGAGCTGGCCGGCCTGGAAGAACGGCGGCGCGGGGCGGAGGCTGCCTTCCAGCGCATCGACCGGCTGCACGCGGACCTGGAGCGGCGGGTGCTGAGCATCGAGCAGCAGCGCGCTGCTGCTGAGGGTGAGCGCGAGCAGCGCATCGGCGATACGGCGGCGCTGGCCGGACGGATGGAAGAGCTGGCCAGCACGCGGACGGAAGCCATCGCATTGGCGCAGACGCTGGTTGCGCAGTCGCAGGAGCTGCGCCTGCAACTGAGCGGGATTGAGACGCAACTGAAGACGGCGCGCGCGGCGCTGGACCAGCTGCGCGACGATCGGGCGAACCGCTCCAGCCAGGTGGCCAAGCTGCGCTCCGACCTGGAACACCTTGAAGCCAGCTGCCTGGCCGAGGTGAACGTTGAGGCCCAGGTATTGCGCGAAGACGCGCTGCTTGAGCGCATGGCCGAGGAATCGCTGGCTGCCGAGGAAGAGACCTGCCGCGAACTGCGCCAGCGCATTGAGCAGATGGGCCCAGTGAACATGATGGCTCTGGAGGAGTACAAGGAGACGGCGGAGCGGCACTCGTTCCTGGAGACGCAGCGCAAGGACCTGGTCGAGTCGATCGAGAACACGGAGGAGACGATCAAGGAGATCGACCAGATTTCGCGGACAAGATTCGACGAGGCCTTTGCGCGCATCAACGAGAACTTCGCGCAGGTGTTCT
>Ga0302320_10008774_pt1 | contig 21889 bp, 10 predicted proteins | sample Bog_T0_3_FD_202130 | JGI IMG/M metagenome (GOLD analysis project Ga0302320, IMG submission 202130) | Peat permafrost microbial communities from Stordalen Mire near Abisko, Sweden - Bog_T0_3 | ecosystem: Environmental > Terrestrial > Soil > Wetlands > Peat | place: Sweden: Abisko, Stordalen Mire...
AGACTGATTTCCGCCTTGGCCGCATTGGCGCTAGTTGCATTCGACGAAACCGTGCGGGTCGGGATGCGATAGCCGCTCACGTGCGCAGTCTGGGCATTGGCCACAGAGATCCCCGCAAGGCCAGCCACGGCCAGCAAGGCGACCGCCATGCGCAAGCAGGTTGCCGTCTTGCGCCGGGATGCATGGAGGAAAGTACCGGCGGCCAGTGCCTTGGGGGTAAACCCGGCCGAAGCCGCAGAAACATGGGACAGACTACGAATCAGCAGACCTTGCATTGTTCTCGTCTCCTGGAAGCTTGAGTTGTTTTTGCGCGGGGCAGGAAAACATTCACGTTGTCGCAGCGTTACGGAAGCGCCTTCAATAGGCGGCGCCATGCCTTGGGGACCTGGTGTTAACAGACCTGGAAACCATGACCACCCATGCCGGAACGGGATTACGAACGACTGTGCGAGGTCCCGGCTTCTACGGTGCAGGGTAGCGCTATTCTGGCAGAGGGCAAACCGGGATTGCAAGTGAATAATTTGCGATTCTTAATTCTTCGATAAAGCTTCGCTTCGAGATAGAGGAAATCCAACAACTTGCGGGTAAGCTGCTGTGTTAGAGACCGCACTCTTTACCGGTCAATCGCATCTGCACTGACGTTTGCTCACCAGGACGAACATCTGCTGGCCAGGCCGATTCAGCTCCAGGTAAGTTACTGTGGCGCACTCATTGTCCGTAACTTTATCCTCGCAGGTTCTGCGCGGCAATTTAGATTCCATACCATCTTCCCTGCCGCCTCTTCCAGGCAATATACATAAATTCAGGCACTTAGATCGACACCTTCGACCTTCAACCGGAGACCGACCTGCTTGTCTGCTCAAGGTAACATCTCGAATAGTTACCTGGACAAAATGCAACAGACTCTGTGCACTGTGCTCCATCCAATCCCCTCGCGTTGCCCATGAGAATTCACCAGGTTCGGCAAAGAATCGCGCGTCGTTTGCCCTTTCCCTCGATTCCTCCAATGCCGTCCGCATCTCGCTTGCATCCTTCAAACAATTTATGCGGCGAATCTCACTATCCGGAACCCCTCCCTGCCCCACCGCGCGGGCGGGATGAAAGTACGCGGGCCTGGAGATGTCTCCCGGCCCGCGTATGTGGACTGATGGAACTGAACGGCTGGATGGTGAAGGGCTTTGCTAGGGTTGATATCTCCAGAGGTCGTTGAGTTGGCCGTAGTCGCCGCTGGAATCGATTCCATTGCCGCCGAAGAGCCAGAGATGGCCGTTGCCGTCGGCCCAACTGACGGAGTATTCGCGGCCACCGGGACTGTTGCCCGCCGCGGGTACGCCCAGGGTGCCGTAGATGCCGGAAGGGCCGCCGGTATTGTTGGTAGTTTTGGCGACGGTGCTGCTTCCGGCGACCCAGGTCCATTGATTTGTGGAGGGAGTGTACTTCCACAAGTCGCCGAGTTTGCCCAGATTGCCGGCTGAGTCAGCGCCGGAGCCGCCAAAGAGCCAGAAGTTGCCGCTGCTGTCGGTCCAGTTTGCGCCGTTTTCGCGGGAGCCGGGCATGTTGGCGGAGGCGGCTTTGCCGATGGATCCATAGACCCCGGCGATGCCGGAGCTGGAGCCGGATTTGCTTCCGGCGATCCAGGCCCACTGTTTTGAGGCGGCGACGAACTCCCAGAGATCGTCGAGCCAGCCCCCCTTGTTGTTGGCGTCAAGGCCATAGCCGCCGAGGAGCCAGAGATTGCCGCTCTTGTCGGTCCAACTGGTTTCGCCCGATCGGCTTCCGGGGATGTTGGTGGAGGCGGCTTTGCCCAGCGTGCCGTAGACGCCGGGATTGCCGCCGCCGAGGGAGGGGATGGTGCTGCTGCCGCCCATCCAGGTCCATTGTCTGGTGGAGGGATTGAGCTCCCAAAGGTCGTTAAGGTTGCCCGAATTGCCTTTGGAATCGAAGCCGTAGCCGCCAAAGAGCCAGAAGTTGCCGGCGGCGTCGGTCCAACTTGCGGCGCCCTGGCGCCCGCCGGGAACGTTGGTTGCAGCAGCCGTTCCCAGCTTGCCGTAGACTCCGGAGTTTCCAGCGTAGTAGTCACTATTTGGCGGTGGTACCGTGCTGCCTCCGCCCACCCAGGTCCATTGCTTTGTGGAGGTGTTGAACTCCCAGAGGTCGTTGAAGTTGACGAGTCCGCTGCTGAGGCTGGTTTGGGCCCAGCCGCCGAAGAGCCAAAGGTTGCCGGCGGCGTCAATCCAACTGGTGGAACTTGCGCGGTTGCCAGGAACGTTTGCGGCAGAAGGCGTGCCTAGCTTGCCGTAGACTCCGAGGACGACGCAGGCGTTTGCCGTGCAGGGTACCGTGCTGCTTCCGGAGACCCAGGTCCATTCGTCCGTGGCCGGATTGAATTGCCACAGGTCATTCAGCCCGTTGTAGCCGTGGCCTGACGCATCGAAGCCCGAGCCGCCAAAGAGCCAGAGGTGGCCGGCGGGATCGGTCCAACTGCTAGCGTTTTCGCGGCTTCCGGGGGTGTTCTGGGGAGCCGGGATTCCCAGTGTGCCGTAGACGCCGGGCAGGCCGCCGGTGTAGTAGGGCAGCACCAGTGGCACGGTTTTGCCGCCGCTGATCCAGGTCCATTCTTTGCCGGCCGTGACCGGGGCAGCGACCACCTGTTTGACGGTGTTGGAGGTTCCGGCGTTGAAGTTGGCATCTCCGCTGTAGACGGCGGTTACGGAGTCAGAGCCCTGGGGCAGCGCGGCGATGGAGAAGGCCGCCTTGCCGCCGCTCAGGGGCTCGCTGCCCAGCGTGGTGTTTCCGCTTTTGAAGGTGACGGTGCCGGTGGCCGTGCCGCCGAATTGGCCGGCGACCGTGGCCGTAAAGGTGACCAGCTCAGCAAAGCTGGAGGGATTGGGTGTGGAAGCGAGCGTGGTGGTGGAGTTGGCTTTGGTGACTGTCTGAGTAAGAGCGCTGGAGGTGCTGGAAGCGTAAGTTGCGTCGCCGGCAAAGGCTGCAGTGACGGAGTCAGCGCCCCCGGGCAGGGCTGAGGTGGTGAGGCTGGCGAAGCCGCCGCTCAGGGTTGCGGTTCCCAGCGCCGTAGCGCCGATGCTGAAGGTGACGGAGTCACCGTTGGGCGGCGTGCCGCCGGTAGAGGCGACCCTGGCGTTGAGGGTGACGGGCTCACCATAAACCGACGAAGCCTGCGAAGAAGTGAGGGTGGTGGTTGTGGCCTTGAGGGAAACGACGGCTGGAAGCTGATACTTCCACAGGTCGTTGGGATAGCCGGGGGTCTGATTGATATCGAAGCCATTGCCACCCCAGAGCCACAGATTGCCGTGGGCGTCGGTCCAGCAGGCGGAGCTGAAGCGGCTTCCAGGGATGTTTGCGGGCGCGGCCACGCCCAAGGCGCCATACACCCCGGGCTCGCCGCCATCGAAGTTGCCGGTGCTGCTTCCTCCCATCCAGGTCCATTGGTTTGCGGTGGGATCGAACTCCCACAGGTCGTTCATGACGCTGAAGAACTTGGCGGAGTCGTAAGCGTTGCCGCCAAAGAGCCAGAGATGGCCGGCGCCGTCGGTCCAGCTCAATGCGTCGTAGCGGCCGCCCGGAAGGTTTCCGGCGGCTGGCGTTCCTTGCGTGCCGTACACTCCGGCCTGCGCGTTGCCGCCCCCGCCGCTGCTGCTGCCCCCCATCCAGGTCCATTGGTTTGTGGTGGGATTGAACTTCCAAAAGTCGTTCAGAAACCCCGGTGTGCCTGTAGAGTCGACCCCGAAGCCTCCGAGCAGCCAAAGGTTGCCGTTGCTGTCGGTCCAGGTCGCGGATTCACCGCGCGTGCCGGGGAAGTTTCCGGCGGCTGCCGTTCCCTGCGTGCCATAGACCCCAGGGTGTTTGCCGCCCGTGCCAACGGAACTATACCCCCCCATCCATGTCCATTGGTTCGTCGAGGGATTGAACTCCCACAGATCGTCGAGATAGGCGATATTGTCGCTGGCATCGTGGCCGAAGCCCCCGAAGAGCCAGAAATGTCCGTCTTTGCCGGTCCAGCCCACGGCCTGATTCCGGCCTCCCGGGACGTTTGCGGCTGCTGCCTTGCCCAGCGTGCCGTAGACTCCATCCTGGCCGCAGGTGCCACCGCCGCATCCGCTTCCCACTGAGCTGCTGCCGCCCATCCAGGTCCATTTGATTGTGGAGGGATTGAACTTCCAGAGGTCGTTGAGATTGCCATAACTCCCACTGCCATCCAGGCCGATTCCTCCGAAGAGCCAGAAGTTGCCGCTGCTGTCGGTCCAGCTCACGGGGTAACTGCGACCGCCGGGGGTGTTTGCGGCGGCGGCAACGCCCACTGTGCCGTAGACACCTTTGGGGGCCGCGTAGTTGTTACCGGCGATCCAGGTCCATTTGCTGGTCAGTGGGTTGTACATCCACAGGTCGTTGAGAGGACCCTTGTTGTCGCCGATATCGTAGCCCAGGCCTCCAAAGAGCCAGAGATTCCCGCTTTTGTCGGTCCAGCTGGCGGTTTGCATCCGGCTGCCGGGCAGGTTCGCGGCGGCGGGCGTTCCCATGGTGCCGTAGACCCCGGCGGCGCCGGGCATCGTGATATCCCGAATGGTGCTCTTTCCGCCCATCCATGCCCACTCGTTTGTGGTCTGCGCCGAGGCAGCCGAGGCGCAGGCCAAGGCGAGCGCAACCAGCAAGGTCGCGGACCGGCGCTTCGATCTTGCGACGCGGCGGGCGAAGGAGATGCTGGCGGCGCGGGCCTTCAGAGTGGACCCCGACAAGGCGCCAGGAACGGCGGAAACCAACGACAGATTGAGAGCGAACAGAGGAAGCATCAACACGGTCTCCTGAGAGCTTGAGATTTTTCAAAACCGGGAGAGGGGAGCCCTCTCGTGGAGCGGCGGGGCGAATGCGCCGGTCAGCAGCGGTGCATTGCCGTGGGCCCGTTGTGATAAGGCACAGAAACACTGACACAACTCCGCCGAGTTCAAGAGACCCAGTGGTGAAAGGTAAATAAGAAAGAGAGGAAACTTGCAAATCATTTTGAAGGAGCGCAAAGAGGGGTTGCAAGTGAATTTTGCGTCATTTTGGGTTCGCTATAACTTCGTGGTTGAAGTTGAAACAGAAGTTGGATAACTTGAACCGCTCTCCCCACCCCAGGCTGGGATGCGGGGGGGGCCATGAGACGAGCGCGGAGGGGATTACTCGCTGGCGGGCAGGCGGATCTCAGCGGACCAGGCCTGGGCGCCGAGGGATTGGCAGGAGAGGGTGGCGATGGCGGAGGCGCGGCGAAGGGCAGGCTCGAACTCCGCTTGGTGGGCGAAATAATAGCAGAACGCACCGTGCAGAACGTCGCCTGCGCCCAGGGTGTCAACGGCCGCGATGGGAGCGATCACGATCTCAAAGCGGCGGCCGCGATCCGAAGCGAGGATGGAGTTTGCGCCGCGGGTGACGGCGGCGCAGGGAACGCCGCGGGCCACGAGCCAGGCGAGGATTGCTTCAGGATTTTCAAGCGGGCCGCCGTGCTCCGCGGGGACATTGAAGCGCTCGCTGCAGATGGCGACAGTGAGCAGGGGGACGAGTTCGGCGGTGCCGGGCTTGAAACTGCCGGCATCGAGGACGAGGGCGGCTCCGGCATCGCGGAGTGAAGCGAGCAGGATGCGGAACTGATCAAAGAAGAAGCCGTCGGTGAGGACGACGGAGGGGATTTGGCCGCCGAGGGCGAGGGCTTCAGAGGGCCAGGGGCCGAGTTGGCGGAGGGGCGCCTGCTGGATGGGCGGGTTGAGGACGGTGCGGCTGCCGTTGGCTGCGTTGATGAGGACGGCGCAGAGCGGGGTTTCGTAATCGGTGCCATCGGCGAGGTCAAGCAGAGATATATGGTGACGCGCAAGTTCAGAGCGGACCAGGCCGGCCCAGGGGCCGCCGCCGACGGCGCTGGCGAGAAGGGGCTTGCCGCCGAGCAGGGCGTGGGTGAGGGCGGCGTTCATGGCGGGACCGCCGGGCGCGGCGTGGAATTGGCGGGCGTAGACCTTGGTGTTTTCTTCAGGCAGCGCGTCGAGCCGGTAGAGGGCGTCAACGGTGGTGCGGCCGAGGAAGAGGGTGAGGGGTTCGCTCATGGGCAGCGCTCCCCTCAGGTGGTTGCGGTCAGCGCATCGGTGCTCTTGCTCATCTTGGCGGTGCGCTCCTGCTTGCCCCAGTTGAAGGGCTTGCCATCGATGGCGCGCTTGACAGTTTTGAGCAGAACGATGGAGAAGACCTGGCGATAGGCGAAGCGCTGCAGCCAGATGTGGAACAGCAGCCATCCGTCGCCCTTGTTGGCGGGGTGGCGGCGCTCCAGCGAGAAGGCCAGCGAGGAGGTGACGAAGTCAATCAGCAGGAAGCCAAGGAAGTAGACGAGGAGGCGGTCAAAGTTGGCGGCGGAGGCGGCCTCGGGGTGGTAGTGGCGATCCACGGCGTAATGGATGATGCCGGCCAGGAACATGATGTCAATGAACGGCGAGAAGAGCGGCAGCACGATTTGGAAGATGAGGATGTTGGGCAGGGCGAAGAAGCCCATGGCCCGATTGGTGACAAAGGCGGCGCGATGCTTCCAGATGGCCTGGAGGGTACCGAAGGACCAGCGGAAGCGCTGGCGCATGAGCCCCTTCATGTCAATGGGCGCCTCAGTGAAGGCCAGGGAGCGGTCTTCATAGACGACCTTGTAGCGCTGCTCAAGCAGGTTCATGGTCAGATCGGCGTCCTCAGCGACGGTGTTGACGGGATAGCCGCCTGCTGCCTTCACGGGAGCAGTGCGCCAGGCGCCGATGGCGCCGGGAACCACGGTGACCACGTTGAACAGGTCGAGGGCGCGGCGCTCGAAGTTCTGGCTGGTGATGTATTCCAGGGCCTGCCAGCGGGTCCAGAGGTTCACGCGATTGCCCACCTTGGCGTTGCCGGCGACGGCGCCGATGCGGGGATCTTCAAAGTGCGGGATGAGCTTGCCGATGGCGTCAGGAGCGATGACCGTGTCGGCATCGATGCCGACGTAAATCTCTTCAGTGAGGCGTTCGAGCGCGTAGTTGAGCGCTGCGGCCTTGCCGCCGTTTTCCTTGACGAAGACCTGGAGGCGGCCGGCAGCGATCTCGGCGGTGTAGGCGTGTCGGGCCACCTCAGCGGTGCGGTCGGTTGAGCCGTCGTCGATAACGATGACGTGGAGGTTCTGGTAGTCGGAGTTGAGCACCGAGCGGATGGTGCGGACGATGACCTTCTCTTCGTTGTAAGAGGGAATGAGCACGGCGACACGGGGGTTGTAGCCGGGCGAGGCTTTGCGGTGAGGGCGGCGCAGGCGATCGATGAGGGCGAGGATACCGATGAGCAGGAGGCGCGCGCTCATGAGGATGTCGCCGACGAAGAAGACCATGACGATGAATTCGCCGATGATGGCCAGCCCGGAGAAGGCGACGGAGTCGGGCACGGCGCGCACCTCAGGCCAGAAGCCGATTTTGGGATTGACCTGGGCGGTGGTCTTGCCCATGAGGGCTGAGACCTGAACGATGCTGATGCCGTGGGCGCGGAGGGCGTCAATGAGGACGGGGAGGGCGGCGACGGTGGGAGAGCGGTCGCCGCCGCCGTCGTGCAGCAGGATGATGGAGCCGCGGAGTTGCGGGCGGCTCTTCATCAGATTGAGCTGCGAGAGAACGCTGTCGGTAATCTCCTGCGGGGTTTTGCGGGGATGCTCGTCCCAGTCGTCGGTGTCGATCTTGTTGCCGATGACAGTGAAGCCATCCTGCTGAATGCGCAGGACCGGGGCTGCCTGGTCCGTAGTGCTGGGCTCTTCGTCGATGTCGAACGGAGGGCGGAAGTAGAGCGCCTGGATGCCGAGCTTGCTGGCGAAGAGGCGGTCAGTGAGCTTGACCTCGAGATCGAGCTGCTCTCTTGAGATTTCGCTGATGTCGGGATGGGTGTAGGTGTGGTTGCCGATCTCGTGGCCTTCGCGCTGGACGCGCTTCATGACGCCGACATTTTCCTGGGCGACGGTGCCGATCATCATGAAGGTGGCCTTGACGCCCTTGTCGCGGAGGATGTCGAGGATTTTTGGGGTCCACTTGGCGCTGGGTCCATCGTCGAAGGTGAGGGCGACCTCGTTGGGATGGTAGCCGTATTGCTCGATGGTGTAGGTGCGGGGGTAGGCGTCCATGTGCTCATCGACGATGAGCTTTTTGCGGGGGTCGGGCTCGTCGGTGTCGACGGTGACGGTGCGCTTGCCGGGCAGGGGGCCGCCGGTGATGCGGAGGATGTCGCCTTCGCCCTCGGTGTCCAGGTCGCGGCCGGGCTGGACGATGGCCAGGGCCTGGGGGGAATCGACGGCGCTGGGCTTGTCCCAGATGCTCCACAGCGAACTGTCTTCAGAGCCGAGACGCCACAGGGCAAAGGTTTGCAGGCCAAGAGCGCGGGCGGCGCGCAGCTCGTTGAGCACGGTTACGCCATCAAGGAACCAGACGACGTGGCGCTCGTTGTCGTCTTCGTCAATGTACTCGTAGTGCGGATTGAGCGAGTCGTCGTCGAGGTCGAGGTTGGCGTTGGCGTCAGAGGCGCGCTGGAAGACGTCGGAGATGGCCAGCACTTCAGCGCCCCTGGGCTGCGGCTTCAAGTGCCTGCGGGACTTCGGATCGGGAATCGAGAAGGCCCAATCGTAGCCGTAGTTGCCGATCGCGCAGATGAGCTTCTCTTTGGGAACCACTTTCAATGCGCGGGTCAGGTTGGCGACAAACCAGTTCTGGCTGGCGATGGGGCCAGGGACGCTGGTGGTCTGATGCTCGTCGTAGTTCATCAGCACCAGCCCGTCAGAGCTGGCGGCGATGGTTTTGAGGTCCTTGTCTTCAGTGGAGATGGGGGTATTTACGTAGAGGCGGAGGTTGCGCGGGTGCAGCTCGGCGTAGAGCTCCTGCACGAAGGTCATGTACGCCGGGAAGGCGTTGTCGGGCAGATTTTCAAAGTCAAGGGAGATGCCGCGGTACTCAGGCAGCGCGGTGAGGAAACGGACAACCTGCTCGCGCAGTACGTCGCGCCTGGCCTGGTCAGTGAGGACCGCGCCGAAGTTAGGGTCGAAGGTACGCAGCGCGGTGTTGTAGTTGGTGAGGTGGGGGAAGATCTCGGTGTCTTCCTTAGATCTCTGGATGACCAGCTTGATCTTGTTGTCTTCGTCGGGGTCGTGGACGGTGTTGCCGTCGATGACGGCGTACTCGACATTTGCCCCGTTGGTGGACATGAGCACACCGGCAGGTGCGTCGACGTGGAGCCACTCAGGGAAGAGCAGGTCGATCTGGTGCACATGCTCTTTGAACGAGGAATAGCTGGCGACGTCGCCGGGGGTGTAATAGGCGGCGCGCAGGCCTTCACCGCTGTTCAAGGGGATCTCAGAGGGGCGGCGATCGGTCTTGCGGCGGGGCGGGCGCTGGCTTTTTGCGCCGCGCAGCACCGGGGGGCGCTCAGGCAGCGCCTTGTAGTTGTGGCGGAGGGTGGGGAGCAGGAGCTCCGGGACCTCCTGGTGGCGCATGATGTTGAAGATAAAGCCGGCCAGGACCAGGGTGGAGGCAACCGCCGTGACGTCGAGGATGCGGCGGAGGCGCTTCCATCGCTTGCGGTGGGGGTCGAAGAAGATCTGTTTATCGGACATGGGCGGCGGCTTTTTCTATCTCTCTTGGAAAGGCGTGGTTGCCAAACGCGTGGGCGCGCAAGGCCAAGGGATGCATTACGCTATACAGTACGAATGGTATGGAAGCTGCCCGCGAGAGTCAATTAACGCCCCGGCAGGCGATGGGCCGCAGCCGCCTGCGCCTGAGCCCCGCGTTGTGGGTTGGACTGGCGCTTGCGGCCGGCCTCGCGCTGCGGCTTTGGATGCTGAAGGAGCTTTTTGAGGTCCAGGGCGACTCGCTGGTGTACGGCGGCATCGCGAAAAACCTTCTGCTGCATGGCCGGTACGCGCTCATCCAACCCAGCGGCGCGATGATGCCGACCATCATCCGCCTGCCCGGCTACCCATTCTTTCTCGCCCTTTGCTTCAAGCTGTTCGGCATGGAGAACTATGCCTCGGCGGCGTGGGTGCAGATTGCGCTGGACCTGGTAGGCGGGCTGCTGCTGGCGGATTTTGCGCGGCGCGTTGCGCCCCGATTTGCGTCCGGGGAACGGCTGCGCACCGGCGCGGCGCACTGCACGCTCTGGCTGGCCATGCTTTGCCCCTTCACGGCCATCTATTCGGTCGAGCCGATGAGCGAGGGGCTCACGCTGTTTTGCGTTGCGCTGGCGCTTTGGTCGGCGGCGCGCTTCACTGAGCGGGCAAGTTGGCGGTGCGCGCTTTGGCTTACGCTGGCCGTCACCTATGCGGCGCTGCTAAGGCCGGATGGGGCACTGGTTGCCGTGGCGCTGGCGCCGGTTTTGGCGATCGGGCTGTGGCGGTTAGAGGCAGCAGAGTGCAAGCGAAGGATGCGCATGGGGCTGGTGTGCGTGCTGCTGGCGCTGGCTCCGTTTGCGGTATGGACATTGCGGAACGAGAGAGTCTTCCATGTGCTTCAGCCGCTGGCGCCGCGCTATGCGACCGAGCCGGGCGAAGACATGCACCTGGGGTGGAAGCTCTGGTTCAAGACGTGGAGCCTGGATTTTGTTTCGACCTTTGCGGTTTCATGGCAGGTGCCGGACAACGAGCTGGATCTGAGCGCTGTGCCGGCGCGGGCGTTTGACTCGCCGCGGCAGTATGCGGAGACGGCGGCGCTGGCTGCCGAGTACAACCGCAACGGGCAGGAGATGACGCCCGCGCTGGACGCGGAGTTTGCGCGGCTGGCCGAGGAGCGGATCGCGGCCCATCCGCTGCGGTTTTATCTTTGGTTGCCGCTGGGGCGGATGGGGGACATGTGGCTGCGTCCGCGGGTGGAAGACCTGCCCATCGATCTGGACTGGTGGGTGTATGCGAACCACCCGGACGAGACGCGGCTGAGCCGGGCCTATCTTGTGTTGAACCTGGCGTATCTTGCGCTTGCCGGCGCGGGGCTTTGGCTGCGTCCGCGCCTCTGGCAGGCGATGCTGGCGTATTTCCTGCTGCGCAGCGCGCTGCTGCTCACCGTGGGCGCGCCCGAGGCACGGTACACCATCGAGTGCTTCCCGATGATCTTTGCGCTGGCGGGGATCGCGCTTTACCGGTTCACGTATCCCGTCTTGCTGTCGGTCTTGAAGGTGAAGGCGTCGGCGGGCAACGGCTGATTGACCTGGATGTTGAAGTAGACGCTGACGCGGTATTGGCCGGAGCCCTCTTCAAACACCTGCTTCAGGCTCACGCCTCGCTCCGTATCCACCCAGATGGTGACCTTGGGAAAGAGCTTGAGCACGTCGGGGTCTTTGGCGACCAGTTCCAGCTTGTCCGTGGCGACGCCGTCGAGGGTCTCGGGGCCGAGATACTTGATGGTCCACTTCTGCTCAAGGTCTTTGCCGCTGGCGCCGAAACCGAGCACCAGGTAGCTCTCGTATTTGCTCACCTTGTTGGACGTGGTGACCTGGTCGAGCAACTGCTCATAGAGCTTGAAGACACCGCCGGCGATGACCATCACCTTGGGCACCGGTTTCGAGTTCTCTTCGCGGATGTGGACGCCCATCTTGAAGCCCGTGCCGGCGCGCTCGTAGTAGACGGTTCCCTTCTGCACATCGGTTTCCGGGATCGGGTCGGTTTCAACGGAGTCGAACTGAAAATCGGCGGCGGTCGAGTGGAAGCGCGCGGCGGCGGCGTCCAGCTTGCGCAGCACCTTGTCGAGATCGTCGGCCGCAAAGGCGGAGCGGACGGGCGCGAGCAGCAGCGCGAGGGATGCCGCGAGAACGAGATGATTTTTCTTAAGCATGGATTTCCTTATGAGGTACCGTAACCGCGTAGATAAGTGGTTTCCCAGGTCTCAAAGGCGAGACCTGGGGCACCCGGGCTCATAGGCGCGCTGACAGAATCACCCGGTCCTGGTGCGAAATTGAAGTGCGGCCAAGGCGGGCAAGCGGTACAAAGAAAACTCTAGCGGTGAGCCCAGACCTTCCACACCAGGTTTCCCTGGGCGTCCGTGAAGGTTTCCCAGTGCTCGATGAAAACGGCGTCGCCGGTGACGGGCTCAATGGCCTTGCGCAGGGCTCTTTTCACGACGTCATTGGGCGCGCCGGCGGGCACATAGGCGTCTGTGTTCTGCACGGTGATGACCAGGCCGTGGCCTGCATTGCCGACGATCTGGATGGGATGCGCGGGGCCGTTGATGGGCGAGGGCTTGTCGCCATAATTCCACAACTGGGGCGTGATGAAGATGAAGAGCAGAATGAGGGTGACCATCACGTCGTAGTGGAAGCCGCCGCGCGAGTAGGTCCAGTAAAAGTAACTCTTGAGAATCTGCCGGAAACTGCGCTTTGGCAGCGGAGCAGCTTCGGGTTGGCTTGGAACTTGGGTCACAATCAGGACTCCCTTACGATGCGGCTCAGTCCGCCCATGTAGGGCTTGAGGGCCTCAGGAACGAGCACCGAACCGTCAGCCTGCTGGTAGTTCTCAAGGATGGCGAGCCAGGTGCGTCCGACGGCCAGACCGCTGCCGTTCAATGTATGCACAAACTCAATTTTACCCTTTGCCCCCTGCCCTGCCGGCCGGTAGCGGATGTTGGCCCGCCGCGCCTGGAAGGACTCGAAGTTGGAGCAGGAAGAGATTTCGCGATAGAGGCCCTGGCCGGGAAGCCAGACTTCAAGATCAAAAGTCTTGGAAGACGAGAAGCCGGTGTCGCCGGTGCAGAGCAGGACGCGGCGATAGGGGAGCTTGAGGGCTTCCAGAATCTCTTCCGCATCGCGTGTGAGGCGTTCGTGCTCGGCATCGGACTCCTCAGGCCGGCAGAACTTGACCAGTTCCACTTTTTGAAACTGATGCTGGCGGATGATGCCTCGGGTGTCTCGGCCGGCGGCTCCAGCCTCGGCGCGGAAGCACGGCGTGTACGCGGTGAAGCAGATGGGCAGGCGAGCTTCGTCGAGGATCTCGTCGCGATAGAGATTGGTGACGGGGACTTCGGCGGTAGGTATGAGCCAGTGATCATTGTCTTTGTAGCTGCCGTGCGCGGCACCCTCGGCGTCGGCGTCGGAACAGCGGAACAGGTCCTCGGCAAACTTGGGCAACTGGCCTGTGCCGAAGAGGCTCTTGGAGTTGACCATGAACGGCGGCAGGACCTCTGTGTAGCCGTGTTTCGTGGTGTGGAGATCGAGCATAAAACCGATCAATGCGCGCTCAAGCCGCGCGCCTGCGCCCATGTAGACGGCGAAGCGGGCGCCGGAGAGCTTGGCGGCGCGTTCGAGGTCGAGGATGCCGAGAGCTTCGCCCAGCTCCCAGTGGGGCTTTGGCTCGAAGTCGAGCGCGGGCTTCTCGCCCCATGTCTTCACGGTGAGGTTGTCTGCCTCGGAGCGGCCGGTGGGCACCTCGTCGCGGGTAAGGTTGGGGATGCCGGAGAGCAACTGGCGCAGGCGGTCGTCGAGCGCGGCGGCGGTCTGGTCAAGGTTGTCGAGCTCTTCCTTGAGGGCGCGGGTCTCGTCCATAACGGCAGTGGCGTCTTGACCGGCCTTCTTGAGAGCGCCTACCTGCTGGCTGAGATCGTTGCGGCGGGCTTTGAGCCGCTCTGAGGTGGTGATGGCCTCGCGGCGGTTCTGGTCGAGGGCGCGGAAGTCGCCCAGCAGCGCAGCCGGGTCTGCTGCGCGGGCGCGCAGTTTTTCTTCAACGAGTTCCAGGTTGCTGCGGACAAAAGCGAGGTCGAGCATGGTGGTTCTAGTTTACCTGAATGGCTCGGCGGGTTGCTGGGGGCGCGGTTCGCGGTTCCCTGTCCCTTCAACGGAAGCGGGCCGTACCCCGACCCAGAGGGCGCCCCGCCTCCCAGATTGGGATGGGCGGGCGCCCTGCTCGAAACCCAGGATACACACCCCTGAAATGATTGAGGAGTAAACTTGGTTTGCATTGCGAGGAGGAGTCATGCGCGGTGTTTCTTTGATTGCTCTGGCTTTTCTGGCTGCCGGCCAGGCGTGGGCGCAGCAGCCTGGAACCAGCAACGGCGCGTTGGCCCACCGGGTTACGTGGTCGTTTGACGCGGTGCATGGCGTGATGCAAGGCACGCCGGCGCCCAGCATTGTGGTGCAGGGCAAGCTGGAGCCGGAGGCGGTTGGCGCAAGCAGTTCGAGCACCACCACCTACAGCGGAATACTCGCCATCACCTTCACCGTCAAACTGGTCTCGGATGTGCCGGCGGGCGCCTATCTGCACTGCACAACCGGCGTAGGCCTGGATTACGGCGTGGCGACGCCGGTTACGGGCGACAGCATTGAGTTGGCCACCGGGCTGCTGCAAAGCACGGAGTCTGTGGAGGCTACGGTTTCCGGGAAGAAAGCGGTCTGCCAGTTCAGCATCCCGTACTCGTGGACGATTCCGGCATCGAGTTCCGTTGGGACCGTGGCGGTTTACGGCTTCAACGGCGCGGTAGGGATTGTGGAGGATGTGCCGCAGACGGGCTGTTCCGGGGGTTCCGGGCCGGTGTGTCCTGGCAGCGGAACTTCCTCGACCCAGACGGTGATTGCGCGCAGCACGGCGGTCAATCTGACCGCGCCTTCGACGATGCCGGCGAATGGAACCACCACGAGGCTGACAGCGAGCGCGGTTCTGTAAGCGGTTCAGGGTTGCGTCACGGCTCTGGGGTTAAGTCATGGCGGCGGCGATAACTCGGGATAAGTGGTAAGATAGTTATCCGTGCAAGGCAAGTTCGCACTCTCGTCTGCTGTGCTTCTGTTGTCGTTGATAGGATGCGGGTCGGCATCCCGGCAAAACTCCGCTCTTGCGCCGGACTCTGAGCCCGCAGCCGCGCTCCTCGCGCATCCTGAGATCACGCACGTGTTTGTGGTGGTGCTGGAGAATGCAGGCTACGCTGAAGCTATCGGCAATGCAGCAATGCCCTATCTGAACGGCCTGGCCGGGCAAGGAAGCCTGGCTACGAATTACTATGCCGTAACTCATCCCTCGATCGGCAACTATGAGATGATGACGGCCGGCCAGGTGATCACCAACAACGACGGATTTACCGGCACAATTGCGGTGGACAACGTGGTGAGGCATCTGGTGGCCAACGGGATGACGTGGAAGGGGTACGCGCAGTCAATTCCCTCGGCGGGTTACGTTGGGCCAGACGTTTATCCCTACGCTCAGCGGCACAACCCGCTCTCCTATTTCTCCGATGTGCGCGACACTCCGGCGCAACGGGCCAACCTGGTTCCGCTGACCGAGCTTGCGGCGGATATGAGCGCGGGCAGTTTGCCCAACTACGCGATGATTGTTCCGGACCTGAATCACGATGGGCACGATTGTCCTGTGGGCAGGTCAAGCTGCACCCTGACCGACAAGCTGGCCGCCGCCGATGAGTTTTTGCAGCAGACGGCTGCGCCGCTGCTGGCCGACGCGGATTTTCTGGCGCACGGCGTGCTGATTGTGGTCTTCGATGAAGGAATGGACACAGACAGCGCCCACGGCGGCGGGCATGTGTCAACGGTTCTGGCCGGGGCGCGCATCCGGGCCGGTTATGAGTCTGCCGAGCTTTATCAGCACCAGAACCTGGCGCGCTTCACGCTTGAGGCGCTGGGCCTGACGAGTTTTCCGGGCCAAGGTGAAACGGCGGCATCGATGAGAGAGTTTCTGATTCCGGAGATACGGCTTCACCCGTCGCCGAGAAAGCCGCCCAACCCCAGACACTAAAGGCTGCGTGCGACCGTGCGTGCATTTGGCCAGATTCACCCTCTCGCCAGCGGCGTGCTGGCTTGTGCGCTGTTGATCTGTGCTGACCAGCCGCGTGTCTCCCTCTCGAGAAACTCCATGGCGTATTGCGAAAGAAGCTCTATAATGTTGGCGCATTCCAAATGCAATCGGCTGATGTGACGGAGGTCCATATGAGGCCGAGAGGAGAGTCATGGGCAGTCTTTCAACCATGGCCAGGGCATGCATGCTCTGGGCATTGTTCGCATTCATATTCATCTCTTCCAGTTTTGGCCAGACACTGACGGTAGCGGCTCAACCATCTTCATTGACGATTTTTCCCGGACAACAGAATGTTGCGGTCGGGGTCACGCTGGGCACGAGTTCCTACAGCGGGCCGATCACGGTGACCATGACCGGCCTGCCCTCGGGCATCACCTGCGCACCCGTCAGCCTGACAGCGGGCAGCAGCGGGACACTTTACCTGAACGCCACCGTGGCGGCGGGGCAGGAGGGATTCAACGCCGGGCAACTGGGGGCCGCGTCAAGCTGGACGGCGAACCCGACAGTAGTGGCGGCGGCGGGCGCAACGCTGGGCAGCAAGCCGGTGGCGCTGACGATTTCCCTCTCAAACCCTTCGTTTACGCCGGACCCGGCAAACATCAATCTGCCCATCGTGACCATCAACACGAATAACGTGCCGATCGTGGACAAGACCACGAATGTGCCGGGCACAATCACGATTACGTCGGCCGACGGGCAAACCTCCTACCTGCCGAGCGCGACCAACAGCGATAACACGGCCACGTTTCATCTGCACGGCACATCCACGCTGGAGATGCCGAAGCATCCTTACCACATCAAGCTGACAACGAGCCTTGACCTGCTGAACGCAATGGGGCTGAGCTGCCCGTACGTGACCTCGAAGGGCAAGCCGACCTGCGACAAGAGCAAGAGCTATCTTCTGCTGGCCAACTACGACGACAAGACGTTTTTGCGCGACTGGTCGGCATCGGCGCTGGCCAACGCGATCCCGATGGGCGACCCCTACCTGAGTTCACCGGCCGGTTCGCCCTCGCCCAGCGGCACCAGCACGCTCATGCCGTGGGCGTCTCACTCGCTGTTTGTCGAGCTTTATGTGAACGGTGAGTACGAAGGCAACTACCAACTGATTGAGCAGATCAAGGTAGACAGTCACCGGGTGAGTATCACCGAGCTGGGCGAGACCGATATCAGCGACGACATCACGGGCGGCTACCTGCTTGAGATTGACCATCACGAGGACGAGGCGTTTGTGTTTACCACGCCGCAAGGGCTGCCGATCGGCCTGGTTGACCCGGATTTCACCCCGGACCCGGAAGTCCCGCAGCAGACCACCTACATCTCAAACTACGTGGACACGGCAGAGACGGCGCTGTTTGGCAGCAACTATACCGATCCGGCGCTGGGCTGGCGGGCTTATTTTGACGAAGCCTCGGCCGTGAATTTCTACATTGTGAACGACCTGATGGGCAACGTGGATGGCGGGGATTTCTACAGCAGCAACTATCTCTACAAGGCCGTCGACAATCCCCTGCTCTACATGGGGCCGGTGTGGGACTTCGATATCAGCTCGGGCAACGTGAACTATACGACCATCGTGAACCCGGCCACGCCGTGGATGAACGGCGCGGCGCTCTGGTATAACCAGCTGTTCACCGACCCTGGCTTCAAGGCCGACGTGGCGAAGCAGTGGAATGCGCTGAAGAGCAACGGCGTTCTGGCGAGCTGGATCGAGTCGATCGTGGCCGAGGCGCAGACGCTTGAGAAGTCGCAGGCTAACAACTTTGGGCGATGGCCGATGCAAGGCATTGAAGTGTGGCCGAACCCTGAGGCGGCGGGCAGCTACGATGGCGAAGTGCAGTACCTGACGACCTGGCTGCAACTGCGCGCGCACTACCTTGACTCGGTGTTGAACAACAAGGCGCAGACCACCACCACGCTGAGCGTGGGAACGGGCCCGCTGCGCACGGGAGCGCCGGCCACGCTGACAGCGCAGGTGACAGGCGGCGTCAGCCCGGGCGGGCAGGTGTCTTTCCTGTCAAGCGGCATGCTGCTGGGCACAACCGCGCTGAACGGCGGCACAGCCAGCCTGGCCGTGAACCTGCCGGCAGGCGCCGACAACCTTCAGGCGGTGTACGGCGGCGACCCGAACAACGCACTGTCTGCCTCGACCCCGCAAGCGGCGACGGTGGCCGCGGCGCTATTGCCGGTGACGTTGAGCGTGGGCGGCAGCGTGACGGCAGTTCGAGGCGCCGCCGCGAGCTTCACGGCGGCAGTGATTCCCAACCAGAGGGGCGCGGTTCCGACCGGGAGCGTTGGCTTCTCAGTGGATAACGGCACGCCCGTACCGGCCACCGTGAATGGCGCGGGCCAGGCGACTTACTCCACAACAACGCTGGCCGTGGGGCCGCACAGCATCCTGGCAGTCTACTCAGGCGACAGCAACTACAACACGGGAACGGGATCGCTCCCGGTCACCATCGATCCGGGGGTTTCGATAGGCTGCCCAACGGCGGCGAGCGGCGAAGTGGGCGTCGCCTACAAGAGCGGCGCGATGGTGCTGACCGATGGAACGCCGCCTTACAGCTTCACAGTGGTGGGCCCATTGCCCCCGGGACTGAGCCTGGATAGCACCACTGGCGCGGTTACCGGCACTCCGTTAGGCGCAGGCAGCTTCTCAATCATGGTGACAGACGGGCGCAGCTCAACCGATACGAGCTGCGCGATCACGATTTTGCCGGCGGTTTCAATTGCCTGCCCAACGGCGGCAACCGGCGTGGTGGGTGTGGCCTATGACAGCGGCGCGATGCAAGTGAGCGGCGGCGCGTCTCCGTTCGGCTATTCGGTGGTGGGTACGCTGCCCACGGGGCTGAACCTGAACAGCACCACGGGCGAGGTCACGGGCACGCCGACGGCCGCCGGCAGCTACTCGATCATGGTGACCGACGGATTGGGCGGGACCGCGACAACCTGCCTGATCACCATCAACGTTCCTGCCTCATTCACCATCAGCGGGACCAGCGTAAGCATCAGTCCCGGAGCCGTGTCAGGGGACGCGGCGACAATCACGGTGACGCCTGCCGGGGGATTTACCGGCAAGGTGACGCTGACGGCCGCAATCACCGGCAGTCCGGCGCAAGCGGCGAATTTGCCCACGCTCAGCTTTGGCTCCACAAACCCGGTGAACATTACCGGCACCACGCCGGGAACCGCCACGCTGACGGTTGCGACCACGGCAGCCAGCAACTCGGCCGTTCTGCGGGCAGGGCAAGGATGGCGCGGCGCGGCCGGCCTTGCGCTGGCGGGCGTGCTGCTGTTTGGAGTATCAGCGCGACGGCGCAGAGTTCGGACGATGCTGGGGCTTTTCGCATTGCTGGTGCTTTTGACCGCTGGGGTGTCAAGCTGTGGCGGCAGCGGCGGCAGCAGCGGCGGCGGGGGCAGTCCCGGCACCACGGCGGGCACTTATACGGTAACGGTGACCGGCAGCTCGGGAAGCCTGACGGCAAAGGGGACGGTCACGGTGATTGTGCAATAGCGGCTCGACGCAGACCGCATCCCTGGGCCCGGCTCTCGATTCGGGCTCAGGGATGCTGCTCGACGGCGATGTTCAGGCTGCCGGAGTTGCCGGTGACGGCGAGAGCGCGCAGGTTGGTGGCCACGCCGGGCAGCGATGCGGGGATGAAGGTGACCGTGCCATCGAGCGCAGAGGTGGCTACGGAGGCCTGCGAGGCGAGCAGCGCGCCCTGGGCGCATTGGCCATGGGGCTGGCAGGGGGGCGTCCACGCATAAAGCGACTGGTAGAGCGTGACCGTGCCGGCGGCCATGGGATTGCCGTTCATATCGAGAACGCGAAGGGTGATGAGGCTGGGGGTTCCGGCCAGCGAGAGGCTCTGCGCCGCGCCGGAGACGGCCTGGAGCGAGGCGTACTCTGGCCGCGCGCCGAGGGCAGAGAAGGTGACGCACTGGCTGGTTCCGTTGAGGCAGGCCGTGGAAGTGGCCAGTTGCCCCTCGGTCAGCGGGCCCACGGTGAGGGCCTTGGCGGCGATGCCGCTGCCGTTGCTAATGGCGGCGGTGGAGCCTTGCGCGGTGATGCCGCTGCCGGAGGATTGCCAGGCGACAGCCTGACCGCCCATGGGGTTGCCGTTGTTGAGGACGAGGGCCTGCGTGGTCCAGTTGAGGGTGGCTCCGGAGGCAAGCGAAAGCATGGGGGTGAGGGCGGAGAGCACCGGCGGCGTTCCGCCCTGGAACTGGGCCTGAAGGCTGGAGCCGTTGGTGAGTGAAGCGGTAACGGTGGACCAGGCGGCGCCGATGGCGGTCACATTCATGGTGGCGTGGCCGTCGCCGGTGGCGGTTACCTGGCATGTGGCCTGCCCGCAGCCCAGCGTGGCTGCGCCGCTGGCTGTGTAGGTGACGGTGACTCCGCCGGCGGGAGTGAGATCTGGGCCGAGAGCGGTGACGGTGAACGGCGTGGGCACGCCAATGGGGATGGTGTTGGAGGGGGCAGTGACCAGGGTGAGGGCGTCGCCCGTGCCGGAGTTGTAACTGACGCCGCCGGAGAGGATGGCGCTGGCGTAGAAGACGGGCAGGTCGTCAACTTCCACGTCGACAGAACCGGTGGCGCCGGCGGCGGCGGCGGGCGCAATGGCGGTGATCTCGTTGGGCGAGATGCTGGTGACGATGGCCGGCTGGCCGCCCACCTTGACGGTGTCAGCGAGGCGAAAGCCCATGCCGTGGATGACGATGGGGCCGCCAGTCGACGGCAGGCGGGTGGGCGAGACGGTGTCCGCGTAGAGCAGCCAGCCGTTGTAGGCGTAGTCGGGGCGGCCGTCGCCGCGCTCGTCGGCGATGCCGATGCGGACCTGGGCGTCGGCCGAGGCGGTCACGCTCAGCCAGCTTTCGCCCACAGCCAGGCCGTTGAGGCCGCTGCCTGCGCCCACGGCGGCCGAGCCCACGGGATCGAAGGCGTTCCATGCGCCGATGGCGGGCATGGCTTTTGCGTTGGTGGCTGCGCCGGTCTCGTCCAGGGCTTGAGTGACCACGGTGAAGGTGCGATTGGCGCGGACGGGGAGGATGAACCAGTCGGTTTGGCCGATCTGGCTGAGCCGGCCGGCCCACATGCCGCTCGCCGGGACCATGCGTGGCGAGGACTCAGCGCCAATGGCGTCCTGGTAGCCGCCGGCGGGTGAGTTGGCTGCGTTGACGGCGAGAGTCTGCTGCATGCCCGCGGCCATGGCGGGCACGGAGATGGGCGGCAGGGGGCCAGAGGGTTCGGGGTTGCCGTCGAGATAGGGGCCGACCGAATCGGTTTGCAGGTATTCGGGATTGATGGCTTCAAAGGTCACTTGGTAGTTGGCGGTGCTGAAGCCGGGCGGCAGCGGAATGCCGCTGAGATCGAAGAGGCCTTGCACGACGGGGTTGTTTGAGCCCCACAGGGTAAGCGGGTTGCCGTTGGCGTCGTCCCAGCCGGTGACGGGGCTTCCGTGGTTGCCGTTGAACGTTGCGCCGGAGACAGAGGTGACGGTGTACTGGTAGAGCGGGTTGCCGTGCGCGTCGAGCGGGCGGGCGACGACATTGACGCCCTGCATGCCCATGCCGGTTTTGAAGGTGATGCTGCCCTGGATGGAGACGGTGTTCGCGGCGGTGAGTTTTTTGCCGGGGAAGCTGGAGAGGTTTTGGGCGGTAATGGGATAGATGCGGTTGAGGGCGGCGATATCGTCAAAGCGGAGCTGGCCGGGATTGGGGATGCAGACGCCTCCGGCGGGGCCGCAGACGCCGCTGTCGGGCTGCATCACGGGCCAGCCCAGGGTGCCCCCGGCTTCGCCGTTCTTGAGCGCGCCGGGATTGACCTGGGCATAGTCGAGATTGAGCACGCGGCCAAAGGCGCGCTCGAGTTCGTAGCTCATCATGGCCAGCAGGTTTGGGCTGGTGGCACAGCGGCCGTTCAGCAGGATGATGGCGTGGGCAATGGTTGCGTCGGGGTTGACGTTGTCGATCCAGACCATCACGCCGTTGTTCTGGCAGGCGTCGGGCTGGCTGGAGTATTGGCCGAAGACGGCGTCGATGACGGAGCCGTCGGCGTCATAGACGATGCCGAGCGGGTAGCTGGTGGCCTGGGGCGTGACA
>Ga0302320_10008776_pt1 | contig 21883 bp, 19 predicted proteins | sample Bog_T0_3_FD_202130 | JGI IMG/M metagenome (GOLD analysis project Ga0302320, IMG submission 202130) | Peat permafrost microbial communities from Stordalen Mire near Abisko, Sweden - Bog_T0_3 | ecosystem: Environmental > Terrestrial > Soil > Wetlands > Peat | place: Sweden: Abisko, Stordalen Mire...
TCGCGCTCGACCTCGATCTCGAAACTCATGAATTGCCCTCCGCGATCCGTCTCTCGATTCGCGTCGTAACGTCGGCCGAGACAACCTTCAGATACTCCTCTGCTACCTTCACCGCTTCTTCCGCTTCTGCATCACCAATCAACGCAATGTCGTAGAACGAATCGTTTCGTTTGCGGCGCATCCGGTCGAAAAGAGCAAACATGGGAACAAGGCTCGGGCTGAGATGCTTCTGTGCAAATTCGATAATCGCCATGTGATGTCCAAGCTGCACACGCGGGCGTTGTCCGTGACTGAGCATCAAGGCGAGAGAAGCCTTGAGCATGGCCTCGTACGCGATCTGGTACGCGGTCTCGGCGTCGATTGAGAGGTTCTTGCGGGCGGTCGCCGCCTTCTTCTGCGCGTCGGCAAGGAACTGCTTCACCTGTTTCGGATCGGTCCGCTGCGGTTTGGTTTTATCCATGAGCGATCACGGCAATTCGTTTTCCCCGCCAGATATCGCCGATAAACGCATCCCGCGCCCTCAATTTCTTCTCCAGCTCCCTGGGCTTCAGGACCGTATAGTTTACCTCGCGCTTGAGCGCTTTCTCGGCCCGGCTGATCTCCAACGCCAGTGCCGCCTGCCGCGGCTCGCCGAGGATCAAAAGGTCGATGTCGCTGGAAGCATCCGCTTCATTCTTTGCAATCGATCCGTAGATGTAGGCGGAGTCAATTCCTTCCACGGCTTTCAACCTGAGTGCGAGCGTCGGGACAAGGCCGACGCTGCCCTGGAGCATCGTGAACAGCGGTTTCAAGTAAGCGTATTCCGGGTTGATGCTGTAGTAGCGCTGGCGGCCCTCGACCTCGGATTGCAAAAGCCCTTCCCGCTCAAGGCGCGACAATTCACGCGACAGATTTGTAGGGTCAACGCCAAGCATGGCCGCCATCTGCCGCACATAGAACCGCGCCTTCCGGTTCAAATAGAGGTGGGTCAGCAAGCCTCTCCGCAAGTTGGATCGAAGTGAAATCATGTAGTCATATATTACTACATATGTAGTATATTTCGACCTGGCAATGTATCCGGACACGTCCCCTACGCCCAGTACGTCCTATCCAGCGTCCTGTACTGGATCGCCTCCGCAATGTGTTTCGCCTCCAGTTGTTCCGCGCCTTCCAGATCAGCCACCGTGCGCGAAACTTTCAGGATGCGGTCATGCGCCCGCGCGCTCAATCCCTGCTGCGTCATCGCGCGTTCCAGCAGCCGTTCGCAGTCGGCAGACAGCTCGCAGAACGTGCGTATGTGCCGCGATCCCATCTGCGCGTTGGCAAAGAATTTCTCGCCCGCCGCGCGGAACCTCTTCAACTGCTTTTCCCGCGCCCGCAGCACCCGCTCGCGGATCGCCGCCGAGGGCTCCGACTGCGTCTTCGAGCGCAGTTCCTTGTAGTTCACCGCCGGAACGTCGATGTGGATGTCGATGCGGTCCAGCAGCGGTCCGCTGATCTTGGAAACGTAGCGCTGGATCATCGGCGGCGTGCACTTGCACTCCCTCGCGCGGTCGTTGAAGTACCCGCACGGACACGGGTTCATCGCCGCCGCCAGCATGAAGCGCGCCGGAAACGTCAGCGACATCGCGGCCCGCGCAATCGATACCGTGCCATCCTCCAGCGGCTGCCGCATCACCTCCAGCACGTTGCGCGGAAACTCCGGCAGCTCGTCGAGAAACAGCACCCCGTTGTGCGCCAGCGAGACTTCTCCCGGACGCGGTATCGCGCCGCCCCCGATCAGTCCCGCGTCACTAATCGTGTGGTGCGGCGAGCGAAACGGCCGCGTGCCCACCAGTCCGTTGCCCGCGTCCAGCACTCCGGCCACCGAGTGAATCTTGGTCGTCTCCAGCGCCTCTTCAAAGGTCAGCGGCGGCAGGATCGTCGGCATCCGTTTGGTGAGCATCGTCTTGCCCCCGCCCGGCGGCCCGATCATCAGAATGTTGTGTCCGCCCGCGCACGCCACTTCCATCGCGCGCTTGGCCGTCTGCTGCCCGCGCACGTCCTTGAAGTCCACCGGAAAATGCTCCACCTGTTCCAGCAGCGCCTGGCTATCCACCACCAGCGGCTCCGGGCCAACCCCTGTGTTGATCAGGCGCACCACGTCGAGCAGGCTCTTCATCGGAAAAACCTTCACGCCTGCGACCACCGCCGCCTCGCGCGCATTCTGTTCCGGCACCAGCAGGTTCGCGATCCCGCGCGCCCGCGCCGCCACCGCAATCGGCAGCGCCCCCCGCACCGGACGCAGTCCCCCGTCCAGCGACAGTTCGCCCACAATCACGTACTCGCTCAGATCCTGCTTCCTCAGTCCCCCGTACGCGCCCAGGATGCCCAGCGCCATCGGCAGATCGAACCCCGATCCTTCCTTCTTCAAATCCGCCGGGGCCAGGTTGATGGTGATGTGCGTGGGAGGAATGTCATAGCCGCAATTTTTCAGCGCCGCGCGAATCCGCTCCCGGCTCTCGCGCACTGCCGTGTCCGGCAGTCCCACGGTGGTGAAGTGGTCCTCGTTCATCTTCACGCCGGATACATCCACTTCCACGTCGATCAGGTTGGCGTCGATGCCGTACACGGCTGCGCTCACGGTCTTGAAAAGCATAACAATGCCGCCTTCATGCGGGCCGCAGCGTTGCCTGCCCGCGAATGGCTCATGTGATTAGGAGTGCGCTTAATTCTACGGCATGTTCCCGCCCGCCGCAGCAACTCTCGACCCTTGCTCTTGTGATGAATGGTTACCTTTGGGTGGAGTAACTCAAAGGGACATGGTCTGCGCTTCACCCCGCGCATGCCGATCTTCATCGCAAACTTGAGCCGACTTTGCTAAACTTAAGGTAGTTCCCTAAAGCCAGAGCGGGTCTGCAGCCCGCATCGCAGACCAAGCTGCTGCATCTAAACGGTAGGACCGCTTCTGGCGAGACACTCCCGTCGGAACAGTGGTGAGGTATACCCAATGGCGACCATCGGCAGACGTGAGCAGGAGATTCTGACGGCTATCGTCGAGACCTACATCTCGACCGGGGAACCCGTTGGCTCGCGCACGCTGGTAAGGAATAACAGCGAAGGCCTCAGCGCCGCCACCATTCGCAACGTCATGGCCGACCTGGCCGAGGCCGGAATGCTGGCGCAGCCCCACACTTCCTCCGGACGCGTCCCCTCCGTCGAGGGCTACCGCTACTACGCCGAGAAGCTCTCCGACCAGGTAAGCCTCAAGCCTGACGACCAGCAGACCATTCAGCGCTACTTCCATGGAGTCACCGAAGTTCAGGAATTCATGGAGCGCACCTCGCACGTGCTCTCGCTCATCTCCTCCGGAGTCGGCGTCGCCGTGACCTCCACCGGCCCGCGCAAGGCGCTCGAGCATGTTCACTTTCAGTGCCTCGCCGGACTCCGCGTGCTCGCCATCGTGGTAACCCGCGGCGGCGTCGTGCATGACCGCGTGCTGCGCATGCCGCACAACGTCGAGCAGTCCGAACTCGATCTCGCCGCCCGCTATATCAACGACAACTTCCGCGGCTGGATGATCGAGGACGTGCGCCGCGAACTCGAGCGCCGCATCGAGCAGGAGCGCAGCGAGTATGACAAGTTGATGCGCTCCGTCGCCCAGCTTTACCAGAGCGGCGCGCTGGCCGCCGGCGACACCGCCGCCGAAGTCTTCGTCGAAGGCACCGCCAACCTCGTGCGCAGCGAAAACGACACCGACCGCCTGCGCCAGTTGCTCAAAACTCTGGAAGAAAAAACGCGCATCGTCGAGTTGCTCTCCTCCTATGTGGACACCCGCCAGGAAGCCGTCCGCGTCATCATCGGCCTCGAGGATACAATGCCCGATCTCAGCAGCTTCGTGCTCATCGGCGCGCCCGCCCGCAGCGGTCAGGAGATCCTCGGACGCGTCGCCGTCATCGGCCCCACGCGCATGGATTATCAACACACCATCACCGCCGTGTCCTACATCGCACGGCTTTTCGATAAGCTTTTGAAGGACCAGGAATAAGCCAACCATCATGACCAATGAAGAATCCCAGAGCACTACGTTGAACGTGGAGCACGCTCTTCCCGAAGGCGCCCAGGCCGAGGAAGCAACCGGCGCCGAGCCCTCCGAGCTGGACAAGCTCAAGTCGGAGAATGCCCTGTACCTCGATCGCCTCGCGCGTCAGCAGGCGGAGTTCGAGAACTTCCGCAAACGCAGCACCCGTGAGCAGCAGGACTTTCGCGACTACGCGCTCACCGACGCGCTGAAGCAGATGCTTCCCATTCTCGATAGCCTGGATCGTGCCCTGCAGCTCGAAGACGTCTCCGCCGAGGACTTTCGCTCCGGCGTCGAGTTGATCGACCGCCAGTTTCACGACGTGCTCTCCCGCCTCGGCGTCGAACCCATCGTGGCCCAGGGACAGCCCTTCGATCCCAGCCTGCACCAGGCCATTCAGATGGTCGAGACCACTGAAGTGCCCGACCATCACGTCATCGACGAACTGCAGCGCGGCTACCGCCTGCGCGACCGCGTGCTGCGCGCCGCCATGGTTCGCGTCGCCCAGAACCCGAAGCTTTAAACCGGCGCGCGCATGCGCCACGGAGGATGACCGCCCCGGCGGTCTTTTTTAGACACTGGCAACCAGACTCAAACGCGATTACTACGAAGTACTCGAGGTCACCCGCACTGCGGGCGATGCCGAGATCAAGAGCGCCTATCGCAAGATGGCGCTGCAGTTCCACCCGGACCGCAACCCCGGCGACCATGAGTCCGAGGAACGCTTCAAGGAGTGCAGCGAAGCCTACTCCGTGCTCAGCGACCAGCAGAAGCGCGCCACCTACGACCGCTTCGGCCACGACGCCTTCACCAACGGCGGCGGCGGCGGGCAAGGCCAGGGCGGATTCCAGCAGGTGGACCTCAGCGACCTGTTCGGAGAGATGTTCGGCTTCGGCGATCTGTTCGGCGGCTCCGGCGCTCACGGCGGACGCCGCAGCCGCGCCCAGCGTGGCGCCGATCTTCGCGAAGACCTCACCATCACCTTTGAAAACGCAGCCTTCGGCGTCGAGAAGCAAGTCACCATCCGCCGCCACGAGGTTTGCGACGCCTGCCACGGTACCGGCTCCGCTGGAGGCAAAGCTCCCAGCCAGTGCCGCCAGTGCGACGGTCACGGACAGGTGCGCTACCAGCAGGGATTCTTCAGCGTCGCCCGCGCCTGCCCGGTCTGCCAGGGCACCGGCACCATGATCGAGAATCCGTGTTCCACCTGCCGCGGCCAGCGTCTGCTCAATCGCACCCACACTCTCCAGGTCAAGGTGCCCCCCGGCGTTGAGGACGGAACCCGCATCCTCTACACCGGCCATGGCAATGCCGGACTCGACGGTGGTCCCGCCGGCGACGTTTACGTTGTGCTCCACGTCTCCGAGCATCCGTTCTTCGAGCGCGACGGCAAGGACCTGCACTGCGCCATCCCCATCTCTATCGCCCAGGCCAGCCTCGGCGCCACGGTCAAGATTCCCACTCTCGAAGGTGAGACGACCCTGGTCATTCCCGAAGGCACCCAGACCGGAAGCAGTTTCCGCCTGCGCAAGAAGGGCGTCCCCGGCCTCAACAGCAACGGCCGCGGCGACCTCTACGTCGAAGTGAAGGTCACCACTCCCGGCAAGCTCACCCGTCAGCAGCGCGACTTGATGGAGCAACTCGCCGCCACCCTCGGCCAGGAAAACAACCCTCAGAAGCGCAGCCTTCTCAACAAAATGAAAGACATCTTCAGCTAGCCCGGTTCCTGCGTCGTTGCACTCCAACGCTGCCCCTGAGCTGTCATTCCGAACCCAGTGCGATTTCTTAACGCTGTCATTCCGAACAACGTGAGGAATCCCCGCACCGCTCAAATATCCAGCGCCGCCCAAAAGGCTGCTCAGCCAGCCCCAGTACCTAGGAGACAGCCCAGGCGGACGCGCACCGTTACATCGTATGTGTCGCACCACCCTAATTTCCACGGGCTGCCGACGTTCGATTCACGAACAAAATGACGTCAAACATGTCGCCCACTGGCGAGTTCACCACGGACGAAGGGTCATCCGGTCCACCATAAACGGCGCCGATGCTGCGTGAGAGATGGGGTTCGCCTGCCCACGCCGCTATCGGACCGTCTTTGGGTAGTTTGCGAACGTCAAGAGCGAACAGCGGCAGGCCGGTGGATGACAACGCGTAATCTAAACTGTCATTCGGCGCAGGGCCAATCGTGAACTCTTGAAGCTTGTGGTCGCTCCCAAATGCGCGGAATGTTCCCTCGTTGAATCTAAAACCGAAGTTTACGATTTTCGCCCCGAACATCCCCTTCAGATATTTTCCCAGCGGCGCATACGAATAGCCTTCATAGGTTATGTGTCCGTTGTGCGCCCATAATACCAACTTGGCTCCGGGCGAGCGTTCCGCGATCCACTTCACGTTGTCCGCCATGCTCTCATCGCGGGATTTCTCGCCAATCGCCATCTGTATCGACTGGTGTACCACCCTCGCCATCTGTATTGCCCATGCAACGTCATTCGGGTTCGACTGCTCCGCTAAAATCGCGCGGTGGTCTTCCAGATGCTTCACTATTTCCGCGCAACCGGCCGCAACCCTCGCCCTGTCCACCCCTGAACTCGCCGTTCCGGATGCGGTCCCCGGCGCCTTGGCCGTCGGCAAGACATCGTCGTAAATTTGAGCGACGCTGCTCCCGTAGCTGGGCTCCTGTTGTTGAACAAACCTCCTGACTATCTCCATCGCTACGGTCGGATTCTGCATGTCGAATCCGGTGAACTCAAGATGTCCCTTGCCTGACCGATTGAACTCGCGCATCCACAGGATAAGGTCGAGTACCTCTTCTGTATCCCACGTCCAGAAACGCATGCCTTTCAGGAGTTTCTTGGGATCGCCTTCGCCACGCAAAACGAAATCGTTCAGCCGGTACGCCTCCGGCATATTGGCCTCAATGGAAAAGACGGTGAATCCCTTCTGCGTAGCGAGGTATTCAATGATCCTGTGTTTTAATTGGAAGAATTCACGGGTGCCGTGAGTGGCTTCGCCGAGCGCCACGATCCGTGACTCGCCGACCATGTCGCCCACGGGAGACATATCCGCGAAGCCGTTTCCCGCCTCAACGGTTCTAAGTGGAACCGCGTTCTTCCGAGCCCAATTCACGAAAGCCCTGTCAGAATTGACCGCGGAATTGACCGCCGATACGGTAGTCGGACCCTGGCCGGGTTCCTCGGCACAAGACCCAAAACCATGCGCTATCAGCAGTACCAACAGAATTCCTGCGCAAACTACGAATGTGAGCCTGCCCATAAGAGACCTTACGAGGTCAAGATACAACCATTCGCTTCCATCCGCACCAGCCAATCCGCGAGCACCTGCTTTACCCGACGGTATTTGTCCCTGCATGTAGGCCTCGACTGCCGTGAACCTTGGAATTTTCAATTGCCGGACTGCTCCCCGGTCCAAGTCGTGCCGAAATGACTCTCGCCTTGCCATCAATCTCTTTTGAAAGCTCCGGCTACTTGCTTTACGCTGGAACCATGACGCGCCGCCGCTGGATCGCCGACGAATTCTCCGACCATCACGCCGCTCTGCTCGGACCCAACGCCGCGCACCTCGCGCGCGTCTTGCGGGCGCGCGTCGGACAGCAGTTTGAAATCGTCTGCGGCCCGCTCGTCCACCTCGGCGCCATCGCTTCCGTCTCCGAAGAGCGCGTCGAGTTTGCCCTTGGCGATCTGCTCCCCGCTGCCGCCGCGCGCGAACTCATCCTCGTCGCCGCCATCTACAAGTTCGACCGCTTCGAGTGGGCCATCGAAAAATGCACCGAGCTGGGCGTCACGCGAATCGTTCCAGTCGTCGCCCGCCGCACCGATGCTCACCTCGCAGCCGCCGCCGGCAAGCGCCTCGAGCGTTGGCGGCGCATCGCGCATGAGGCCTCGCAGCAGTCGCGTCGTCTCCATCCGCCGCAGATCGACGAAGCGATCAAGTTGAAATCCGCGCTCTCGCTCGCCGCTCCCACGCGCCTCCTCCTCAACGAAAATGAGCAGAGCGAAAATTTTCGCGAGGCCCTCGCCGCCGCCGCCCTGCCCATCGCTTTTGCCGTCGGACCCGAAGGCGGATGGACCCCCGAAGAGCTCGCCGAATTCGCCGCCGCCGGATGGCGCAGCACAACCCTGGGCGCCACCGTTCTCCGCGCCGAGACCGCTGCGATTGCCGCGCTCGCCTCCGCCGCGGCCCTTCTCGGCTGATCCACCCATCACGCTCTTACCCCCATAAACACTAAGGGGAACGCTTTCGCGCTCCCCTATCGTGTAGCCTTTTCGTTGAGTGTTGCTACTTCTTCTTTGCGGCCTTCTTCGCGGGTTTCTTTGCGGCCTTCTTTGCAGCTTTCTTCGTTGCCATGACCATTCTCCCTTTGAACAATCTTGGAATGTAATTGCAACTCAAATGTTGCAATTGAATAGTTGTATATGTTGATTACAAAATCATGTCAAGTGAAAAAAGAAAACGTGAGCATATCTTTCATGCTCACGTCTCCAATTCCGTCTGTGTTTAACCGTCTAACGCAGCGCGCGCAGCAGCAATCCCGAGATCGCATCCTGCAGCGTGTGCGCCATCATCGCCGGACGCAGACTCTTCCGCAGCAGGCTCATCATGCCCAGCGCAAGACCCAGCAGCGCAATCAGCACCATCCTCTGCGGCCCTTCGTAGCCGTGCCCGAGTCCGAACAGAATACTCACCACCACCAGCGCGATCCATCGATTGCGCAGCAGCCGCGTAAATTGTTTCTGGAAGTATCCGCGAAACAGCACTTCCTCGCAGAAGCCCGCCGTGGCGCTCAGCCCGATCCACAAAAGAATTTCCAGCCTGCTATCCGGCGCCAGAAAACCGATCTGCTGCCGCGCGTCTTCGAGATTGCTGGCCTGGTTCATGCCCATCGCCAGCGCCGCCATCGCCAGCACCACCAGCGCTCCCAGCCAGCCCCCGCACGCAATCCCAATGTCGATCAGAAAATCTTCCACGCTCTTCCAGCGTCCGCCGATCAACTCGCGCAGCGTGCCGCCGGAGCGCCGCACCCCCCACCACACGTAGCCCGTCAGCAGCCACTCGTACCCAATCGTCGCCAGGTAGATGCGCACGTGCGAGTGTCCCGAACGCGCCCCATGACCGCTCTTCGCGTTCGCCAGGCTCAACACGCCAAGCACCACGACGAGCACTGCGGTGTGCCAATAGGGAATCACGCGCGCGCGCTCCGCCGCCACCACGCCGCCGGCCGCAGCACCGTTCGGCGCAGGCTCGGGGGACACAGATTCGGGCGTCGTGTTCTCCATGCTTCTCCTCGCGCGCCTCTTGCGGGAATAGACCGGATTCGCGGAAGGTGCATCCCGCGTATCAGTCGGGTGCCCCACCTTCGCCGCGGCTTTATGCGGCTAAGGTGGGAGTCAGCGAGCGACACCAATCAGGAAATTGCTTTAATCGACGCTGAGTACGCTGCCGCCGCCGCTGCTCTTCAACGCTTCCACTCTTTGCAGGACGTTGCGCGCGAACGCAAACAGACTCTTCGCATTGTTCGCCTGCTCCCCGCCGAGCACCACCGGATGCCCCGAGTCTCCGCCCTCGCGGATCGAGGGATCCAACTCAATCCGTCCCAGGAACGGCACGTTCACCTGCTTGGCCGTGCGTTCCCCTCCGCCGGTCGAAAAAATATCGATCTCGTGATTGCAGTGCGGGCACACAAAGTAGCTCATGTTCTCCACGATGCCCAGGATTTCCACCCGCACCTGGTGGAACATCTCGATCGCCTTGCGCGCATCCTGCAGCGAAACGTCCGAGGGCGTCGTCACCACAACCGCGCCCGCCAGCGGTACCGACTGCGTCAGCGAAATCACCACGTCGCCCGTGCCCGGCGGCAGATCGATCACCAGGTAGTCAAGCTCGCCCCACGCCACCTGCCCCAGAAACTGCTTGATCACTCCGTGCAGCATCGGACCGCGCCACACCAGCGCCTTGTCGCCCGGGTTCAGGTAGCCCACCGAGATGACCTTCAGCCCATAGCGCTCCGCCGGAACGATCATGTTGTCCGGCGTCAACTGCGGCTCGCCGCTCGCGCCCAGCATCAGCGGAACGTTGGGCCCATAGATGTCGGCGTCCAGCAATCCGACCTTGAAGCCAAGCCGCGACAGCGCCAGCGCAAGATTCACCGAGAGCGTGGTTTTGCCGACTCCGCCCTTGCCGGAACCGACTGCAATAATCGACGTGATACCGGGAATCGCCTGCGGCCCTTCGGGTTGCGGACCACTTGAATGTGCATGCATGTGCAAGGAATTTGTCCTTACGAACCGTGATGTGTGCAACCCTCGATTATACCGGGTAGGCGCATCCGCCCGCGTCACCGAATAATCGCTTTCCGAGGATTACAATGGCGCGCATGAGGCAATCCATGACGCAATCGATGCCGCGAAACGTAATTGCAATCATCGGCAGTTACCGCAGGGGCGGCACCGTGGACACCGTGGCCGATGCCGTACTCGCCGGCGCACGCGAGCACGGCGCCGAAACCAGCAAAATCTATCTCGTCGATCGGCACATCGAATATTGCCGCAACTGCCGCCAATGCACCCAGCAGGAAAGTCCCGTGCGCGGCGAATGCGCGATTCACGATGACATGGCGGACGTGCTCACCGCCATTCACCGGGCCGACGCCGTGGTGCTCGGCGCGCCGGTCAATTTCTACAACGTCACCGCCGTCTTCCGCACGTTTCTCGAACGGCTGTTGGGCTGTTGCTACTGGCCATGGGGACAGGCCGCTCCCCGTCCGCGCTCCAAAGCACTGCCGCGCAAGGCCGTGCTCATCGCATCGTCTGCCGCGCCCGGTTTCCTGTTGCCGCTCTTCACCGGCGCGTCCAGGGCGCTCGCCATCGCCGCCAACTGTCTCGGCGCGCGTCCGGTGGCCAGGTTCTGGGTCGGCCTGGCGGCGCAGAGCGCCACCCCTCACCTGTCCGCAAACCTGCTGCGCCGCGCCCGCCGCGTCGGAGCCGAACTCTAAACGAGCTGCCGGCGCGCCGCGGCCACCTTCCCGTTGCGGTGAGTGTTTGAGTATTTGTGCTTCCCTCGCGCTGCCATCCCCGCCGCAGCGCGCAGTCCCGCAGCCGCACGTTACCTCGCGCGCAGCCGCGACCGGGCGGCACTTCTATCGCCTCCCGCCCGTGCGGCAGGCTGTCCCAATCGAGATAGGTCTTCTAAGGAAGTGGGCGTGGTGTTGCGCGCCCTGGAAGAAACTTAGGAAGCTGGCTTTCCAAATCGACCCGCGAGAGGCTTATCGTCCCGACGGCGTTTTTCTGCCGTCGCCGATGCCTCCCCCGTTTAGAAATCGTTGAAGTCCAGCGCGATCGGCTGGCCGTCCTCGTCATACTGGATCACCGGTTCACCGCTGCGTTCCACCGGGTCCGTCGCCTTTTCCTGCTTGCGCTGTTCCATCTTCTGCGACTTCTCTACCCGCTTTTCCTGCCGGGCCCGCTCTTTCGAACGCTTCGTGAAAGTAGTTCTTGAGTTTCCTGCCATTCGTACTCCAATCCATCGTTATGGTTTTCAAGCCCGTTCCGAGCCCGCTCAATGTCCCGCGCGGTCCGCACCCGTCTTCCGTTCAGGTTCGCGCGATACACTACGCTGCGCCCGGGCGCTGCCCCGCAAACCGGCCTCTGCCGCGCCACCGGACTCCGGTTCGAACAAGCTCTTTCTCTTCTATTGTATTCCTTCCGCGCGATTTCGTTTTCCTCAGCCCACCCCATCGCGCCTTCGCACGGACGTGCCGCCCCGCTCAACCTACCATTCGATCAGAGCACGCAGCGTCAGTCCATCCACGCCCACCTGCCGGCAGGCCTCTGCCATTGTGCGAACCACGTCCACCCTGTCGCGCGTCCCGCTGCCCAGCATTTCAAACATCCGCGTCATCCCGTAAATCTCATCCTGCGGGGCCACCACGACCCGCCGATAGCGATCCGGAACCAGCGGCGCGTCCGCCGCCAGCCGATTTACTCCCTGCGCCGTCACCTCAAAGGAATCCACCGCGCTGAAGTCCGTGATACTCGAGTAGTATCCGTGGCCGACGAGCCATTCCCGAACTCTCCCGAAGCGCTCCAGCAGCACTTGATCGTTGACCGCGCCTTCAAATCGGATCAACAGAACTCCCTGCGACTCGTCCAGACTCAGGAACGTCCCCATTGGCTGACTCCACTCCGCTGCATCTCCATGCCTGCCTTATTTTCCCGATTGTAGCAGGATCGGCCTTCAAGTTCTGAAGCCCAAAACTCCAACTTGACCGCGGAGAAAACTTCTTGCCGGAAATGGGAGGATTGCTGCTACCGGGGAACGCGGACTGCTGAAAACCTACTCGCTCACCCTGCCTCACGCACCCCTGCAATCGCCGCCCCCGCAATTTCCCACGAAACTTTTTCCCCCGCCGGTGTTTCAACCATTACAGAGCATCGAGGTCTGGAAAATGAGGAACAAAACACTATTCGCGCTGTTCGGTCTGGTAATCGCTCTTGCCCTGGTTGCGCCATCCCAGGCAAGCGCACAAGTAAGAGTTGGAATCGGCGTTGGCGTCCCCTATGGCGGCTATGTAGTCGGATGCGACCCCTACTACTATCCCGCGGGCTGCTACGGCGGTTACGGCTATTGGGGTAATCCCTACATCGGCTGGGGCGGCTACGGCTGGGGTGGCTACGGCTATCGCGGCGGACGTGGCTACTACGGCGGTGGACACGGCGGCTACGGACACGGCGTCGCCTACGGTGGCGGACGCGGTGGCTACGGCGGCGGCGGACATGGCGGCGCCTACGGTGGCGGACGCGGTGGCTACGGCGGCGGCGGACATGGCGGCAGCTACGGTGGCGGCCACGCTGGCTACGCCGGTGGCGGCGGTCATGCTGGCGGTGGCGGCGGTCATGCTGGTGGTGGAGGACATGGGGGCGGCGGACGCCGCTAGACTCTCACTCCGGTCGTTTTATCCTGTGCCCCTTCAACCCACGTGGGTTGAAGGGCTTTTTCTTTGCTCTCGCCTTCTCCCTCAGAGCAATCCCCCCGTTTGCAGCGTCAGCGCGCTCAGCGCCATCTCCAGCTTCACAATCGCTTCCTCCAGCTCCGGATGCTGTCCCAACTGTTTCTGCAGTGTCTTCAGGAGCTGTTGCGCGTCGGCCACGTGCTCTGCCGCCTGCTTCGGGGATTCCTCTGGGGTCGGTGCGTCGGTCGGATTCATTCGTCACTCTCCATCTCGCCTTCTATTATCCCGCGAAATCCCCGCCCGCCGTTCACTTTGTTCCCTGCCCTCGCACCCGTCGTCATCGGCCAAGCTTCGCATACTCCTGCTTCGCCTTGATCAGCAGCGGAAGATCCGCGTCCGCGTTCTTCCATGCCTCCAGGAATGTCCGGTACTCCGCCCCCGCCGCATCCGTTTTCTTCTGCATCGCCAGCACCCGGGCCAGGCCAAGGTGTGAGAGGGAATACACCGGCGCCACCGGATCCACACCCTGATTGTTGAGGATCAGCCGATAGTCCTCGGCGGCCGCCTCCAGCATGCCCGCTTCCGTCTCGGCCTGGGCGCGCAGGTAGGGAACCTGGAAGTCCCGCAACTGGTGCGGACGCGCCGGTTCCAGCAGCCGCATCGCCTCCGCCGGCCTGTGCGCCTTCAGCGCCAGCAGTGCGCGTACCAGCGGCAAGTCGTAGTACACGTGAATCGTGTTCTTCTCCGTCACGGAGTCCGACGCTGCCACCGCGCGCTGCGCCGCGGCCAGGTCGCCGGTCTCGGCCTCGAGGAAGCCCAAATCAGACGCATCCCCCTTCAAATTCGCCAGTTTCAAAACCTCCCGCGCCCGGGCGGTCTCGCCAAATTCCACCAGCACGGCTGCCATATCCCGCAGCGCATCGTCGGCAAAGTCCGTATCTCCGCCGCGCAGCGACTCCGTCCGCGCCCGCGCAAAGTAATCCTCCGCCTCGCGCAGTCTGCCGCCCGTCGCCGCGGCGTAGCCAAGATCGTCAAGTGACAGATTGGCTGGCTGGTGGTTGAGTCCCCACTCTCCTTCCGACTTGATCCTCGCCGCGTCGTGCTCCGCGTAGGCAATCTGAAACAGGATGCTGTGCGTACCCCAATGGTCGCTCCCCTCGGCCACCGAGGCATTCGCCACGGCCTTCGCCTCGGCAAAGCGGCCCGCGCGTTTGTAGGCGCGCGCCAGCACCGCCGCCACAAAGCCCGAGTGCGGGTCCATGCGCCGCGCGCTTTCGCCAAACGGAATCGCCTGTCCGTACTCGCCCAATTGCGTGTAGAGATCGCAAAGGTCGCCCAGAATATGTGCATTATCCGGATAGATCTGGAGGTACAGCTTCAGGCTGCCTGCCGCCGCTTCATAATCACGGATGCCGTAGTAATAGTAGGCAATCTCAATGTTCAGCCGTTCGCGCTCACTGGTGCGCTCGCGCAGGTCGAACGCCTTCTTGATGCTGGCCGCCGCCTGCGAAAAATCGGCACGGTTGTAATAGCTGGTGCCGAGCAGCCGGTACGCCGAGGCAAAGTTGGGGTCCAGCGCAATCGCATGTTCCAGCAGGTTGCGTGCCGCTTTCTGGTCGCCGCGTTCGGAGACGTCCGCCGCCTGCGAGTATGCCCGCAGCGCCTCCAGCGATGCCGTCGTCGCCTGCGCCACCGGCATCTGGAAGCGCTCGCGCGTGGCCGCCGACTCGCCCATCTGCTTGCGCACGTGCCCCACCGTCTGGTCCAGCGCTCCCAGCACCGCCTCTTTCGATGTCACCTGCGCCTTGTAGCTCGCCAGTTGTTTTTCGCTGGCGCAGTTCTCCGCCTCCAGCATCAGCACGTAGTCGCTGCCAACTCTTGAGAGGGTGCCGTGCAGCATCGCCTGCGCGTTGTTGCGCTCGCAAACCTCGCGCGCCAGCGCCGGCGTAAGCCGCTCGTCCGGCCTGCGCTGCATCTCGCCCAGCGTCTCCCGAACCCGCGCGCCGTTCACCACGCTCAGAAACGGCGATTGCTCCAGATCGATCCGAAGAGCCTGTTGCAGCGTGTGGTCAAACTCCGCTTCGCCCGTCGTGTTCTCAAAGTCAGCCACCACCACGCGCACCGTCGGCGGCGCCGGATGGAAATGCCTCCACACCTGTCTTCCCGCCAACCCCGCCGCGGCCACCACAACCAGTGCCGCCAGCGCCGCTGCCATCCGTCGCCGCAAGCCCGCCAGCCGCTTCGGCTCGTTCTCCTCGATCGTCGCGCCGGTCCCGGTCATGCGCTCGTCGGCCGCCATCTCGCCGCCGTCCCCGCCCGCCGGCGCCCGGCCATCAGCCTGCAGCGCCTCCACCGGGCAGATGAACTGATAGCCGCGTCCCGGCAAGGTCACAATATAGTTGTGCTCGCCCGGTTTATCCTCCAGCGCCCGGCGCAACACGGAGATGCTCTGGGTCAGGCTGTTCTCATCCACATACACATCGGCCCAGACATGCCTCAGTAACTCATCCTTGCTCAGAACCCGCCCAGGCTCCTGCACAAAGCAGAGCAGCACATCAAAGGCCCGCCGATTAAGGGGAACCAACTTCTCCTGGCGCTTTACCGAACGCGCCAGGGTATCGACCTCAAACTCTCCGAATCGAAATATTCCGCCTGTATATGTCGGCATAACCGTAATTCAGAACTTATTCACAAACTGTCAGAACTGATTACTGAGTTTCCCGTCCATCCGCCCGTGCGGAGCACGGCGTCGAAGCGGTGCGAAGCACGGCGTCCAGGCAGTGCAGGGCGCGGCGAGGGGCGCGGCGGAGCAAGGCGTCCGGGCGCCGTGTGGAAACCAATCCACAACCCTGGCTATGGTCGCTGTAGCAGACAACATTATGCACTCAAAATAATATCTCCGTCCTTTGCCCGCTCATCCGGTGAGCCATCACTTTGGTCCCTTGTTCACCTTGTCATTGTTCAGCTTTTCAATATTCAGCTTGTCAAGGGCGCGCTTCAACTCTTCCAGCTTCTGCCCGGCCTCGCCCAGTTTGCCTTCCGCCGTCAGGCGCTCATACTCCGCAAAGCTCCGCGACGCTTCCCCGATCAGGCTGTGTACGTCCGTCGCAGGCTGCGCCGCGCCGCCCGCCGCAGGCGCCCCTCGCACCGGCTCCGCCGCCACCGCAGCGGCGCTGGTCGAGGACACCGCTCCCCCAAACAGTCCCGCCATGGCCGATTCAAACGTCGGCCCGTACGCCAGCCGGTCCTGCAACGCCAGCACCACCAGCCGCAGCTCCGGCATCGGGCTGCGGTCGGCCTGCAGATAGATCGGCTCCGCGTACAGCAGCGCGCGCCCCGTCGGAATCACCAGCAACGTTCCCCGCCGCACGTGCGAGCCCTGCTGATTCCACAGCGTCAGTTGCCCGGAGAGCTGCGCGTTCTGGTCGATGCGCGCTTCGATCTGCAGCGGCCCGTCCACCAGCTTGGTCTTCGGAAAGTCGTACACCACCGCCGTACCGTAGTGCTCCCCGTCGCTGCGTCCGGCAATCCATCCGATCAGGTTGTTCCGGTTCGCCGGCGTGAACGGCAGAATCTCCGCGAACTCCATGCCAACTTCACCCGGCAGGTTCATCATCACAAAATTCGGTTGCATCGTCTGCGTCGTTTGCTCGCCCCCGTTGCTCAAGCCGACTTCGGTCGCAACCGTCCACAGGTCCTCGCGGTTGTAGAACGCTCCTTCATTCGTCATGTGATACAGCCCGTAAACTTCCGCCTGCAGCTTCAGCAGCATCTCCGGATAGCGCACATGCTTGCGCAGTCCCGCCGGCATCGCCGAGGCGTCCTTGAACAGGCTTGGAAAAATCCCCCGGTAGGCCGCGATGATTGGATCCTCCGTATCGAAAACGTAAAATGTCGTGGTACCGTCGTAGGCGTCCACAACAACCTTCACGCTGTTCCGCATGTAGTTGATCGGGTCGCGGTCCAGCCGGTAGTGGCTCGAGTACGGATAGCTGTCGGAAACCGTAAACGCGTCCATGATCCACGACAGCCTGCCATCGTCGCCCAGCACAATGTAGGGATCGGCATCGTAGTGCAGGAACGGTGCAAGGGTCGCGACCCGCTCCCGCACGTTGCGCCGCATCAGCAGGCGGCTGTCGCCGCTCACGTCGTCGCTAAACGGCAGCTTCGCCAGGTCGCCGCGCTCCAGGGCAATCGCGATCCGCCGCAGGAATCCTCCCAGCACAATCCCCCCGGTGCCCTCGTACGAAGTCAGACTGTTGGCCGGCCCCTGCGGGTAGTCGAACTCCTTCTGCCGCGTCTTCACGTACACGTCCGTATTCGTCAGCTCGCCGAAATAAATCTCCGGACGCTTCACGTTGAGCCCGGCCACCGTGCTCTGCACCGGCATGTTGCTCAGCATCAGTGTCGGCAGTCCCTCCGCCGTGAACCCGTTGACCGAGTTCATCGTGATTCCGTAGCCATGTGTGTATATGAGTTTCTCGTTGATCCAGTTGCGGCTGCTCTCCGGCAGCTTGTCCACGTTCAACTCGCGCGCCGCCAGCATCACCTCGCGGGTCGCGCCGTCGAGCGTGTAGCGGTCGATGTCAATGTCGGGAAAGTCGTAATAGGTGCGGATTTCCTGGATCTGGCGCAGCGTGTCCTGCAGCGCCCGCCAGTCCCACAGCCGTATGTTCTGCAGCGTCGGCTGATTGTTCGCCGCATCGGCCGCCTCCACCGTCGTCTCTGCCGGAAACTCGCGCTGCGCAAAACGGTCCAGCCCCCATGCCTGCCGCGTCATGTCGATGTTGTGCGCAATGTAGGGTTGCTCGCGCACCAGTTCGTTCGGCTTGACGATGAAACTCTGGACGTACCACCCCACTGCCTGCAGCGCAAAGTAGCACACCACCGCCGGAAGCACCGCCACCACCAGCCTGCGCCCGCTCGGCAGCACCGACATGGCGTTCACCCCCGCCATCACCGCGCCCACCACCAGCGCCGCGCACACCACCAGCAGGCCGTTCAGCATCAGGTGCGCGTCCACGTACGTCACCCCGCCGAAGATCGTGTGATCCTCAAACAACTGCTCGAACCGGCTGATGTAGCAGCGCACCGCCAGCAGCAGCAACAGGAACCCGAAGCTGATCGAAAACCCGCGCCACGGCAGCGGAATGTAGTTGTCCCGCCCCGACCCCAGCACCCGCGTCCCGCCGGTGATCAGAATAAAGAAAACCGCTAGCATGCAGACAATCACCGCCAGCGACAGCAGCCAGCCGATAATCAGCTCCCAGGCCGGAAGCGCGAACAGGTAGAAGTTCAGCGGCCTTCCAAAGATCGGGTCGAGCACCCCGCCGCCGCGCGGCGCATACCAATACAGCGCCAGCGTCGGCCATTCCACCATCGTGCCCGCGCCCGTCACCACGGCAATGAACAGTGCGACTCCCGGCCCAAGCACCCGCAGTATGCCCTCGACCGGCAGCACCACCTGCTGTCCGCCGAGCAGGATCGTGTGACTCGCCGGCAAACCGGTGAAGCAGGCCCGCTTCAAAGCCAGGAACGATCCGTACAGAATGATCAGCGTCGCCGCGCCGAACAGCACGAACACCGCCCACCGGAATCCCAGCGTCCTGCCGAACACGTCGCGATAGCCCAGCGAGCGGAACCACAGCGCCTCGACGTAGTACGACAGCGCCGTCCTGCTGGCGGCTAGAATCACGGCAAGCACTGCAAACAACAAGAGCAAGCGCCGCCCGCCACGCGGCGTGCGTTTCTGTGGCCAGTCGATCGATTGAGCCATCACCCTATCCAGTCTTCAATATCATTTCCGTATCGGAATGGTAAGAGAACGTATTGTACCGTTCTGCGAAGAACGGAAACCACCTCGCGCCTGACCGGCGTCGGGTCCGCTCCTCCGCCTCCGGCTCATCGCGACTCGCCATCGTCGTGCCACCTCCCCAGGAGACAGCTTTCGCCGTGCCTCTTTCCCGCTGACCCATAGAAAAAATCTTCCTATCCGCCTTCGCCCGAAATCCCCAACCGTTTACCACTTAGTAATCTCACGCCGCGCCATGATACCGCCAAAGCCAATCCTTTCGAACCTTACAAAAGGATTAACCAATCGTTAACTTTCCGCTTCCAAACCATTAACTCGCAAGTAAATCGTTCCCTCCGCACGCATCCCCTTGGCCGGCATCCCGCAAATGCTCAAAAATCGTCTCTTTACCCCTCGGACCCGCATCCAGAGCGGTCCAACGCGCCGTGCGCATCCCGCGTCCGCGCTCAACGCAGAATCGCCTCGATGCGCCGCGCATGCACCATCTTTTCGCAAGGAGACCACGCAAAAATCGTAAACCGCCCATCTTGCGAAGCCACCAGCGCCATCGAGTCCGGCTGGTCTTGCGCAAACTGCGCTCCCGACAAATGGCGCGTGCCGCCCAGTTGCGTCGGATGCACGACCTCAGCCACCGAACCCGCGACCGGCTCCGTCACCACCACCCGTTCCACTCGCGTACCGTCGGCGCGATTGCCGATCTTCGCGCCGAAAGCAAGCAGTTCATACGAGTCGCTCATGACGGTCGCGCCGTCAACGGCTGTCAGCCCGGCGACTGCATCGATCGTTCGCCGCAGTGCGCTTTGCCATGCCGGGTCTTCCTTCATCAAGCCGTTGTGAAGCAGGTCCGGCAGCCCCATAAACGGCGGCGAAACCGCATATCGAATCGGCGTGACAATCGATTCGCGCCACACTTCGTGCACGCTCGGCACCACCAGCAGTGAGCCCCCGCGGCCATGACGGCGCATCGATACTGCGAGTTGCAACAGTACATTCCCGTCATCCGTCGGCGATCCCGCCAGCCCAAATTTCAGAAGTGACCGAACCAGCGGCAGGCAGTCCGGCAAGTTCATCGCCCCTTCACAGAGGACCTTGATCAGATCCCCTTCGAGAACCGCGACGTTTGTGAATTTGCCCGTCTCTTCGCCGCGGCTCTCCTTGATCACCAGCATTCCGGGCGAGGTAACTTCGAGTACAAAGCAGTGCTCCGGAATCCTGCCGACAGTGCCCCACACCTCCAGTTCCCCCGAGCGCCGCCACACGCCAAGATGCACGCCTGGCCTCTCCACGGCCGGAGCAAGCCGCGCGAGCGCGTCGGGAGCAAACGGGAGTGGCTGCTCAAACCGTAGCGCATCGCGGGCCCCATCAGGATCAAGGAATGTGGCGGAGATAGTCGGAACAAAGCCCTCCTCGCGCCGCAAACTCGCCCAGAACGCCGCATCGATCATCTCCTCGATATCGCCGATTTCGGGGCGGTGCGGCGAGTCCGGCCGCCCATTTCCCTGCGCCAATCCCTGCAGGAAGCGTGGATAGATCAGCTCCGAAACCCTTCGAGCCACCGGATATGCCGGCCAGTCTCTCCGTTGCATGTCGCAACTCCTTCCGAATTGCATGGGTACTCACACGGTTGTGCTCATCCTGAGTCGCACAGACTTGAGGATGGCGCCAAGGTATCCGCACCTCAGCCCCGCGTTCCTCTTGGATGCGTCCATGCCGCAAGACGGCGCTTTTGCGCAGCCCAACGGACGCGCCCCAAAGCGAATCCAAAGATGAGGGACTGGACCGAGGCCTCAGCTCCAGCGTCACCACCACGTCGCCGATAAATCCGGAGCGCGGGCGAAAAGAATCCTAAATTGTTTTTTTTGTTGGCGTCCCCGGCGGGATTCGAACCCGCGTTATCGCCGTGAAAGGGCGGTGTCCTAGGCCGGGCTAGACGACGGGGACGCAGCTAGGCAGGGTTGTATGACCTCATTCATACTAGCAACCAGCCGAGTGAGTGTCAAAGCCCCGCGAGCTAGCTTCGTGGAAATTCGTCATCGCGTGCTCCCGGGGAACATCACATTCGCGCGAGCCGCGCTGCAAGCACCCGTACTGTGTGTCCACGGCCGTCCCTGGTGCGCTCGCGGCTTGCATTGCGTTAGCATGGGTAACGCGGACGCTCAGCAATCGCGGGCATCGCGATCCCGGGTTTGCGCTGGTTGCGAACCATGTTTGAACCGTGGTGCCCGGTCCTGAGGGAGGATTACAACGAATGGTCGATACATTAAATCTCAGTCTCTGGTTTCCGGGCTTCGATGCGGAACTGATGTTGCCGCGGCTGGTCGAGGTGTTGCGGCACTTTCCGTTTTCCGAGAGCCGCGGGGGAGTGCAGTACGCTTCCGTTCAGCCAGTCGATTGGGCCGAGCCATCGTTGTTCGAAGAGAGCTTCTCGCCCGGCGTGAGTGCCGAGGAAGCAGCCGAGGCGCTGCGCGAATATGCCCAGGCGGATTTTGCGCTGAGCCTGGAAGCATACTGGGATTTGTGGATGCTCGACGCCGAGAGCAAGGAGTGGGTGCTGCGTCCCGAGAAGGTGCTTTTCACCGCGCAGGGACTGGACTTCGACGAGGGCGCCTTCGCCGCCAGCGGGCACATTCTGATCGATTTCGGATTGGACTTTCCATTTCTGCATGAAGGCGTGGAGTTGAGCACAGACGACGCACTGCGGGTGAAGGCAAACGTCGCCGCGCTGATCGAATTCACGCACCGGGTAGAGCGCAATTGCAATACGACTGGGCGCGTCCTATGGTCGGAGAGCGAAGAAAACCTGGCTCAAAAACTGATCGCGCGGTTGCAACAAGTGCAGTAGGTCGCGAAATTTCCAAACGGTTGGCAGCCGCATACGGATGTGGGCCGCGCGGCTGTTAGCATACCTTCATCTTTCTTTTCGGAATCGCCCTGTGTCCTTGAGCCCGCTCCTAACCCGCTCTGCCAGCGAACGCTTCTATCATCCCGAGCTCGATGTCCTGCGGTTCTGCGCCTTCTTCCTCATCTTCCTTCATCACTCCATGCCCCACGACCCGGCCTTCTACAC
>Ga0302320_10008777_pt1 | contig 21882 bp, 21 predicted proteins | sample Bog_T0_3_FD_202130 | JGI IMG/M metagenome (GOLD analysis project Ga0302320, IMG submission 202130) | Peat permafrost microbial communities from Stordalen Mire near Abisko, Sweden - Bog_T0_3 | ecosystem: Environmental > Terrestrial > Soil > Wetlands > Peat | place: Sweden: Abisko, Stordalen Mire...
AAGCGTGTAAAGGCCGCGCTGGCTCGTAAGCGCGCCCGTAAGAAAGTTCGCAAGGAGCAAGATTGAAGCAGTAAAGGGTCGTCCCCTTCCCGGGGCGGCCCTGCTCTGTTGGCCCCCACCCACAGAGCTGCATTAGGGATCGTTCAACACTCATCATTCATTCGGCATTTAAGCAAGATCGTCTGTATCCACGCCCCGTTCCAGGTGCGTGGCGGGCCGAGTCCAGGGGCAGTACGAGGGGGATGTACGAATCCTGTGTTTGCTCTGCGCCACCGCCTTCCCTGCGTGTGGTGAGCGCACCACGGGCACAAGGGAACAGCGGTGCAGTTTGTCATCCTGAGCCAGCGCGTTTTTGCGCGGTAAAGGATCGTGGCAAGCCGCGCGAAGCGATCGAAGAATCGCGCGTTTGGCTTGCCGCCTATCAAACTGACCCGCGACCCACAAGGGAGCCACCCTCAATGGAATTTCAGGATAAGGTACTGACCTGCATCGACTGCAGCGCCGACTTCATTTTTACCGCCGGGGAACAACTGTTTTTCTACGACAAACAGTTCAAGAACCAGCCCAAGCGCTGCAAAGCCTGCAAGTCCAAGCGCGTCGCCGTTCTTACTGCCCCGCAAGCCCTGGGCAACGCCCACCACTTCTCTCGTGTCGAAACTCGGGCGACCTGCTCCCAGTGTGGCAAGGAGACCACTGTCCCCTTCCGCCCCACGCAAAATCGCCCCGTCTTCTGCCGTGAATGCTTCACCCAGAAGAAGTCTGCCGCCACCGCCTGACCACTTTGCAGGCCCATGGGTTGTCGAAGCTACAGTATCTTCAGCAACGCCGGCGGCGAACAAACCTCAATGTGGGGACAGCCGCCCTCGGCTGTCCGCCGGGCTTCAGCCCGGCCATCGCCGCGTTCATACTCGCCGCATGCGGCGCAATTCCTGCGTGGAGCGGAACAACCTCAACCGCAAACTCGCACCATGCGCTACCATAGTCCCGTGCCCACCTTCCACGTCGAAAACTTCGGATGCCGCGCCACTCAAGCCGACGGCGCCGCCCTCGAACGTCAATTCGAAGCCCGCGGCCTCGCACCTGCCGCCGCCGCTGAAGCCGACCTGGTAGTAATGAACACCTGCACCGTCACCCATTCCGCCGATCAGGACGCCCGCGCCGCCATCCGCCGCGTGCAGCGCCAGAATCCGCTGGCAAAAATCATCGTCACCGGATGCTACGCCCAGCGCGCTCCCGAAGAAATCGCGGCCCTCCCCGGCGTCTCCGCCGTGATCGGCAACTCCCACAAACACCAACTCGCCGACCTAGCCCTGGGCTCGAGTTTCGCCACGGATCCGCAGCCCGGAGCAAATGAGGCCTTCGTACCTCTACAGGCTCTGAGTGGGAATCACGCCCGAGCGCGAAAGCCGGAAGCCGACAACGGGTTGGCCGAAGCCCGAGGCCCGAAGCCTGAAGCCCGAAGCCCGAGGCCCGAACCCCGCCTTTTCGTCTCCGACATCTTCGCCCACACCGAACTGCTCGCCGCACCCGTCTTCGAATCGGTTGGCGAGCCTGCCGAAAATGCCCGTACCCGTCCCAACCTCAAAGTGCAGGACGGATGCGATAACCGCTGCTCCTTCTGCGTGATCCCCAGCGTTCGCGGCCACAGCCGTTCGTTGCCCTTGCCCCAAATCGTTCGCGAAGTGAACACCCTGGTCGCCGCAGGCTACCGCGAAGTCGTCATCAGCGGCATCAATCTCGGCCGCTGGGGCCGCGACTTAGCCGCAGCCTCCGGGTTTTGGGCGGAGCCTGCCCTGCGCGCAGTCGAAGCGGGCTCCGGCACAATCCAGGAGGCCAAGGTCCCGAAGCCTGAAGCCCGAAGGCCGAAGCCCAATTTCGCCTCTCTCCTCCGCACCATCCTCTCCGACACCGCTCTCGAAAAACTCCGCATCTCCTCCGTCGAACCCATGGACTGGACCGACGACCTCATCGCCCTCGTCGCTTCCTCCCCGCGTATCGCCAAACACGCCCACGTCCCTCTGCAGTCGGGCAGCGACGCCGTCCTGCGCCGCATGCATCGCAAATACCGTCCCTGGCACTATCGCGAGAGGATTGAGAAGATTCGCGCTGCCATGCCCACCGCCGCCATCGGCGCCGACGTCATGGCCGGATTCCCCGGCGAAACCGATGCCGAATTCGAAGCCACCCGCCGCCTCATCCAGGACCTGCCTTTCACCTACCTCCACGTCTTCACCTACTCCGCCCGTCCCGGCACTCCCGCCGCCGCCATGCCCCATCAAGTTCCGGTGCACGTGGCCCGCGAACGCAACAAAATCCTCCGCGACCTCGCCGCCGAAAAAAAACTCGCCTTCCTGCGGTCGTTCCTCGGCAAGCGGCTCGAAGCCATCACTCTCGGCATCGTGCACAATCGCTCCACCGGAGAGTTCACCGAAGCCCTCACCGACAATTATCAAAAGCTCTATCTCCAGGGACGCCACGCCCCCAACCTCTGGCTTACCGCCCACATCGAAGAAGTCGAAGACGGAGTACTCGTAGGAATTGCTGACCTGGGGACAGCCGCCTCGGCTGTCTAGCCAAGCGCAGCGAGCATTTCCACCAAACCGACGATGCTGCCGAGAATCAGATCTGTTCGGGATCCTCTGGATCGGGTTCGCGCACCGGCGCGTCCGGATTCTCTGGAGGGTTCGGCGGCTCTTTGATGGGCGCCGGGGAAGGTTCCGCGGGCGTCCGCAGATCGTAGCGGACGGTCAAGCAGGTTTCGAATTGCTTTTCGACGAACATGCCGTCCTTATCCAACAACTTCAGCCCAGCGTAAAACGATCCTTAGCATGGGTGCAAGTGCGATTCGTATCAGGGCACGCATTCATGCGTGCCATAAGTGCCGCAAAATCAATGCGCCTTTAGGCGCTGGTTCTGAGTTTCCGATTTCCACTACGGGCTGTTAGCCGGACCGCTACCGCAGCTTTTCCAGCACCTGTCGCGTGGTTCGTTTGCCATCTTCTTTCCGCGCCGATTCCGTCATTCGCGGTTCATCCATTTCCTTTTTGACGCGAGCCAGGGTCGCCTGGTTGGATTCTTTCTTCGGCTCGCTTTTGTGCCTGGGCATACTTGGGAAGATGTCACGAGTCCAAACGCATTACAGGTCAATTCGATACACAACCGGGCCATTTTTCAGGAATATTTTCCTGGCCGGCACACCGAGCGGTTTTGCACAGCTATACCAATCAGCGACCTGTAGCATCTCAGTTGTGAAGCAACACGCCGCCCCTTGCACGGGTCGGTGAATTCTACAATCCGGTCGGACTATCGAAGACGAACAGTGTCAGAGAATCGGCGGAGGGTATGAGGCTGTGAAGTTCAGATTTTTACTGTTTCTCTGAATGGAGCCAACATTCTACCTACGCCGGTTCAGAGTCCATCCCCGGGTCTTTGCCCGACAATGTCTGTCCGGCATTGTCTGCCCACAATGATTGCCCGCAATCTGGAGGTAAAGCATGACCGACGAAGCCGACCAAGCGCAGCAGAGTACCTCCAAGTTCGACTGGGTCACCCAGCGTTCCTCGTGCTCCCTCCCCAATGTATTCAAGGCGCTTCGATTACAAATCGAAGCGGACATTAAGACACGCAACGCCCTTCGCCCCAAGAATTCTCCCTATGAGTTTTCCGTGTCCGAGCATGGCGACGACTTCTCTGTTCTTCTGAAAGCCAACGATGTCCAGCGCTCCGTAATATTCACCCTTGCCGAGCACGCCATCCTGGTGCGCGATGGCATCGGCAGTCCCATGTTCGACGTGACTCTGACCTTCGATGACGCGGGCAAGTGCCAGCTGAGCGTGAACGGCGAGCAGCGCGACTCCTGGCAAGTGCGGCGCATGGCTCTGGAAGAACTACTGTTCCGCGGCCTTTAAACCAGATCCCTGCTATCCTTCGCTTTTCCCATGATTCCTTACTCTTTTCCCCTTAGCCTTATCGCTACCATCAGTAATTTCGATTGGACTCGGTTTGCCCGCCCACCTAGAGTGAATCTAAGGAGGGAAGCACGCGCAAGCCCCAGGCGATGCAGCGGTTGTGTGTTTTGCTGAACAACCGCGCACTCTTACCGTCCTCTCATGAAGCGCCAGATGGTCGCTTGCTGGCGGGGATGTCCAAGTAGGTGCTCCCACCGGACGTGACCAACAGTACTGCCCAAAAAACAGAAAGGTCAGAATAAGATTAGGAATGGAACCAGAGAGCCTGGAATTGGATCAGAATCACGACGCGGTGCAAGACTCGGACTTAACGGGCCGCCAGCGCGAGGTCACGCACGTTCTCACGCTGGAGGAGATCGCTAACCTTGCCGCCAAGGAGGGCCAACCCGCCGAGACCCTGATGAACGTCGTCGACTTGATCGCCAAGCGCTTTCAGACCGAAGTCTGTTCCGCCTATCTGCTCGAACCCGACCGCGCCAATCTGGTGCTGGCCGCAACCGTCGGCCTTCAGCGCGATTGCATCGGCAGTCTGCGCATGGCAATCCACGAAGGCTTGGCCGGCTTGGTCGCGGAACAGGTGCGTCCCGTCGCCGTCGAACAAGCCCACAATCACCCGCGCTTCAAGTACTTCCGCGAAGCCGGCGAAGATGCCTACCAGTCCTTCCTCGGAGTTCCGCTCATTGACCGCGGCGTCCTGCAGGGCGTTCTGGTGGTTCAAACCATCGAGGCTCGGGTTTTCCGCGAGGATGAGATTCACATGCTGGCTCAAGCCGCCGCCCAGGTCGCGCCCGTAGTCAGCGAAGCCCGCACCCTTGATCGCTTCATCGCGCCCGCCCAGGAACGCCTGTGGGCTCTGGCTCGCAACCTGTGGTGGAGTTGGGACCACGATGCCGTAAGCTTGTTCCGCGATCTCGACCCAGTCCGCTGGCGGCAGCTCAACCAGAATCCGGTTTCCCTGCTCGCCGAATTTCCTCTCGCCAAACTGGAAAGCCGCGCCGCCGAACTCGTGCTTCACAGCCGCATTAACTACGCCTATCGCCGCTTACAGGAATATCTTCTGGCCGATCGCACCTGGGGCGCAAGGCATGCCGGAGTCCTCCGGCCTTGTCCCGTAGCCTATTTCTCCGCCGAATTCGGAATCCACGAATCCCTTCCCGTCTATTCCGGTGGCCTCGGCGTTCTTGCCGGAGATCACATTAAGAGCGCCTCCGATCTCGCCATTCCCCTCGTCGGCATCGGCCTGTTCTACGGCCAGGGATATTTTCGCCAGCGCCTCGATCGTGACGGCTGGCAGCAGGAAGAATACCTCGAAACCGACGTCACCCAATTGCCTTTGCAGGTTGCCATCGGCAAGAACGGCCGCCCCGTCGCCGTGCAAATCGAGACCCGCAGCGGTTCCATCCATGCCAAGGTCTGGCGCGTCAAAGTCGGCCGCTGCGACCTCTTCCTGCTCGATTCCGATGTCGAAGACAATGCTCCCGACGACCGCGGCCTCACTTCCCGCCTCTATGGCGGAGACGCTCGCACTCGCATCCGCCAGGAATTGCTGCTCGGCGTCGGCGGTTTCCGCGCCCTCAAAGCCATGGGCATCACCCCCGGCGTTCTCCACTTGAACGAAGGCCACAGCGGGTTTGCCGTGCTGGAAGCGGTTCGCAGCAGCATGGAGGAAGAAGGCATTGGCTTCGAGATCGCCGTGCCCCGTGTCTCCCGCGAAGTCGTCTTCACCACCCACACTCCCGTCCCCGCCGGTCATGATCGCTTCGATGCCGATCTCATCGAAGAGCATCTTGGACCTCTGCGTGACGGCCTCGGCCTTTCCCCCGAAAGCCTGATGGGCCTCGGACGCGAGAAGCCCGGCGACTCCCAGGAAACTTTCTGCATGACCGTGCTCGGCCTCAGACTCTCGCGCCGCGCCAACGCCGTCTCCGCCCTCCACGGCGAAGTCTCCCGCGCCATGTGGACTGGCCTCTGCCCCGGCAAGCCCGAAGACGAAGTTCCCATCGGTCACATCACCAACGGAGTTCACGTTCCCTCCTGGCTCGCTCCCCAGATGTTCCGCCTCTACGACCGCCATCTCGGCACCAATTGGCACCAGCACTCGAGCGAAGCCAAAATCTGGGAAGGCATTGAGAACGTCGATGACGGCGAACTCTGGGAGACTCACCTTAGCCTCAAATCCCAGCTTCTCGAGTTCGTCCGCCGCCGCGCTGTCGAACAAGCTCGCCGCCGCTCCGAATCCCGCGAGAGTTTGCAGAGACTCGGCAGCGTGCTCAGTCCAGACGCTCTCACCATCGGATTCGCCCGCCGCTTCGCCACCTACAAGCGCGCCAACCTGATTCTCAGCGACATTGAGAGCCTGGCCTCCATGGTCAACGATCCCAAACGCCCCGTGCAGTTCGTCTTCGCCGGCAAAGCCCATCCCCACGACGAGCCCGGCAAGAAAGTTCTGCAGCAGATTGCCGAATTGATGCGAAATCCCCGCTTCGCCGATAAGTTTGTCTTCGTCGAAGACTATGACATCAACGTCGGACGTTATTTCGTCCAGGGCGTCGATGTCTGGCTGAACAACCCGCGCCGTCCCCTTGAAGCCTCCGGTACCAGCGGTCAAAAGGTCGTCTTGAACGGCGGTCTCAATCTTTCCGTTCCCGACGGCTGGTGGGCCGAGGCCTATGACGGTATGAACGGCTTCTCCATCGGCACCGGCAGAACCCACTCCAACATGAGCGTGCATGACAAGCGCGACGGCGAGGATCTCCACCGCACCCTTCGGGAAGAAGTGATTCCGTTGTTCTACCAGCGTGATCGCGACGGCCTGCCCCGTGGATGGATCAAGCGCATGAAGCGCACCATCCGCACTCTCGGCTGGCGCTTCAATGCCGATCGCATGGTGATGGATTACACCCTGAAATGCTACGTCCCCGCCGCCGGCGGCGTCTCCAGCGACCTGCGATCCTCCTGGTAACGCCCCTCGTTATGTGGGGACAGCCGCGTAAGGTACCGTGGAAGAGCGGCGCTTCAGCGCATAAGGATTTTGGGTGGCGCAGCGCTTTCAGCGCTGCGATCAGCCCACGCCAACGCTGAGGGCTTCAGCCCCTGAGGTACGTCCCTAAACCCGCTGCACGCCCCCCACCCGGGCAACGTCCCAATTATCGCCGCAGTCCACTCTGCTTTGTCATCCTGAGCGAAGCATTTGCTATCGCAAAGCGATAGCAAATGCGCAGTCGAAGGATCCCTACCCACTACCACGAACCCATGGAGTGTGGTTCTTGGGTGGCCCAGCGCTTTCAGCGCTGAGATCAGCCCCCATCACACCCGCAGGCTTCAGCCCCTGAGGGACCTATCCATACCCACTTCCCCATTCCTCCCTTGCCTCAAACCTTCCGCCGACTTCTTCTCTCCTCTCCACCTCCGCAACAAATGCCACGCTTCCAGATATCGTTCATACTTGCTCCGCCGGTTCCACGGCGCCAGCCAGATACTTCCCTTCCGCTTCGCAACCACCCCCGCCGGGATGATGTACCACAAATCCAGCGGGATAATATACGCCGCCACAAAATCAATCTCCTCCAGCATATGCACCCGCCTCTCCCCTGCCGGCACATGGCACGGATACGCCCCTCCCTTCGGCCGCCTCATCGTCGATTTCACCTGCACCCGAAACGCCCGCCCGTCCCGCTCCACCATCAAGTCATACGGCGCCGAATCTCCCCACAACTTCGCCACTCGGAACCGTTGTTCCATCGCCCGCGCCAAAAACCGGACCTCCGCCCACTCTCTCCGCTCCTTTGCATTCTTAAACTGAGCACCGCGTTGCCCCATCTCGCTCTCCTCGTCTCCAAAAACACGAAAGGCGCGGCCCCTGCTCAATGAAGAGCGGCCACGCCTTATGTATTTTTTTTGAATTTCTACTCTATAATTCTATTATATCATACGGCATAGCTAAAACTGCACATATTTGCATGCAGTTCCAAAAATATTTTCCCTTTATTTTCCATGACATAACCTCGATCGTGTAATTCCTGCCTATTGACAAGATTTTTTCGGAATCAGAAAAAGGAGCCGCAACCGGGCGACGAGTCAGCCGCGAAGCGGCGGCATGGGAAAGCCCGGCACGGCAGTGCCGGGAAGCCGGAAGTGGGATAAACCGAGTCCGCTTCAGCGGACGGCACGAGTTTCGTAACAGCCTCGCAAGCCGTGGGATAGAACACCTGGAAGCCAGCAAGCCCCGGAGGGGCGAAAGAAAATCCGCGACGCCGACCCACGGAGCCTCCGCGCATAGCGGTACCGTGGAAGGCCGGCTCAGCAGCCGCCCTGAGCAGTCGAATGGGCCGCGTCAAGCACCCAAAAACTAACCGGGCTTTAGCCCCTGTAGAACCCACCTCACACCCCGCTGGTAAGGAGGTATATACTCAAGGTAAGGAAACAGACCTATGCAGAAACAAGCCAAAATCACCAGCAAGGGACAGATCACGGTGCCGCACGAGATTCGCAAGCTTCTCGGTGTAAAGCCGGGCGACGGCCTCCTCTTTGAAAGCGACGGCACGCGGACCCAAGTCCGTCCCGTAAGAACCAGCAGCCCCTTCGAAAAGTATCGCGGCATCGGCATCGGCCAGGCAGGCTCCGGCAGGAGGGCAGTAGTACGGGCCATCCGCGAGTTGCGCGGCCGCTGACCCAAGCCTCCAAACGAAGTTCCATGACCACAGTCATCGATAGCAACGTGATCGCCGCGCTCTGGAACCTCGACGACACTCTCAACGCAGCCGCGCGCTCCGCCCTCGATGCCGCTCTCGCCTCGGGGCCTCTGATTGTCCCCGCTCCCGTGTACGCCGAGTTAATGGCCTTTGCCGGACGTTCCGAATCCTTTCTCGACGGGTTCTTCCGCGAAACCGGCATCGCCGTCGAATGGCGCATGGAAGAGCGCGTCTGGCGCGCAGCCGGGCAAGCCTTCCAGAGCTATGCCGGACGCAGGCGCAGACAGCGCGAACCGGGCCCCCGCCGCATCCTGGCCGACTTCCTGATCGGAGCCTACGCCGCCAGACATAACTACCCGCTACTCACCCTCGACGAGGGGATCTACCGCGCAGCTTTCCCGGCATTAAGAATCTTGAGGGCCTAGGCTCGAATCGGAAGGGGTTCGAATCGGGAAGGGCACGAGTGAGTTTCACTCGTGCCGGTCAATCAGCCAAACACGTACCCGCGCTTCAGCGCCTGGGGTGGAAAGCGGCCCGCCGTAAGCGAAGCCGAATGGGCCGCGTAGGCGGAATTGTGGGTGGCGCAGCGCTTCAGCGCTGCGATTAAGAGTCGCCCCAAGGAACCAGGCTTCAGCCCCAGCTTAACTCTGTCATCCAGAGCGCAGCCAACCGATTCGCAAAGCGAATCGGTTCGCGGAGTCGAAGGATCCCTACCCCAAGCACGGAACCATCGCCACGGCAAGGCATTCCCACTCCAAACTCATCAGCCCTTCACTAACGACACCTCACCAACTCCTGTGAAAGGACAAATCTAGATTTGTTCGCCAGACTAAGTCCGTGACGTGTGAACTTCCCCACTCAAGCCAAAACCGGGCTTGAGCGGGCCACCCGCCCGTCACCTCGAACAAATGGGACTCTTACTGTTTTCCCCCAACGCAAGGCCTTGGATTCCTGAGCCTTCAACATTGCCATTCTCACCGGCTTCTCGGGCACAGGCAGGGATGTGCGTTCCGGCATTTCGTCATAGGTTCTTCCGCGGAGCTTTCGTCCGGCCATTGATTTGTGAACGCCGCCCCACTGCTTGAAGAAGAATGCAATATCCTCATGCCGACACAGCGTCAGGATGCTATCGACCCACCCCTCCTCCATCGGCCGGGCACCATTCCCACTCTCTCCTCCTACGATGGCCCAATCCAAACCGGAGATGTCAAAACTGCCAAGATCTTCCAGTAAGGGCTCAATCGATAAGAATTTGACCGCGGCAGGTGCATGCTGGAGGTGTCCGATGCGAGGTAGGCCGTATTTCTTGTCTTCAACGCTAACACCCCACCAGATATGTCGCATTGCGGCAGCAAAGCGCAGTTTCGTTGAGAGGAGATCCCGCAGCCGTTCGGAGCGTTTGGTGAGCACTTGATAGGTATGCCAGTTTGCCTCGACCATAACCCGGACCACATCCTCGATGTAAGCGTCCGGTACCTCCGGCTGAAACAGATCGCTCATACTGTTTACGAAAACGGTGCGGGGTCCCGACCATCTGAATGGCTCAGAAAGCTTCTCGGGCACTAGGCGTAGGTCGAAGCCCTGTTCGTAAGGGTGTCCCTTGACACCGCGGAAGCGCTCGGCAAAAGTTTCAGCGTAGCAATGCTTGCACCCTGGGCTTATTTTCGTGCAGCCCCTGAGCGGGTTCCACGTCGCATCCGTCCATTCGATTTTGGAATTGTCGCTCATCGTGCCCCTTGTGTTGGCTGGCTGGCTTCCATACTAGCAATTGATAGCCCGAAGTAAAGGTGTTGTCGCTGGCTGCTGGTTTATCAATGGAGCCCCCTTTTGCCGGAAGACATCTCGCCTCCGCCGGCTTGAAGCGGATGACCAGATTATACGTGTTCGCTCGTTGTTCGCCACTGTCGCGCAAAAATATGCCGATTTATTAAGGGGCCCGTATAGACTGGTCAGTAACCCACATGACCCAACAAACCATGTTCGGCGGGCCATGGACCCAGCAGAAGCTCAGCGAATGCGTCCACGTAGCTGGTTGTGTAGAACCGAGCCTTTGGAGTTCTTTGTAAAAATCTTCGTGTAGGCAGAGAGATACTTGCTCAGCACTTCCTGGGACCGGAGTGATCAGGAGGCCTGCACTCGGCGGATTTGCCAGCCTCTTTCCCGAAATCGCGAAAGCCGAAGAAAAGTTTAGAAAGGGAAGCGTAAGACGGGCGCTTGAGGTCGAACCCTCCTTCGATAAATATGTGTTTATCGAAAAGAGCGCGAAGAAATGCAAAGAGCTGAAAGCTGTGGCAGCAGAGTTTCCCCACAAGAAGGTTAAGGTCATCAACGAAGATGCCAACAGCGCGCTTCTGAAGTGGTGCTTGAACTTGAACCCCGAATGCGAGCGGGCAGTTGTTTTCCTCGACCCGTTCGGCGCATCCGTCGAATGGAAAGTCATCTCAGCATTGGCCAAGACCCGCGCTGTAGACCTGTGGATACTGTTCCCGTATTCCGCAGTGAACCGGATGCTAATGCGGAATCGCAAGCCACAAGGTGCCTTGGCGGAGCGTCTGACGAAGGTCTTTGGTACAGCGGATTGGGAGAACTCCTTCTATTCGAGCAGGAGGTTTCGACCTTTATTGGCTGAAACACACGTCGAAGAGGCTCACAAGTCCGTGGCCCATCGCGAGATTATTGACTTTTTTATGGCTCGACTCCGAAAAGAATTCGAGGCGGTAGCAGACCCGAAGCCCCTCCACAATTCCAGATCACTGCTGTTCATGCTGATTTTTGCCGCCGGCAATGCGGCAAGCGCGAAGACGGGAATCAAGATCGCGAACAGCATCAAATTTGACTACTGAAATTCCCAACCCACAAAAAAACCGGGGACAGACGAAGCGCAACTAGTTTGAATCGCAACCCAGAGAAAACCGCAGAGCAGCACACACCTCATTCATTCGTGCCAAACTAAGCTGGGCCACGCGTTTTCCCAGCCGCTGTTGCGACACCGTAACCGCATTGTGCAGGTTCACCGCGCACGGGGCTTTCATCCCGTCCTCCTCGTTCAGAACCACTTCCGATGGCACGCCGCGAATCGTGGAAGTGACCGGAGCAACCGTGACTGTGGATAAATACGCGATGGCGCTGTTGCGGGTAAGCACGAGGGCCGGCCGTTTCTTGTCCGGCGCGGCGAACTGGTAGAGCCGAACCTCACCTCGGGCTATTCTTCCGGCCACGTGGCCTCCACTTCCCAACCCCGCGCTTCCGCGTCGGCTTGCGAATGTCGCGAGTAACCCTGGCGGTCGCGCTCTTCACTGGCTCGCAGCTCCAATCGGCGGAGATGTTCCCGCAGCGCGTCGCGCACCAATGCGGAACGGTTTCGCTTTGTGCGCTTCGCAGCTTGATCGGCGGCGTGCAACAGCTTTTTATCCAGCACGATTTGAACGATTTCCATATGTGGAGTTTATTCCATAGTATACTCCACATGGAAGATATTTCTCAAAGCAAGCGGTAGGGGTGCAGTTCGACCATCACACGACGACTGTCATCCTGAGCGGAGCCGTTCTTCAGGCGTAGCGAAGGATCTCCCCCTTAACCGGTCCAACGCGTCAGCCAAACTGCACCACCACCCGAGCTTGCCCCTCAGCCATCCAACTCCCCATGCTATAATTTCCTATTCCCAGTCGCTCAAAGCGCGGAGGATCGTATCGACAAACGTTTTATCCGAACCAATGACCGTATTCGTGCCCGCGAGATTCGCGTGATCGGCGACGAAGGTGAACAAATCGGCGTAATGCCACCCTTCGAAGCGCTCAAGTTGGCCCGCAGCAAGAACCTGGATCTGGTCGAGATTTCGCCCACCGCTCAGCCTCCCGTCTGCCGCATCATGGACTACGGGAAATATCTCTACCAGCAGGAAAAGAAAGAGCGCGAGGCCAAAAAGCACCAGAAGACGATCACCGTAAAAGAGGTCAAGTTCCGCATAAATGTGGACGACCACGATTACGACACCAAGAAGAATCACGTGCTCCGCTTTCTCGATGGTGGAGACAAGGTTAAGGCGACCATCTTCTTCCGCGGCCGCGAAATGACCCGCACCGGCTTAGGCCGTCAGATCCTGGAGCGGCTCATCAAGGACGTGGAACCGCAGAGCATCGTGGAGTTCCGCCCGCGGCAGGAAGGCAACACACTGCACGCCATCCTGGCTCCGAAGAAGTCGGCCGTGGAGCGGGAAAAGGAAAGAGAGAAAGAGGCCAAGCAGAAAGCCAAGGCCGAGCAGAAGGAAAAGATGCTGCAGGAAAAGCTGGCGCAGGCTAAGTTGGCGCCGGAAAAGACAGAAGAGCAACCCGCTCCGGCGGCAGCCGCGGCGGTGGAAGCTCCAAATCCTACTCCGCAGCCTTAGCGCTTCGCAGTTTAATTGTCATCCTGAGCAAGCGTTTTTTGCGCAGCGAAAGCTTGCCCTGAGCGGAGTCGAAGGGGATTTGGGCGAGCCGCGCAGCCTCCACGGAGCCTGCCCTGAGAGAGCGTAAGCGACCGAAGGGCGAGTTTGGCTCGCTTCCTTATACGACTATCGCCATCGATTTAAACGCAGTAAGCGAATAGAACTGACGGCTGGCAACTGGTGGCCGGCAGCTACCAAAGAGGATCTATGCCGAAATTGAAATCGCACAAAGGCGCATCCAAGCGCTTCAAGTTGACCGGGACCGGCAAGGTGAAGCGCGGCCATTCGGGCCTGCGCCACATGCTCACGTCCAAGGCCCACAAACGTAAACGCAAGTTGGGCACTGCCACGCTGGTAAGCGATGGCGATCTCCGCAAAGTAAAGCGGATGATTCCCTATCAGTAAGTGAGTGGTCGGTGGTCAGTGATCAGTGGTCAGAAAGTCGAAGGGTTTTCTGACCACTAGCCACTGATCACTGGCCACTGATTCAGGCGCGTGAAGAGGTCACGGCTCATCCCTTACCTCCAGCCGCCAGCACATAGAAAGCAAAAAGGAGAACACCATGCCACGTGTAAAACGCGGAACCAAACGCCGCGCCAAGCGCAAGAAGATCCTGGACCGCGCCAGCGGATACTTTCTCACCAAATCAAAACTCTACCGCTCCGCCAAAGAGGCCGTAGAACGCGGCCTCAAATTTGCATACAGTGGCCGAAAGCAGAGGAAGAGGCAGTATCGCTCGTTGTGGATCGTGCGGATTGGGGCGGCTTCCAAGCTGAACGGGCTGAGCTACAACCAGTTCATCCACGGATTGAAAGTCGCCGGAGTCGAACTGGACCGCAAGATTCTGGCCGACTTGGCGGTGCGGGATGCGGCGGCATTTGCCAGTCTGGCGCAGCAGGCCAAGGTGGCGCTGGCCTAAGGGCGGGCTTCGGGCTTCAGCTTTCGGGCTTCGGCCAAGCGGTCGCGGTCACTTAGGGATCCTTCGACTCCGCAAACCGATTCGCGCTTCGCGAATCGGTTTGCTGCGCTCAGGATGACAATTCTTCTATAGGATCGGCTGAGACGTGGCTTATACCGTTTCCAAGTTGACGGATTATTCGGCGGCGGCGCTGGAGCGCGCATCCGCCGAACTTCTTTCTGCGCTCGGCGATGAAGCTGCGGCGGTGAAGAACGAGGCCGACTGGAAGGGTTTTCGCGACCGATGGATGGCGCGGAAAGACGGGGTGCTGACGCAGATCAACGAACGCTGGCTGAAGAACGCTCCGAAAGAAGTGAAGCGCGACGCCGGCCGGCAAGTGAACCTGATCAAAGAGCAGGTCGAGCAAAAGGTAGATCAACTCAAGAACATTGAAATTGAAGAAGATGTGAATGCTCTTGATCACGGACCCGAAGCCATCGGCCGGGTTGACATCTCCCTTCCTGGAGCGCGGCGTCCGATTGGGGCGGAGCATCCGGTGATCAAGACGACGAACGAGATGGTTCGCGTGTTTCAAAAGCTTGGTTACTCTGTCGCCGAGGGGCCGGTCGTCGAAACGGATTATTACAACTTCGAGGCTTTGAATTTTCCGCCGAATCATCCGGCGCGGGATACGCAGGATACTTTGTTCATCGCGGGGCAGCAGGGGAAGCCGCAGCGGGAGCGGTTGCTGTTGCGGACGCACACTTCTCCGGTGCAGATTCGGACGATGGAGAAGATGCGGCCGCCGATCCGGATTGTGATTCCTGGAACGGTGCATCGCAACGATCCTCCGGATGCGAGCCACTCCCCGATGTTTCATCAGATCGAGGGGCTGGCGGTCGATACCAACATCACGTTCGGCGATTTGAAGGGGACGCTCGATCACGCCATGAAGGAATTCTTCGGGTCGAGCGTGAAGACGAGCTTTCGTCCGTCGTTCTTTCCGTTCACCGAGCCCAGCGCGGAGATGTTTGTTTCGTGTTTTATTTGCGGCGGAAGCGGGAGGCGCGGGAGCGATCCCTGCCGTCCATGCAAGCAGACGGGGTGGATTGAGATTCTGGGATGCGGCATGGTGGATCCTAATGTGTTTGAGTTTGTGAAGGACAACGGGTATGACCCGAAGAAGGTTTCCGGCTTTGCCTTTGGCATGGGTGCGGATCGGATCGCGTTGCTGAAGTATGGGGTGGATGATATTCAGTTGTTCTTCAATGGGGACGTGCGGTTTCTCGAGCAGTTTGCTTAATGCGTCGTTGGTCGTTCGTCGTTGGTCGTTAGCCAAAAACTGCGGAGTCATCGCGAGGATTCCTCGCCGCGGCGTTTTTGGCGTCCGGTTGCAAGGGGTCCCTTCGGCGCAAAGAACGCGCTTCAGGATGACAGAGCGTAGAAGTGTGACGAGAGTTTTTGCGGTGACGAGGAAAGCAGGTTCCTCGACTACGCATGACCTTCATTTCATGAAGGTCATGCTTCGCTCGGAATGACAAGGCTTTTTTGTACGCATAAAGCCGGCGGGACGCCGGCGCTACCATGAAGATATCTCCACAGTGGGTGCGGGAGTTTGTTCAGCTGGCGGTCGATGACCGGCGGCTGGCTGAGGATTTGACTGGGGTTGGGATTGCTGTGGAAGGTATTAACGGGTCCGGGGCGGACGCTGTGTTTGAGATGGAGATTGGGACGAACCGGCCGGATGCGATGAATCATTACGGGGTGGCGCGAGAGGCGGCGGCTGTTTATGACCGGCCGCTGAAGGCGCTATCGGGCTTCGGGCTTCGGGCTTCGGGATCCGGAGTGGCCTTCCCGATTCAAGTAGAAGAGCCGCAGCTTTGCCCTCGGTTCTCTGCGCGAGTCATACGTGGAACTACGGTCAAGGCCTCGCCCGAAAAGATTGCTCGGCGGCTGGCCTTGCTGGATCAGCGGGCCATCAGCAATGCTGTCGACGCCACCAACTATGTTTTGTGGGAGATGGGAAAGCCTACGCATGTCTTTGACATGGATTTGCTCGAAGGCGGCAAACTCATTATCCGAAAAGCTAAAAAAGGCGAGAAGCTCAAGACGCTCGATGGGGTGGAGCGCACGCTTACTTCCGAAGATTTGGTGGTGGCTGACGCGAAGAAGCCGGTGGGACTTGCCGGGGTGATGGGCGGGTACGACACGATGATCACCGACAAGACGCGGAATATTCTGATCGAGTCGGCGTGGTGGGATCCGGGGATCGTGCGCAAGATGTCGCGGCGGCACGGGCTTCATACGGACGCTTCGCATCGCTTCGAGCGTGGGGCGGATTTTGAGTCGACGATTTTGTCGTGCGATCTGGTGGCGGCGCTGATTCTGGAATCGGGCGGCGGAGAATTGGTGGGCGATGCGATCGACGTGGTGTCGCGGAAGATTGATCAAGCGCCGGTGATTCTGCGGCTGGCTGAGGTACAGCGCATCCTGGGCGGGAATCTGGAGGCGGGAGAGATTTTCCGCATCCTGAAGAAGCTTGGATTCGGCTTGATCCCGGAAGGGCAGGCCGACGCGCAGATCCGGGTGCAGATTCCGAGTTGGCGGCTGGATGTGGAGCGCGAGATCGACGTAATCGAAGAAATCGCGCGGCTGCATGGCTACGACAAATTCGAGAATACTTTGCCGGCTTATAGCGGAGCGGTGGTGGAGCTGCCGCATGCCGCCATGGACGGCACTTTGCGGACGCGCGCGCTGGCGCTGGGATACAACGAAGCGGTGTCGCTGACGTTTATTTCGCATGCGGACGCGGAGAGGTTTGGATTTTCGGGCGCGGCGGAGGTCGGCACCTCGGCGGCTAAAGCCGGGAGTCAATATGAGGGTGAGATCGGAGCGCTGGAAGCGCTGCGCCACCCAAGAGCTTCGATCGCGGCGGTGGAAGAGCTTCGCGACCCAAAGACTTCTTCGCAACGAGTGTTGGAGCTGGAGAATCCGCTGAGCGAGGAAGCGTCGGTGATGCGGACATCGATGGCTCCGGGGATGCTCGACATGCTGGCTTGGAATCTGAATCGTGATTCGGAAAATGTGCGGCTGTTCGAGATGGGACATGTCTACGAAATGCAAGGCGGGGAACGGGTTGAGCCGGCGCGCGCGTGCTTCGGGGCTACGGTTGCAGCGGTGAGCTCGTCGCTTCCTCTCGGGGACATGATCGATGTGAGTAAGGATTTAGAATCCCCACCCAAGCCAAAAGACGGCTTGGATGGGGCACCCGCTGAATTATTTCGCTCGTTCAAGGGCGACGTGGAGAATCTGCTGGCGGCGTTCGCGTATGGCGAGTTGAGTTTCGATCGGTTGACGGCAGCGTATTTTCATCCCGGACGATCGGCGCGGGCGCTGATGGACGGAGCGGTGGTGGCGCAGTTCGGGCAGATTGCGGAGGACGTCAGGTCACAACGCAAGTTGCGGCAGGATGTTTTTCTGGCGGAGATTGATCTGGAGGGACTGCATGCACGCGGGTTGAGAGCGGTGCGATTTGCAGCGCTGGGAAAATATCCGGCGGTGGAGCGAGACTTTTCTTTTGTGTTTGGCGATGACGTGGAGTTTGAAGCGATGCGGCGGGCGGTGACGGGGCTGCGGTTGGGCGCTCTGCGGTCGTTTACGCCGGTCGAGATTTTTCGGGGTGGGTCGATTGCGGCGGGAAAGTATTCGATTTTGTTGCGGGCGCGGTTGCAGTCGGATGAGGGGACGCTGCGGGATGAGCAAATTGCGCAGTGGTCTGCAGCGGTAATTGGGGCGCTACGCGGGTTGGGCGGGGTGCAGAGGGCTTAGGGATGTACCTCAGGGGCTAAAGCCACGACCCTCAAGCCGAATCCTAACCGCAGCGCTGGAGGCGCTGCGCCACCCAAAACCCCATCCTCCATGGGCTCGTGATAGTACGCAGGGATCCTTCGACTACGCATTTGCTCTCGCTTCGCGATCGCAAATACTTCGCTCAGGATGACAAATCGTTGTGCTAATCTGCCAGCTATGGCGGACGTGATTTCTTCTTTGTCCAATCCAAGCAAGCAATTTCTCAGCGACAAGGCTTCGCAGTTTACCGAGTCGGTGATCCGGGAGATGACCCGGCAGGCGATGCTTTATGGCGCGGTGAATCTGGCGCAGGGCTTTCCGGATTTTGCGGCTCCGGCGGAGATCAAGCAGGCGGCGCGGACGGCGATCGACGGCGACGTGAATCAATACGCGATCACCTGGGGCGCGAAAAGCTTGCGTAACGCGATTGCGCGGCAGATGGGCGTGTGGCAAGGGATTGCGGTGGATCCGGAAAAAGAGATCACGGTTTGTTGCGGGTCGACGGAGGCGATGATTTCGACCTTGCTCGCCGTGTGCAACGCGGGCGATGAGGTGGTGATCTTCGAACCGTTTTATGAAAACTATGGGCCGGACGCGGTGCTGAGTGGGGCGCGGCCACGGTTTGTGAAGCTGAGACCGCCGGCGAGCGATGGCGGCGAATGGACGTTCGACGAAAAGGATTTGCGGGCGGCGTTCGACAAGAACACGAAGGCCATCATTGTTAATACGCCCAACAACCCTACTGGCAAGGTTTTCACGCGGGCGGAACTGGAATTGATTCGCGATTTGTGCGTGGAGTTTGATGTGCTCGCGATTACGGACGAGATTTACGAACATATTTTGTTTGATGGCACGAAGCACATTTCGATGGCGTCGCTCGCGGGAATGCGGGAGCGGACGGTGACGATCAACGGAATGTCAAAGACGTACAGCGTGACGGGATGGCGCGTGGGATGGGCGGTGGGGCCGGAAAAGATCACGAATGCGATCCGGAAAGTGCACGATTTCTTGACGGTGGGAGCGCCGGCGCCGCTGCAAGAAGCGGGCGCGGCGGCGTTGAGTTTGCCGGCGGAATATTACGCGAAGCTGGCGGAAGGATACCGGGTGCGGCGGGATCACTTGATTCCGGCGCTGGAGGCGGCGGGGTTCAAGTGTTTTCGTCCACGGGGAGCGTATTACGTGATGACGGATATTTCCGGGTTTGGATTTGAGGATGATGTTTCGTTCACGAAGTACTTGGTGAAAGAGATTGGAGTGGCGGCGGTGCCGGGGTCCAGTTTTTATCGGGATGCGCGGGATGGGGCGCGGCAGGTGCGGTTTGCGTTCTGCAAAAAGTTGGAGACCCTGGATGCGGCGGCGGAGAAGTTGGAGAAGCTGGGAACGCGCTAATTGAGCTGCGTATGACGGGTATGTACATGGCGTAGGGATCCCCTTCGGCTTCGCTCAGGGCAGGCTTTCGACTTCGTATAGACTTCGCTTCGCGAAGTCCATACTGCGCTCAGGATGACAGAAACCTTACTTCGTGATTGCGCCGCAGGCGATGCGGTCTCCGGAGTTGCCGGAGGGATCGGTCTTCATGTCATCAGCTTGGGCGTGGATGACGATGGCGGTGCCGCCGTTGCTGAAAAGAGAGTGGGGGCCGTCGCCGAGGGTAACGTCGTTGTCTTCGAGAGTGGCGTCGGCTTTGCCTTTCACGTCGATGATGAAGTTTTGCATGTCGCCGGCGTGGTGGCCTTCGGGATTGTCGAGGCCGTGCTTTTTATTGTCGGGATTGAAATGCGGGCCGGCGGATTTGAAATCGGGCGCATCGCACTTGGGGTTCTGGTGGAAGTGGATGGCGTGCTGGCCGGGCGGAAGATCGTGCAGGTGAAGCTTGAGGCTGACGCCTGGTCCTTGCTGCGAGACGGTGATGGTGCCGACGGGCTTGCCTTGGGTGTCCTTGAGTTCGACCTTGATTTTGGCGGCGCTGGGGAGCGCGGTGAGGGCTAGAACCGCGGTGAGGGCGACGAGGGGGAATGCAAGATTTTTCATGCCGGGATTATACCCGAATTTTGCGACGACAAGACCGCGCGGAGCACAGGATGGTGTCCCGAGAGAGCGCAGGAGTTCGCCAGAAAAACTCGTGGGGGAAAGTGGCTCTATCCCAAATGCTGTCACCCGGAACGGTGATTCTCGTCACGGCAGGTTCGGCAGAACAGGGGTAACCTGCATTTGAGTTCCCGAGTCCTTCCTCACTCGTACACGGGCCCCGTTTCGATCCAAATCAAGGCAACTCGGAAATTCGGGTTCTCCCCGAACTGAGTCCACGATCCTCGTCGCTCTCCGGGCGGGAAAACTCAAGCCGTAACGAAACGTGACGAGCCAGAGATATTCAACTTTATTTTCCGCGATGTCGCAAATAGGAGGGTAGCCGAATGCGAAGAAAACTGTTCTCAGGAATTGTTAGTGGGACTTTAGCGATTACAGTGACTTTAGCCTTGGGCGGCAGCGCCTGGGCGCAACGCACGTTCAAGACGCTGCAGGCCTTCACGAGGACGCAGGGGGTGTATGCCCATTGGAAGCCGACCCTTGACGCAGCCGGCAATCTTTACGGCGCAGCCTGCTATGGCGGCGCTTACGGCTACGGCGTCGTCTTCAAGCTGGCGCCGAACCCGGATGGAAGCTGGACGGAAAGCTCGCTGCACGACTTTACCGGTGGCGCGGACGGGAGTTGCCCCAACGGCACGGCGATCTTCGATGCTGCGGGAAACCTCTACAGCACAGCCTACCAAGGCGGCACTTACGGGGCCGGTGTGGTGTTCGAGCTGACCCCCAATCTGGACGGAAGCTGGACGGAAAGTGTCCTCTACACCTTCACCGGGCAAGCGGACGGGCAGGGGCCAAACCCGATTATCTTCGGAGCGCAGGGGGCGCTGTACGGCACAGTCATCTACGGTGGCGCCCATGGATGGGGCGTGGTGTTCGAGTTGACGCCGAACACCGATGGGACCTGGACGGAAAGCGTACTGTACGCATTCACCGGAGGCCTGGACGGCGGCCATTCTGTAGGGGGCCTGATCTTCGACGCGGCGGGAAGCCTCTATGGCACAACTTATTGGGCGGGATCTGGCGGGTGTGTTAATCGTTGTGGCACAGTTTTCAAGCTGACGCCGAACTCGGACGGAAGCTGGGCGGAGAGCGTGCTCCACTGGTTTACCGGCGGCTGGGACGGAGCCAATCCCGCCGATGCCTTGGCGTTTGATGCAGCGGGCAATCTCTATGGCGCAACCGACTGGGGCACCTTCTCCCAGAGCTGCGGAACCACGTGCGGCACCGTCTTCCAGTTGACTCCGAAATCCGATGGAGGTTGGACAACGCGCATACTGCACCGCTTTACCGGCGGGAAAGACGGAGCCGAGGCGAATGGAGGATGCGGAGTAACCTTCGACGCGGCGGGTAATCTCTATGGCACCCGGACTGGAGGTGGTAACAATGGATATGGCGTCGTTTTCAACTTGGCCCCCGAGTCGAGCGGTGGGTGGGGATACCACATCCTGCATGCCTTCAAGGGTGCCCCGGGAGCTTACCCGGATGGCGGCGTGATATTCGACGCCGCGGGTAATCTCTACGGCACGACCTCAGGGGACGGCATTAAGACTTTCAGCTCGGTATTTGAGATCACTCCGTAGCCGCCTCTGGGAGCGGTTCTTCAAGCCGTGGCAGGGTTCGGTTAGAAGTTCTTTGGACGCTACCAGAAACCTAGGTAGTGGCTCAGTTTGAAAAGGGGGCGGCTGTGTGCTTACGGGAGATCCCTCGTCCCGCTGGTGAAAACGCGGGACTTCGGGATGACGCCGGAGGGGTGCGACGTTGAAGATTTCAAATTGAGCCACTTCCAGGCACCTATGAGCCATGCTTGATCCACAGGGAGGTGGAGTATACTGCGGGGAAGTTGGAAATCTTTTCGGGGAAAAGTGCAATCATGGCTTTGGATGCGGTGGAGCAGGTGACGGAACAGGTACAGGCGGACGATTTTCAAGCGCTGGAAGAGAAAATCTATCGCACTATCGAGATGTA
>Ga0302320_10008778_pt1 | contig 21882 bp, 15 predicted proteins | sample Bog_T0_3_FD_202130 | JGI IMG/M metagenome (GOLD analysis project Ga0302320, IMG submission 202130) | Peat permafrost microbial communities from Stordalen Mire near Abisko, Sweden - Bog_T0_3 | ecosystem: Environmental > Terrestrial > Soil > Wetlands > Peat | place: Sweden: Abisko, Stordalen Mire...
GGTCCCCAGATCGCCAGCCGGCCGTGCCCGCCATAAGCCGGCCGCACCACGATAGGCGCCATCAACTGCTGCAACAGGCTGGGATAATGCCGTCCGGCGAGCGCAGGGAAGATCGGCGCCGCATCGGTGAGCGCCGCCATCAAGGCGAAAGCGGCCGCGCCGGCCTCGCCGTGCCAGGCCAGCCCGGGCTCGCCGCCGCCCTGCGCCAGCGCCTCGACCAGGCCAAGATGGGCGTCGAGCAGCGCCGCCAAGCCGGCTTCCGGCTGTCGCATCAGCGTCGTCAAAGGCTGGCAGTGTTGCGCCAGCACGCGCAGCCAGTCGGTCAGCGGCGCATCATCCTGGCACAAAGCCAGCATGCCCTCGATGCCGGGCGCCGGCCGCGGCCCCCGCAGCACGCGGCATTCGAGGCGCCGCGCCAAGGCCCGGAAGCGGCCGGGCGGCAGGCCGCCTTGCATCAGCGGATGCTGGAGCGCCGCCAAGGTGGCGTGCGGCGCAAAGGCGTCGGCCACCATGCGGGCGGTCAGCGCCAGCAGCGTCCCGGGCGGCGTCGCCGCCAGACTGCGGCCGCCGGAATCGTCGATGGTGATGCCGAACCGCCCCAGTTCTGCCGCGACGCGGCGCGCCAGGCCGCGGTCCGGCGTTACCAGGGCAGCGCGCCGGTCGGGCTGCTCGAGGGCGTGGCGCAGCATCAAGGCGATGGCGGCGGCTTCCTCGCGCGGGCCGGGGCACTCCAGCCTTACGACACCCTCGAACGCGGCGGCGGCGGCGGCGGCATCGCAATGGCGCCATTGCCCGGTTGTGACGGCCGGCCGCAGCGCCTCGGCCACCCATGCCGCCCGCGCGCCGTCCCGGCAGCCCGGCCATAACGGCACCTGTGCGGGGGGCATGGCGAGACCCTGCAGCAGCCTCAGCATGGCGAATTGCGGGTGGGTGTAGTCGAGTGGCGCGTCGGCGTCGAGGCCGCGGTCGAGACCGGGCAGCACCACGCGCCCCCGCGGCAGCCGGGCGATCGCCGCCAGCAGCCGCGCGGTGGCCGGCAGACTGCCGGTTGAGCCGGCGGCGAGGATCGGAAAATCGGGCGGCGCAGCAGACCAGCGCTGCGCTTGCAGGGTCAGCAATTGCGTCCGGCGCCGGGCGGCATCCAGGCAGCCTTGCTCGGCCAGGATGGCTGGCCAATGTTCGGTCAGTATGCGCAGGAAATCGAGGGTAATCTGCCAATGGCGGGCCAACTCGAGCGGCACCAAACCCGCCAAACCGGCGAAGTTGAGCTCCTCGTTGTGCACCTGATCCAGCAGCCGGCCCAATTCGGCCGCCAGCCGCGCCGCCTGTTCTGGCAGCAGCGCCGGGCCGGCCTGATGCAATACCAGTCGGGTCAGCAGCAAATGGCGCCGCACGGGCGGCATTGCCGGCGGCAGCAGGTCGCTGTCGTTCCAATCCTCCTCCTCTTCCTCCTGCTCACCGAGCGGCAGCAGGCGCGGCAGCAGCAGCGGTCTGCCGCCGCCCATCCGCAGGAAGGCATCCTGCGCTGTTCGGCAGGCGCGACGGGTCGGCAGCAGGATCAGCGTGTCGGCCAGCGCCAGCGGCTGGTCGGCGTTTTCCGCCAACAGCCGGCGCGCCAGCGCGTCGACGAAGCTCTCGCCGGCGGGAATCGTGAACACCGCCGGACTCATGGCGCCGCCAGTTTTTTGTCGGCCAGCGCGAGCGCCGTGGGCGTGCCGATATGGAACCAATCCCCGTCATGCGCGATCCCGAACAGTCGGTCGGCGGCGGCAGCGCGGTCATAAAGCAAGTTCAGCGAAAAGGGCCCGGACGGCAGGGATTCAGCAAACAGGCGCGGATGCAGGATCTGCACGCCACCGAACAGATAATCGGCCCGCTCGCCAGACCGGCGGCGGGTTAGCCGGCCGTCGCCGCCCAGATGGAAATCGCCCGCGCCATCATACCCGAACGCCCGGTCGAGCGGTGGCAGCAGCAGCAGTGCGTCCATCCGCGCCCCGTCCCATTCTGCTGCCAGCCGCGCCAACGCCGGCACCGCCCCGTCATGCCAGACAATGTCGGCATTGCAGACATAGAATGGTGCGCTGCCGAGCAGTGGCCGCGCCTTGGCGACGCCGCCGCCGGTATCCAGCAAGTCCGGCTCACAGCTGTAGGCGATGTCGGTGCGGCCGGCCAGATGGGCGCGAATTTGTTCTCCCAGCCAATGAAGATTGACGACTTTGTGCGCGGTGCCGACCCGGTCGAGATGATCCAGCACCCGGTCCAGCATGGTCATGCCAGCCACCGCCACCAGCGGTTTCGGGGTGCCGAGCGTGACCGGACGCAGCCGTAACCCGAGACCGGCGGCAAGGATCATGGCGTGGCTCGGGATGGCGAAGGCGGATTTCATGGCGCAGGCGTCCGCCGCTCGTCCGCCGGCACATGACGGGCGAACCAGGCCGCCACTGGCGCCAGTCCGGGATGGGCGAGCCCGCGCTCCAGCAATCGCCACAGCCTCGGCATGTGGCGCAGATAGGACGGCTTGCCGTCGCGCCGAGCCAGACGGGTGAAGATGCCGATCACTTTGGCATGCCGCTGCACGGCCAGGCAGGCCCATGACGCATCGAAGGCCGACGCTTTCGCAGCGCAGGCGACCAGAAACCGCTGCCGCTCCTGCGCCACCACGGCGGGTGCCACGTCGCGCCGCGCGTCCTCGAGCAGCGATACCAGGTCATAGGTGACGGGGCCGATGACGGCATCCTGAAAATCCAGCAGGCCGCATTGCGCCAACCCTTGCCGATCGTCCAGCCGCATCAGATTGTCGACATGAAAATCCCGCAAGACCAGACCTTGCGCCACCCCGAAAGCCAGCGGCAAGACCTCGTGCCAAGCCTGACGATAGCTGTCGCGCACGGCGGAATCGGCCGCGATGCCGATCGCCGGCAAGGTCCAGTCGACCAGCAGCATCGCTTCGTCTTGCAGCCGGTCCGCATCATAGACCGCCAGGCCGGATGGCGGCTCATGCCGCCCCAGATCGATCAGCAGATCGACACCCAGCCGGTAGAGCGGCGCTTCAGGGCTTCCCTCCGCCAGCAGCCGGGTGAAGGTGGCGTCGCCCAGATCTTCCAGCAGCAACAGTCCGGCGGTGGCGTCATTTTCGAGAATGGCGGGCGCACTATAGCCGCAGCTTCGCAAATGGCGGGCAAGGGCGACGAACGGACGCACGTCCTCTTTGGGGGGCGGTGCATCCATCAGCACGGCGCGTCGGCCACCCAAACTGAGCCGGAGATAACGGCGAAAAGAAGCGTCGGCGGCCAGCAACACCCGGTCGGCAGGCCCCCAGCCGCAGCCTTCGAGAAAGGCGTCGATAGTCGCCTGTCGCGATGTCATTGCCAGCGCTGCCGCCACACATCGTCGCCGTCGAGCGTGACGGTGCGGCTGTCCGGTGTCGGCCCTGCGGCCAGGCTGAGCCGCAGCCGGCGGCGCGGCAGCAGAGACCCCAGCCGGTCTGGCCATTCGACCAGACTGATGCCGTCGGCGAAGGCGTCGTCGAGCCCGAGCTCGGCCGTCTGCTCGGCTCCGGTCAGGCGAAACAGGTCGAAATGAAACAGCGGACCCTTGGGGCTGTCATAGCTTTGCAGCAAGGTGAAGCTTGGCGATGGCACCTCGGTGGCGGCGCCGCACAGCGACTGGACGAAAGCGCGCGCCAGGGTCGTCTTGCCGCTGCCGAGCGGCCCGCACAGCGCGAAAATGTCGGCTCGCTGCGCCAGCTCGGCCAGCCGGGCCGCCAAGGCCAGGATGCCGGCAAGATCTGCCGGCGGCAGCAGGCGGGTAAAGCTCACGGCCCGATGCTGCCGGCCGGGACGTAGAGTATCACGGTGGTACCGCGGCCGGGATGCGACCGCAATTCGACGCGGCCGCCATGCAGCCCGACGAAGCTTTTCACCAAGGTCAAGCCGAGGCCGGCGACGCCCGGCCGCGGCGGGAGGGTCTCCTCCTCATCGGTGCGGGTGAAACTGGCGAACATGCGCTGTTGCACGGGCGACTCCATGCCGGCACCGCTGTCGGCGATGGTAAAGGCGATCAGATCGCCGTCGCTGCCCGGTTGGCGTTCGGCGGCGAAGGTGACGCGGCCGCCTTCGGGGGTGAATTTCACCGCGTTGGACAGCAGATTGAACAGCACCTGGCGAATCCGCCGTTCGTCGGCCACCATCCAGCCGATATCGAGCGGGCAATCGAACTTCAGCACGATCTGCTTTTGCCTGACTCGCTCGCGCGCCAGACCCAGCACACCGCTGAGCATGGCGTGCACATCGACGGCGTTCAATTGCAGCGACATTTGCCCGGCTTCGATAGTGGCGAGGTCGAGAATGTCGGACAGCACCTGCTGCAGATGCTGTGCCGACTCGGTGATTCCCTCGGAATAGGCGCGCTGGCGCGGGCTCAAACTGCCAAAATGCTCGTTCGACAGCATTGCCGAATAGGCCAACACGGTGGCGAGCGGGGTTTTCACTTCGGCGCTGACATTGGCGATGAATTCGCTCTTCATGCGATCAGCGGCCGCCAGCGCGTCGTTGCGGTCGCGCAGAGCCCGTTCGACATGGGCGGAATCCGAGACATCAAGCCAGATGATCAGCACGGCGCCGTCGGGCAGCGGCACCGACGCATAATCGAGGATGGCACCATCCGACCGCTCGATGCGGCCATGGTGCGGGATTCGCTCGACGAACAGCGCCAGCATGCCCGCCTGCACCGCCGGCCAGTCGCCGGCGGTGACGAACAGCGGGCGGTGTTGCTCGATCACATCGGTTATATGCGGTTCGCCGGCCAGCGCCTCGGGTGTCAGGTTCCAGATCCGTCCATAGGCCGGGTTGGTCAGCCGCAGGCGGCCATCGGAGCCATACACCGCCACGCCTTCATGCAGATTGTCGAGCGTTTCGCGATGCACCGCCAGCGAGGTCTTGTGCGACCGTTCCAGCACCAAGGCGTTGGTGACGTCCTCATAGGTGAACAGCAATCCGCCGAACGGGTGGGCCGAAATGACCCGGCGCAAGGTACGTTCGTCGGGCAGATGCAGCAGATCCTCATGCGCCTCCAACAGCGAGGTGAATCGGCGATGTTCCTCTTCCTTGAAGGCGCGGTAGTCGGCCACCTCGGGCAGACGGCGACAGTCGCGCAAGCTGTCGAGCAGATTGGCATAGGTCGGCCCGGTCGCCAGCCAGTCGCGGTCCAAATGCCAGAGCAGGGAAAAAGCGGTGTTGAAAAAGGCAAGCCTGGTATCGCTTGCGAAAATGGCGATGGCGGTGCCGAGATTTTCCAGCACCTCGCCGTGGGCGGCGACATGGCGTGCCAGCTGGCTTTCCAGTTCTTCCTGGCGTGTGCGGTCGACCGCCATGCCGACCGTCAGCAGGCCCTCCGCGGTTTGCACCGGTATTTCGGTGAGTTCGGTCAGCCGCCGCGCCCCTTCCATCACCAGATGGAACGAGGCTGAGCGTGGCAGCCCCGAGGCGCGGGCGCGCGCGGCCAGGGCGCGGGCTTCACGTAATCCGGCAGCCGGCACCAGCTCGGCGCCGCTGTCGATAGCCGCTTGCGGACCGTCGGCATCGACAGCCCGGGCGTAGGCCTGGTTGCAAGCCACCGGGGTCAGATCGCCGTCACGCATCCACACCGGCAGCGGCAGACCATCGACCAGCGCCCGCAAGCGGTCACGTTCGAGGGCTAGGCGCTGCTTGTCCGCTTGCAGCCGGGAGACGGCGGCGGCGGCGTCGGTGACATCGCGCATCCAGACAATATCGGCTTGCGCCATCCCGTCGGCGGTACTGGCGCGGTTGCCGATCACCAGCACCCGCCGGTGTCCCTCGCGCAAGGACAATTCGAGATCGAACGCCGCGCCCGAATTGCGCAGCTGAGAGGTGGCGTCGGCCAGTTGCGTCGCCTCGGGATCGGCGAAACAGGCCACCACATCGTCGAATCGCGCTGCCGTGCCGCCATAGAGGCCGAGCAGCACCGCCAGACGGCGCGAGCATCGTTCGGCGAGCAACTGTCCGGCCTGATCGAGGCTCCAGCGATAAAAGCCGTCCGGAGCACTGCCGAGGATCTCTTCGAGGCGGGCATAGTCCTGCAAGCGGGCGTCAGTCTCCCGGCTGGTCCGCTGCATGCTGCGCCTTTGCCACAGCAGGATGGTGAGGACTACCAGGAGCGCCAGCAGCGCCAGCGGGATCATCGGCACTGCCGGATCCTGTTCCTGGTCGGCGGTGCCTGCCGCCGCCGGCCACGGCGCCACCAGAGAAAAGGCTAAAGCGAGCGCAGCTGCGCGCACCCCCTGCCTGCGACGCTTGGTGGTACCAACCATCCGACAATGGGACCCCTTTGAACGAGCCGCAATCGGCCTCCTCGGGAAATATTAGCCCTTCGCGCGCGGGCTGTCCGGCTAAAAATCAGTAGCGGTAGGCGTCCGGCTTGTAGGGGCCGTCGCTGTCGACGCCGATATAGCTGGCCTGGGCCGGATTGAGTCGGGTCAGTTTGGCGCCGATCTTGCCGAGATGCAGGCGGGCAACTTTTTCATCGAGATGCTTGGGCAAAACATAGACCTGGCGCTCATAGCGTTCGGCCTGGCTCCAAAGTTCAATCTGCGCCAGCACCTGGTTGGTGAAGCTGGCCGACATCACGAAGCTGGGATGGCCGGTGGCGCAACCGAGATTGACCAAACGCCCCTCGGCCAGCACGATGATACGCTTGCCGTCGGGAAACTCCACCTCGTCGACCTGCGGCTTGACATTGTGCCAGCGGTAATTGCGCAGATTGCCGATCTGAATCTCGCTGTCGAAATGGCCGATATTGCAGACGATGGCGCGGTCTTTCATCACCCGCATGTGGTCCAGGGTGATGATGTCGATATTGCCGGTGCAGGTGACGAAGATGTCGCCCATCGGAGCGGCGTCGTCCATGGTGGTGACCTGGTAGCCCTCCATCGCCGCCTGCAAGGCACAGATCGGATCGATTTCCGTTACCATCACGCGGGCACCCTGGCTGCGCAGCGACGCCGCCGAGCCCTTGCCTACGTCGCCGAAACCGGCCACCACCGCCACCTTGCCGGCGATCATCACGTCGGTGGCCCGCTTGATGCCGTCAACCAGCGACTCACGGCAGCCATACAGATTGTCGAACTTCGATTTGGTGACCGAGTCATTGACATTGATAGCCGGCACCAGCAGACGGCCGGCCCGCGCCATCTCGTGCAGACGATGCACGCCGGTCGTGGTCTCTTCCGAAATGCCGCGCACATCCGCCAACATCTCGGGATATTTTTCGTGCAGGATGGCGGTGACGTCACCGCCGTCATCCAGTACCATATTGGGGGTCCAGCCGTCCGGGCCGCGCAAGCTCTGTTCGATGCACCACCAGAATTCCTCCTCGCTTTCGCCTTTCCAGGCGAAAACCGGGATACCGGCGGCGGCGATGGCGGCGGCGGCCTGATCCTGGGTCGAAAAGATATTGCACGAACTCCAGCGCACGGTGGCGCCGAGCGCGACCAGCGTTTCGATCAGCACCGCGGTCTGGATCGTCATATGCAGGCAGCCGACGATGCGGGCGCCCTGCAGCGGCTTGCTCGTGCCGAACTCGGCGCGCAATGCCATCAATCCCGGCATCTCGGTCTCGGCGATACGGATTTCCTTGCGGCCCCAATCGGCGAGTGCAAGATCGGCAACCTTGTAGTCGGGCGAGGACATTCTGTTTCTCCCTCGGCAATCAGTGACGGCAGGCCTATATCAGCCTATCGGGAGTGGAGCAATCGACGAAGTGGGCGGGCGGTCCGCCCTTTCGATAGGGTCAGGGGCGGCCGGCCTCACGCGGCGACATTGGGAACGACCCGGCGCCCATCGAAGGCGTCGCGGCCTTTGCGCCGCAGCAGATCCCAGGTCAAGCTCAGATAATTCGCCCGTTCGACGATCCGCCGCATTTCATGGCAGAGCGGCGGCGGCATCACCGGGGTGGTGACCGGCAAGGCAACGTCGAGTTTCGCCGCATAGTCGAAAGTAACATGCAGGGCCGCCGCGTCGGCCAGGGTCTTGCCGAAGGTGATGGCGCCGTGCCAGGGAATGACGATGGCGACGTCGTCCGGGCGTACCGCGGCGCCGATCGCCACGAAGTCGTCACTGGGGCTGACGGCGGTCCGTTCGTAAAAATAGGTCGACAGATTGTGCAGCGGCCGCGGCGGCCGACCGAAGGCCGATTGCGCGGTGATCGAAAACCCGTGCGTGTGGACGATCGCCTGCACGTCGGGCCGATGGACATAGATCGCCTGATGAAAAGTCTGGCCTTGACTGACCAGACGTTCCGAACCCACCAGCTGGCCATCGAAGCCGAGCAGCAGAATGTCGTCAAGCTGCAGTTCCTCGAAACTCTTGTCGAAGGCATTGAAATAGAACTGGTCCCGGCCCGGTACGCGCAGCGAGACATGGCCGCCGATGCCGCTGCCCAACCCATAGGCGGCCAAACCGCGACAGGCTTCCAGCACCTGTTCCCGCATGTGCGTGTCGTTCATGCCGATCATTCGCTCGCTCGCCGCTCTGCCGAGCAAGGCTCAAGGCAGGGATCCGACTATACGGAAAGTGATGATTTTTATATCAGGCGACGGCCGGCAAAACAATATCGATCGATGCGCTGCGCCGGACGCGGTCTTGCCAATCTGCCAAATTTAGAGTGAACTCCGTTCGAAGCAGGGGTCGGGGGGTGCGATGTTCGAGGGATTCCAACGTCATCGCATTCAAATCGGTGACATCGCCATCAACTGCGTGGCGGGCGGACAGGGGCCGCCGCTCCTGCTGTTGCATGGCTACCCGCAGACCTTGACACAATGGGCCAAGCTGGCCCCGCTGCTGAGCGATGACCATACCGTGGTTTGCGCCGACCTGCGTGGCTATGGCGACTCCGCCAAGCCGCATAATGACGCCGACAATGTGACCTATTCCTTCCGCAGCCTGGCCGCCGACCAGATTGGCGTGATGGAAGCGCTCGGCTTCAACCGATTTGATGTCGCCGGCCATGATCGCGGCGGGCGCGTCGCGCACCGCATGGCGCTCGACTGGCCGGGCCGGGTGCGTTCCCTGAGCGCGCTCGATATCGTTCCGACCCGGACGATGTATCTCGACACCAACCGGCATCTGGCCGGGCGATATTGGCAATGGTATTTTCTGCCTCTGCCGGAACCCTTTCCGGAAAGACTGATCGGCGCCGACCCCGATTTTTATTTCGAGAATTGCCTGGTGGTGAACGGCGGCGCTGGGCTGGCGCGCTATGACAGGGCGATGCTCGATGAATATCGCCGCTGTTGGCGGGATCCGGCGATGATCCATGCCTCCTGTTCCGATTATCGCGCCGGCGCGTCGATCGATCTTGTCCAGGACGAAGCCGATTTCGGCCGCAAGATCGCCTGCCCGCTACTGGCGCTCTATGCCGGCAAGGGTCTGCTGTGCGGCTTGTTCGATATCGACCGGACTTGGCGCGCCTATGCCGCCGATGTCCGCAGCGAAGCGATTCCGGGCGGCCATTTTTTCCCCGAATTGTGCCCGCGTGAGACCGCCGACGCGTTGCGCCGCTTTCTGGTCAGCCTGCCGGATTGAAGCTCGCGGCCCGCAAAGCGCGGCCGGCACGCGAATAAGACGGTAACCCGGCGAGTGTGATCGCCAGACCGGCCAGGATGACCGGCACGCATACCAGCAGGATCGAATCGCCGACGCGGCCGGGATCGGCGAACAGCCGATCGGTAACCAGCGCCACCGCGGTGGGGCCGCAAGTGGCGCCGATCAGGGTCGCCGACATCGACAGCAGTGCGATGGCTTGCCCGCGCAGCTGGTTGGGCACGATGTCCTGGAGCACCGAATACATGATCGCGGCCGACATGCAGACGCCGAAAATCTCGAACACCAGTCCGATGATGGCGATCAGTGGCGTGCCGGCGAGGCCGAGAATCACTACGCCGGGCAGAAAGGCGGCATAGGCATAGACCACGGCCTTGAAGCGACCGCCAAGCCGGGCGCCGACCGACAATCGGTCGCCGCTCCAACCGCCCACCAAAGCCGCCAGCACGCCGACCACCATCATGATCGTGCCATAGGCGGTGCCAGCCGCCGGCGTGCTCATGCCGACATGGCGGACCAGCAGCGGGATGACCCAGGCGGTGATGGCGAAGCCGCAGAATTGCAAAACCGTCAGCGACGCGTAGACCGGCAGGAAAGTACGCCATTGGCCGGCCAGGAAAGGCAGCACTCCGGCCTGTCCGCCCGGCACTGCTGCCAACCGCAGCCGGTCGTGGCGCTTCGGTTCACGCACGCTCAGCAGCAGGGCCGCCACCGCGAAGCCCGGAAGCCCAGACAGGCAGAACATCGCCTGCCAGGATGCCAGGCCGCCCAGCAGGGGCAGATGCAGGCCGGCATCGAGACGGCGCAGCACCAGGGCGCCCAGCGTGGTTGCCAGACCGGTGCCGACCAGGGCACCGATGTAATAGATCGCCATCGCCCGTCCCCGCCGTTCCGCCGGAAAATAGTCGGCGATCATCGATAGCGCGGCCGGGGTAAGCACGGCTTCGCCGACGCCGACACCGACCCGCGCCGCGAACAGCGCGCCATAGCTCGACGCCATCCCGCACAACACCGCCATGCTGCTCCAGACAAGGATGCCGGCCAGCAACATGTTGCGGCGCCCGCGGCGGTCCGCCAGCCACCCCATCGGCAGACCGCACAGCACGAACAGGATCGAAAAGGCGGCGCCTTGCAACAGACTGATCTCCGTGTCGCTGATGGCAAGGTCGCGCAGGATCGGCTGCACCAGCAGGATGATCACCATGCGGGCGAGATAGCAGCACATATTGGCGGCCAGCAAGACGCCGACCACGTACCAAGCGTATATCCTAGAAGGATATCCCAAGTCGGGCGACTCGGCCGCGGGGGCGATCGACGCCGGCGCATCCTGGGGCTGGGTCTCAGAAATGATCGGAAAGTTCCAGGCGCAAGCCAGCGCCAATCGGACGCCCCGCGCCGATCGACATCGCTTAACCCTGTTCGGGAGACGGGGTCGCCACTTTTCCTGCTCCTCCACACTGTTTTCTGGGCCGCTTGTTCCGGTGAAATATACCCACTCTTGCGATGAAAAAGAAAGCGGAGGCTCGGTCGGACGCGCCCGACAAATTTCCGGCCGGGGCCGGTCACGCCTCCGGCCGGTCGTTGAAGTCGTCGAGCAGCTGGGCGATGCGGCCGGCATCGGACTGATCCATGATGACCCGAGCGCGCCGGGTTGCCGCCATCAGGTCGAGACCGCGGATTCGCTGCTTGACCAGCGGGATACGCGCCGCCGCCATCGACAATTCGCGGATGCCGAGACCCAGCAGCAGAGCCGTGAAACGCGGATCGCCGGCAATCTCGCCGCAGACGCTGACCGGAATACGGGCCCTGAGCGCCGCCTCGGTGGTAAATTGCACTAATCGCAACACCGCCGGATGCAGCGGATCATAAAGATGCGCGACCTGTTCGTCGGTGCGGTCGATGGCCAGGGTATATTGCGTCAGATCGTTGGTGCCGATCGCAAAAAAGTCGGAATATTGTGCTAGCCCGTCGGCCGCCAGCGCCGCGCCGGGGACCTCGATCATCGTGCCGATCGGCGGCAGCGGCAAGGCGAACGCCACTTTGTGGCGTTTCAGGCGATGCACCACCGCGTCCACCGCTGCCTTGACGGCCAGCAATTCGGACACCGCGGTCACCATCGGCAGCAGGATGCGCACCGGGCCCAACGCGCCGGCGCGCAGGATCGCGGCGAGCTGGGTGTCGAGAATCTCCGGCCGCTGCAGCGACAGGCGAATCGCCCTGAGACCGAGCGCCGGGTTGGGTCCGCTCGGGCGGCCCAGCGCCGGGGCGTTCTTGTCGCCGCCGGCATCGAGCGTGCGGACGGTCAGCGGCCTTCCGTCGAGCCTGGTCACCAACTCGGACAGGATGGCGGTCTGTTCGTCTTCGTCCGGCAGCGTGGCGCGGTTCATGAAGATGAATTCGGTGCGCAGCAAGCCGATGCCGGCGGCGCCGTAATTGTTGATTCCGCCGATTTCCGATGGCAATTCGAGATTGGCTTCAAGGGTGATCAAAATGCCGTCGCGGGTGATCGCCGGTACCTTGCGCAGATGATGCAATTGGCGCCGGCCGCGCAGAAACTCGGCACGCTTGAGGCGAAACAACGCCAGCGTCTCGGCGCCCGGATTGATGATCACGCGGCCGCCGCTGCCGTCGACGATGACCGTTTGGCCGGCCTGCAGACCGGGCGGCAGACCGGACAGTCCGACGACCGCCGGCAAGCCGAGCGATCGGGCCATGATCGCGGTATGGCTGGCCGGACCTCCCAGGATGGTGGCGAAACCGGCGACTTGCGCCGGATCGAACAAGGCGGTGTCGGCAGGCGACAATTCCTCGGCCAGCACCACCGCGTTCTTGCCGAGTTGGCCGAGCGTCGGCGCCGGACTCTGACCAAGCGCCCGCGACAGGCGGCGGCCGATATCCCGGATATCGTCGGCGCGCGCCGCCAGATAACTGTCGCCCATGCCATCGAAATGGCCGACGATTTCGGCGATTTCCCGTTGCAGTGCCGCTTCGGCATTGAGTCGTTCGGCGCCGATCCGGCTGTCCACGCCGCGTGTCAGGCGCGAATTGCCGAGCATCTGGCGATAGGCGTCCAGCATGTAGCCGAGTTCTTCGCCCGACGCGCCGGGCAGGTCGCGGGCACGGGTCTGCAGCTTGCCGATTTGCTGCGCCGCCTGCGTCACGGCCTCCGCGAAGCGCGCCTGCTCGGCGGCGACGGCGTCCTTGGCAATGCGGTAGACCGGCACCGGCGCAGTGTCGTGCCGGTCATGCAGATGGGCGACACCGATGGCGATGCCGGGACTCACCCCCAGACCGGCAAAACTGCGTTCCTCGTCGCTTGCTGTCATGGCGACAGACCTATCAATCCTCGTCGAATTTGGCGTCCACCAGCGCCACCAGCGCGGCCAGCGCGGCGCCGGCGTCGGGCCCTTTGCCCCTGATCTCGATCGTGCAGCCAGGCGCCGCCGCCAGCATCATCAGTCCCATGATCGACAGCCCCGATACTTCGGTACCCCGGTTTGAGACCAGCAACTGGGCCTCGAACTGACCAGCCAGCTTAACGAACTTGGCGGCGGCGCGGGCATGCAGGCCGCGTTGGTTGGCGATCGTAGCGGCACGGCTCGACCAGCCGTCCGCCGCAGACTCGTCCGCCATGATCAGGGCGGGTCCTGACTCAACAGCCGCGATGCCACATTGATGTATTTGCGTCCGGCCTCCTGAGCGCTTGAGACCGCGACCACCAGGGTTTCGTGGTGGCGCACCGACGCCAGCTTGATCAGCATCGGCAGATTGACACCGGCGATCACCTCGACCTTGGCCTTGTCCATGATGGAGATTGCCAGATTGGAGGGTGTACCGCCAAACATGTCGGTGAGCACCACCACGCCGGAGCCGTCATCGACGCGGCCGACCTGTTCGAGAATGTCGCGCCGCCGCCGCTCCATATCGTCGTCGGGGCCAATACAGACGGTGGATACGTTGGGTTGCGGCCCCACCACATGCTCGAGCGCCGCGACCAGTTCGTCGGCCAGTCGGCCGTGTGTTACCAGCACCATGCCAATCATCGCGCTGCCTTCACGTCATTTCTCCCTCATCGAGGTCACGATGGCGCAGATCCACCCTCTGGCCTTCGTCCCTGAGCCAAGCCGCCAATCGTTCGGCCGTGGTGACCGAGCGGTGCCGCCCGCCGGTACAACCGATTGCGATGGTAAGATAGCATTTACCTTCCGCTGCGTAACGCGGCAGCAAAGGTCGCAACCAGCCGGTCAGGCCGGCGAAAAAGGCGGCGAAATCCGGATCCGCAGCGACGAATTGGGCGACGGCAGGATCTTTCCCGGTCAGGCTCGAGAGCGCCGGACGATAATGCGGATTATCGAGAAATCGCACGTCGAACACCAGATCGGCCTCGCGCGGCAGCCCGCGGCGGTAGGAGAACGATGTTACGAACAGCAGCAGCGACGATTGCGCCGCAAGCGTGAAATGGCCGCCCAGGACGCGGCGCAATTCGGCGGGGGACAGCAGCGACGTATCGATCACCAGATCCGCCCGGTTGCGCAAATCCGAAACCAGCCTGCGTTCATGGGTCAGCCCGTCCAGCAGCGGCCGGTCGATCGCCAGCGGATGGCGTCGGCGGGTCTCGGTGAAACGGCGCGACAATACGTCGTCGTCGCAATCGACGAACAGCAGCCTGAGTGGTTGCTGGCGTTCGCGCCGCAACCGATCGAGTTCGGCCAGCATCTCGGTGACCCCGAAATCGCGGGTGCGAATATCGATTCCGATCGCCAAGGGCCGTCCCTGGTCGCAGCTCAACAACGCGCCCAGCATTGACAGCGGCAGATTGTCGACCGCTTCGTAGCCCATATCTTCGAGCGATTTCAGCGCCAGGCTTTTGCCGGCCCCGGACATGCCGGTGACCACCACGACTCCGCCGGAGATCGGGCGGACGGCGGACGTCACGGAGGGGGAAGCGGCGTCGCTGCTCATGATCGGCACATTATAATGCCGGCACCCAGTTGTATCGCAAGGCGAACCTTGGCGGAGGCCGAAGCCTCCCAGGCGCACAGGCGAAGCTGCGCCACGCAGCAGCCCGCCAGCGAAAGTTGGGCCGGTTCCGGCAGACGTTCGACGCCGGCCATCGGTACCAGATCCACCACCAGCCCGACCGCCTTGCCGGCCTGGTACGCCAGCTGCAGAATGCCGAGCCCGCGGACCTCGAGCAGACCGGCCAGGCTGTCGGGCGGCGAGGCCCACAGGCGGCCTTCAACGGCTTGCAAACGCACCTGATCGTCAGCTACCAGCGTGGCGCCGTCCTCGATCAGACGCAGCGCCAGATCCGACTTGCCGGCGCCGGAGGGACCGCGCAGCAGCACCGCGGTGTCCTGCCAGGCGACGCAGCTGGCATGCAGCAGCAAATCGTCGCTCATGGTTGGGTCGCCAGTCGATAGCCGACCCCCGGCTCGGTCAGGATTACCCGTGGCGAGGTCGGATCGGATTCGAGCTTTTGGCGCAGCTGATTGACATAGACCCGCAAATAGGCGGTGTCGTCCTGATGCGCGGGACCCCAAACGGCGGTCAGGATTTCCTTGTGGGTGACGACATGGTCGGGCGACCCGGCCAGGAACCGCAACAGATCATATTCCCGCTTCGACAAGCGGATTTCAACCCCGTCGCGGCAGATCACGCGGCGGCCGAAATCGAGCTGCAGGCCACCGATCTTGAGCAGAATCGGCGCCGATTTGTCGGCCAGCGTCGGTCGCAGGGCGGCGCGCAGACGGGCCATCAGTTCGCCGATTCCGAAAGGCTTCACCACATAGTCGTCGGCGCCGCGGTCAAGTGCCTCGACCTTGTCGACTTCGGTTGACCGCACCGACAGCACGATGATCGGCACTGTGCTGGTTTCGCGGATCAGGGAAATCGCTTCCTGACCGTCCATGTCGGGCAGTCCTAGATCGAGAATCACCAGATCGACCTGCTCCGAGCGCGCCAGCGCGACGCCGGCGGCGGCGGTATCCGCCTCCACCACCTGATGGCCGGTGGCGCCCAGACTGATGCGCAGGAATTTGCGGATCTGCGCCTCGTCGTCGACCACCAGGATTTTTGCCATGGCAGCCCTATGCCTTCATTTCTATGGCTTCGAGTGCCGGCGGGACATGTTTCGGCAAGGCTATCACGACGCAGGTGCCGGCGCCATTGAGGCCAGGCTCGGCCTTGATGCTGCCGCCATGCGCCTCGATGATGCCGCGGCAAATGGCCAGCCCGAGACCGGTGCCGGCCGATTGCTTGTCGACGGCCTGCACCCGATAGAACATATCGAACACCTTCTCGCGGTCGGCTTCCGGGATGCCGGCGCCCTGATCGCACACCTCGATCAGCACCTGATCCTGTTTGGCGCGCGCCCAGATCGTCACCGTGCTGCCGGCAGGTGAATATTTGCAGGCATTATCAAGCAGATTGAAGAACACCTGCTGCACCAGCACCGAATCGACGTTCAGCAGCGGAATCGCCGGATCGATATCGATCCGCACTTGCCGGCGCTTGAGCAGCTTGGCGGCGCGCTCGACGGCGGCGCGGACGATATCGCTGAGGTCGGCCCAGTCGGCGTTCGGCTTCATCGAGCCGGAGCCCAGCCTTGTCATGTCGAGCAGATTCTGTACGAAGCGATTGAGGCGTTCCGCCTCGTCCTGAATGGTGTGGGCCAGCTCGTTGCGGTCGCCCTTCGACAGATCGTCCTGATATTTGATCAGGCTGGTGGAGGCGCCCAGGATCGAGACCAGCGGCGTGCGCAGATCATGCGATAAGGACGACAGCAGCGCCGAGCGCAGACGCTCGGTTTCGGCAGCCAGTCGGGCCGCCTCGACATCGGCGACCAGGCTGGTGCGTTCGATCGCTACCGCCGCCTGGTCGGCCAGCGTCTCCAGCAGGCGGCTGTCTTCAGGCCCGAGAAAATCCTGTCCCTCCATCTGGATGCCGAGGATTCCGACCGGTCCGCGCGCGGTGCGAAGCGGCATGAACAGCCAATTGGAGGTCGGCAAGGTCGTGGAACCGCGGCCGGCCGGCTTGCCGTTGGCCCAGGCCCAGTCGGCGGCTGCGGAGTCCTTGTCGTCGATCTGATCCTCGGGTGGATAGCCGGCGGCGATCGACAGTCGCCCCTCGATCGGCTGCAGCACCAGCGATTTGCCATGGATGGTGGCGGCGACATGGTGCACCACCGCCCACAGCACGTCGTCGCGGGTCGCCGCCGCGGCGATCTTGCGAGAAAATTCATAGAGGTTGGAGGTGCGCCGCGCCGACAGTTTGGCACTGTCGACCTGGGTCTGCACGCGGCTGGCGAGATTGGACACGATGATCGCGGCGATCAGAAAGAAGAAGATGGTGAGGATGAATTGCGGGTCGTCCAAGGCCAGGCTGAAGCGCGGCTCGGCGAACACGAAATTGAAGGACAGGAAACTCGCCACCGAGGCGAAGATCGCCGGACCCCGCCCAAGTTTCAGGGCGATCAGCATGACCGCGATCAAAAATCCTACCGAGATATTGGGCAGCGACAGCCAGATATTGATGACGAAGCCGATGCCGGTGGCGGCCGCCACGCCGAGTGTCGCCAGCAGGTAGGACAGCCAGTTGATCTGTTCCGCCGGCTTCTTGGTGGGCAGCGCGGTCAGCGGGCTTTCGGTGTCGTCGCCACCGACCAGCAGCACGTCGAAGGCGCCGCTTTGCGCCAGCAGGCGGGCGGTGATGGTATTGGCGAACAGACGGCGCCAGCCGCGCCGGTGGGTGCGGCCGACCACCAGCTGGGTGCAATTATGCTCGCGGGCGTAATTGAGAATCTCTCCGGTTACGTCCTCGCCCTGTAATGTCACCGACTCGCCGCCCAATTGCTCGGCCAGCCGCAGGGCGCGGTCGATGCCGTCCTTGTCCTCCTCGGAAAAGCTCAGATGGCGGTGGGTCTCGACATAGACCGCCACCCATGGCGCGTTGCGGCGCTCGGCCATCCGCTTGGCAACGCGGATCATGCGCGCGCTGCTCATATCGTCGCCGACGCAAACCAGGATGCGCTCGCGCGCCGGCCACGGCCCGGCGATCGCATGGGCGCGCATATAGTTCAGCATCTGCGCGTCGACCCGCTCGGCGGCATGGCGTAACGCCATTTCGCGCAACGCCGTCAGATTGCCGGGCGAGAAGAAATTCTGCGCCGCTCGCTTGGCCTGCTCGGGCACATAGACTTTGCCTTCGGCCAAGCGCTTCAACAGGTCCTCGGGCGGCAGATCGATCAACTCGATCTCGTCGGCGCTGCCCAGCACGCTGTCGGGCAAGGTTTCCCGAACCTTGATGCCGGCGATCCGCTCGATGACGTCGTTCAGGCTTTCCAGATGCTGGATGTTGAGCGTCGAATAGACATTGATCCCGGCCGCCAGGATGTCGTCTACGTCCTGGTAGCGTTTGACATGGCGCGACCCCGGCACATTGGTATGCGCCAACTCGTCGACCAGCAGGAAACGCGGCCGCCGCGCCAGTATTGCCTCGAGATCCATCTCCTGGAACACGCGGCCGCGATATTCCACGGTCTTGGGCGGCACCACCGTCAGACCGGTAACCAAACGTTCGGTCTCCTGCCGTCCGTGCGTTTCCACCACGCCGATCACCACGTCGATGCCTTCGCGGCGGCGCTCCTGGGCTGCCTCCAGCATCGCGTAGGTCTTGCCGACGCCCGGCGCCGCACCCAGAAAGATCTTCAGCCGACCGCGCGATTCGCGCTGGGCTTCCGCCAGCAACGCATCGGGCGACGGTCGGTCATCACGGTCGGTATCGGCCATGGCCGCATGTTATATCATCTTTGTCGAAAGCCGCCCACCGGCACTGCGGTGCCGATCTACAGGGGATGGAATGGGGCGGCTCGGCGCCGACTGGCGCCGCGCGCAGCCAGCATAGCTGGCCTGGTTTGCTCGAAAGCTCCACTTCTCTGGAGCTTTCGTCCGGCTTTGCCGGACCGCCCGCCAGCGTTGCGCGGAAGCCAAGCGAACGGATCGACGAGGGTGGCGCAGCCACGCGAAGCGAAGCGATGCTCCGCGGAGATGGAAGGCGAGGAATCGAAGATGACCGCGGAGCGGAGCCCGAAGGGCTGGCCGCCAGGCCACACTTGCGCGCCGACCTTGAGCGCCCGGCGCTGAGGGGGATTTCGATTCAGACCACGCCCATCGGCACTGCGTTGCCGCATTTCCGCGCCGTCGTCTCGCTTCCATACGCGGTATTAATCATTGCCGTTCTAAACTGGCGAAATGCCGCAAAAAGACGCCTTCATTTCGGCATGATTCAATTGTATCACCGTGCCGATATGCCAGCGACCGAACGCGGCCGGCGCCTCACCGCTGGGCCGCGTAAGCGCCCCACTCCAAGAGAAGCATTCTAGAGGGCAGGGACCAAAGTCGATATGAGCCAGCTGATCGCCACCGTCGCACTTCCGGCCGAACCAGACGCCGATATCCTGCGCGGACCGCATGTCCCCGAATTTCTACGAGACGAGACGCTGGCCGACCTGTTGGAGGCCAGCGCGGCACGCGAACCCAATCACATCGCTCTGATTTTCGGCGATCGCCAGCTCAGCTATCGCGACTTGAACCAGCAAGCCGACCTGGCGGCGGCGCGCCTGACTCAGGCCGGCCTCGGGCCGGGGCGGATCGTCGGGCTGTGGCTGCCACGCGGCATTGAGCTCCTGGTGATGCAGGCCGCCATAACCAAGACCGGCGCCGCCTGGTTGCCGTTCGACGAAGAGACCCCGGTCGACCGGCTGATGGTCTGCCTCGCCGACGCCGCTGCGGCGGGCCTGGTCACCTGCGACGAATTGGCGCCGCGCCTGGAGCGGCGCGACGTGACTCTGTGGTCGGCGGAACAGCTTCTGGCGCCCAACGATGCCGGCATCCTGGCCACGCCGAGGCCCACCTTTTGCCCGGAAGATCCAGCCTACGTGATTTATACGTCCGGTTCGACGGGCACGCCGAAGGGCATTGTCGTTACGCAACGCAGCATCTGCCACTTTCTGCGCAGCGAGAACAGCCGGCTCGGGGTCCGTGCCGACGATGTCGTTTATCAGGGATTTTCGGTCGCCTTCGACATGTCGTTCGAGGAAATCTGGATCGCCTATCTGGTTGGCGCGACCTTGTGGGTCGCGCCGAAACAGCTGGTAGGCGATGTCGAGGCGCTCCCCGATCAGCTGGCCAGCCATGGCGTCACCGTTCTGCACGCGGTGCCGACCCTGCTGTCGCTGTTCGCCCGCGACGTGGCGTCCTTGCGCCTGATCAATCTCGGCGGCGAAATGTGTCCGGAATCGCTGGTGGCCAAATGGGTCCGACCCGGCCGCCAACTCTTCAACAGCTACGGTCCGACCGAGGCCACCGTGACGGCCAGCCTGGCGCCGCTGCAGATCGGCGTCGCCGTCACCATCGGCACGCCGCTCCCCAATTACGATTTGATGGTGATCGATGCCGACGACGAGTCCGAGGCGACCTTGCTGCCGCGCGGACAAATCGGCGAATTGTGCATTTCCGGTCCCGGATTGGCGCAGGGTTATCTCGGCCGCCCTGACTTGACCGCGGTAAAGTTCCTGCCCAATCCGTGGGCACGCGGCCCGGACGACGCGCGGCTCTATCGCACCGGCGATCTGGCGCGCATCGACGCGACGGGCCAGGTGGTCTGTCTGGGACGGTCCGACGGTCAGGTCAAGATCCGCGGGTTTCGCGTCGAACTGGGTGAAATCGAAACGCTGCTGACCGAACAGCAGGACGTAGGCGCCGGCGCCGTTCTGCTGCGCCAGGAGGCCGGTCTCGACCAGCTGGTGGCCTATGTCGTGCCCCGGACGGGCGGATCCGTGACGACAGCCGCCCTGCGCCACGCCCTGCGCCAGCGTCTGCCGCCTTACATGGTGCCGGCCCGCTTCGAAATCCTCGCGGCCTTGCCGCGCCTGGCGTCCGGCAAGATCGATCGCAATTCACTGCAAACCAGGCCACTGCCGCCGCCGTTGGCAGTGGACGACGGCGACGAGCGTCCCGCCAACGCCATCGAGGCGGCCCTTCTGGCGGCGCTGAAGGCGCTGCTGCCCGGGCAACCGATCGACTTCGACGCCGATTTTTTTCTCGATCTGGGCGGTCATTCGCTGATCGCCGCCCGCTTCGTCTCGCTGGTGCGCAAGACCGCAGGGTTGGCCGGCTTGACGCTCAACGACGTCTATCGCCTGCGCAGCCTGCGCGCCATGGCTGCCCTGCTTGCGGTCCAGGACACGCCGCCGCCATCGCCGGTGGCGGCGTTCGCGCCGCCGCCGCTGCTGCGCCGGTTCTGCTGCGGTTTGGCGCAAGCCTTATGCCTGCCGCTGATCGTCGCCCTGACCACCGCGCCCTGGCTCGGCGTTTTTGTGGTCTATCAGCTGTTCACCGGCGAGGAGCATAATTTTCTACTCGAGCTCGAAGTCATCACGGCGACCTATGCCGGCATCAATTTGATCCGCAGCCTGTTCAGCATCGCCGCCAAATGGCTGATCATCGGCCGAACCAAACCCGGCAGCTATCCGCTGTGGGGCGTCTATTATTTTCGCTGGTGGCTGACCCGGCAGCTGTTGCTGATGATCAATCTCGACTGGTTCAAGGGCACCTCGGTGATGCGGGTGCTGCTGCGCGCGCTGGGGGCGAAAATCGGCGACGACGCCATCTTCAGCGACATCAATGTGGGCGCCATCGACCTGATCGAAATCGGCGCGGGAACCGCGCTGGGCGCCAAGGTGCAATTGGCAAATGCCGAGGTGATCGGCGACCGCCTGGTGATCGGCACCATCAGCATCGGCGCCAATGTCTCGATCGGGTCGTCTTGCGTATTGGAGGGCGACACCCGGATCGGCGACGGCGCCGAATTGGCCGATCTGACCGCGGTAGCGTCCGGACTTCGTATTCCGGCCTGGGAACGCTGGGAGGGATCACCGGCACGGTGCGTGGGCCAGCTGGATGAAGCCGACCAGGGGGCCCCGGCGGTTGCCGGCCGCCTGCGGCGCGCCGCTCAATTCGTCGCCTATGGCGCGATGCTGGCAATCTTGCCGTCGATCGTCCTGATTCCCATTCTGCCGGCATTCTATATTCTCGACAGCATGGGCGATCTGTTCGGCGACACGCTGCCGATCGATGATCGGTTGCTGCTGCCGCTGTTCGCCTGGCCGGCCGCCATGGTGCTGATTCTGGTGACGGTTCTGCTGATCGCCGCCATCCGCTGGACCGTGCTGCCGCGCATGCGCCCCGGCCGCAGTTCGGTGCAT
>Ga0302320_10008779_pt1 | contig 21881 bp, 23 predicted proteins | sample Bog_T0_3_FD_202130 | JGI IMG/M metagenome (GOLD analysis project Ga0302320, IMG submission 202130) | Peat permafrost microbial communities from Stordalen Mire near Abisko, Sweden - Bog_T0_3 | ecosystem: Environmental > Terrestrial > Soil > Wetlands > Peat | place: Sweden: Abisko, Stordalen Mire...
TCTCCTGACCCAGAGTGTTTGGTCCTCAACCAAAGCATACCGGGTCCGCTGAAGCCTTCGTTCTTATCCCATCAATCCTAGCCTTCCGTTGGCTAGGGTGGGGTTTTTGACCTTGCCTTTGCTGTTGTCCTCGCCCTGTTTTTGAGGCTGTCATTCCGAAGCAGAGTGAGGAATCCCCGCACTGCTCAAATCCCCCGTGCCGCTCCAGAGGCACTCTGGCCCGGAACTATTTCCAGCAACGCCATTCCCTCCGCGAAGAATATTCCGATAACCTAAGCACGCTTGGGTTATCATGCATGCGTGGGCTCGCTCCAGTTCGACGGCGTTCTCTTTATCGTTTACTCCAACGACCATCCACCTCGCCATGTTCACGGCTTCGCCAGCGAGACCGAGGTGATCGTTAACCTGCGCCCGGACGGCAATGTTGCGCTCGCGGATCGTAAGGACGCGATCCGCCCCGCGAATGCCAAGCGCTCCGATCTGAAGAAGATTCTGGCCGCCGCGGCTCAGCACTTTGAAGAACTCGCAATACTGTGAGAGGAAGTGCATGGCAAAGCATAAGGTCGTCACCACCAATGCCGAACTCGACCGCGCCCTGGCGCAGGCCCGGAGTCTGCAAGGCGAACCGCGCGTAATCCAAGTGGAATACCGCCCGGCACCGGCACTCGATCTGCTCATCCTCAAGTTGAGCGATGGCCACCGCCACTTGATTCCGCGCGAAGACCTGCAAGGCCTGCAATCCGCCACAAAAGAACAGGTTGCGGAAGTGGAGATCGTCGGTAACGGCACCGGCCTCCATTGGCCGGCCCTCGACCTCGACTTCTACGTTCCCAGTCTGCTGCGTCGCGTTTACGGCACAAAGAACTGGATGGCGAAGATCGGGCGCAGTGGAGGCTCGGCGAAAAGTGTTGCCAAGAAGCGGGCATCGCGGGCCAACGGCCTGAAAGGCGGCCGCCCGCGACAAGAAATTTCAGCAATGGGCGATTAGGCGGTCACGAATTTGCTCTGGCGTCAGGCCCACATCCGCCCGCATTCGCCGAGCGCGGGATTCGCCTCCCCCTCTCCCTTCCCAAGCGCCATTCCCCCCGCTCTGATAAAATTTAATCTTCATGTCTTCTCCGAATTCGAACTTCGTCCGTGCCTGTAAAGGTCTTCCCACCGACTCGACTCCTGTCTGGTTCATGCGCCAGGCGGGACGCTACATGTCCGAGTACCGCGAAGTCCGCAAGCACCACTCCCTCGTCGAAATCTGCAAGAAACCCTCGATCGCCGCCGAAGTCACCATCACGGCCGCCGAGGCTCTCGGTGTCGACGCCGCCATCATCTTTGCCGACCTGCTGCTTCCCCTGGAAGTCATGGGTCTGCCTTTTCACTTCTCCGCCACCGAAGGCCCGGTCATCGGCAAGCCCATCCGCACCGCCGAAGACGTCAAGGTTCTCACCACCGGCGGTGCGCCCGAGTTGCAGTATGTTTCCGAAGGCATCGCCCTCTGCGTCAAGCACTGGGGCGACAAGCTTCCCATGATCGGCTTCTGCGGCGCGCCCTTCACCCTCGCCAGCTACATGATCGAGGGCGGCGGCTCGCGCAACTACATCGAAGTCAAGAAGATCATGTACAACCAGCCCCAGGTGTGGGACGAGTTGCTCGGCAAGCTCAACGTCGTGCTCACCGCCTACATCGCCGATCAGGTCAAGGCCGGCGCCGACGTCATCCAGGTGTTCGATAGCTGGGTTGGCTGCCTCAGCGTTGAGGATTACCGCAAGTACGTCTTGCCGCGCACCAAGGAACTCATCACCGCGCTCCGCAAGACCGGCGCGCCCATCATCTACTTCGGGACTGACAGCACCACCCTGCTGCCCTCCATGAATGAGACCCAGGCCGATGTCATCGGCCTCGACTGGCGCGTTCCGCTCGACGAGGGCTGGAAGCTGCTCCAGCACCGCCCCGCCGTGCAGGGCAATCTCGACCCCGTCCTGCTCTTTGCCGAGTGGAATGAAATCGAGCTGCGCGCCAAGGCCATTCTCGATCTCGCCGCCAACCGTCCCGGTCACATCTTCAATCTCGGTCACGGCATTCTGCCCCAGACTCCGGTGGAAAACGTGAAGCGCCTGGCGAAGTTCGTCCAGCAGTATTCGGCCGAACATCGCGGCGCAGCCATCAGGGCCCTCTAGCGATGAGGAAGCCTGCCGTCCTGCTGCTTGCACATGGAACTCCCGAGACCATCGAGGAGATTCCGGCCTATCTGGCCAACGTGACCAGCGGACGGAAGCTTCCGCCCGCCGTGGTGGAGGAGATTCAGCACCGCTACTCGCTCATCGGACGCTCGCCGCTTACGGACATCACCATGCAGCAGGCGGCGAGCATCTCCGGCGAACTAGCCCTGCCCACCTACGTCGGCATGCGCAACTGGAAGCCGTACATCCGCGACGCGGTTCTGCGCATGGCCGCCGATGGCGTCACCCACGCCCTCGCCATCTGCCTCGCGCCCCATAATTCGCGCACCAGCGTCGGCCTCTATCGCCGCGCCGTCGTCGGCGAAACCGGCAAGGCGCCGTTCACTGTGGACTTCGTTCCCGAGTGGCACTCCGAGCCGCTGCTGATCCGCGCCTTTTCGGAGAAGCTGCGCGACGGCTGGTCGCGCGCCTGCCTCGAAGCCAACGCGCCCGTGCCGGTTCTGTTCACCGCCCACAGCGTTCCTCTGCGCACCATCGAAGCCGGAGACCCCTACGAGCGCCAGACGCGCGAGACCGCCGAATTGGTGGCCGCCTGCGTTCCGGAGATCGCCGGACATTGGCGCTTCGCCTTCCAGAGCCAGGGCATGAGCGGCGGAGAGTGGCTCGGCCCCACCGTCGAGAGCGTCATCGAAGAGCTGGCCGCCGCCGGAGAGAAACATCTCTTCGTGCAGCCCATCGGCTTCGTCTGCGATCACGTCGAGGTGCTCTACGATATCGATATCGCTTTCAAGAATCTTGCCGCCGCGCGCGGTATCTCGCTGACGCGGGCCGAGTCGCTCAATGGCTCCGTGCTCTTTGCCCGCGCCGTCGCGCAACTGGCGCGCACCCGCCTCGCTGCGTTTGCGCAGCCGGGCTCCTAGAGCCGCAGCGGGCAGCTCAGGCTCAGGCAACAAGAAAGACTGACGGTGCCCCACATCTGCCGCAGTCAGCAGATGTGGGACCACCCAGCACGGCACGGATCGAGGAGTTTTTCATTATGCGTATTGCAATCATTGGCGGCGGCATCTCCGGACTTAGCGCCGCCTATTATCTCGAGCTGCAGCGCGCCGCCGGCGCGCCCGTCGAATACTCTCTGTTTGAATCCAGCGGCCGCCTCGGCGGCGTCATGTTCAGCGACAAGATCGGCGACTGCGTGGTCGAAGGCGGCCCCGACTCTTTCCTCACCGAAAAGCCCTGGGCCAATCAGCTCTGCGCCGAACTCGGCATTGCCGGCGACCTCATCGGCTCCAACGACGCCCAGCGCGTCACCTACATCCTGGTCAAGGGACGCCTCGTGCCCATGCCCGACGGACTCATGTTCATGGTGCCCACCAAGCTGATTCCCACGGCGCTCACCACATTATTTTCCTGGGGCACCAAATTCAAAATGCTCGGCGAACTGCTGCATCCGCCGCGGCCCGTGCACAAGGACGAAACAGTGGCGCAGATGGTCGAGCGGCACTTCGGTTCCGAGGTTGTCGATCGCCTTGCCGACCCGTTGCTCTCCGGCGTCTACGGCGGCGATGCGGCTTCCCTCAGCGTGCGCGCCGTGCTGCCCAAGTTTGTCGAGATGGAAGAGAACTACGGCTCGCTCTGCCGCGCCATGCTGGCTGGACGCAAGAAACTCGCCGCCATGCAGAAGGCCAAGGGATACGCGCCCAAGCCGCTGTTCAGCTCGCTCAAGGGCGGCATGCAGCAGATGATCGACGCCATCGTTGCCCACCTCGATCCGCACAGCCTGCGCCTCGCAACCCAGGTCAGCCAACTGCGTCAGAAAGACGGAGGCTGGGAGCTGACGACCTCGACTGGTACCGAACACTTCGATGCGGTGATCTTCGCCACGCCCGCCCACGTGGCCTCGAAGATGCTGTCCGCCATCGACGCGCAACTCTCCGACGACCTCGGCAAGGTCGAGTACAGTTCCTCCATCACCGTGACTCTTGGCTACCAGCGCGATCAGTTGAAACAGTGTCCCCCGGGATTTGGTTTTCTGATTCCGCGCAGCGAAGGCACGCGCATGCTGGCCACCACGTTTGTACACACCAAGTTCCCCTTCCGCGCGCCGGACAACAAGGCGCTGGTTCGCTGCTTCCTCGGCGGAGCCAATGATCAGGCAGTGTTGAAGCTCAGCGACGAGGAGATCATCGCCACGGTGCGCAAGGAACTCAAGCAGATCATCGGGCTCGCCGCCGATCCGTGGTTCGTCAAGGTCTATCGCTGGGAGCGTTCCATGGCGCAGTACACGCCGGGACACCTCGAACGCATCGAACGCATCGGCGATACGTTGAAGCGCATGCAGAATCTCTCGATTGCGGGAAATTTCTACAAAGGCATCGGCGTGCCCGACTGCATCCGCACCGGCAAGGAAGCCGCCGAGCACATGGCCGCCCTGGCGCGCGCCGGCCAGGCGGTCAAAGCGTAGGCCAGCGATTGCCTTTTGGGGCAATCGTTTCCGGAGCGGATTTTACTACTTAGGCAATGGTTTGGAACCTTACAAAAGGATTGCCTAAGTAGTAAATTTTGCATTCCAAACGATTAACCATGAGGGATATGGTTGGGCTGCCCGTCCCGGCCGTTCGCGCTCGCCTTGTGACCGTCGTGTGCGCTACCATCGTCTGCAATGTCGCGTATTTTGATCGTCGAAGACGAGACTCATCTCGCGCAGGGCCTTCTGTTCAACCTTGAAGCCGAGGGTCACGAAGCCTCCATCGTGGGCACCGGCGAAGCCGCGCTGGAGCTGCTGCTGGAGCGCAACGAATGGTTTGATGCCGTCGTGCTCGACATCATGCTGCCGGGAGTCAACGGCTTTGAAGTCGCCGAGCGCCTGCGCGCGGCGCGCAACTACGTTCCCATACTCATGCTCACGGCGCGCTCGCGTCCCGAAGACGTGCTCCTCGGTTTCACCTCCGGAGCCGACGACTATCTGCCCAAGCCTTTCGATCTGAATATACTCATCGCGCGCGTCCACGGACTGCTGCGCCGCACCCAGTGGCAGCGCGAGCAATCGGCGCCAGGCCGCCAACCCGCGCCCGCCTCGGCAGTGCATGGCCGCCCTGGCGAGGCCGCCGTGCGCGCCGACAAGTTTGAATCCGTTCCCGCGCCCCACGCCTCTCCCGCGCCGCACGACGTCTTCAGCTTTGACGGACGCACCCTCGACTTCGACACCCTGGAGTTGACCGCGCCCGCGGGCATGATCCAGCTCACGCTGATGGAGGCCTCGCTGTTGCGCTACTTCATCGAGCATCGCAATCAGAACGTGAGCCGCAAACAAATTCTCGAAGAAGTCTGGGGCTTGCACGAAGACACCGACACGCGCGCCATCGACAACTTCATCGTGCGCCTGCGCCGCTATCTCGAGGACTCGCCCGGCACCCCGAAATACCTCATCACCGTGCGCGGCATCGGCTACCGCTTTCTCCCCGAGCGCGACTGAGCCCGCGTCGCGCGAGCGCCGAGGACGCCTGCGCGGCGGGGTTTTCGAGGCCAGACTTCGAGATCGCGCAGCTTGCAACTGAGCTCCGGCTGGAAGAAACTGAAATCGCGGAATGATTTCGTTAACGAACTACATGTGTCGGAGGATTCTACTACCGTGAATTTCGATCTCGACCAACTTCCCGTCAGCCACGCTTACAAACTTCTGGTCGGCTTGGTGGCGCCACGGCCGATTGCGCTGATCACCAGTCTGGATGAGAATGGCTTGCTCAATGCCGCCCCCTTCAGCGCATACAACTACCTGTGCACGGATCCTCCCATCATCGGTGTGGGCGTAACCAACCGGCCAGACCAGCCATTTGTACCCAAGGACACGGCGCGGAACATCAGGCGGACCGGTGAGTTTGTGGTGAACGTGGTCACGGAAGATATCGCTGGGAAGATGAATCTGTGCGCGACAGATTTTCCGCGGGAAATGAGTGAGGTGGAACTCGCCGGGTTCACCACAGTGCCCTCGCAGAAGGTGAAGCCCCCGCGATTGGCCGAGGCGCATGCCGCGCTCGAGTGCCGGGAATATACCACCATGGAGATCGGGCATTCGCGCATCATCCTGGGACGAGTGGTTGCCGTTTACGTGGAGGACCGGTACGTCGATCCGGCAGGCCCTTATGTCCAGGCTGAGGAACTGCATGCCATCGGCCGCATGAACGGGTTGGGAAATTACGTGCGCACGCGAGATGCTTTCATGACAATTCCACGCATCTCGTACGAAGAGTGGAAGACCGGAAAGCGATAACGCTCATCGCAAATGCTCGGAATAGATTTCAGCGTCCCCATCCAAAAAGGAATGGAAAAGACGCGATTCAAATTCATTGGTCCGGTCATTGTCTATGCCTTCATGCAAGCTGCGGGAATTGTGAATGATCATAGCCGTCCCTGCTTCCGTCACCGCGAAGTGATGCGTTTGAAATACGGAAACCTCCACCGCAGAAAATGAGCACAAGCCGCCGCAGCTACTGGCTCCGCTTCTCCGATACACTCAAAGCAGGAGATCACTTCGCGTGTTGCTTTTCCTGATTCTGGCATGCCTGCTCTGGGCCGGCCTTCATATTTACGTTATCTCGCGGCTGCTCTCGATCCCATTCATCGCACACTACGTTCCAGCGCGGCTGTTGATTCCCGCGGTGATCCTGCTTGGGGCCAGCTACATCGTCTCGCGGGTGCTTGAGCACTACGGGGTTGACGGGTTCACGCACCTGCTTGAGATCGTCGGTGCCTACTGGGTGGGCGCAGTCTTCCTGCTCTTTTCGACCTTCCTTGTCATTGATCTTTGCACCGGTTTCGGCCTGTGGCTGCGTCCGCAGTTGCCTGCGCTACGCACGCTGGCGTTTATCTTCGCACTGCTAATGACGATCGTAGCTCTGGTCCAGGCGCGGCGTCCCCCGGTCGTCACAGAGTACGAAGTCGCCCTCGATGGACTGCCCCGCGAGGCCGACGGATCGGTGCTCGTGGTGGCTAGCGACATGCATATGGGAGCCCTGCTCGGCCATGGCTGGGCGAGTGAGCGCGCGGCTCAGTTTGAGTCGCTCCGTCCCGACCTCCTGCTGCTGGTGGGCGACATCTTCGAAGGCGATGAGACGACGTATCCCGACTGGTTGCCTGTGCTGCAGCAGTTCCACGCTTCGCACGGCGTGTACGTAGTGACGGGAAATCACGAGTTCTACGCCGGAGGCACGAAGATCATCGATCTCTTTCGCCGCGCGGGCTTCCGCGTGCTGCGCGATGAAAGCATCGAACCGATCCCTGGGTTGGTCCTGACCGGAGTTGATGACGTAGCCTTTCGGGGACGCGCGGCGCATGCGGCCATCATGGAGAAGGTACTGCGACAGCGTCCCATAGGCGCCAGCATCCTGCTCTCGCACACTCCGATTGAAACCCAGAGAGCAGCCAGCGCCGGCGTCGGACTCATGCTCTCCGGCCATACCCACGAGGGGCAGATCTGGCCCTTCACCTATCTCGTGAAGCTTGCGTTCCCGATCATGTCGGGCCGTTATCGAGTGCAGGACATGACCGCCATTGTCTGCCGTGGCACCGGAACCTGGGGACCGCGCATGCGCCTCTTCAAACGAAGTGAACTACTGCGCATTACAGTGCGCGCAAAGAGCTAGGGGCATGACTCGTGGGCGGTACGGCGTTTTCATTACTAATCGGCTTGTCCCCTATGGGAGGAGATGTGGCCTTGACCTGCGATGAAGCTAGTCGGCCCGCTTACTGCTCGCTCGCCGCGGCTTCGGCTTGCTCTTGTCCTTGAGATTGAGCGCCACTGCAGCGCGGATGAGATCCTTCAAGGCCGCCTCATCGACCCGGTCGCCTTCGTGGATGTCGATGGCGCGCCTGACATTCCCGTCGAGGCTGGAGTTGAATAGACCTGAAGGGTCATCCATCGCAGCTCCCTTGGCAAATGTCATCTTGACGACGTTCTTGTACGTCTCTCCCGTGCAGACGATCCCGCCGTGGGACCAGACGGGAGTCCCCATCCACTTCCACTCTTCGACGATCTCAGGGTCTGCCTCGTGTATCGTTTCGCGCACTTTCGTGAGCGTCTTCCCGCGCCAGTCCCCAAGTTCCTTGATCTTCTCGTCGATCAACCGAGAGGCAGATTCCACCGGGATGGGATTCTTCATATGCAACTCCAACTCTCGCGCCTATTTTCGCAGTGCTCAGCGTAACCTGTAACCTCCGCAAGCGGAAGCCTCTCCTGGTTCTCCGGCCGCTCCTATCAACGAGCGCATGTCCGCCGATGCATTCATCGAGGCTGGACGAGTCGCGGCAAGCCGCCTTGCAGCAAGGTTTCCTGAGCGCTCGGAACTACTCGGGCGGATGACGGGCAACTCGGAAGTTGCCCACTCCCTACTTCACCCCGCCCACCATCAGGTCGCTGGGGCCGGGCAGTTTGATCCGGCTCACCTCGGCGAACCCCGCGGCCTTCATCCAGCCGGCGTATTCGGCCTCGCTGTAACTGGCTCCAGCGTCGGTGCCCACCAGCATGTTCAGCGAGAACAGCGCCGCCTGCTGCGGTCGTGTCTTGTCGGAGTCGAGGATGAAATCGTGCACCACCAGGCGGCCGTTCGGCGCCAGCGCCCGCCGTGCGCGGCGGAACAGATCCCGGTTCTGCTGTTCGGAAAACATGTGGCAGATGGCGTTCAGCAGGATGAGGTCGTAGCCGGAGCCAAACTTGTCCACCAGCATATCGCCCGCGCGCAGGCTTACCTGTGCCGACACGCCTGCTCTACTCACATACTCATCGGTCAGCGGCACGACCTCCGGGATGTCGAGAATCTCGCAGCGCACCTCGGGCGAGGCCTTGGCGAACGCGATCGAGTATGCCCCCGACCCTCCGCCCAGGTCGAGGACACGATGCACCCCGTCGATCCCCACGGCCTTCACCACCAGCGGCGCGCGGTCTCCCGCGTTGCGCTGCATTCCGGCAATGAAGTTGCGCGTCCATTCCGGGTTGTCGTCGCGGCTCCTGGGAACTCGCGTACCGCTACGCACCGCCTCGGTCAGGGTGCTCCAGCCATGCCAGATGTTCGCCGTGTGCAGCAGACCATCGCGCTGGTTGTTCGCGGAATCCCGCGCGAAGTAGCGCGCTGACTCGGGCGTGTTCCTATAATCCTCTCCGCTCTTGGTGAGCAGGCCGAGCGCCACCAGCGCATTCAGCAGCATCCCCGAGGCGCGCGGGTTTGCCTTGATCGTCGTCCCGACCTGTTCGGCGCTGGCTCCGTCGCCGACGGCGCTAAAGATGTCGAGTTCCAGCGCCGTCAGAATGCAGCGGCTCGGCATGAAGCCGCGAATCATCTGATCCAGCCGCTCGGGCAAGGTTCCCGCTTTCTCGCGGGCCGCCATCGCGGCGCGGAACTTGTTCCCATGCTCCACCGACATGGCTTTCATCGCCGCGCCGTCGTTCCACACCAGCCGCTCCACCGGCCTGCCGTCGCCCAGATGCGCCCCCACGATCTCGGCCACATCCGCCGCCTGCACCTTCCGGTACCACACACCGGCCGGATAGACGACCATCACCGGACCTTCGTCGCACAGTCCCATGCAGCCGCAGGTGGTCAGTTGCACATCGTTGTCGAGGCCTCGCGCGCGCACCTCGCGATCCAGCGCGCCGAGCACGGCCATCGACCCGCTGGCCGCGCAGCAGGCCGCGCCCTCAGGCTTCTGCTGCGTACACACAAAGAGATGAAAACGGAACGGTTCCATGATGGTTTCCAATCAAAACTGATGGTAGCGCTTTCTTCCCGCCAACGCCCAGACGTGATGCCGTCTGCATGAAACCGAAGCCTGCGGCGTGACCTTCTCACCAAGCACAGAGACCTGCCTCACATACGGTCAGACAAGCTGACAGATATCATGTTTTGTTCTTTACTTATTACTCCCGGACGGCTCCGTGCCTCCGGGGTGCGGCTGAAAGGAACACCGGAAGCATGCAGGAAATCATTCATGACGTACTTATACTGGGCACCGGACTGGCAGGCCTGAGGGCAGCGGTCCAGATCAGCATTCAATCCAAGGGCAAAGCGAATATCGGAATCATCTCCAAGGTGCAGGTCATGCGCGCCCACTCGGTTTGCGCCGAGGGCGGAACCGGCGCGGTCATGCGTCCCGAGGAGGGTGACAGCTTCGATCTGCACGAGTGGGACACCATCAAGGGTTCCGACTTCCTCGCCGACCAGGATGTGGTCGCGCGCTTCGTCAAGAGTTCGCCCGATGAGATCCGCCTTCTCGAGCACTGGGGCGTACCCTGGTCGCGCCGCGAAGATGGACGCATCATGCAGCGCGCCTTCGGCGGACACACCTTCCCCCGCGCCTGCATGGCCGCCGACAAGACCGGATTCTTTGAGATGCAGGCGCTCTACGACACCCTGGTCAAGTATCCCAACTTCACCCGCTATGACGAGGGCTTCGTCACGTCGCTGCTGGTCGAGGACGGACGCTTCGCCGGCCTCACGCTCTACGATGCACCCACCGGCGAGTTCCAGATCTTGCGCGGCAAGGCCCTGCTCATCGCCTCCGGCGGCCTCGGAAATCTCTACGGTTTCACCACCTATTCGCAGACCGTTACCGGCGACGGGCAGGCCATCGCCTATCGCGCCGGCCTCGCCATGGAAGACCCTGAGTTCCTCCAGTTCCATCCCACCGGACTGGTGCCCTCCGGCATTCTGATGACCGAGGGCTGCCGTGGCGAGGGCGGATACCTGCGCAACAAGCTGGGCGACCGCTTCATGCAGAAGTACGCGCCCAAGATGATGGAGCTTGCCCCGCGCGACATCGTCTCCCGCTCCGAGATGACCGAGATCCTCGAAGGCCGCGGCTTCCCCGGCCCCGACGGTCTCGACTACGTTCACCTCGATCTCACCCACCTCGGCGCCGATGTCATCAACCAGCGCCTGCCGCTGATCCGCGAGGTCTGCATCAAGTTCCTCGGACTCGATCCCATCACCCAGCTCATTCCCATCCGCCCCGTGGCCCACTATTCCATGGGCGGCATTGAGGCCGACATCAACGGCCGCACCAAGGTGGAGAACATCTGGGCTGCCGGCGAAGTCGCCTGTCACTCCCTGCACGGAGCCAACCGCCTGGGATGCAACTCCACCGCCGAGTGCCTCGTCTGGGGCGGCATCACCGGCGGCGAAATCGCAACCTACCTCGCCACCGATCCCGCGCTTAGCCCGGTGCCCGAGGCCAAGGCCAGCCGCGAAGAAGATCGCATCTTCCGCGGCCTGCTGCAGCAGCAGGGAACCGAGAACCCTTCGGCGATCCGCCGCGAACTACGCACCCTGATGGATCAACACGCCGGAGTCTATCGCACCGGCGAATCCATGCAGGCGGGTCTCGACCAGGTTCTCAAGCTGCGGCAGCGCTTCAAGAACATTCGCATCGAGGACAAGAGCCGCATCTACAACACCAACCTCATCCAGGCGCTCGAAACTGAAAACATGCTGGAGCTGGCCGAGGTGCTGCTGCTGGCCGCCCTGGCGCGCCAGGAGTCGCGCGGCGGACACTCGCGCACCGATTTCCCGGTCCGCGACGACGCGAAGTTCCTCGCCCACTCCATGGTCTATTACACGGGCGGCACGCCGCGCCTGGAGTACAAGCCGGTCGCCATCACCAAGTGGAAGCCGGTCGAACGCAAATATTAGGTACTGCATATTTATGCACGGCGATTCATAAAGACGGAGATCGAAATGGCAGCAATTCATCGGTACAACAACCGGCTGGGCGTCTGGGGATGGCTCGGAGGCGGACGCTGGGGCCTCGAACGCTACGCCTACATCCTGCACCGCCTCACCGGCCTCGGCATTCTTCTCTACCTCCTGATGCACACCCTGGTGACCAGCCTGCGCGTCAAGGGAATCTATCTGTGGACTGAGGGCGGATTCTTTCATCAGCCCATCTTCCGCCTCGGCGAGTTCTGCGTGGTCGCCGCCTTCGCCTTCCACGCGTTCAACGGCCTGCGCCTGGTGCTGGTCGAGTTCGGCTTTGCCGTCGGCGCACCCATCGAGCCGATCTATCCCTACAAGACTTCGCTGAATGTGCAGCGCCCCTTGCTGATCGCGATGATGTTGCTGGCCTTACTTTTTCTTGCGGTCGGCGGCTACAACTTCCTCGGATTGGCGAGGTAGGAGAGACGATGAGCAACCCAACGAAATACTGGACCTGGCACATGGCCGCCGGAGTCGTGCTTCTCCTCCTGCTCGGCCTGCACATGCTGATCATGCACCTGGGTGGAACCGTTCACCTGTTCGCCCCGCATGGCGGCGATGCAGTCTCCATCGCCAACAGCCAGTGGCGCGACAGCAAAATCTGCTTCACTCTCACCTACGTCCTGCTGCTCGGCGTAGGCCTTTACCACGGACTCTACGGTCTGCGCACCATTCTCTTCGAATTGACCCTCAAGCCCTGGCTTCAGAAGGCCGTCACCGCCGTGCTGGTCATCGTCGGCGTCGGACTGTTCTCGCTCGGTAGCTGGGCCGCATGGGCGGCGCACGCCGTCGCGCTCGCCGGAGGAAAGGGATAGTCATGGCCGAATCCAAAGCGCCCAAGCAAATCGCCTTCCACGTCACCCGCTACAACCCGGAGACCGACGTCAGGCCTCGCATCCAGACCTACGCAGTCCAGGTCAACGACGGCATGACCGTCCTCGACGGCCTGCACTGGATCAAGGACAACCTCGATCCCACCCTGGTCTGGCGTTATTCCTGCCGCATGGGCATCTGCGGCTCCTGCGGCATGCTCATCAATGGCAGCCCTACCTTGGCCTGCAACACCCAGATCCTGCACCTGTCGCAGTCGGCCATCACCGTTGCCCCGCTGCCTAACTTCGAGATCATTCGCGACCTTGTTCCCGACCTGCTCTCGATGTTTGAAAAGCATGCCCTGGTCAAGCCGCACATCATGCGCGACGAGGCCGAGCTGAACAATCCCAAGGGTGAGTTCTACCAGTCGCCGCGCGATCTCGAGGCCTACCTGCAGTTCACTTACTGCATCAAGTGCGGCTGCTGCATGGCGGCCTGTCCCACGCTTGCCACCGACGTGCGTTATCTCGGCCCCATGCCGCTCACCGCCCTTGAGCGCTATGACGAGGACTCGCGCGACGACGGCTTCTTCGTGCGCAAGCAGATCGCCGCCGCCGACGGAGGCGTATTCGGTTGCCACTACGCCGGAGAATGTTCGCGCGTCTGTCCCAAGGGCGTCGATCCCGGCAAGGCCATCCAGCTTCTCAAGCGCAAACTCGTGCTTGACTATCTGCACCTGGCCACCAGCCGGAAATCCTGCAAGAAGCTCGACGGTCCCGGCGAAGGCAAACTGCTGCCCAACATGACCGCCCCGCCGCGCACCGTTCCGGAGTAACTCGCCGGCCATCGAATCTGGGTCATTCAATCAAAGCGGAGGGCCACCGGCCTTCCGCTCTTTTTCGTGTGCCGCGTGACAATCATCGCCGCGAGCCGCAAAATACCTATGTGAACACCACCGTCGCCAACTCCAATCCAGCGCCGTCCAACCGCATCCGCGCCGCCATCCTCACCGTCAGCGACAAAGGTTCCATCGGACAGCGCGTTGACCTGAGCGGTCCCGCGCTTGCTTCCTGGCTCACCGCACGCGGCGTGGAAGTCGCCGCCACCGCGCTGGTCGCCGACGAGCAGCCGCTCATCGCCTCTGCCTTGCGCAAGTGGGCGGACTCGGCCGCCGCCGACCTCATCCTCACCACCGGCGGCACCGGTCTTTCGCCGCGCGACGTAACGCCGGAAGCCACCATGCAGGTTCTAGACCGGGTCGTTCCCGGCTTCAGCGAAGCCATGCGCGCCGCCAGCCTCGCCAAGACGCCTTTTGCCATGCTCTCGCGCGCCGTCTGCGGCATCCGGAAGCGCGCCCTGATCCTCAATCTCCCCGGCTCACCCGCCGGAGCCGTCGAAAATCTCGAATCCCTCTGGCCCGCCGTCCCGCATGCCATCCGCAAACTGCAGGGGGACATGCAGGATTGCGCCCCGCCGCCGAAGTAATCAAACTCGCATCTGCTCTTGCTCTAGCCTCCAACCAACGAAAAGCCCGGAGCCTTCGCCCCGGGCCTTTCCACATCCACGCTCACATCTTTTCTATTCCGATAGCGGCGGTTCCGTCAGCGGTTCCGGCAGTGGTTCCGGTAGCGGTTCCGTCACCGGCGCCTGCACGTCGATCACCTCGACCACCTCTACCACCGGCTCCGCCACCACGGCCATTACTATCGCCACATCGCTCGGCAGCAGTGCCACCCAGCGCGCGCTGGCCGCCTTCAGCCAGAGCCGCGAAGCGATCTGCGTAATCGTTACCAGCTCCAGCACCAGGAAGCTCGCCCCGGTTGCCGAGTGCGGTAGATACACCCAGATGCCGATCCCGAGCGCCGCCGTCGCCGCCGCAAACAACCCAATGCCAATGTAGCTCACGAACAGTTCTCCGGAGTGCAGGGCCAGTTTGAAACTGCGCCACAGCGTCCTGCAGAGTCCGCGTTCGTTATCGCGCACCACCCGCGCCTGCGCCAGGTCAAAGCAGAGGCGCACAAACAGCGCCACCAGCAAAATCACCAGCTTGCTGCCCATGTTGACAAAGAACCCCAGGCGCTCCTGCGGGGCTTCGTTCGACAGTTTCCCCGCGTAGCTGGCAATGCCGCCATTGATGGCCGCCAGCACGCCGAACGGCACCGCCGAATACAGCCCCAGCCGCAGCATCCGCCAGAAGAACAGCCCGGCGTTTTCAAAGAACTCCGCCCGGCTCAGCTTCCTGTCTTCCTCGTACACGGTGAACACGCCGCCATCGATGAACAGCAGATACAGCAGGAAGACCAGCGACGCGCCCACGGCTCCCACCGCCAGCGAAGGCGGCTGCACATCCGGGCGCTGCATCAGAAGTATGAACGCGCCTATGTCAAATCCCGTCACCAGCCTGGCCGATGCCAGGCTGTGGTCCAGCACCGCGCTCAGGGTGGCGCGCGCGGGCAGCGAGGCCAGCCACGCCAACACCAGGTTCACCGCAAAGATCCACCACACCAGGCGCTGATGACGCCACACCAGTCCAGCCGAACTGCGAACGCTTCCAGTCATCTGTCTCTCTCCTAAGCCAGCCAGCTCAGCGCTTGTTCCAGCCATTGCGTCAGCAGCGTCCAGTATCCGGCCACTTTGCCGGCAGCCTTGCGGTCCGCCTTCTCCACCCAGCTATTGTTGAACGGATCGCGATCCAGCAGGTTGCCGTGATCCGGATCGATCTCGGCCGATACCAGCTTCGACGTGCGGTCCCAGGTAAACTTGCGCCAGCGGTCCTTGCCGTCCCAGACCTCGCGCACCGTCGTGCCGTCGTCGAACTTCACCTCCAGCAACACGGGAATATCGAACGTCCCGCGGCGATGCACGATCACCTGCGTGTGATAGATCGTGACTCCCTTTTTCTCGTCCGCCTTGTTGTACCAGTCCAGGCGTTCCGAGCCCGCCGACAGTATCCGGTCGTCCAGCGTCTCGGTTCCATAGATGCTCTGCTTCCAGTACCAGTCCAGGTTCTGTCCCACCGATTCGTTCATCGACGCGGTAAACTCGGCCGGCGTGGGATGCTTGAACTTGTAGCGTTCAAAGTATTCGTGCAGTCCGTGCAGCACCGCTTTTTCGCCGATCAGGCTTTCCAGCGTCACCATCATCACCGCGGTCTTGCCGTAGGTGATCGAGGCGTACGAGTTGCCATCGACGAACAGCCACGCTGGACGCGACAGCGGATCGCGGTCCGACATCGGCACGTACGAAGTGTGTTGCTCTTCGCGCTCGCTCAGCGTGCCCAGCCGCGAATTCAGCACCGACGTATTCCTGCCGTAGAGCGCGTCCATGATCTTGACTTCGGTGTAGGAGTTGATGCCCTCGTCCATCCACGCGTTTTCAAATTCGTTGGTGGCCACCAGGCCGTACCAGTACTGGTGACCGAACTCGTGCTCCACCACCAACTCCGGCACCAGCATGGAATGCGGCATGAACCACGATGTGTCCGCCGTAATCAGCGTCGGATACTCCATCCCTCCCGCTGCTCCGCCGCCGTGCGGCGGGTCCACCAGCGTGATCTGCGGATACGGATACGCGCCGATCCACTCGTCGAACTTGCGCATCGTTCCCTTCAGCGCGTCCATGTAGCGTTGCGACGAGTCCATGTGCCCCGGCTGCATCAGCATGCGGATCTTCACCGTCCGCCCGCGCAGCTTGATCGAGTCTTCCACCACGTTGGTTGACGGGTCGGCCGTCCAGGCGAAGTCATGCACGTCTTCGGCGTGAAAGCTTACTGTCTGCGTGCCGTTGCCATTGTCCTTCGTCCCGGTCTCCAGTCCCGTGGCGCCCACGTTCCACTTCGCCGGCAGCGTCAGCTTCACGTCAAAGGTGCCAAAGTCGGCGAAGAACTCCGTCGAGGCGTGAAACTGGTGACAGTTCCAGGCGCCGTTCCACCACACGCCAACCTTCGGGAACCACTGTCCCGCCATCAGGAAGTCGCGCTTGTAGCCCGTGCGCGCCACCACGTCCGGAAACTTCGCCACAAAGTGGATCTTGAACTGGATGCTCTCGCCCGGTGCGACCGGCTTGGGCGGCACAATCTCGAATACCGTGCGGTCATCGGCATTGCCGTCATCTGGCGAGACGAACTTCATCTGCTTCGTCACATCCTCGGTGACGCCGCCCGCCCCCACGATCTCCAGCGACTTCACTTCGTTCGAGCCGAAGTGCTTGTCGTCCCACGGGGTGCCCCTGGCAAAGTCGCGGCTCCCGATCCGCTCCGATTCCGTCACCCAGGTCGATTTCGGCTGGAATGCATTCAGATACAGATGGAAGGGAAACTTGTCGAGCGTGACGCCCGTCTTGTTGGTGTAGGTCAGTAGCTCGTTGGCGTCCAGCGTGTGCGTCTTGGCGTCGTACTTACCTTCAATCTGGTAGGCCACCACGCGATCGCTCAGCGGTACGTTCGGCGGCGTGCTCTGGGCTATGCCGCTCGCCGAAAGCAACCCCGCAACTGCCATCAGGCAAATACGCCAGCAACGGATCTCCATCAGCTCTCCTGTGGAATGCACGGTTTCCAAATATGTGTCTGCGCCCGCAACCTGCGCAGGGCTCTGCGCAGGGTCCAGCGCAGGGTCCAGCGCGGGACGTTACACAGCATACCAAGCTTCCCTCATTAAATTGAAACGGCCAGTACCGAAAAACCACGCGCGCGGCAACATCCACACTCCCGCTCTCTTCCGCCGCATACCATCCTTACTACGCAGATCGCTTCCGTAAAGTTCCCACCGTCGCAGGTGGCCCACGCCTCGCCTCGCCTCCTGCTTTCGGCTACACTTCCTCCATGCGAGTCCTGGGCGTGGATTGCGGCGGCACTTACACCGGTTTTGGCGTCGTCGAGGGCGATGGCAACACCCTCGTCTGCCTCGCCTCCGGAGCCATCCGCCTCGATCCCCGCGAAGCCCTGGAACTCCGCCTCAAGAAAGTCTTCGACGGACTCTCCGCCCTCATCGTCCGCTATCAGCCCGAGCTCCTGGCCATTGAGGATGTCTTCTACTCCGTCAACGCCAAGAGTGCGCTCAAACTCGGCCACGTGCGCGGCGTTGCCATGATGTCGGCTGCACACCACGGCCTCGCCGTCGTCGCCTACGCGCCGCTGGCCATCAAAAGCGCCGTGGTCGGCTACGGACGCGCCGAGAAGTCGCAAGTCCAGGTCATGGTCGCCCGCCTGCTCCACCTCGACGAGATTCCCCAGCCGGCCGATGCCGCCGACGCCCTCGCCATCGCCATCTGCCACATCCACACCTCCGCCACCTTGCTGCGTCAGGGCACTGCCGCCACCCCGCGCGCAGGCAAAAGTTAAGCCGGGATAATGTCGAGATAATTCTTTACAATTTTGCCGCATCTTCCTTCCCACCGCGGAGTTCATACTGTCAGCAGCAGGAGTGTCATCATGACTACACGCGGAGTTCGCCTCCTTTGCTTCGCCATTGTTCTCTTCGCCCTTGCGGCGCTGCCCGCCTTTGCCGCCATCTCCCCCGGCGTCCGCGTCGTTCGCCTCAGCCTTGCCCTCGGAGACGTGCAGATCGATCGCAACTCCGGCGATGGCTGGGAGCAGGCCATCAACAATATGCCCGTCATCGGCGGAGCACGCATCTATGCCGCCGAGGAAGCCCGCGCCGAGTTTGAGTTCGAGGATGGCAGCAGTCTCCGCCTCGTCGGCCCCGGACAGATTTCGCTGATCGAGCTAACTAACGCCCCAGACGGCGCTCCCGCCACCGTGATTCAGATCGATTCCGGCGTGGTTTACATCAACGCCCGTCTGCAGCCTCACGCCGACTTCCGTATCCTGGCGCCCACCGGAGAATCGTTCGCCATCACCGGACCCTCGCACCTGCGCTTCAAGGTCGATGAGCAGGTCGCCTCGCTCTCCGTCTACCAGGGCGAAGCCAAGGCGCTCAGCGGCGTCGGCACTCCCCTCATCCATCCCGGCCAGACCTACAACTACATTCTCGGACAGCCCGAGAGCAGCGTTCGCGCCGATAATGTCCCGCCGCAGTCCGGCGATTCATGGGACCGCCAGCGCGATACCTACAACGATCAGTACGAAGCCGCCGGGGCCGCCAACTCCGGCAGCGACGATCCCAACGCCCCCGGCGTCGCCGACCTGGGCGCCTACGGCTCCTACGAGGATCTCCCCGGCTACGGTGTCGCCTGGCAGCCCAACGGAGTCGATGCGAACTGGGACCCCTTCGCCAACGGCGCCTGGTGCGACTACCCTGACTGGGGATGGACCTTCGTCTCCGGATACCCCTGGGGCTGGGCACCCTATTATTATGGCGACTGGTTCTACGTAGGCGGACGCGGTTGGTGGTGGCGTCCCGGCCGCTGGGGCGGCCATGGCCACACCGACTTCCACGCGCGGCCGCACTGGACGGGCTCTCCCAGCAAGGCCTGGAACGCGCCTCATCCTCCGGCCCACGCGACCCACGGCACGGTCGCCGTCGCCGGCTCCCATCTCAGCGTCGGACCCATCGGCCAGACCCACGCGCCCACCGGGGCCCACGGATTCACGAGCACGAGCCTCGGCGGCGCCAGCCGCGCCACCAGCGCCATCTCGCGCGCCGGCGAACGCTTCGGACCATCTTCGGCCGTCACCCACGAATCCGTGGCGTCCAATCGCGCTACCTCGCCCATCGTCGGACAGAAGGGCTCCTACGCGCTCGCCGACGGCGCGACAAACCACCGCAACGGCTACGAGGTGCATCGCCCTCCCGCCGGATTCACTCCGCGCTCTCAGGAAGTTCACTCGGGCGTGACCCCGCGCAGCTACGCCTACAACGGCAGCTCCGCTCCCATCCACCTCAGCGCTCCGGCCGAGCACGCGCCAAGCGTCTCCTCGGGCAGCGCCATATCCCACGGTCGCAGCGGCGGCAACACCGGCGGTGCCTTCGGCCATAGCGGCGGCGGCGGAGGAGGCGGGCACGGCGGAGGTGGCGGCCACCGATAAGACAAAGGCGAGGTCATCGACCTCGCCTTGTGTATTGCCCGCGCCTTTCTCCTGCCCAAGTCCTGGGTTGCCCAAACCATCTTCAGTGACGGCCGTCACCGCAACCAAGTATCGGAAACCGCTATCTTACGTTCAATCTAATAAGGCGCACGCCGTTGCCATCCTCACCCCACATATTCGGCGTGCGCCGCCTCTTTTTTTGGGGACCTATCCACAACAACCATGGGACTGCATCGGCGGGCACTTCACCGTCCCGTAGGAACAGAACACGCAACAGTCTCCCGGCTTCGGGCGAAGCACCCTCTTGCAGCCCGCGCACTCATAGAAGAACTGGCAGGCCTCGGTCGGCATCGCCTCGCGCTTGCGGTGGCCGCAGTGCGGGCAGGTCAGCACCGATTCTAGAATTACCTCTGCCATGCTCGTACCATCTCACGGTCTGCAAACATTGATTATTTTGATGCCGGAAGCTCAAGCCACTTCGCGCTGTTTGTTCTTTGCCGCAGTAACGATCTTCATCTCCTGCCAGTCGTAGGGAAACTCCTTGCCGCAATCCAGGCAGACGACATACGTGATAGCGGTGGTTCCGGGATTGCGGGCAGTTCTCGGAAATGTGCAGTGGCGGTGAGCACAGCCGAACAGAGCGTCGACGAACCTGAACATGGGATCTCCTCTGGTGCGCCTTGCTGCCGAGCCTTGCTTGCATCTTGTGATAGTTTGACCCTGGGACGAAGCGAAAACCAGCGCACCGCACCACACCGGTAACCAGCATCGGAGGTGACTGCGACAGCGGGGTACGCGATATCTCCCAGATGGGGGGTTGTGCCCCCCGCATTCTTGTAGCATCCTTGAACGCCCAATGACGTTCGAAACTAGCGTCTCGAATCTTCACGACAGCCCCAAAAGGAGCCCGATGCCTCAACCGCAGATTGATTGGCAATCCCGTCCCCGGCCTCTCCGTGAGTTTCCGGAAAACGCTCAGATTCGACTTCGGCAGTTGGATTTTAACCGCACCATCAAGGTCCATCTCGAAGACCAGGTGCTATACGTCAAACGAATTGGACTGAACCAATTTCTGTGGAGTGGGGTTGAATTCCGCGCTTCGGAACCGGGCACGTCGCAACCGGGTACCAGCAAACTCCCTCAGCCCGATTGACCGAGCGGCTAGAGTCGCCGTACTTGCCGCTGTCACCAGACAGGTGAATCCCAATGTGCGCCTCGCGGGGAACCTGCCACGTGGGCGTCCCAGAGTTGGTTGTGTTCCAACCCGGTGGTACCGGGCGCAACCCTCCCAAGACACAAGAACCGCCTCGTGAAAGGCGGCTTTGAAAAGTCGTTTGGGCGCGCTACCGGGAACGTCCCTGCACGTTGAACTTATGCCAATAATGATGGAAGAAACGAAGCTAGTCAATGGCATAACCCAAGAGACCGAAATTCAAAATTTCCACTGTTAATGGCAAATTGTGAAGTGGTTTGCGGGGCAGCGTAGTTCAATAGAGTGGCGCGAATTCTATTCACAATACGGTGCAGAACCGCTCCCTTGATTGAGAGTGGTGAGCGTGCTGGTGGGGCAGGGAATCGGGGTTTTACTAGCCGTCGCCACTCTCTCCACGGCCAGCCCACCGCTGGAGAGTTTAACGTAGAGTTAGAGGGATACTTTACGAGCAGACATCCTGATTCTTTTCAAAATCCAATACTGGGTTTTTGGGGAATCAAGCGAAGAATCTCCAAGAAACGCTAGGAAGGATGGTCTCTACGGTGTCCTAAACATCTCATTCTGCATAACGTATGAGAGGTTTGGGGTGGGTAGTGGGACTCGAACCCACACCATCCGGTGCCACAGACCGGCGTTCCACCATTGAACTATACCCACCATGAAACCGAAATCGATTATAACAGACGCGCTTCGCCTCTCCTGCTTCTTTGTCGCCGCTCGCATTGTGGAAAATGCCAGCGGACGCAAGCTCGCACCCTGCGCGCGCACCGCCCCGGCCTGGGCTCCAGTGCGTTCATTCATCCCGCGGTGACTTCACGCCTGCGTGCGGCCGATTCCCATGTACTCAAAGCCCAGTCCGCGCAGTCGCTCGCGGTCCAGCAGGTTCTTCGTATCCACAATCAAGGGACGGCGCAGCAGTGTCTTCATCCTCACAAAGTCCAGGCTGCGGAACTCCG
>Ga0302320_10008780_pt1 | contig 21881 bp, 24 predicted proteins | sample Bog_T0_3_FD_202130 | JGI IMG/M metagenome (GOLD analysis project Ga0302320, IMG submission 202130) | Peat permafrost microbial communities from Stordalen Mire near Abisko, Sweden - Bog_T0_3 | ecosystem: Environmental > Terrestrial > Soil > Wetlands > Peat | place: Sweden: Abisko, Stordalen Mire...
GAGTTGGTCCCCACCTTCACAGACTTCAGCGCCGGCCTCCGCACCCTCCTCGCGCGGCAGCCAGGCGCCGGTTCCATTTGTCCTGCCCGGCGAGTCGCTGCGCAAATACGGCGGCACCGCGGAAGACGAGTCTCCCAAACCTGCGCCGGCTCGCCCGGCAAGCTCCTTCAAGCCTGCTTCGCTGGTTGATTCGCCCCTGTCCTGGGACGGCAGCGGCCTGCTTCCCGGCGAGTCCCTCTCGCGCCATCGCGGTCGCCAACCCGAGCCGGAGGTCGAGACGGAGGCCAAGGGCTATTCCGAGTTGAGCGGAACCTTCGCCGATGCTGCCGCTCCCGATGCCATCGAAGAGCAGGATTTCTTCTCCGAGCGCACCGAGGTCCCATCTGCGCCTGCCGTTGAGGCGGCGCTCGAACCCGCGGCTCCCATCGTCGAGTTGTACGACGAAGAAATATTGGATGAGCCGTCCGCCGAAGAACCCGTCGAGGACGAAGCGATCGCGCAATATCAGGAAGCCGGGGACGAGCCGCACCTGACTGGAGACATCGCCGCCGGACCGCTGCCGGTTGAATCAAGCGAAGCCGCGCTCGACGAGCTTGAGTTCGAGGAGTCGGAGTCGACAACTCCGGACACGGATGCCTCCGCCTCGCACCATGTCGATCCATCGTCTCCCACCGGCTTCCGCCTTTTCGGGCTGGGCAGCAAGAAGAAAGCCGAGGAACCCGCTCCCGCACCGCCGCCGCCAGAGCCTGCGCCCAGGCAGGTCATGGTCGCCGCCGTCTCCGCCTACGCGCCTGGAGCCGGCCACATCGAAGAAGAGGTCATCGAAGAGGAGGAGTTCGACGCCCCGCACCATCATCACGCCAAGGCTGACGAACACGACCTCGAAGACTACGAAGAGGAAACGCTCCCCGTCCAGTTGCGCACCGGCGACCTGGGCGAAATGCTTCAGGAAGCACACCTCGATCACAAGATTCAATTGAACTTCGACGACAAGAACGTCGAGGATGAATCTTTCGACGACGAAGAAGATGAGGACGACGAATCCACTTCAGAAGGCCAACCCGCCTCAGGTCAGGGTCAGGATTCATCCCAGCAGCGCCGCGATCGCGGCGGCCGCGGACGTCGTGGTGGCCGTGGCGCACAGGCAGGACCGCAGGGCGGCCAGGGCCAGCGCCGCGGCATGACGCGCCGTTCCGCGCAGACCTCCGATCTGCCCATCATCTCCGACCTCCTCAAGCCAGGCCAGGAGATTCTGGTACAGATCGCCAAGGAACCCATCGCCAAGAAGGGCGCGCGCATCACCTCGCACATCGCCTTGCCCGGCCGCTTCCTGGTCTTCATGCCCACCGTCTCGCACATCGGCGTCAGCCGCAAGATCGCCTCCGATGAAGAGCGCCAACGGCTGAAGCGCATTCTCGTCCACGAGCGCGGCGAAGCCAGTGGCGGCTTCATTGTCCGCACCGCCGCCGAGGGTGCCTCGGAAGAAGAATTGCGCGCCGACCTGCGCTTCCTCATCCATCTTTGGGACGAGATCAAGACACGCTCCGACAGCTCGAAGTCGCCTGCCCTGATCTATCACGATCTGTCCCTCATCGAGCGCATCCTGCGCGACCAGGTAAGCTCCAACTTCTCTTCCATCTGGGTCGACTCGCAAGACGACTACGAGCGTATCGTCCGCTTCCTCAACCGCTTCTCTCCCACGCTTGTGCGCCGCGTCAAGCTCTACACCAAAGAGGTGCCGCTGTTCGAGCACTTCGGCATCCAGGACGAAATCTCCAAGGCTCTCCGCTCCAAGGTCTGGCTCAAGTCGGGCGGCTCCATCGTCATCAATCAGACTGAAGCCCTGGTCGCCATCGACATCAACACCGGCAAATACGTGGGCAAGTCGGCACGCCTTGAAGACACCATCCTCAAGACCAACCTCGATGCCGTCCCCGAAATCGTCCGCCAGATTCGCCTCCGCGATCTCGGCGGCATCATCGTCATCGACTTCATCGACATGGACGAGCGCAAGAACCGCTTCAAAGTGATGGCCGCGCTCGAGGAAGCGCTCAAGAGCGACCGCGCCCCCACCAAGGTTCTCCAGTTCAACGATTTTGGCCTGGTCGCCATCACCCGCAAGCGCGTCAAGCAATCCCTCGAGCGGACTCTCTCGGTCCCCTGTCCCACCTGCCAGGCCACCGGCATGGTCAAGAGCCCCACCACGGTTTGCAACGAGATCTACATCGAGCTGCGCAAGATGAAGAAGCACTTCGAAGGCACCGATGTCCTGGTGCGCGTCAATCCTGAAACCGTAAAGGTCCTCAAGCAAAACAACGCATCCTGGCTCAACGAATTCGAGGAACTCGTCGGCAAAAACATTCTCGTCAAGAGCGATGCCACGCTGCACCCCGAGCAGTTTGACATCCAGGGATAAGCAATCACCAATCGCCATGAACACCAAGGCCGGAGCCAACCGCTCCGGCCTCGGTATTCCATACAGCACATTTCAGCGCTTCACCGGATCACATGAATCGGAATACCCACCTTCAGGTTCTTCCAGACCTGTTCAGTTGTATAAACCGGTGCCTTGAGCGCAATCGCCAGCGCCAGGCAGGATCGGTCGCCAAGCGACAACCCGTATTGCTCAGTCGTCGTGATCAAGCCCCCAGCCGTCTTCGCGTGTTCCTCGATATACGGTGCAGCCGAGATTACGACAGAAAGAGTTTGCGCCCATGCCTCATCCAGCGAAAAGCCGCCTTTTACCAGCTTGGTCTGAACCTCAGCGAGATTTACAGTGCTGGCAATGGCGCGATCCAAGACTTCATCCGTCAGAGCATCCGCGCCTCGTTCGCGCTGCAGAAGGGCAAGAATCGCAGAAGCATCCAAAACGACTTTATTCATGCTTCGCGGCCTCACGCCGCTCCGCACTCAATTCGTCCGCAAGCGAGACTCCCGGTGGGATCACTTGGCACACTCGCTCCTGCGCGCGTCGCAACCTTTCCCGCATGGTTGCAATGCGCAACTCACTGTCCACAACAACCAGATCAAGCATTGCGCCGTCAGCCATCCCCAACGCCTCCCGCATCGCCGCAGGGATTACGAGCCGCCCTTTTGCCCCAATGCGCGTTCGAACCCGAAGGTTCTCAGTAGCCGTAGGACGCTCCCAAACAGCATCAGACCCCGGATGCTCCAAAATCTCCATCTGTCCCACCTCTTTCAATGGTGACACTATCAGAAAAGGTGTCACTCTACAAGAGCGTGGGACAAATTTTAGACTTCCCACCAGCCGTCCCATTTCCAACCGCAACCTTTACCCATATTTGGGTGTCTAATCCATTGCCCGGATTACCGCGAATCCCCCGGACGCTCTTAAGCCAAATCGAATATTGAGGTTACACACATGTCATATCCCCATTGGATGCCGCCCGCGCGGCGAGCGTGCTTTGTCTCAGGGCTGGTAATCTTTGCGGCCACCTTTGCCAGCGCCCAGATTCCAACCTCAACCAAGCCAACAGCTCAGATCGTATCTTCCGATTCGAATTCCAGTGATTTGAGCTCCAGCGAGTCAAGCTCCAGTGCATTTCAGCCCGGACTTGACGACGGCGTCTCCGGCGTTACGGCCTTGCGTGACGCGGCGAATGGCTCTCTCGGCTCGGGCTCCGGCGCGGCGGCAGGCCAGGAGGCCGGCGGACATCGCGGCGTTTTCCACAGCCTGGCCTTTGAGGCCGGTGGCGGCGCCAGTGGCCCGGTCGGCTCTTCCTCCAACAACATCACCTGGGGTGGCAACTTCACCGTCGGCGGCGGATTCCACTTCAACAATCGCTTTTCCATGCTTGCCGAATATCAGTTCATCGACGACAAACTCCCCGGCAACTTGATCGCCGAGACCGGGGCCAACGGAGGCGATGCCCACATCTGGTCGCTCACCCTCGATCCGGTCATCGATCTCTTCCCCAAGTCCAGCAACAGCGTTTACATCACCGGCGGCGGAGGCTTCTATCGCAAAGTCACCAACTTCACCGACCCCCAGGAAGCGGAATATTGCGACTACTACTACTGCGGAGTCACCACGCAGAACGCGGTAGTGGGACATTTCTCTTCCAACCAGGGCGGATGGAATGTCGGCGGCGGATTCAGCCACCGTTTAGGCGGCGCGTACAACGACGGAACCATGAAGCTCTTCGCTGAAGCACGCTATCTCGATGTGCTGTCCCCTGCCTCCGCGATCGCGCCCAACGGACTGGGAACGGCAACCGTGTCCGCCGGCACCAAGCTGGTGCCCATAACGCTCGGCCTGCGCTGGTAATCCACGACTCACGGCCCCGTGCCCCATCCTTTCGTCCGCCGCAATGGATGAATGGATGGGGGACCGCGACCCTCGGCCCGGCCGCTCCCACGTGAGCCCTAAAGAATCCCCACCACCCGCAGCCGCACCAGCCCCCCGGCCAAAGCGCCCAGGGGCGAAACCGCGATCAGCGCAAGCGCGTACCAAACGGGCTGCTTTCCCTTGGCCTGCAACGCACTCAGCCCTCCCATCGCCAGCACCACAATCCCCAGCACCAGCACGTGAATCAGCGGATTGTCCGCCGATAGCCAAGCCGTCACGTAGCCTCCCGCCGCAGCCGCCAAAAAAGAATAGCCAAGGTTCACGAATATGTACCCTGGCCGTGGCTTGCCTTCCGCGCCAACCCAATCTGGAGCAAGCCGCATGAGCAGCGCGGTCACAGCCATTACCACCGCCGCCATGGTGGCGAACCCCGCCAGGAGCGCCAGAAATGCATGAACCATCACCAAGGCCGTCGCTCCTCTCGCGGCTGAATCCCCACTTCGCCGCGCTCAATCCGCTCCAGAAACGCCCGCGCCAGCTTCCGTTCTCCGGGATGGCTCTCGCCGTGCATCGAGCACAGGTCCAGGAACTCATCGCAGAGCGCATTCTGCCGTTCCTGCTGGGCAAACGCCCCTTGCAGCGCCACGGCCAGTTCGCGCAGACGCGCCGCCTCCGGCCAGCTTTCACCCTCTTCGCTCAACAGTTCCACATCTGAAAACAGACCCTTGCGTCCGCGTGCACACTCATCCAGGCAAGCCATTAGCTGGTCGCAGAATGCCTGCGCCAGGCCGTCCAATGGGTCGAGATCTAAATCGTTGCGCTCTTCCATGCGATTCCTCGAACCGGCCTTCAATTCTCCTTCGCCGCCTTCACCATCGCGGCCAGGCTCCGTTCCACATCGTCCGCCGTGGTCGCCCAGTTGGATACGCTGATGCGCATCGCCGTCCGTCCCTGCCACACTGTCGAGCCGCACCAGCAGGTTCCTTCCGCCTGCAGCCGCGCAATGGTGCGCAGGGTTTTCTCCGCGTCGCCAAACGCAACCAGCACCTGGTTGATGACCACCTCGTTCAGTACTTCAAAGCCCGCCGCCTTCAGGCCTGCCGCAAACTGCCGCGCATGGCTTGAAGTACGTTCCACAATCGCCGCCATCCCCTGCCGTCCCAGCGAACGCAGTCCCGCCCATAGCTCCACTCCGCGAGCACGCCGTGACAGCTCCGGCCCATGATTCGATGGCTCCCACTCCTCGCCCATCGCCAGGTAGGCAGCCTGCGCACTCATCGCGCCGCGCAGCGTCTCCAGGTCGCGCACCAGCGCAATACCGCAGTCATAGCCGATATTCGGCCACTTGTGCCCATCCGTCGCCCATGAGTCAGCAAGTTCAAATCCCTTGGCCAGCTTGCGGTATTCCGGCGAGGCTGCCGCCCACAACCCGAAGGCCCCGTCTACGTGAATCCAAGCGCCCGCCGCCCCCGCTGCCGGGCAAATTGCCGCTGCCGGGTCGAACGAGCCGGTATTCACGTTGCCTGCCTGCAGGCAGAGAATCGTCCGGTCATCCAGGTGCGGCAGCGCGTCGGCGCGCATGCGCCCCTGCCCGTCCACCGGCACGCGGACAACCCGCTTCTTGCCCAGGCCGAGCAGCGCCAGAGCCTTGAGCAGAGAACTGTGGGCTTCTTCGCTCACCACAACAGTGATCTCCGGCGCGCCGAACAGGCCATCGTCTTCGACATTCCAATTCAAGCGCTTGAGCAGCATGTGCCGCGCGGCAGCCAGCGCGCAAAAGTTGGCCATGGTTGCTCCGGTCACCACCACGCCGCCCGTTCCCTCCGGCAATCCCAGCAGCTCGCGCACCCAGCCGATAGCCGTCTCCTCGAGTGCCACGGCCACCGGAGACAGCACCCGCATCGCCGCATTCTGGTCCCACGCGGTCACCAGCCATCCCGCCGCCATGGCCGCCGGCACGCAGCCGCCATTCACAAATCCAAAGTAGCGTCCGCCCCCGTTCGTCACCGTCGCCGGCGAGCCGTATTCGTTCAGCAGATGCAGCACTGCCTCCGGGCTTGTCGGCCCCGGCGGCAGCGGCCCGCGCAATGCGCTCAGCTTCGCAACAGCTTCCGGCGCGGGCGAGACCCTCCGTTCGTGCACGCCTTCCAGGTAGTCCATCGCATCGCGTGCTGCCCGTTTCAGAAGCGCGGTGCGGGCAGTGGCAGCGGAAGCAGTGGTTATGGAGGATTGGGGAGGATGAGAAGCAGCCATATCATGAGAATACCTGCTGCGCTGAGCGCACCCTAATTTCATCCGAGACTTATGCGGCGCCTACCGATACGATTTTTCGGAACGAATGAGAACAGCCGAGACGGCCACGGTCATGGCCTTGCGGCTGAGCGTGAAGATGATCTGGTAAGTTCCTACACGTTTGCGGTAATAGCCTTTCCATTCAGTCCCTTTGAGCGGAATCACGTCCCCCGCCATGGGATCGGATTCCATCTAGGAGAGGTCGCGCTCAATCTGCGCCTGCCGGTTGCGGGGAAGCTTCTTCAACTCCTTGATGGCCGAAGCGGAGAGTTCAACGGCCCAACTCATCTTTAACTGTCCGCCAGGATTTGGAACGTCCGGCTTTCATCTCCGCCTGGCCGCGGCGCACTTTGACCGCTTCGCCGGCCGATAGACTGTCATCCCCGAGATCGACAAGCCGCTTGGGGCGCATCTGCAATCGCCCGCCTTCGGCGCTCACCTCGACAAAATCGCCCGTCCGAAGCTTCAGCGCATCGAAAACGCGCTTGGGAATGACCACCTGCCGCCGTTGGCCGATCCGGCTCACAGCTGCAGACGCGACTGAATTTCCGCTAGGCATACTTTCAGCTTAGCGGAATTGCGCAACGTGTCAAGAGCCTAACGCCAACTGCGGCTTTCGAGTCTTTTCGCCAAAAAATGCGCTAACCTGAGCGAGAGGATTGCTCATGCGATTTCCACTTCTCTTCGCGCTCGTCATTTCGACCTCAACCGCCCTGGCACAAGCCGGACTCTGGGGCCGAGTCAGCCCGCAAGACGGACCCCAACAGCTCCAGCCTGCGCCCCTCTCCGACGCCCGGTTGAAATCCTTTGCTCATCTTCTTCGCCAGCAAAAGCCGGGAGAAATCTGGGAATGCGAAGCGGCCGATCTGGATGAATTGATCAAGGGCCTCACATTCAAGTCAATTCCGCTTTCCGGCAAGCAGAGCCTGGTGCTGGCAGAGGCCCCAGCCGGCTGCGCGCGCGGAGGTCAGGGCGCCAATGGCGCCATGTGGGTCATCCGCTTCGACGGAGACAAGCCGGCCCTTCTCGCTGTTCCAAAGGATTTCAACGGCTGGCTCTTTTCCGTTCAGCCGACGATGAGCCACGGCTGTCCCGACATCGTCCTTGGCTGGCACATGAGCGGCTCCGAAGCAGGGTTGGTCTATTTCCGTTTCGACGGCAAGTCCTATCACAGCATCGGCACGGCCAAGCTTGAGACCGACGACCAGGAAAACCGGAAAATCGTGCCCATACCGCAGTGACCTGCCCAACCGGTCATGCGGATTTGATTTGTCGGCGACCCGTAAATCTTCCGTTGCTTACGCTTCGGGGGGAGCAGGGGCATTTATGCCCCTGAAGCCAATGCCAAAAGCGTAAGGGCTTTAGCCCCGGGCCTTTGATTTCTGGGCGAACGGTCCGGGCCTGACGGCGAACCCATAAGCCGCTCACTTCAGAGGCATAAATGCCCCTGCTCCCTCCGAAAAAGAGCGCCCGCGCGGGAAACGCAACTCTCCTTGGCAAGAGCGCGAAAATTAGATGCGTCGGCCCTACCATCTCCGCACTACCCATTGAAATCCAGAGCAAATCGCCGTATGATAGCTATGCAGACGAATTTGTCCGCCCAGTTGCCGTGAGCAAGCCGGCTGGCGGAGAGATGAGTGGGCTTACAGCCCACTTTTTATTTGGGGCAAGCGGCCCCGATCCAAAGGCACAACCCGGGGCGGACACTCCGGCAGAAAAACCGCCAAACAAGCGGTGCGGAAAAAATGGCAGTCAAGCTGGACGAAATTCGAGCAGCGGCGCAGCGGGTGGCCGCCTCCCATGGGCTGGACGTGGTGGACCTGGAGTTCATTGGCCCGGCAAAGGAGCGCACTCTCCGCGTTTTCCTCGAGAAAAACGCCGAGGGACGAGCCAAATTGAAGGCGGCGATTGCGGCGGGCGGCGGAACGCTCGACCTGCCGGAAAGCCTGATTGAGGGCACGCTCAGCGTGGACCAGCTTTCCGGCATCACGCATGAGGATTGCGCGGAATTCAGCCGCGACTTCGGTGTCCTGCTGGATGTGGAAGACCTGGTCCCGGGGGACGAGTACACGCTCGAGGCAAGCTCGCCGGGCCTCGATCGCAAGCTTAGCCGGCGCGAAGATTTTGAACGCTTTATGGGCAGTCTGGTTAAGATTCAGACCTTTGAGCCCATCCAGAAAAACCGCCATTGGCAGGGACGTTTGACGGCCACGGCGGGAGAAGGAATCACCCTTGACCTGAATGCGGTCAAGCAGAACAGCAAGACCCGCAAGACCGGCGTAAACACAGTAGAGATTGCGCTCAGCAACGTTGAGAAAGCTCAACTGGTGCCGGAGATTTGAAGAAGCAGGGACTAAGGGACTAGGGACGAAACAGCCGGGCGAAATCCGGTCTGCAATCGAAATGATCTAGCCCCTAGTCCCTCAGTCCCGAGTCCCCCAAACAACAGCCGAATTCGAACACCAAGAGAGTAAGCAGAGTATGGCCACTAGCGCTTTGTATCAGAGTATCGAACTGCTCAGCAAAGAGAAGGGCATCGAACCCGAGATCGTTGTCGGAGCCGTCGAAGAGGCCATCGCCCTGGCCACGCGCAAGTTCTACAAGACCCAGGAAAACATGCGCGGCGAGCTGAACAAGGAGACCGGCGCGATCACGGCGTATATCTACAAAACGGTCGTGCCCGACGACGCCGAAATCGAAGACCCGCTCAATCAGATCACGCTCTCCGAAGCCAGCGACCTGGCTCCAGGCGTTGAGGTTGGCAGCGAAATCCGCATGTATCGCGACACCAGCCCGCTGGGCCGCATCGCCGCGCAGCTTGCCAAGCAGGTCATCTTCCAGAAGGTCCGCGAAGCCGAGCGCGACACCGTCTTCCAGGAGTACGCCCACCGCGAGAAGGAAGTGCTGAACGCCACCGTCAAGCGCATTGAGGGTCAGGACATCATCTACGATCTGGGCAAGGCGGAAGCCCGCTGCCCCAAGCGCGAGCAGTCGCGCCTCGAGCAGTTCTCCATCGGCGAGCGCGTCCGCGTTGTGCTCTTGAAAGTCGACCGCGCCGCCAAGGGCCCGCAGGTCATCGTTTCCCGCGCCGCGCCGGAACTCGTCTCGAACCTCTTCCAGTCGGAAGTCCCGGAAATCTACGACTCGACCGTCGTCATTCGCGCCATCGCCCGTGAAGCCGGCGAGCGCACCAAAATCGCTGTCCAGTCCCGCGACAAGGACGTTGACCCGGTGGGCGCCTGCGTGGGCATGAAGGGCATGCGCGTCCAGTCCATCATCCGCGAACTTCGCGGCGAAAAGATCGACATCATCGAGTTCAGTGAGGAAATCACCACCTTCGCTGAGAAAGCCCTTCAGCCGGCCAAGGTCAGCCGCGTGTCAATCTCTGATTTAACAGACAAGCAGCTCGAAGTGATCGTCGACGACACCCAGCTCTCCCTGGCCATCGGCAAGAAAGGCCAAAACGTGCGCCTGGCGGCCAAGCTGCTCGGCTGGAAGATCGACATCAAGAGCGAAGAAGAGAAGCGCCAGGAAGTGGAGCAGCAAATGCAGGCGCTCACCGGCGGTCCTTCGACGCCGATCGAGCAGGTTACCGAGCTGGGTGAGGGCATCATCCAGAAACTGGTGGCCGCCGGCATCACTACCGTCGAGGCGCTGGCCGACATGACTCCCGAGCAGCTTGAAGAAATTCCCGGCATCGGCGAGAAGACGCTGGAACGCATCAGCGTCGCCGTTCGCCACTACTTCGGCCACTTTGAAGAGGGCGAAGAGGGCCACGTGCCCGAAGTCGCCGAGGGCGCGGAACTCAACGCCGAGCACGCCGCCGCTGAATCCGCGGAAGATGAAACTGTCTCCGTGGACAAAGCCGCGGACGAAGAGGGCGAAGCGGAAGTTCCCAATGCCGACGCCGTCGAGGGCGATGCCGAGGCCGAGGCCGAAAACGCCGAGGACGTTGTGGAGGAAGCCGAAAGCACCCAAGCCGCCGAGGCCGAAACCGACATCCTCGACAACGCGGACAATGACGCCCTGGCCGAAACCGAAGCAGAAGAGGCCAGCGAGACCCTGGCGGAACTGGCCGTGGAAGATGCTCCCATTGCAGGCGACGAAGCAGAACTGGATTTGGACGAGATCGACAACGAAGGCGTGGACAAAGAGGACGGCGCATAGCATGCGTTGCGTCTTTTTAATCCATTCAAGCGATAATGGAATTTTGAGACCAAGCCAATGCCACGAGGTAGCTATGAGCGACTAACCGGCTTTCGGCAGCAGACATTGAAAAGAGGCGGATGAGTAAGGTTCGAATCAACGATCTCGCACGCGAGATGGAAGTCAAGAGTCGGCAGGTTCTTGACTTATTGGCAGAACTCGGCCTGGCGAGCGGCAAAACCCACTCCAGTTCGCTGGAAGACTACGAAGCGGACAAGGTTCGCGCGCAGTTTGAGCGCAACACGCGGTCCAGTCAGTGCAGCGGCGCGTCTTCGCGCGCCCCGCAGGGCCTCCAGCCCAAAATCGATCTCTCCCACGTCTCCAAGCCTGGCGACGTGATGAAGGCAATTCTGGCCAACAAGCAAAAGGAAGAGCAGGAAGCGCGGCAGAGCCATGCGCCTGTGCGCACCCAGCCTCCACCGGTTGCCGCCCCTGTCAGGCCCGCGCCCCCGCAAGCTCCGTTGGTTGCCGCGACGCCTGCGCCGGCCCGTCCCGAGCCGCGCAAGATTGTGCCTCAGCCCCGGTCCGCGCCGCCCATCGTGGCGGCTCCCCCGGCTCCGCCTGCCATTGCCTCCCGGCCGCCCGCGGGCCCCGTAATCGCCAGGCCGCCCGCAGGCGCAGTTGCTCCCACCCGGCCGGTCGTCGTTGTAGCGCCTTCGGCATCCGCGGTTGTCAGGCCCTCTGTCGCGCCGACCGCTCCTCCCGCCGCTCGCGAAGACCAAACTCGCTTCGCCGAAAAGCCCGTTACAGTCAAGCAGGTCGCAGCCAGACCGCAGGCAATCCCGCCTGCAACAGTGCAAGCGGTAGCCGCACCCGCCGTACAGGATTCCCCCTCCATCGCCCCACAGGCCGCCGCGCCCGCGCCTTTCGCGGCCGTTGCCGTTGAGCCGCCCTCCATCAAAACCGCCCCCGTCTCCGAACCCGTCGAGACCGTAAAGGAAACTCAAGTTTCAGCCCCCGTTGAAGTCCTCGAACCAGAGTCCGAAGTAGCCGCGCCGCGCGTCCAGGGCCGTGCCCCGGCCGTTGAGCCCGCCCCCGTCCCACCCGTCCGCCGCATGGTCATGCCCCAGACCGGACCGCGCCCCGTTTACAAGGCGCCCATCGTGACACCCACCGTCCCAACTCCCGGCACCGGCAACCAGGCCGCCGGTTCGAGCATTCAACGTGGACGGCCCATCTTCGATCGCCGGCCCGCCGGAGGTCCCGGCAGTGGTCCCGGCAGCTATCCGCAACGCACTGCCGGCGCACCCTCCGCAGCCGGAGCCCCCGGCCAGTTCCCCGGCGGCCCGCGCCCCAAACATCCCACCCGCACCGGCTACGCCGGACCGGGTGGAACCGGCGCACCTGGCGCGCCCGGCGCGCGTCCCGGCTTCGGCGCGCGTCCCGGCTTTGGCGGCCCACCCCGTCCCGGCTTCGGCGCGCGTCCCGGCGCAGGCGGAGCACCGCCCACCGGCGAAGCTCCGCGCCCGCAGCGTGCGCCCAACAAGCGCCCCGGCGGCCGCCCAACGCAATATCCCAAGACCAAGGAAGGCCCCATGAAGGGCTTTGTGCCGCCGCCGCGTTACGGCGGGGTGCAATATGGCGGAGAACCGCTGCCCATCACCCGCGAAATCACCGTCACCGAAGGCATCAGCGTCAAGGACCTGGCCGAAAAGCTCGAAGTCCGCGCCAAAGACCTCATCGCCACGCTGCTCATGACCGGCGTCTTCGTCACCGTCAACCAGTCCCTCGACGCCGAGATGATCAAGGACGTCTCCGCCAAGTTCGGCGCAGCCGCCACCGTCATCAGCTACGAAGAGGAGATCGCCAACCAGGCCATCGAAGAAGTGCTCGAAGCCGAAAATACCGGCGAGCTAGAAGTTCCCCGTTCTCCCGTGGTCACCGTCATGGGCCACGTCGATCACGGCAAGACCTCGCTGCTTGACGCCATTCGCGAAACCGACGTTGCTGCCGGCGAAGCAGGCGGAATCACCCAGCATATCGGCGCGTACAAGGTGAAGTTCACTAAGGAAGGCTCGCCCGCCTCCGGCCGCGAAATCGTCTTCCTCGACACCCCGGGCCACGAAGCCTTTACCCGCATGAGAGCCCGCGGCGCAAAAGTCACTGACATCGTGGTAATCGTGGTTGCCGCCGACGACGGTGTCATGCCGCAAACCCTCGAAGCCATCGACCATGCCAAAGCCGCCAACGTGCCCATCATCGTGGCCGTCAACAAGATTGACAAGCCGGAAGCCAATCCGGACCGCGTCAAGAAGCAGCTTGCCGACCGCGGCCTCATTCCTGAAGAGTGGGCCGGCGCAGGCCAGGAAGGCACCGTCTTCGTCGAAGTCTCGGCCAAGAAGCGCATCCACCTCGACCTGCTTCTCGAAATGATCTGCCTGGTGTCCGACATCCGCGCGCCCAAAGCCACACCCGGCCGCAAGGCTGTCGGCTCGGTTATTGAAGCCAAGCTCGATCGCGGCCGCGGCGCTGTTGCCACGGTCCTGGTCCAGGACGGAACCCTGCGCCTCAACGACAGCTACATCGTCGGCAACACCTTCGGCAAGGTTCGCGCCATGTTTGACGATCGTGGACGCGCCCTCGAAGAAGCCGGCCCCTCCACCCCGGTTGAAGTACTCGGCCTCGAAGCCATGCCCGACTCCGGCGACACCTTTCTGGTCGTCTCCGATCGCGACAAGGCCAAGGGCATCGCCCAGTACCGCAAGATGAAGGAGCGCGACGCCCAGCTCGCCAAGAGTTCCCGCGTCTCGCTTGAAGGTCTTGCCGAGCAGATCCGCACCGCCGGCGTCAAAGACCTGCCGCTCATCATCAAGGGCGACGTTACCGGCTCCGTCGAAGTCCTAGCCGACTCGCTGGTCCGCATGTCCACCGAGAAGGTGCGCGTCAAGGTCATTCACTCCGGCGTCGGTTCCATTACCGAGAGCGATGTGCTGCTGGCAACCGCCTCCAACACCATCATCATCGGCTTCAACGTCCGCCCCGAGCGCAAGGCCGCCGAGCTTGCCCAACAGGAAGGCATTGAGATCCGCCTGCACTCCATCATCTACGAGTTGCAGGACGAAATGCGCCTGGCAATGCTCGGTCTCCTCGATCCCACTTTCAAAGAAAACTACGTGGGCCGCGCCGAAGTCCTGCAAGTCTTCCGCATTCCCAAAGTCGGCACTATCGCCGGCTGCCGCGTGCAGGACGGCGTCATCCGCCGCGATGCCGAGGTCAAGCTCATGCGCGACGGCCTGCAGATCTTCAAGGGCAAGATCGGCTCCCTCAAGCGCGTCAAAGACGACGTCCGCGAAGTCTCCAACGGCATGGAGTGCGGCATCGGCCTGGGCAACTTCACCGACATAAAAGAAGGCGATTTAATCGAAGCCTTCAGCACCGAAAAGCTAGCCGCCGACCTCGGCGCGCTGACCACCGCCAAAGCATAGCTCAAATCACGTTCTCAACAAGGTGGCCCGCTCTCCATCAGGAGAAGCGGGTCGCGCCAATGGTTGGTCAATCTTGAGAATGACGAAAGGCGAGCAACGCGTTTAGGACAACCCACGGAATCTGCCCGAAACCCTTCAGAATTGTGCTCAAATACAGACAATGGACATCGTCTCTCTGTTCGGCAGCGACCTCTTGGAACTGCCAAGGACTCGTTCTGAGGAGGACTACGAACGGTTCCTAAGGAATTGGTTCGATGAGTTTCTCGCCTCGATTGACCACTTGACGGGCGGAGATTGTGTGAGCCGGGAGCTCAAGGCGAACAAGGCTGTCGTGGGCTCATTGTGCGAGGGCATCTTGGCAGCTCTGAACTCCTACTTTAATGGCCATCCGAGCAAAGCGTACGAGAATTTTCGGAAAGCAATGGAGGCCGTACGTCCTTGGCTTTTCCCTTTGGCCTCACCTGAGGATGTGTCGAATCACCTTCAGTTTCTATATAGGGTCCGGGTCGGCAGCTTGACGGATTTTTCGAGGAAGGACCTCTTTCACATACCATTCGAAAAGCGCATCCTCGTTAAGCCGCAGCGCTACAGCATCTTGGGCTTACCCTCGCTTTATCTTGGCGGCTCAATCTGGGCTTGTTGGGAAGAGCTAAGGAGACCGAGCTTTGAGAAAATGCAGATTTCCCGGTTCAGGGCTGCGGAAGGGTCGAGTATAAAGCTATTGGACCTGGGGTTTCGTCCTGCAGTGATCGCCGCCTTCATGGCGACCAATCCTTTCAGTTACGGCGTAGAAGGACAGAGCTCCAAATTCATCCTTGCACATGCTATATGCTGGCCATTGTTTGCGGCGTGCTCCGTCGTGGTCAAGCATCCAGGCTGCCCGTTTATTCCCGAATACGTAATCCCTCAATTGCTCCTGCAATGGATTCAGAACGAGCCCGACTTTGACGGTATCCGATACTTCTCAACACGCATTGCTCAGTATGTTGACAATGCGGAACCTGTAGCCAACTATGTGTTTCCGGTAAAAGCGAGCAAGCCCGCTGGCTTTTGCGACGAACTATCAAAAAAACTCCTTCTCAGCAGGCCAATGTCATGGCAAATACTCCAGAGTTTCACATTCACATTCCCGGAGCCCATACCGAAGGTACCTACTTGGCCTCTTAAGATAAACGCAGACGTGAAAGTTCCGTACTGGCAGACGGAGTTCTGGAACTGCGAGGCAAAGATCAGATGCCTCCCTTGCGACAATGTTCAGACCGTATAAAAGACGGCCCCTAATCCCGCCCCCAGCGGATGGCCCACCCATTCAATTGCCACGAATTTGGGTGCCCCATCCATCAATCGTTCTCTGATTGAAGGGTGGGAGGCCACAAATCTCAATTCGGTTCCGGCTGAACCTCGGCCCTTCCCGCCCCCTCCAAAACCAATCCCGTCACAAGGCGATGCATCGCGGGCGACCGCCTAAGCGCGGCGTTGATCTTTGAGAGAGGCAATGTCGGCATAGTGCCGGCCCAAATCCCGATAGAAATGTCGCAGATCGCCCGCGATCTTCGTCAGCCTCGTCTCGATACAATTGAACCGGGCATTATTCAAGAAGATTCCAACCATGACCAAGATGGATGGAATCGCGATGGTGAGGGCAAGCTGGAGATTCGTCATACACGCACCTCGGCGCAGTATAGCGAAATTTGACCTGAGACGGAATCTCATTTCGCAGGTTGCCGCTCATGGCTCCCATCAAGGGCGGCGTCACGCAAAAAGCCGAGCAACCCGTCACCCGGCAACAGCGGGCCGGAGGCCGGTAATGTTCGACCCGGACGCCGGTATGCCGAGAATCAATCGGGGAATAGTGTATTTGGGCGCGTGCCTCATTGCCGGGATCGGGCCGGCCGGGAGCGGCGGGTACGCCCCGTAGGGCACTTTACCTACTCATCAAGCTCGGCTACATCTGCCCGGTCGAAGTGCGGGTGCTACACATGGTCTGTCAGGAAGACCCGTTGGCGAAATATCTCCACCGACCCGGCAAACGGGCACTCATTCTGAACGACGGCCACCCTCCACTCTTTCCCATTCCGATGTAATATCTCGCCCACCAAGTGCATTGGCAACATCCCTGATTCGTCCCGCATAATTTGCTGTGAAGTGGGATCGCCGTTATACCGATACACAAACTCCCTTGTGAGCTTTGATTTCACGACAACACACTTTCACTGAATAATCCTACAATAATTGTACGCTTCAACTGTGACTCCTGTATTTCTCATGGACGACCCCAAACACATCAGCAAAGAATGCAAAGAGCGCCGTCATAGGTAGTGGGGAGGAACGTGACGAACAATACAATTATCGACGACTACACGCTGGAGGCGGAGATTCAGGACGAGAACGCGCCCTGTCCGGTGCGTTGGATTGCGACAAACACCGATGACAAATCAACGGCGGAGGCATCGCTGAGTTTTGAAAGAAGCAGCGATTTACTCAATTCTGTATACCGTGAACACGCCGCATCGCAAATGGAAATACTCCGGAGTCATGGTTACTTCAAATTGGTGTCACAAGAGGGCGTGACAACCCGTTGCATCTTGAACTCGGCATACCTTGTTCCCTTTGGATTCTCTCGCGACGAACTGCGCCCGTGGCGTATTGAAACGGTGGCTGAAGGTGCAAGATGAAAGACTACATGGTATTTGGAACCTCGCCCAGTCATCACAGACTCAATCCTCCCAAGAGGCTTAGACACACTCATCAGGTGCCCACCTAAAAATAAGCGGACACCTGATGGACACTCTCTTCCAGTCAAGATGGGAACTCCGAACGCTTACCTTGCTCTGCCCATCCCCGCGCCAGATCGCAGCGCTTTCGGGTGGCATCGGAGCCTCGGCATCATTGCTTCACAAGTGAAGCTCTAGTTGAATGGAAATTGCGCCGTACTCGAACCAACATTCGCTGATTGGATAGCGCCGCGACGGGCTACAGATGTGGCTCCGCTCGTGTTTAGAAAGTTCAGTTTCAATCTTCGCGGTAGCGACCGTCAGATGGCACCAAGTGCAGATCGAATCGAATGAGCCATCCTCGTTGAACTCGTGGGGAAAATTCGAAGGGAACTGGTGAACCATGGGGCACCCCCCCAGAGCCAAGCTTTGGTTGTCTGTCGAGGTTAACCATCATGAGGAAGAAAGTCTGGTCAGTTTTGCCCGCTTTTCCGCATTCTCGGTAAACTCCACCATCTACAAGCGACTGCACCCAATTTGCCTGCCCATCCCCTCACGAGATCGCACCTGTGCATCCTTGGGGGCATATTGGCTTCGGCACAGTGGACTCTAGTTCCGTCACGGAGCAGGGGTGAAGGACTTCGATATCTGACCCTGTCTGCAATCTCTCAAGATGCCATTCACGAAACCACGAATCTTCCACCAACCTAATTAGAACCTCTTGGCCGCAATCTGGACATGAGCCATGACGGGTCCACTCGTTGACGAAGTCGAGTTGGAGTGCCAAGTCACTGCCGTTACACAATTGATGGTTGTCCACTCTTTCCATGTTTGCTCCCACGGTCGAGGAAATGAATCTAGTAGGTCAGTTAACTACTTCCGCAGGCTTTCGAACCAAATCTCGGCATGGTCTCAGTTCCAGTAATTCTTCGACCGTGTATGCGTCTTCTGTTCCGTCCGTGAACGTCACAATCAGTCCGTATTCGCCTTCCAGCTTCGCGCTGACGATTCTTGTGTCTTCGGCCATGGTGTCGAGCCTACCCTTCCGCCAAGTTGCCGACTGCCCTATAACGCTCACCTCAATGCCTCTGCCTTTAGTTATGCGAACGGAACTTACGCATCCGGCATCCTACTTCAGATAGGAGCGACAAATGACCCCCGACCCGAAGTCTACGACCGCGCCCGATGGATTTGTCGATAACGAACCGACCGACGAAATTGTGAACGATTCCCTCGGAACGGTCGATCAGGCTGATACGACCGATACCGATCCGAAAGATGATCCGGAGACCAGAGGGAAGGCACCCAAGGGAGACGAAGCATAAACCCTGCCAAGCGTCACCAGCCCTGCAAACAATGCAGAACGCTCGAACCCAACAGGTGTACCAACCCCCTCACCGTGCAGCCACGAGTATTGGACGATACTTAGGTTTCTCATCCGTCGCTGCCTCCGATATAGCTGGTCATAGCCTCCGCAAGCTGCAAATCCACCTCATCTGCAATGACCATTACGTCGGGGAGAAGGACTTTGAAATCCAATCGATGCTCATTCTTATGCAGCGTGTCGAAGATGCTCACTTGCACGATGCGGGATTCTTCGACAAGCATCGCAGCAGAATAGCCCTGCTTGCGCCGGGTCAATCCATGTTTATGGGCCGAATTGGAACGCACACCCTTAGTGCCCAGAGGGAGGGGGTTGCGAAGACGATGCACCAAGTCCTTGAACAACTGGCCAAGGTGCGAGGAACGGGTCCGATCATCCAGCTCGATTGCGCAGAGGTTTTCGTCATCGTTGATGCGTCGAAGCCATTCTTTGGTGATGGACCTTGCTTCACTTTCTAGAATCGTGGCCACGGAGTCTCCGCCTTTTGGAGAGGTCGTCCCGTTCTTTGCCTCTAGTACTTTAATATCGCCCATCGATCTCCTCACATGTCGTTGGCTTGGCCATTGATTTGCTCGTTCTCGGAGCCAATCGTCGGTTTTCTATAGATTCTCTCGGCGCTTCAATCTTCGTCTGTATAGTCTTGCTCAACACCGCCAATTCCCTTGAACAGAACCTCGGGACACCCGCGACCGACCTTCCGCCGAGCCGCGCTGCTATGACCGGTACACAACAACGAGCAATCAAGTCCACACACCGAATGGGGGGCACCAGTAGGGTTGCCGAATCAGCATTTGGACTTACGATTCAAGGGGCAGCGCGTCGGCCTTGGCCTCGGAAATGTAACACGCCATGGTCTGAGCCAGTTGCGAGTCCACTTCATCGGCTATAGCCATCACATCCACCAGAAGGACGCTGAAGTCCACCTTATGAAGGTTCCGCTGGAGGGTCTCGAAGATTGAGACCTGCAACATGCGCGATTCCTCCACCATCATGGCTGGCGTGTAGCCCTGCTCACGCCGTAGCAGACCATGCTTCTCCGACGCTGGTGACTTCAATGCCCGCGTGCCCAACGGCAATGGATGACGAAGACGGTTCACAAGGTCGCGAAATAACGCAGGCAAGTGAGCACACCGCTCCGCAGTGGTCAACCGGACAGTGATGACATCTGGCTCGGCTTCGACACGTTGAAGCCATAACGTGATTGCGGACTGTGTTTCGCTCTCAAGAATGGCGGCGACGTTTTCCTTTTTCTGCACAGGCTGCACTCCAAGCCTCAATCGGTCCTTGATTGCCTGAACCAGAGCGTTAGGGGAGATCGGCTTGGTGAGCACCTCATCCGTTTGCAGAACTATCGCATTTGAGGCTCTGTTCATTTCGGGATAGCCGCTCAATATGAATGTGACTGCTTCGGGATTGGAATGCCGCATGGCGCTTACCACCGTTAGCCCGTCGCCGTCGCCGGGCATTTGCATGTCGCTCAAGAGAACGTCAAATCTTCCCGCAGCGATGAGTTTGAGAGCTTCGTTGACATCGGACGCCACCGCTACTTCAAAACCGCTCGCTTCAAGCACCTGAGTGAACAACTTGCGCAAGGATTCGTTGTCGTCCACGAGCAAGACTCTTTTCTTGAGGAGCGGGGCGCGGGCGATCTCCTTCGCTCCAGCGAACAAAGTTGCAATAGATGTTTGAGACATTCAGTGCCTTTCCCGCTAGCATTACAAGAGAATGCCGAGCCTTGAGTGTTCCATCTTGGGACTGTCCGAGTATGTTCAATCCGGCTCACCCCGTCCTCATGGCGGAATCGCGGAGCCACCTGTTGGACACTCTCATCCTGTCAAGATGGGAACTTCGAGTGCTTACGGTGCAACATCGCTTCGACAGATTGTGGCCGTGTTGAATGAGCGGGGCATCACCACACAACGAGGGCAGTGGAGCGCGGTACAGTCAAGAGGGTACTTGAAGCCTATAGGGCGGTGCGGCTTTGAATCATCTGGAACATCTGAGAATTGAAGTGCTTGGCAGATCGAGCAGCAGTCCCTCTGGTAGTTGCCTCGTCAGGACAGATTCATGAAGTTTGGAAGCGGGGAAGGTGAAGGCTGTTTCACTACTTTCAATTACTTGCTGCAATTTCAGCGTGTAAACCCCAGTCCCAAACGGCTTCAGTTCGAAGACGGCGTAACCAATTTCCCGGAGCGGACGCACTCCAACCTTGAACTCTCCAACAAGCCCGCTAAAGTCCATCTCTTCTTGCGTCATCGCGTTCTCTGTTCATGGCCACCAGCATTACATGGGTCAAGGAGAGACTATCGTCAGCTAACGAGATGAGTCTCGATGAATCCTGCTTCCGGCTTCCAACCGTTGCCACGTCGAAGACTCGTGCCAGAAATCAAAAGCGGCGTGACTTCCGACATCGGTGGCTTGCCTCGCCTCACGGCGGGGACTTCCTTATCGAATTCGTACTCGAACTGCTGGCACATCTGAGTTTCTTCGGCGAGGATGAGGGCGAGTACCCGTTGATGGTTGGCTTCACTTGCTGTCATACATACACCCATTGGATGAATAGTAGTCTCCGTGGGCTGCGGCGTATGTTCCATTTGGCTCTCAAGTCGCGCTGGTCATTGATGCCTTCGGCGTGCTAAATCGAAACGCCGTGGAGATTCCCCCGAATGCTTGCGCTCGAACCTAGCCTGACGACTGGAGCCGCAGAAGCTACTTGTCCGGCTCAGCCATCACCCAAGCACAAAAATTGCAGTGCCTGCATTCTGCCGGTTTGGCATGGCCTATTTCCGCCCTCTTGTGATGGCGGTTCTTAAGGCGAAAGTCTCGCCGCAAGAACGCATCGAGGTGTTCCAAGCGATAGAACGATTCATCTTCATCGCGTTCAGGATGTCCGGATGGAGGGCGAACTACCGCAGCAGCGAGTTCTACAACGCGGCACGCGCCTTTGGCCGCAAGGAGTTCGATGGGAAGGAAATCGTGCGGCGGCTGAACAAGAGGGTCTTGGATACCGTCGATGAGAATGGGACTTTCAAAAGCACATACTTCCACAGCCTGTTGGCAAAGCGGTTTGCCAGCGGGTGGGGTTATTACTGGTGGAGCGGCCTCAGGTATCTGCTTTACGAGTACGAACTGAGTTTGCTCGATGCAAGCCGACAGAAGAAGGTCGATTGGTCTGATTTATTGAAGACGCCTAAAGACAAAATCTCAATCGAGCACATCTACCCCCAGACAGAGACCGGGGATTGGGCGGCTGCATTCCAAGCCATACCGGAAGAGGAGCGTATCGCCTATGGTGGAAGCCTTGGTAAGCGAACGCGATGGTTGTGGAGATGATGCTCCCTGCTGGACGCAACGCTGAAGAGCCCGAGCACCATTCAGCACCACCGGGAAAGGAGAAAGAAAAGCTCTAACCTTTAAATTGCTGATTCTGTTTAAGTTATGGTAGGCACGACTGGATTCGAACCAGCGACCTCTTCCGTGTCAAGGTACTGACGTTAAGCATTTCAACAACTTACAAGACCCCGGTGGCTCCCTAAGTCCTTGTAAGCACG